>JGI20225J20221_1000006_pt1:860000-1223096 | contig 1223096 bp, 929 predicted proteins | sample BioMet4_FD_20221 | JGI IMG/M metagenome (IMG submission 20221)
TTGTAGGCAGGCGGTTTCAGGAACTTTTTCACTCCTCTGTTCGAGGTTCTTTTCACCTTTCCTTCACAGTACTGGTTCGCTATCGGTCTCTCGGGAGTATTTAGCCTTGCGGGATGGGCCCCGCTGCTTCACGCAGAATTTCTCGTGCTCCGCGCTACTCAGGGTTTGCACTCGAACTTCACCGCCGCTTCGTGTACAGGTCTCTCACCTTCTGTGGACGGACTTTCCAGACACGTTCCACTCGCTGCAGCTCATGCTCTTTGTTGTGCACCCTTCTACCCCGGATCTGCCTAAACAGTTCCGGTTTGGGCTCTTCCGCGTTCGCTCGCCACTACTTGCGGAATCACTGTTGTTTTCTCTTCCTGCGGGTACTGAGATGTTTCAGTTCCCCGCGTTCGCCTTCCTTGCGGAATGGCAGGCCTTCAACCTGCCGGGTTGCCCCATTCGGACATCCGCGGATCAAGGGTTATTTGCACCTCCCCGCGGCTTTTCGCAGCTTATCACGTCCTTCTTCGCCTCCGAGAGCCTAGGCATCCACCGTCTGCCCTTTCTTACTTTCTTCTTTCGTCCGACCGTCTCCTCCCTCCGGCCCGAAGGCGGATGGATATGGGCGGCCGGCCGATCTATCTTCAGCTTGCTCGTTTTTGATTTGCTTTACTTCGTTTCTTTTTCGAAGTTGTCCAACATGTCAAAGATCTCTTTTTTTTGTGGAGAATAACGGATTCGAACCGTTGACCCTCTGCGTGCAAAGCAGATGCTCTAGCCAGCTGAGCTAATCCCCCTCGTCTTGCGCGTAGTCCCAGGCAGAGTTGAACTGCCGACCTCTACATTATCAGTGTAGCGCTCTAACCAACTGAGCTATAGGACTGTCAGCCTTTCTGTTCTCTCTTCTTCCCAAGTCCTGCGCTTCGGGTCGGGATCCCTTTTTGGGGGAACTTCATCGCTTCCGTCCCTCTTCGCTTCCCGCTCTTCGCCCAGTCTCGTCTTTCTCTTCTTTCCAAGGCTTTTTACGCCTTCTTCTCTTGCGAGATCGTATATCTTACAAACATAACCAACTTTCGGTAGTACCGGAAGGTAAGAAAACATACCTTCGTCTTCTGAACTACACTTTCGTCTCTCTTACAAGGACTTTTCAAGAGGAAACCCTGCTCCAGAAAGGAGGTGTTCCAGCCGCACCTTCCGGTACGGCTACCTTGTTACGACTTAGCCCCAGTTACCAGTTTTACCCTAGGCCGATCCTTGCGGTTACGGACTTTAGGTACCCCCGGCTCCCATGGCTTGACGGGCGGTGTGTACAAGGCCCGGGAACGTATTCACCGCGCCATGGCTGATGCGCGATTACTAGCGAATCCAGCTTCACGGAGTCGAGTTGCAGACTCCGATCCGAACTGAGATGGGGTTTCAGGATTGGCATCCCGTCGCCGGGTAGCTCCCCGCTGTCCCCACCATTGTAACACGTGTGTCGCCCCGGATGTAAGGGCCGTGCTGATTTGACGTCATCCCCACCTTCCTCACAGCTTACGCCGGCAGTCTCGCCAGAGTCCTCAGCACTACCTGTTAGTAACTGGCAATAAGGGTTGCGCTCGTTATGGCACTTAAGCCGACACCTCACGGCACGAGCTGACGACAACCATGCAGCACCTCGTAAGTGGCTATTGCTAGCTACGGCCTTTTGGCCGTATTCCGCTCACGTTCAATCCCGGGTAAGGTTCCTCGCGTATCATCGAATTAAACCACATGTTCCTCCGCTTGTGCGGGCCCCCGTCAATTCCTTTGAGTTTCACCGTTGCCGGCGTACTCCCCAGGTGGATTACTTAACGCTTTCGCTCGGGAGCTTACTGTCTATCGCAAACTCCTAGTAATCATCGTTTACTGCGTGGACTACCAGGGTATCTAATCCTGTTTGATCCCCACGCTTTCGTGCTTCAGTGTCAGTTGTGGCTTGGCAAGCTGCCTTCGCAATCGGAGTTCTGCGTGATATCTATGCATTTCACCGCTACACCACACATTCCGCCTGCCTCAATCACACTCTAGAAAAACAGTTTCAACGGCAATCCTAACGTTAAGCATCAGGATTTCACCACTGACTTATCTCTCCACCTACGCACCCTTTAAACCCAATAAATCCGGATAACGCTCGCATCCTCCGTATTACCGCGGCTGCTGGCACGGAGTTAGCCGATGCTTATTCGCAGGGTACTTGCAATGAATGACTCGTCACTCACTTTACCCCCCTGCAAAAGAAGTTTACAAACCATAGATCCTTCTTCCTTCACGCGACTTGGCTGGTTCAGTCTCTCGACCATTGACCAATATTCCTCACTGCTGCCTCCCGTAGGAGTTTGGTCCGTCTCTCAGTACCAATGTGGGGGACCTTCCTCTCAGAACCCCTATCCATCGTCGGTTTGGTGGGCCGTTGCCCCGCCAACTGCCTAATGGAACGCATGCCCATCTCCAAGCAATTAATCTTTAACAAATAGTCCCATGCGGAACCCCTGTTTTATGGCGCATTAATCCGACTTTCGCCGGGCTATTCACCTCTTGAAGGCAGGTTGCATACGTGTTACTCACCCATTCGCCGGTCGCCATCAAAGTATTGCTACTTCATGCTGCCCCTCGACTTGCATGTGTTAAGCCTGTCGCTAGCGTTCATCCTGAGCCAGGATCAAACTCTTCATTGTTATTTTGTTTTGTTTCCTTTGCCCAGGCTTCCTCTTTCTCTATTGTAGTCCTTGACGGTATCTCTCTTCGTATCTCTACGTCTTCCTTGTACTACTTTAGTTGTTTATGTAAATGTTTTCAAAGAACTCTTCTTCTGTGCCCCCTTTTTTCGGGAACGCGGGTGCAAAGGTACTACCTTTTTTCAGCCAAACAAATCTTTTTGCGATTATTTTTCATTTTTTTCTGCTCGACTTCAAGAATCAAACTCCTGCAGGCGGAACAAGAGATTAGCATTCAGAAAGTTATTATGAATGAAACTCTATTCGATTTTTATCAAATTCTTTTATCGAAATAAAATTCCTTTCACTTCAATATATTCCACTCATCATCTCTATGCTATAACTAGGATTTACTGAAATGCATTTTCAGACAAGCGGGTCTATTAATGGTAATATCCCTATAAATATCTGTCAATAGTCCACTTTGATTATTAATTTTAAATGTTTGTATCAAATTATCATTCATACAAGCACACAATAAATACTGTCCTGTCTCAGAAAGAGTAAAATTACGAGGATGAGATTTGGTACAAGTAAAGCCAATAAAACTTAATCGACCATTTTTCTTATCTACTTTATAAATTGCAATTCCAACACTCTTTATACGATAAGAAGCATAAACAAAATTACCATCAGGAGAGACATGAATATCACCTCCACCTGCAGCTTCAAGATCACACATACCAATATATTGAATGGGAATCAAACTTCCATTCACATAATTAAGGACTACAATATTGCCCGATAATTCGCAAATCATATAGGCAAATTTACCATTAGGATGAAATACAGCATGACGGGGGCCTTCTCCCGGATGTAAATCTATAATTCCATCTTCATTATGGATAAGTTGTGCTCGTCCCATTTCAATTCTATATTTATATATATGATCAGTACCCAAATCATTTACAAACAAATTTTCTTCTTCAGGCGAACTATAGATGCAATGCGGATGCGATTTTTCTTGACGAACAGGATTCAAGCCCTGCTCCTTATAAGCAAATACGGTAGAAACAGGAGATAATCGGCCATCTCCCCTTATTGGAAACAAATTAATACTACTACCTCTGTAATTAGCGGTTACAGCCATCGACCTATCTCTATTTATCCAGATATAACAAGGTGAAAAACCCTCAGTTTTCTGATAATTAAGCAATGACAGTTGTTTCGATTCTTCATCAAGAACAAAAGCATATACACGTGCTTCTCCTTCTTTCATTTCGCTCACCGCATACAAATAACATCCATCTACCGACAGATTGAAATAAGAAGGATTTTCTATTCCAAAGACCTGATTCAAGAGTCTACTTTCGCCCGACTCTTCATCAAAAGAATATATACTTATCCCCGCTTCCGTAGGCTTTGCATAACTGCTGGCAAATAAAATAGAAGAATGATGCATGAATTACTAATATAAAATGTCTTATTGTTTATAATTTATCTCTTTTGTCAATACATTCGAATTCCACGCATCAACCACCAGATTAAATTGATTGGCAGCATTCTTATCACGTACTTTCACCGTCATTTCTATGTTTTTAATTTCATCAGGTGAAAGCCAAAAATAATTGTCGCTAGCAAAAAATGAACGTGATACACCTGTAACATCAATATGTGTCATGAAAGCAGGATATTTTCCCTTATTTACAATCTGAAATGAAATAGTACCTTGATTACCTGTAAACTTATCAACTTTCATATTTGAGATCTCAATAGATGTCTTACTTTTAGCAACAGTAGGTTTTAACCATGGACCCGCATACAACGTAGGCCATTCCGTTGGTTCCGATACATATTTTGAATAGTAATTTTTGTCTTCCATCTGTTTAATGGTTCTTGGCCAATATTCGGAATGGGAAAGCACTCTTCCAACATCATTTGTTAAGACTACTATTACATAAAAATACTTCTCCCTATATTTTGATGGAATATTAAACGTTCCAAAATCGACTTTGGTAACCGAAGTACCTTCTTTCACCTTTACAGATTTAGTATCATTCCACATGCTTTTGAAATTATTATCAAAAATGGAAACTTTAATATTTCCATTAAAGGCAGGTTTGTCAACGCCATTAAGTACATTGGCTGCTATTGGAAAAGCTTCGCCAGGAGCCCATAATATACGCTTTATATCAAGCAAAACATGTAAGGGTTCATACGTCCTTTTCAAAAAATAATAAGTTGCAGAAGGTTGTCCCACTCCATCTACTAAATTGATGGCAGCAACTACTGGCCATGGACGCTTATACACCCACGGCATTAGACCTACAGTTGTTGGATAATTGCTCTGTAATCCTTCAGACATGACTTGATAAAATTCTCCTGCTCCAATCTGTGAAGCTTCAGAAATTGCTTCAATATTCGGTTTTGACATATTATCTATATGGGATGCCCTACTCAACATACGTGGCACACGACCTGGATCATATTCAGCAAAATGCTCAACAAATTCGGGATGTGTTTTGACAAAGCTCTTATCAAACATTCCTCCCAAGTTTTCCAATTCTTTAGAATCAACAAATTCCCTTATATCTGCAGCATTCGTGATGCAATGGATGCCTGTCTCTGAGACATAAGGGACAGACTTGTAACTCTTATACCATATTGGATCAAAATCCGGATAAAGATGCACAGAACCCTCATCAGGTGAAGTGCGCAAGAACATTCTTGTCGGGTCAAAAATAGACACATTACGTTCAATAATACCCATTGAAGTAGCGTTCCCCAACGAATACGGATTAAATTCATTGCCACCGCACCAAATTGCCAGAGAAGGCTGGTTCCTTAAACGGAATATATTCTGACACACTTGTGCCTCTAAAACATCTTGAGGCCATTCTGGTGTGTCAAAATTGGCAATGCAAAACTCCTGCCAAACCATAATTCCGTATTTATTACAAGCATCATAAAAAGCATTATCTTCCAATAAACCACTACCCCATATACGGAACAATTGGACACCCATGTTTTTTGCCATTTTCACTGCCCAATCATATTTGTCCGGAGTAATATCATAAAGTGCATCAACAGGCATCCAATTGACGCCCTTTAAAAAGAATTTTTTACCATTAACAACATACTGCCAATTATTCCAACGATCGTTCAACCTCAATCCGGCACTTCTAACATGTTCAATGGTACGGATTCCAAAATCAAAATTGATGCAATCGAGAGTTTCCCCATTCAACTGCAAAGAAATTTTTGCTTGATAATAATCAGGTTTACCTAAACCATTTGGATACCACAATTTGGGATGATCGACTACAAAATCCCCTTCCAACCAACATCTTCCTTTGACTACTTTAGGTGTAAATAATTTTGTAAAAGCTACATTATTATGATCAATCAATTCCAATTGTACGGTTAAACCTTTTATATCAGCAATGTCAGGAGAAACGGCACTCGATTTTATATCCGACAAGTATAATTGTGTTTGATTCCAAGGATGCAGTTTGCAATCTAAAGAACTTACTCCATCAAATACTTCCATTTCAAGGCGAAGAACAGCTTTGTCATCTTCAATTTTCTTTGTGAACAAGAAAGGCCTCTCAATGTGAATATTAGGAATTTCTTCAATTCTTACGCCTCTCCATAAACCCAAATTAAAAAATGGCTCTGTTGCACTTCCCCCAGTTAAGGACCAGCCTTTTACAATCTTACCGGGAACACGAGGCTCAAAATTTGGATTACCATAATTAGCAGAAATTACTTCCACTACTAATTCATTTGAATCACCAAACTTCAGATTGTTAGTAACATCAATATTCGGACCTCCAAATATACCTTGATGCGTTCCCAATAAGATACCATTCAACCAAACCTTAGCATAATAATCGATGCCATCAAAATTCAAAAGATAGAAACTGTTCTCATGCTTTTTTGCAATATTAAAATTTCGTTTGTAATACCATACTTTTTGTTCAAGCTTCTCATATTCTCTAGCGTTCAAATGGGCATAAGGATTACCTAAAACACCTGCTTTATAATGGGCAATCTGCATAGAAGTAGGATAAGATACATTAATCCAACTGTTTCCATTTAATTCATTTAGACTGCTTATCGGCTTATCTTTCGAGGAAAGTTTCCAATCTGAAGATAAATCATAATGTTGATCACCTCCTCTCGGATAAACATAATAAGGAGACTCCAAATTTTTGATTTGTCCGTTCAAATTTGCCGTCATACAAACGAATAAAAAAAACAGAATTTTTTTTGATAGAGAATACATCGAAGCCTTCATAATATGATATTCTTAATAATTAAACATAGAAATATTGATATTTAGAAATATCCTCCCTTAGCTGTTATCTCTTTAGCACTTTCACCACTTTTAACCCAAGCAAATATCTTCTTTTCGTTCTCACGTATCTCTTCAGCACGCAACAAAACATCGTAAGCAATCTCACGGGGGATGACCAAAACGCCATCTATATCGCCCAAAATGACATCGTTCGGTTTAATTACAGCATCACCGATTTTGATTGGGATCTGATAATGTGTTATCTGACAACGTCCCAAACTACCGTTTGATATTCTATATTCATAGAAGATCGGAAAATCGGCAGCAAGAATCTGATGCGTGTCGCGTATGCCACCATCAATGCAAGCAGCTTTCACTTTTTTGCCTTTTGCAGTGGCAGTCATGACACCTCCCCAAAGAGTAGCCTTATCATCGCGACTTGTATCCCAAACGACGAAATTATCTTCTTTCATAGTGTCAAGCATCTGGGTGCGAAGTTCCATTTCCCCTTTGATAAGCACATTTTGTGAACTCTTTACCGTAAAAGCAAAACCTGCCACCGAATGATATTCTCTCAATGGCTTGATTCGTCCTGGCAATGCTTGTTGAAGCAAGCAAAATTCACGCATAACGTCATTTACTGCTCCTGTATATAGCTGTTCATAACGAGATAACAGCTCTTTATCTGAAATCGGAAACTTTTGTGTGGAAATACCTTCACGTTGTTCTATCAACTTTTCCAAATTCATCATTCCCACTTCTTTTTTATATTGATCTACGCTCATAATACTAAGTTTTTAATTATTCCGGTAAACTCATTCCTCCATCAACCAAGATATCTGCTCCCGTAATATAACGTCCTGCATCACTGCAAAGAAGCAGTGCAGCAGAAGCTAAATCCTGAGGCTCTCCGATATAATGCAATGGAATCTTCTGTTTAACTTTTTCTTTAATCTGACTATTAGACAATACTTCTTCATTACGGATAGTAGCAATTACACCGGGGACAAGATTGTTTATTGTTATACCTTTATCCCCCAATAACCAAGCCAGATTCTTCACCATATTCGATTGCGCAGCTTTTGACGCTGCATAAACAATCATCTGTTTGCTTGGTCTGTTCTGTTGCACAGAACCCAATGTAACTATTCGCCCCCATCCTTTTCTTTCCATGTAAGGAACGCAACATTGAATCAATTCCAATGACGCACGCAAATTAACATTGATCTGTGAATTGAATTCTGACAGTGTAACTTCATTCCATTCTTTACGGATTTGTATCGAAGCATTCAAAACCAAAACATCAATGTTAATCTCATTTTTTTGAATAAATTCATTAAAATCACGCGTAATCGTCTCCGATGACAAGTCGTATTCCCAAAGCCAGGCTTTAACGCCCATTTTACGAACATCATCTATCGTCTGTTTTGCCAAGTTCAAATTACTACGGCAATTGACAACTACGTTTGCTCCATGTTCAGCAAGCGCTAAGGCTATGGCTCTGCCAATTCCTTGACTAGAACCAGTAACCAAAGCTGTCTTACCTGTCACACAGAATGAATCTTTTATACTCATCTTTATTCTATTTCATTAAATGCCACCTACATTTGGATACCAATTTGGACGACGTGGATCCTGGTGGAAACGAGCATAATAATCACCCATCTTTTCATAATAACGCTCATATTTAGCCATTTTCTCTTCATCCAAAGCAACGCCCAGACCTGGTCCGTCAGGTACTTTAATAGCACCGTTGACATATTGCATTTTTCCACCCTGAATAATATCATCTTCCAAATAGTGATAATGAGCATCGCCTGGCATCGTCATCTGTGGAATTGTTGAAGCCGTATGCAACATCGCTGCCAATTCAATACCGAATTCAGCACCCGAATGCATCGCTACACCCAAATTGAATGTACGGCAAACTGCAACTAAATCTTTGACACCGCGTGGTCCTTCCCAATAATGCAAATCAGTAAGAATAATATCAATAGCACGCATGTGAATAGACGGTCCAAGATCATCGAACTTATTCGGATACATGTTTGTTGCCAATGGGATACGAACCTGTTCTCTTACAGCTTTCATTCCTTCAATTCCCCATGAAGGATCTTCGTAATATTGCAATTCCAATTCTTCCATGCGATGACCAGCCTTGACAGCTGTAGCCACACTCCAAACGCCATTCGGATCAATGCGAAGACCAAAGTCGTCACCCAATTTTTCCCTACAAAGCTGAAGAACCTTAACTTCTTCCATCGGATCCATCACAGCAGCTTTCAGTTTCATAGCTGTAACCCCAAGCTCTTCATGCAATTGAACACAGAAATCAGCCATATCTTCTGCACATGTATCATCGCCTCCACCCGGGCGGTCATAACGCCAGAACAGATAGGCAATCATTGGAATCGAATCACGAAGTTTACCACCAAGCAATTGATTCATAGGTACATTAAATGCTTTACCCATAATATCAAGACATGCTATTTCTATGGCTCCATACAAACGTGAGTTAGAAATATAATAGATACTTCTTAAAACTTTCATCTTAATGGCTTCCAAATCAAACGGATTCATTCCGACGATACGAGGTTTCAATTTAAGTAAAGCAGCTCTCGAATCGCCACCACCAACTTCACCTAAGCCAACAATTCCTTCATCAGTTATAAGTTCCAAAATAGTTCTTAACAAATAACCCGGATGAACTCCAGTGTTATGCCGAAGCATGCAATTCATTGGAATTGCTACGCAACGGACTCTCATGTCAACAATTTTCATTTCTATATTATTTTAAATGATATTCCATTGATTGCTGATTGCCGGACTTATCTGTCCAAGTAATCTTATAATTTCCTTTAAAGCCACGGAACTTGATTTGTCCGTTTTTGTCAGCTTTAACGGTTATGTTTGTTTTCCATTCATTGTTAATCAAATTGTTCAATGCATAGAACGAAGGCTTTGGATCCATATTTCTTGTGAAAAGACCAGAAGTTGTTGGTTCGCCCGGAGCGCCACAATCATCCACAACATTCCACCAAGTAATACCTGCCATATGTTCAATGCTGAACCACATACGATACAAGTTCTGTGCGATAATCGCTTGAATCATTCGACCATGTTGATCATCACCTGGAGCTGTAATTGTAATCTCACTCAAATGAATTGGCAACTGAGTTGTCGATAATGTCTTCATCAGATTCCATATCTGATCTGGTGTTTGAATTTCTTTTCCTGCTGCGACATCCAAACACTGTTGTGGATTAAACAAGTGCATTTGTGAACCCATCAAGCTAATTTTACAACCACGTGACATCAAATCTTTAACCTGATCTGCATATGCCTGATTATTCAGATAATCATTGATATTCAAGACTACATTATCAGGAAATACACGTTTAGCCACTTGAAAAGCCTCAAAAGTATAATCGCCAGGCATGATACCATAAGTACTTTTACATATACCTGAACCCGGAACCATCAATCCTTTAGAATAGTCAATAGCACTTTCATTAACTACATCCCAACTGTTGATGCGTCCGCCATAATACTTGGCAATCTCAACAATTCGTTTCTCAAAAATCTGTCTTATAGTCTTAGTATAATTCGGGAACTTTTCTTCAAGTTGCTGTGCAGTCATATTGTTATAAGCATCCGTATATTTTTCACCATCCTTATAATTTTTCAAATTGCCACGCTCAACTAATAACTTCCCCATTTCCTTACTTTCTTCAGGGGTCATCATCTGATCCAAAAGCCAATCTGGATTCTGCCATTTTCTATTTCCCCAAATCAATGTGTGTCCTTGAACACGCAAACCTTTGCCAATCAAAAAATCGACTACGGGATCCGGTGCTGGACGGCGCCAATGCGGTTGATTTTTAGGATCGGCCTGCTTATTCCAATACTCTTCTGTATCCCAATATTCTTCTCTGAAACGAGGGCGATTTGGTTGCATCTCAAAAGCTTTCCAATAGAAAGCTACCGTAGCTGAATTAAACAGAGTACCATATAAAGCTTTATATTTTTCATTGCGCTCATGTGTTCCCAACTGGTTGAAATTAAAGATGTGCGATCCAAAAAAGAAGTCACTGGATACTTGTTTCACCTCAACTTGTGTCCCGGATGCCACATTATCCAAATCAATAATGGCATTCGATTTTCTATTTTTTTCAATATCGGCATTAATCTTTGCCTGCACTTTCGGATTCCACAACTTCCAATAGGCTTCACTCATCACTTTATCCTTATCTTCTTTCGATGACTTGGGAAAAGTCATTTGTGCCTGTATGTAACAACACGAACATACTGCTAATCCAATACTAATTATCGTCTTTTTCATCTTGATATATTATTTTACATGATATTCAATCGATTGCAGATTGCCGGACTTATCTGTCCAAGTAATCTTATAATTTCCTTTATAGCCACGAAACTTAATTTGCCCGTTTTTATCAGCTTTCACTGTCAAATTCGTCTTCCATTCGTGATTAATAAGATTATTCAACGCATAAAACGACGGCTTTGGATCCATATTTCTTGTAAACAATCCTGAAACAGAAGGCTCTCCTTTATAACCACAACCATCAACAACATTCCACCAAGTAATGCCAATCATTGGCTTAATACTGAACCATAGACGATACAAATTTTGAGCAATAACAGCTTGAATCAATTGTCCATGTTCAGTATTCCCTGGTGCAGTAATTGTAATTTCACTTAAATGAATAGGCAATCCGGGAGAAGATAATCGTTTCATAATTGTCCACACTGAATCAGGTGTCTGTATATCTTTTCCAGCAGCAATATCCAAACATTGTTGTGGATCCATCAAATGCATTTGCGAACCGACAATATCTATTCGTGCACCACGAGACATCAAATTATTTACCTGATCAGGATACGATTGACGTGTGTTGTAATCGTTAATATTCAATTTGACATCTTTTGAAAATAATTTACCGGCAACTTTAAATGCTTCATACGTATAATCACCAGGCATAATGCCATTTCCTATTTTATCTGTTTCAGAAATACCATTAGCACTTTTACATAATCCTGAACCAGGAATCATCAACCCTTTTTCAAAATCAACAGAACTCTCGTTCACAATATCCCAACTACTAACTTTATTGCCATAGTAATTCGCAATTTCCAGAATTCGTTTTTCAAACAGACTCCTAAGTTTTTGAGCAAAAACAGGGAAATCATTGTTCAATTGCTGTACTGAAATATTCTTATAAGCCTCAGAATACTTTTCTGAACTGGTGATTTCAAATGGATCGGCATACTTTGTAATCAGCTGATCCATCTTAGCTTTTTCTTCAACTGTCATATTATGAAACAACCAGTTAGGACGACCATAAGGACTTGACCAAATTAAATTATGACCATGTATGCGGATACCTCTACTCGTACAATATTCAATTACTTGATCAGTTGAAGGGCGACGCCAATGAGGCAAATTTGACGGATCGGACTGGCGATTCCAAAAATCTTCTGTATCCCAATATTCTTCTTTGAAACGAGGACGGTCTTGTTGCATTTCAAACTCACGCCAATAAAAGGCGACTGTTGCAGAATTAAATAATGTTCCAAACAGTTCACGATATTTACGATTTCGCTCAGAAGTGCCTAACTGATTAAAATTGAAGATATGTGCTCCAAAGAAAAAATCATGAGTAATTTGTTCGACTTTCACAGTTGTCCCTGCAGCAGCATTATTAATTGTTATTAATGCATCAGCTTTCCTGTTATGTTCAATGTCTTTATCAATTTTAGCTTGAACATCAGGATTCCAAATTTTCCAATAGGCGTCGCTCATGATTTTCCCTTTGTCTTCTTTCGATGACCTTGGAAAAGTCATTTGTGCCTGCATGTAACAACATGAGCAAACTGCTAGTACAATACTAATTATCGTCTTTTTCATGCTAATTTAATGTTTACTTAACATCAAATTCTAATGTTTGAATCTTTCCTTTCTTATCTTTCCATGTTGCCTGATAATGTCCTTTAAACCCACGGAAACTTAGAACGCCACTTTTATCCATCTTTGTTGTAAATGTCGTCTTCCATTCATGATTAATCAATTGGTCTAAAGTATCATATACTGGTTTCCTATTTAAATCCTTATCATATAACCCAGAAAATGAAGGCTCACCTGGGGCAGCTCCGCCATCAACAACATTCCACCAGGTTATTCCAGTAATATCCGGATCACTAAACCAATAACGATAAAGATTGCGTGCAATGACAGATTGTATTTTTTTACCAACTGCAGTTGAGTCTGGAGCGCAAACGGTTACTTCACTTACATGAATAGGCCGTCCTACTTCTCTTAAACAATCAATCACATTATTAATCTTCTCAGGTGTCAATATTGCACTTCCTTTAGCAATCATAGATGCTTCTTTAGGATCAAATATGTGCATTTGTGCTCCTACATTATCAATACGGATTCCTCGATCTATCATATTTCGAGCTATTTCAACATATCTTCTTACATAGGGAAGCTCACATTTTATATCTATATCGTTAATATTGAATTTTACTGATGAGGGGAAATATTGCATTGCCCATTTAAAAGTTTTATATGTATAATCATCTGGCATTGCCCCACGATTTGCCTGATCAACAGGCTCATTAACTACATCCCAAAGTTTTACACGCTCACCATAACGATTGGCCAGTTCTTGAATATGTTTTTCAAAAAATGGTTCCATCGCTTTGCGATCTTCAGGCATCCAATCTGGTTGTCCCCAACGACGCATGCCATAAATAATAGCATGACCTTTAGGCAAAACGCCTTTCGATTCACAAAAACTAACAACAGGGTCCGTTGGAGGACGACGAAAAATATATGAACTTTCCGCTTCATAACGAGGCTTTCCTTGTTGCGGTTCAAGCGTTTTCCAATAGAATGCTATCGTTGCCGTATTAAACAAGTCACCGAATGTGTTTTCATATCGTTTATTCTGTTCCACAGTTTTAAACTGACCGAACAAGAAAATATTACCACCAAAAAGAAATGAATGATTTAACTGTTCAATCTTTACAAGAGTTCCCTTCTTTACTTGCTTCAATTCAAGCGTAGCATCACTTTTACGAAACTGATCAATATTTTTGTCAATCTTTGCTTGAACTTCCTGATTCCATATTTTGTAATAGGCATCGCTCATTACATCTTCATTCTGAGCAAAAGCAAAATTGATGCAAGATAGACCTAGTATCAATAAAAAACTTTGTAACGATTCTCTTCTCATATTTCTTTATTTAAATGACTCTAAAATTAACTATTTACATTCAATCTCCTTATAATATTCTTTCTTAAAAAAGAATCTTATGCCTATCAGAACCATAATTGCGCCAATGAAATAGAAAACACTTAATGAAGATATGCCTATCGACAATCCGTAATGCGTTTTTATATATCCCAATGCCAAAGGAGCCATCGCTCCAACTAAAAATGCGAATGCAGTCATAATACCCACAGATGAAGCTCTAAGTTTAGGTTCAATCACATCAAACAAAGCGGCATACAAATTAGAATCATATATTCCTCTGAAAATGCCGAACAAAGCCAACATCGTATAACTAACATATAAACTTGATGTATATCCCATCAAGAATATGAATGGTGCACCTAACAAAAGTCCAATAAACTCAGTCTCCATCCGGACTGTTTTTCTTTTAAACGCATACTTGTCTGATAAACGTCCTCCAATCAATACGCCTAAAAATGCTGCAGAGAAATGGAAGAACATAGAAGTAAAACCGGCAGTAGATAATGAAAGATGGAACTTCTCGTAATAGAATGTTGACATCCAAGTAACATATCCGATATTTACAAAGCACATGCATCCGAAAGCGATACAGAGCATCCATACAGTTTTCTTCTTGAAAATTTCTTTAATGACATAACCGATAGAATGACGTGATTCTTGTACTTGCTGTGGTGTATCCTCCATCTTAAAGAACAACAAGATACACAAAAGCAATCCGCCCAAACCGAAAGTAAGGAATGAAGCACGCCATCCAAAATGTTCGCCAATATATGCAGCAATAAAACCACTTGCAACGATACCAACATACAAGGAAGTCTGATGGATAGACATGGCCATTGCACGTGTTTTTTGGTGATATTGACTTATCAGCGAAGTTGCTGCAGGATAATAAAAAGCTTCGCCTCCACCAGATGTGATTCCTCGTAAGACAATAAGAGAAATAAGTCCACCACTAAATCCGGTACATAGTGTACCAATACTAAAAATCAATATACTTGTAAAAACAATCCACTTACGTTTCAAGAAATCGCCTAAGTATCCACCGAATGGGACCAAACATCCATAAGTGATAGTAAAGACGGTAGCTACAAGTCCTAACTGAATATCAGTCAGATGCAGATCATCTTTAATCAGAGGAATGACTACGTTGTAAATCTGCCGGTCGCCCTGATTCAAAAAATAGGCGATCCACAGCATAATAATCAACTGCCATTTGTATGGAATAGAAAGACGTCTCATAATATCTTATATCTTATATTTTATTTTCAAAGGGATCGTGCCCTTTATATTGAGCACGATTCCTCCATTTAAATTATTAACACAACTATTTAATAGCCAGGATTCTGATCCTTTGATGCATCCAAAGCTTCATTATAGTTGAATTCTGTTTCTGGAATAGGCCATAACATGTGTTTATCAGCAACATCAATACCTTTAATCTTCTTGATTTGTGATTTAGCAATACCAAGACGAGTCAAAAACATCCAACGTTTGCCCTCATTCATACATTCATAAGCCTGCTCTTTTATAAGAATATCCATAAATTTATCTGTCGTGTTATACTCAGCCAAATTAAAATCTACCGGCGAAGTACTCGTTGGGGCATATCCATAAGCCCGACGATGAATCATATTCAATTTTTCCATTGCATCAGCATTAGGTGCACCTGCAGCTTTAGTCGTAGCTTCAGCATAAACGAATAACACATCCGGATAGCGAATAACAGGATAATCATTTCCTGCGCCCGAATCACTTGGTGCATTAGGATCGTAGAACTTAGCCATCAAATATGTATTAAAGCCTAATCCTAAATTAAAAGATAAAAGATTGAAATTTTTACGTAGGTCTTTAACATCCCATTCAGAGATCAGAGAGTTAGTATCTGTTGTATAAATACCATACCAACCACCTGCACCATGCATTTTCTGACCATTAATTCTTGCAGCCGGATGAGAACAAAGCATCACATAAACCCAGCCATTACCACTTGCAGAATTATCGTTCTTCAAATAAAAGACCTCTTCTGTGCTGGTTACAACATTTGCACCAAAAATATTATCAAAATCACGAGAAGTTGATACACTTACTAATGAATATTTTCCACTGTCTATAACTTGTTTTGCTGTAGAAGCAGCTTCACTGTATTTGCCTAATTGCAAATAGACTTCTGACAAAAGACTTAAAGCACTGTATTTATTCGGCGTACCTACAATACGGGAAGCGTCAGGAGCATTCTGGGAAGCGAAAGTCAAGTCTGCAAGAATGTAATTATAAATATCATCTACACTACTTTTTGCCAAATTATATTCACTCATATTTTCATCAGTTCGTAATGGACAAGCTCCATAAAGACGGACTAAATTATAATAGTCAAAAGCGCGTATGAAACGTAATTCAGCAGTATATGCACTTTTTTGCTGATCAGTAAGCGAAGAGGCTGACGGCAAACGATTAATCGCAATATTGCAGTCACGTACAGACTGATAAAGACTTGTCCAAACTATAGTTGATCGTGAAATATTAGTTGTATTCAAACCTTGATACTGGCTTAATGGTTCCCATGATCCACGCCCGTAGGCAAAATCAGCAAAAGATTCCTGCATACCTGGAAAATACATATGATTATATCCGTTACGCAACTTATTCAATGGTGCCAAAACAGCTGAAGCTGCTTCAGCTTCAGTATTATAGAATGTTTCAGCTGCGACTGATTTAGGCTCTTCATCCAACCAACTGCTACACGAAGTCATCCCTAATATCAATCCTAAAGCAAATATTATTTTTTTCATAAATTATCCTCCTTCCTTAAAATTGTACTTTAACACCAAAGGTAACTGTCTTTACATTCGGATATGTCAAATAATCCAAGCCTGTATTAACTCCGCCCCATGAATTGATTTCAGGATCCATTCCTGAATAACCAGTTATAGTCAGCATGTTTTGTGCACTAACATATAATTTCACACCTTTAATCCAATTGTTCACACCCCATTTTGAAACTGGAAGATTGTATCCCAAAGATACATCTTTTAATCTCAAATAAGAACCATCTTCAACATATCTATCCGAATGCTTCAAGTTCTGTGAACGAGTAATCTTTGGATATTTTGCTGCTGCATTCTGTTCGGCAGTATTATTTGCACTCCAATGACTATAAAGTACATCTTTCCTGAAATTCAAAGGATAATTGTAATCCAAATCCTGACATTCTGTTACGTTATAAATATCATTACCCTGACTACCTTGGAAAAATAATGAAAGATCAATGCCCTTCCAGCTAACTGCAGTCTGAAGTCCATAAGTGAAATCCGGATTCGGATCGCCAGTTATAAACTTATCTTCATTTGATAAAACGCCATCACCATTTTTATCTACATATGTTATTATACCTTTTTCATCATAACCATTTTCTTTATATGTATAGAAAACCCCGAGAGGTTCGCCTTCACGTATCAAATTGACAAAATCTTCAATATATGACAATCCGACTGTATTACCATATATATCTTTGCCTCCATACAATTTCTTCACTTTATTCTTATTAAAAGCTATGTTTCCAGAAGCTGTCCAAACTAAATCCTTTGTACGAATAATATCTCCATCAACTAATAATTCAAATCCTTTATTACCCATCTTACCAATATTCTCGATAGTAGTACTATAACCGGTAGATACTGGCATAGAGACAGAATTCAACAAATCACGAGTCGTTTTATTGTAATAATCAGCTGTAACTCTCAATCTGGAATCAAACATGCTTAAATCAATACCTACATTCCATTGCGCAGTTGTTTCCCATTTTAAAGCTGACGGTAAAGTTGTACTTGCTGCATAATAAGTTCCTAAACCCGAACCAATGGCTTGTTTACCCTGACTCAACATATTTAATGTAGAATATGGATCAATAGCTGTAGAGCCTGTTTCACCATAGCCTAATCTCAATTTCAAATTAGATATCTGTTTGATATTTTTCAAGAATGGCTCATCAGATATACGCCAAGCTAAAGCTGCCGAAGGGAAATATCCCCATTTATTACCTACAGAATAACGAGAGGATCCATCTGCACGCATACTGACCGTAGCTAAATATTTACCTTTGAACGAATAATTCAATCTTCCAAGATATGACATAAGTACCCATTTTGTATATCCTGTAGAAGGTGTTCCAAAGGAAGTTGCAGAACTAATCTGGTCCGTTTCAGGAACATCACTAATGAAACCGGTTCCACTCATATTCATAGAACGACCTAAATACTGTTGATAAGTAAAACCACCCATTACATTAAAAGAATGATTCTTATTAACAGTAAAATCATAATTGGCAATATTTTCATTAACGATTGTTGTTTGGGTATTAGAACCTACACTTGCATTATTTGTACCCCATAAATATTTAGAAGTAACATAAGCATCATTTCTATAATCCAATGTCTCAATACCTATAGAAGACTTCAAAGATAAACCTTTAATTGGCTTATATGTAAGAGCAACATTCGAATCATTCAGATTAGACTTTGTCTTGTTTGATGTTTCATTGATAAGAACCATCGGGTTTCTTAATGCATTCGACATAAATGGATAAGACAACATAATATCATTGTAGCTACCATCTTCATTATATGGTGTTACTGAAGGTGGTGCATATAATGCAGCTCCTAACAACGTTCCACCACGATTACCTCCACTAAGATTATAATTACGCATTGTTGCAGTTCTTGCATAAGCCATAATCAAATCAACATGAAATTTATTATTAATATCATGGTTAATAGTACCTCTCAAATTATATTTATCGTATGCACTGTTCTTGATGATACCATCACGTAACATGATTGAACCACTAATCAAAATCTTGGTTTTTTCATTAGCTGAACTAATAGATAGATTATGATTCTGAATAGGAGCACTGTCAAAAACAGCATCTTGCCAATCAAAGCCTTTACCAAATGCAGCTACTTGGCTATCTGTAAAATAAGTTTTGCCTGTATCATTAAGCAACATTTCATTAGTTAAAGTAGCCCATTCAGTAGCATCAAGCATCTTCATTTTCTTTCTTAATGATTGTACACCATAACTACCATCATAAGTTACAGAAGTACCATTTTTACCACTTTTCGTTGTGATTAAAATAACACCATTTGCACCACGTGATCCATAAATGGCAGTAGCAGATGCATCCTTCAAGACTTCAACAGATTCAATATCTTGACTGTTTATTGAAGATACATTAACGGGCATACCATCGACGACATACAACGGATCGTTACCACCTCTGATAGAGTTGGTTCCACGAACTCTAATTGTAAAATCACCTTGAGGCGCACCTGTATTATTCGTGATAACAACACCAGGAACACGGCCTTGTAACCCCATAATTGGATTTGGAACAGGAATAGCTTGCATGTCTTCTGCCTTAACTGAAGACAAAGAACCTGTCAAATCGCGTTTTTTCATCGTACCATAACCAACAACCACAACTTCGTCCAATGCTTCAACATCTTCAGATAATGAAACATTTACAGAAGACTTACCTTTCACCGATACTTCTTGACTTAAGTATCCGATGTAAGAGAAAACTAATACAGAATTTGCTGGAACAGAAAGCGTAAATACGCCATTTGCATCTGAAATAGTACCTGTTGAGGTTGAACCTTTTACAACCACATTTACACCAGCCAACGGTTCTCCGGTTTTTACATCTGTAATTGTGCCCTTCACGCCATGTTGCGCAAATGCACTGATGCTAATAAAAAGCATCAATAAGAAATAGTAAAACTTTTTTTTCATGATACCATAATTGTATTTGTTACGTTCATTATTATAAAATTATATTTTACAATGCAATATTATATACTAAAATAATATTGGCAAAATTATTTAGTATAAAAATAACGTTTTATGTTGCAAAACATAAAATCAGGATATTATAAACATAAAGAATATGTTAGAAGGCCTAATATTACAAGTAAATATATTTAATATCAATAGAATTTTCATCATACGGCCTAATCTTGGTTAAAAGAATATAAGGAGCAATCATATTCAAATTATTATTTTAATTTTGCATTGTAAAACAAATCGAGATGAACAATATCTACTTATATTTGTTTTTACAATATAAAAGAAGAAGAATTATGATACAAGTAATAAACAGAGCGCTAAATATTCTGGAGGTGATTGCCAATAGTACGGACAAAGAACTCGGACTGGCAGAAATTGCGGATGAAGTTGAATTGAATCACGGAACATGTGCAAACATCCTGAAAACATTAGTCAACAGAGGATATGTTGAACAGGTCAGTGCAAAGAAAGGCTACAAATTAGGATATATGTCATATCAGTTGACAAATGCAAAATCCTATTATACAGACCTTCTGAATATAGCTAAGAGCTTAATGGATGAGCTTAGAGACGAAATCAATGAAACGGTCATTCTTTCCATCATTAAAAATGGAAAACGTATCTTGCTTTATGAAGCTCCAGGCGATCACACGCTGCAAATCCGAACGACTCCGGAATCAACCGTTTACCGTGCTACAACAGGGCGAATGATTTTAGCACACTATTCGCCCAAAGAATTGGATGATATCATTGAGAAAGCAGGAATGCCAACCGAAAAAGACTGGCCGGAAGCAAAAAGCAAATCGGATTTGATACAGCTTCTCAACCAGATAAAAACGAACGAAGTCGAAATCACCTCGAACGCCAACCATGTTGTAGGCTTGGCTACACCCATTTATAAGAAAGGATCTGTCATTGCCAGCCTCGGCATTTATCTACCGGATGTCCGCTTCGGAAAAGCAGAAAAGAACAATATCATCAAACTGCTGAAGAAAACGACAGCACTCATCAATGAAAAAATAGCCGCATCTGTAAAAATATAAGGGGGAAAAGACTCTTTACAACGACTTGCGGATATTCAGTCGCCAAGGATTTTCAATGGTTTCTATACTCTTCTTATTGAGGAGTGAAGCCATTGTTTGCCCCATGAGTTTGAAATCGGTTGACAAGGTAGTTATGCCTCCCGCCAGGATTTCTTTCAAAGGCGTGTCGTTATATGAGATAATGCCAAAATCTTTACCCAAAGTCATCGATTGCTTTTCTGCCTGTTTTAGAAGAATCACCAAATCCCGGTCATTAACTACCATATAAACTTCACCTTTTTGGATAATCCTGTCTTGAATCGAACTGATATATTCATGACCAAAACCATACTCAGTGCAGAACTTACAAAGTCCATTATAGCGCTCAATCGGTTCTTTTTCCTCTCTCTGAACCATTATTATTTGGCTATATTTCTTCAGATAAGATAAACCGAAAATCAAAGCCTCATACGTATCTTTTTCAAAATTCTGCGCTACTGACGAATATTTGCCTTTCAATTCCGGATGAAAATGATCCAAAAGGAATACTCGACCGGAAAGATGTTTCAATAATGAATCAAGTCCGGCAAACTTACCGGGCATAATAATATATGTAGTGTATTTATTGTTTGCCTCATTGATCAGCGTTTCGAAAACCTTACGATTATAATTATGAAAATAGATATCTACAGTCGCCCGTTTGTCGACCGATTCCATAAACGAGTTGTACAAATCCTCCTTGAAAGCATTGAATTCATTAAAAAGAAGGAAGATATTATATTGCTGAAACGTACGAACACTATTGATATAATAACCAATTCCCGGACTGGATTCAATTATTCCCTTCGACTTCAATTCGTTGATTCCAGAGAAAACGGTATCCCTCGAAAGATGGAAACGCTCTCTGAATTCATTAATAGAAGGAATCCAATCACCTTTCTTGTACGTCCCGGCATTTATGCCCTCCAAGACAAAGTTTACTATCTGCTTATATTTTGATTCTTTCTCTTTCATAGACTTGGCAAAGATAAAATGAATATTTCAAATTAACATTACATCATTCAAGTTTTTAGAATAAAAAAATATAATACCAGTTCGTACCAGTTTGAATATTTATATTTATATTTGTTGCCAAAGAATCAATCTCATATCATGAAACAAGGCATCATTTTCGAAATAGAAGAATTTGCCATCAATGATGGTCCGGGAATAAGGACAGCCATATTCCTTAAAGGTTGTCCGTTGCATTGCGCCTGGTGTCACAATCCAGAAGGCATTTCGCCCAATCCACAATATATGGACAAGAAAAATGGAAAGGAAATATGCGGTTATACCATTAGCAGCGACGAACTGTCTCAGAAGATATTAAGGAATAAAGAGATATTCAAGCTCAATCATGGCGGCGTTACTATTTCGGGCGGCGAACCGATGTATCAATCTGATTTTCTGCAGGAAGTGCTTCATCAGATCAAAGGTGAAGTACATGCAGCCATCGAAACAAGCGGATTCACTTCGCATGAAATTTTCAAGAATGTGGTATCGATGCTGGATCTTGTCCTGTTTGATGTAAAACAGACAAACCCTGAGCTACACAAAAAATATACAGGCGTTAGCAACCAACCCATATTGGACAACTTGAACTATCTATGCCATGAAGCCGACAAAGATTTCATTATCCGTGTCCCGCTCATTCCAGGAGTCAACGATACCGAAGAGAATATGCTAACTCTTTTAGATCTCATCAAGGATGCAAAGCGGCTGGTAAGAATCGAATTATTACGTTACAACAAGATGGCCGGGGCAAAATATCCCATGATCGGACAAAACTACAATCCGCCGTTCGATCCGACTATCGAACCACATATATATAATGTATTTGAGAAGAACAACATAAAAACATTGATATTATGATTGAAAGAATAAAAGATTTGCGAGAATTCATCACGAATAAAAAGCATCACGCTTATCGCAAAACACTTGAAGAAGTGGGATTACAAGATATTAGCCAAGAGTTCAAAGATTCAAATCTGCCGATTGTCAGACGCGCAGCTCTCGGTCTATCGATGATGTTGGAAAAAGAACAGGCAGTCATTCTTCCCGGCGAAAAGATTGTTTGTACACGGACTGTTTCGCAAGTGCCTTCGCTGTTCACTGCGGAAGAATGGAAGCAGATAACAAGCAACCACTATATTCATGAACATGGAATGGTTTGCAATATCTCGCCTGATTATGCCTATACAATTAAAAATGGATTTAAAGCACGGAAAAAGGAGATTTCTGATAAACTAAAAGACAAAACTTTAAATAAAGAGCAGACCGATTTTCTTGATGCTGCCTTGACTTGCATCGATGCCGTCCAGAAATTCATCGAGAAATATGAACAATACGCCCTGTCTGTTGGCGAAACCGATACGGCAAAAACGCTGCACAACATTAAAACCGATGGAGCCAAAAACTTCCGCGAAGCACTGCAACTTCTTAGAGTACTGCATTTTGCTATTTGGGCAGCAGGCAATTATCATAATACTTTAGGCCGTTTCGACCAATATATGTATCCTTATTATTCAGCAGATATTCAGAACGGAGTCCTGACAAAAGAAGAGGCATTCGATCTGTTGGAAGAATTCTTCCTGACCTGTAATAAAGACAGCGACTTGTATCCCGGAATGCAACAGGGCGACAACGGACAGAGCATGGTTTTGGGCGGACGAAGCATCAATGGTGAATACCTTTTCAACGACCTTTCATGTATGTGCCTGCAGGCAAGTTTTGAACTTCAACTTATTGATCCAAAGATAAATATACGAGTAGACAAGAATACGCCCGACGAAATTTATACGTTGGGTTCGCGACTAACCCGCATCGGACTCGGTTTTCCACAGTACTGCAACGATGATATTGTCATCCCCGGTTTGATACGCAAAGGCTATACAAAAGAGGATGCTTATAATTATGTAGTTGCTGCTTGCTGGGAATTTATTATTCCTGGCGTAGCCATGGATATTCCGAATATCGACGCGCTATCATTAGCTGCTTGCGTCAAATCGGTTATCAATCAGCTCAATAGCTGCAAAAACTATCAAGAATTCTATCAGCTTGTAGAGAAAGAGATGAGTCATCAGATTGACATGATCTGTGAAAAGCACAAACATCTCTATATGGTTCCTGCTCCGATGATGTCGTTGCTGATGGATGGAACTATCGAAAACGCCAAAGACATTTCAGAAGGTTCAAAATACAACAACTACGGTATTCATGGCACAGGTTTGGCAACAGCTGCCGATTCGCTTGCTGCAATAAAAAAATATTATTTCGACGAGAACAAAGTAAGCTACGACGTTTGGGTCTGTGCACTGGAAGACAATTTCGCCAAGGAGAAAGACTTGCAGAAAATGCTACGTACTGAGGCGCCCAAAATGGGATTTGACGACGATTATGTCGACTTCATCGCAAAAGATCTGCTGAACTCATTCGACAAAATATTAGATGGGCGGAAAAATGAACGCGGTGGAATTTATCGTGCCGGAACTGGAACAGCCATGTACTACATTTTTCACGCCGAAACGCTTGGGGCAACACCTGATGGCAGAAGCGCAGAAGAAAAAATTCCAGCCAATTATTCACCCAGTCTGTTCATCAAGCAAAAAGGACCGATGTCGGTAATCAAATCCTTTACGAAGGCAGATCTGAAAAATGTCATCAATGGCGGGCCGCTGACGCTGGAGTTCGACCAATCGATATTCCGCAATGAAGAAAGCGTTGAGAAGCTCGGAATGCTTGTCAAGACCTATATCACTCTGGGTGGTCATCAGTTGCAGCTTAATACCGTTTGCAAAGAAAAACTTCTGGATGCCAAGAAACATCCCGAGAACTACAAGAACCTGATTGTCAGAGTCTGGGGCTGGAGTGGATACTTTGTTGAACTCGACGAGTGTTATCAGAATCACGTAATCAATAGAATTGAATTCGGTTTATAAATAATACAAGCGATGGTAAAAAAATTCATGTTTTATATAGCTTTTGTAGCTTCATTAGGCGGATTTTTGTTTGGGTTTGATACGGCTGTCATTTCGGGAGCCGAACAAGCTATCCAGCATGTGTATAATCTATCCAACTTCAGTCATGGCTTCACAATAGCTATTGCTCTGTTCGGCACAATCTTAGGAGCACTGATCAGTGCCGCGCCGGCAGAAAAATACGGTCGGTTGAAATCATTGAAAATCGTTGCATGGTTATACTTCTTCTCGGCAATTGGCACGGCATTGATTGTCAACTGGTATTCATTCCTTTTCTTCCGGTTCTTAGGAGGAATAGCTGTCGGTGCCTCATCAGTAGTCGGACCGATGTATATCGCTGAAATTTCGCCATCAAACTGGCGCGGACGTTTTGTAGCCTTCTTCCAGTTCAACATCGTATTCGGTATAGTAATCGCATATGTTTCAAACTTTTATATCAGTGGCATTCCCAACGATTGGCGCTGGATGTTAGGCGCATTGGCTATTCCGGCATTTATCTTCGGAATCCTTTTGCTCACAGTTCCCGAAAGCCCGAGATGGTTGGTCAAGCAACATCAAGAGTCAAAAGCGAGTCAGATATTAGCCATGGTCAGCAAGGCTGATATTCAGAAGGAACTCGAAGAAATAAAAGAATCATTGGTTTCCATCGGTGGAAAAAGCGAAGCGCTCTTTCAACGCAAGTATCGGAAACCAATCCTTTTTGCCTTTCTAGTAGCCACATTCAATCAGCTATCCGGAATCAATGCCATTCTCTATTATGCTCCACGCATTTTCGAACTGTCGGGAGTCTTTCATAATCAGGCAATGTTGCAATCCATCATTATCGGACTTACCAATCTGATATTTACTATGATTGGTATGATATTGATTGACAAGGTCGGTCGTAAACGGTTGCTTTATGTTGGATCCATAGGGATGACGATCTCGCTTTTGCTCGTAGCCTACAGTTTCGGTACAAGCAGATTGTCGCCCATCTTCATGTTGATCTGTCTGATGGGATTCATCGCCTTCTTTGCCATATCTCTCGGAGCTGTCATCTGGGTTTTGATTTCCGAAGTCTTCCCGACTTCCGTGCGCGAGAAAGGGCAGGTTTTAGGCAGTATGACCCATTGGGGATGGAACGCTATCCTATCATGGATGTTCCCGATTTTCCTTGAAAGCGGAGGTTCATTCATATTCGGATTCTTTGCAGTTGTCATGCTGCTGAGTTTCGTTTTCGCATGGAAACTGCCGGAAACGAAAGGCAAATCGCTTGAACAAATACAAAAAGAACTCATAAACTAACCTTATTATCATATTTATCTATAAGAAATGCGTCTCCAAATCGGACGCATTTCTTTTTTTATCCTAATGCAGGATTCGTTTGACATATATCAAAATGCAAGTACACATATGTGTAATTATATTTTTACATATGTCAAATGAATCATTTAATCGAAAGAAAGAGAAATTTTATTCAGTTGCAAGATGACTTTCATTTAGAGAGAAAAGGGAACGAATCCTAAGAGATATTTTACAAATATTTTGGATTATGGAAAAAAGAAGATATCTTTGGAACGATTATTTTAATAGTTCAATGAAAATATCAATAAAGGATATAGCACAGTCCTTAAATTTGTCGAAGGCTACAGTCTCATGGATTCTTTCCGGACAAGGTCCTGCCAAGGGATTTAGTGAAAAAACGATCAAGCGGGTAACAGAATATGCCGAGTCGGTCAATTACCGTCCCAATCTGCTGGCTAGAAGCTTATCGCTCGGTACGACAAATACTATAGGATTAATCATCCCATTTATAGGCGATACTTTTTATGCACAGATGGCTCAATCCATCGAAGCCGAAGCTGCACGTAATAAAAATGTTCTCATTGTCTGCAGTTCTGAAGGCAACGGCGAGAAAGAGTTCGAACTGATCAAGATGCTCCGTTCCAAGCAGGTTGACGGGATTATAATCGCGCCTACAAAGACATCCCAAAAGGGAATCGACTTTTTGATTGAAGACAAACTGCCGTTTGTTTTGATTGACCGCTATTTCCCCAATCTGAATACGAACTATGTTATCGTCAATAATTATCAAACCAGTTACGACCTTGTATACCATCTGCTAAAGAAAGGTTCGCGCAAAATTGCGCTACTCACTACAGACGTTCATCTCTATGTAATGAAACGCCGTATTGAAGGATATAGAAAAGCACTGGATGCTCAAGGAATAAACAGCGATCTGGATCTGGAACTATTCATTGAACGACAGAATTACGAAATCGATATTGTCGACAAACTGGATTCATTATTTAAGGAAGTTCCCGATGTTGATGGCTTCTTCTTCTCAACCCATTATCTTGCACTCGAAGCCATACGCTATTTTATCAAGCGCAAGATCGACTATCACACGCGTTTTAATATGGGATGTTTTCATGAGACAATCGGTTTGGATATTCTGGCGCCTGAAATGAGCATTTCACGAATGCAAATCGAAGAAATGGGGATCAAGGCAATACAGATTCTCCTTGAGAACATAAAAGATAAGGACTTCGAATCTCAAAAAATCATAATAAATAACCAGATGATTCTCAAATAGTACCTTTCATTTTCGTTCTGCTATCTCATTCCACTTCATTCTAAAAGACACGTACAATATGTAAATCAAAGCGAAAAGTGGCACAAACAGACTAAAGAACTGATTGCTTGAGTCAGCGATTGCACCCATAATCATCGGTAATATGGCTCCACCGGCAACACCCATAATCATCAAAGCAGAAATCTCGTCAGCTTTGGATGGCTCCGATTGGATTGCCGAAGAAAAGATAATCGGGAATACATTTGCACAGAAGAATCCGATTAAGAACAAGGCAACATACAAGATTGTCACATTCGACGAGAGCATAAACAATACGAATGACAAAACGCCCAGCACCAGATTAATCATCAGAAATCGGCGCGACGAATAGCGCAACGACATAACTGATCCTATAAAAGTGCCAATAGTACGAGCCAGGAAATACAAACTGCAACCTAATCCACCTTTTTCCAAAGGTACTTGGCAACGTTCGAAGAGATATTTCGGAACGGCTGTCATCAGCCCTACTTCAAACCCGACAATCAGCAGAATCACCGAAAACGATATCATCAGTTCCTTATCCTTGAAGAGTCCCCAAATCTGATTCCCCACAAGATTCTTCTCATCCATGCTTTCATGTATCGGTGCAAATGCAAGCCAAATCCATGACAACACCGTAATCACCGCATAGACTAAAAATATAAGTTGCCAGTTTCCCCAACCGCCAACAGCTACACTGATAATAACCGGTCCTAACGTAGACGAGATAGCTTTGATGAAACAACCCAAGGTGATTGTACTCGTCACCTTTTCCTTCTCAACGACATCCAACACCAATGGATTCAAAGAAACCTGAAGGACCGTATTGCCTATACCCAGAAGAGCAAAAGCAAATAATATGGATGCAAAAGAATAATAAGTCAACGGGATAATCATTGCCACAACCGTAATCAGTATACTTATCAAGACGGTTTTCTTCCTCCCGATGCGCTTCATCAGCATACCTGTCGGCAAAGAACAAACGGCAAACCAAAGGAATACCAACATCGGCAGCAAATTGGCCAACGTATCATTCAATCCGAAATCTTTCTTTACATAACTGGTTGAAATACCGACCATATCAACAAAGCCCATTACAAAAAAGGCTAACAATACGGGTGGTAATCCCCAGAACGATTTGATTCTTGTCTGTGTTCCCATGGCATTATGCAATTATAATACGAGTTTAAATGTTTCTATTGAATGATGTCCCAACTTTAAAGTAATTACTTTCCCTGAAGCAGGAATTACATCTTCCTCATCTTCAACCAAGTTAGTTCTTATCACTTTCTTCACGTCTGTTGGCAATGTAAGCTGAATTTCCTTATCTTTTCCTTCCATCTCCGTCAAACGGATGATCAGATTCGAATCGTTATCCGCCTTTTTAATTAACGACAAAGCCACTAATGGGTCGGAAACTGATATAAAACTTTTTGATGAAGGCAATATACCTCCTTGGTTTTCTTTCTTTTGAACATAGAAAGGATGATTACTTTCTATACCGAAAACATATCCATTCTTCCAACCTTCAGCATGAGATGATAGGGAGAAATGGAAACTATGCGTTCCCGTCTGGTGATACCAATTGCCTTCGCCATGACAACTTTTATGTGAAGATAACAGTATACCTTGCAGAACAGGATACGAAGTCAGTTCTCGAGAAGGGTCAATCCAATCAGCTACAGCAACGCAAGACGACATGGTGACTCCGAAACCACTGCCATTAGCCGATATAAAATTCTGAATTTCACGAGGATGCGAGTCGGCAGGATGATGCACATACGCTCCGGCAGCGGCCCAACCACCTGGTATTTTATTCAATTCATCGCGTCCAACTTGGGCAACTCCCATCGGAACTTCATAATTGATTGTATGACCGTTCATCATATTAATAGGAAAAACAATCCGATACTGGCGATTGTGTGTTCCATCAAATTCACGCAAAGTGACGTCAAAATCTATCTGTTTTTTCTGATGATAGAAAGTGATAACCTGAACTATCGTAGCATGTTTCGTAGGCTGAACATTTTCAAAACGAGTGTAAAGCGGTCCGGATTCGGTCTTCCGCCAACGAGCATCGAATGAACTGAGTGTTGTAATATCGCCCGGAGTCAATTCTTTTATTTCTGTAAATTCGCCTGCACCATTACCCAAAAAACCAAATTCAGAAATATCGCCGCATGCGAACTTAGAGGTATGAACCAACTCTTTTTTCAATTCCTTATCATAAAGCGAAACGATACCACCATTACCTAAAACAGCTTTATAATAGGAATTCTCAACACTGTTATCGGATGCCGTAAAATCTCCATTCTGCGGCTTTATGTACTTTCCTTCAGATATTTCAAAAGTGCGGAAACCCATTGAAGGCACATCTTTAGAGATGAATGTTACATATTTTTGACTGTTGTCGCGACTAATCTGTGAAGGGACAACATTGCCTTGATCATCTTTGACAACAACATTTTCTTTAGAAACGGCACACTTGACATACTGATTGCGTGTCCATGTTAAATCATTATATAATATGAAACTGCCCGAGCGTACATTTATTTTCTCCGTTATTTCCTTCAAAGCTTTTTGGAGCAATGTATTCCCCATATTCCTTGCTAATTGGAGACTGTCCTCATAAATACGATCTGTTATCTCACCATATTTCCCGCCCAAACCGTGATCGGGATAAATAGAAGCCATCCAAGCTCTATCAAATGCAGATCGATGGTAATCCTTCAAACTGTTATTTATCAAAGCCGAAAATGTTGTGAATGATTCTGCTGCCGGCAATAATATTCCGGCTTCACGTTTATATCTCGTAGCTTCATAATGCGCCGGTCCGTGAATATACAGCCAAAGATCAGGACGTTCTCCCGAAATCTTTTCAAAATGCGTATCATTATCCCTAAGCGAATTAAAATATTCTTCGGCTGTTGAGCAGATCAACCGCGGAAGAGGTATGGACGATTGCGATGCAATCTTGTTCCATTCATCAATAACCTTCTGATAATCGACTGGTTTCGTTGCATCACAACTCATTAGTATCGCATAGTGAGGAGGAATGGCATGCTGTTTATAATATTCGCTCCAAAGCTGCGTCCGATGATGCAATTTGTGTAAAGCCGTCACACCGTCTTTATCAAAAAATTTCCATATCAACGAAGCCCACCCATAATTGCCGGGAGTGAATGTCAATACTTTTGAACCATCCGGACTGTACCAGTCATACAAACCTTCGCCCATTCGGCTGATAAACAAGTTTGGAATGCCACTCTTTGCCAATATCTGCGGCATCTGCCAAGTTCTTCCCGGTACATCCATATTATTGGCAACATGATCATCGCAACCCGGCATATTCTCGCGAACCCATTTTCGTCCATAATAAGCCTGACGCACAAGTTGTTCGCCGGTTGAAAGACCTTCATAAGGCTGATTGTATGTAGCCCCCCAATCAAATCTTCCCGCTTTATATAAATCAATCAGTTCATTCTTCCTATTGGGATATGCCTCTAAAAATTCCATCAGATTGAGTGTTTGTTCCATCTCAAACTTGAAATTCTTATTTTCTTTCATGATTTCCAAAGCAGGAAGGATAATATTATCTATGCGATCCATCCGGCAAGAATCAGGTGTATTCATCCAAGCGATATCCTGATGAGAAGACTGTATCAGATGAATCGTTCCATTCTGAAAATAACCCCAATCAGATGGAATAAAAGGAGTAAACACCTGGTCGACAACAACTGTCTTATTCGACATCAGTTTAAAGCGGCTCTCATTACCAATCATCGGCAACCAAACCAACAAACTATCCGGATTATTCGTGCGTGTCACCTCTATTGATTGTCCACCAATCTCAGCCTTCAATACGGACTTCCCTATATGTTCCTGCTTTATAAAAGACAAAATTCTGAATTGACCATTCACATTCTCATAATGCACAGGATTAACCGGATTGATAATCGCAGACTCACGTTGCGCCGATACGTTCAATGATAGACAGATAATGCCTAATATGAATATCTTCTTTTTCATGTGTATTTTTTAAATAAGCAATAATTACAGCTTCATTTTAATCGGTTTAATAAGCACAAAGGTAAAAATTATCTTTAAACCTAATCACAGGAGATAAATGATTCATGGAACATTAACAATTGGACTAAAATAAAAGAAATTACATTTGGATAAAAGCACTTGCGTTTTCATTCAAATTTCGAAACAACCCAAATGAAGTCAACAGAAGCATCAAAGCAATAGCCAAAACTCATAGTTTTTATATACTTTTGTAGTCGAAAGCAGAAAAAAGGAAAAGCAATGATAGTGATTCGAGACACAGATTCTTTGAAAGCAGAAAAACTGGTAGCTACCATCGGATTCTTTGATGGAGTTCATTTAGGTCACCGATATCTGATCAGTGAACTGAAAGAGATCGCTGCGCAATCAGGACTTCCTTCGGCAGTCATTACTTTTCCGCAACATCCAAGGACTGTGCTTAATGCTGAATATCAACCGAAATTGCTGAACACATATAACGAGAAAGTTGAACTTCTCAGTAAAACCGGCATCGACTATTGCATTGTTCTCGACTTCACACTTGAATTATCACAATTCACTGCCAAAGAATTTATCACCAAAATACTGGCTCAGAAGTTTCATGTGCAAACATTGCTGATTGGTTATGACCATCGGTTCGGTCACAATCGTGAAGACGGATTTGAAGACTACGTGGCTTACGGAAAAGACTGTAATATGCAAGTAATCAAAGCATCACGTTACAGTGAAGGTGAGGAAGCAGTCAGTTCATCAGAAATACGCAGGCTGATCTCCACGCACAATGTTGAAGAAGCAGCGCATCTGCTGACCTATCCTTATTCATTGAAAGGGAAAATAGTCAATGGATATAAAGTAGGACGCACATTAGGCTTTCCTACTGCTAATATTCTTGTAGAAGAACCTTGCAAAATCATTCCTGCTGCAGGCGTATATGCCGTGTGGGTCTATCTTAACAGTCAGAAACACAAAGGAATGCTTTATATCGGCGATCGTCCTACATTGAATAACGGCAACAATATTTCTATGGAGGTAAACATTCTGGACTTTTCAGGAAATATTTATAATAACGAAATCAGCGTCGCGTTTATTCATTATGTCAGAGCTGACATCAAGTTCGATACACTTGAAGCATTGACTCTCCAATTAAAGCACGACCGCGAAACGGTTGACAAACTTTTAGATTGAAACATCCTATAGATATGTATTACGAAGCATTAGACATACTTAAAGGCATGATTTGCCGCTCATCATTCAGCCGTGAAGAGACTGAAGTCGCTGATTTTCTACAAGCTACATGGCAACAGGCAGGCAATAAGGTTCATCGTAAAGGCAATAATCTATGGATGATTGCGCCTCATTTTGATATTGATAAACCTACTTTGCTCCTCAATTCGCATATTGACACGGTGAAACCGGCCTCCGGTTGGAGCAAAGATCCTTTCAATCCGGAAGAAAGCGAGGACGACAAACTTTACGGACTCGGGAGCAATGATGCGGGTGCAAGTGTTGTTTCACTATATGAAGCGTTCAGGGCTTTAAGTCAAAAAGAGCAGTCGTACAACTTGATATTTCTGGCATCATGCGAAGAAGAAGTGTCAGGGAAAAACGGAATCGAAAGTGTTCTGCCCGAACTTCCGCCTGTTCAATTTGCAATTGTTGGTGAACCAACCGGCATGCAACCGGCAGTTGCCGAAAAAGGGCTGATGGTTCTGGATTGTGTTAGTCACGGCAAAGCAGGCCACGCAGCACGCAATGAAGGAATTAATGCTATCACATTAGCTATCAAAGACATTGAATGGTTCAACACTTATCAGTTTCCATTGGAAAGCGACTTTCTAGGTCCGGTGAAGATGAGTGTAACTATGATTCAGGCAGGAACACAGCACAACGTTATTCCCGAACGATGCGAATTCACAGTTGATATACGCTCCAACGAATTCTATCAGAACGAACAACTTTTTGAACTTATCAAAGAACATGTCGGTTGCGAAATTAAGGCTCGCAGTTTCCGACTCAATTCGACACACACCAATGTCAATCATCCATTTATTCAACGTTGTCTGATACTGGGAAAAGAACCGTTCGGTTCGCCAACGCTCAGCGACCAGGCATTAATGCGATTCCCTTCCGTAAAAATGGGTCCGGGAAAATCTTCCCGTTCACATACTGCCGATGAATATATCGAACTGATTGAAATACGCGAAGCCATTGACACTTACATTCAACTTTTGGACGGTTGCGCCATCAGTTGAGTAATACATATAAATAAAGAACGTGCGCGATATTCTTGGAACAATAGCCAGTCGATACCTGATTGCGATTCTCAATCTTGTACTGATATTCATCAATGCAAAAGCATTGGGCGTTGAAGGTGTCGGACTGATCGGACTCATCATCGCTTCAATCAATATTGCCATGATGTTCAATGGAATACTTTCGGGAAACACAATCGTCTATTTCATGAACCGCTACAGCATGAAGGCTGTATTTGCTCCATCATACGTTTGGACTGTCGTTGGTTCACTTATTGCCTGTTCAGTGATGAAAATAGTGGGAATGTTACCTGAAGGCTATTTTCTTCATATCTATCTTTTATCGATTCTGATGTCATTGGTTATGGCCAATTCGCGATTTCTTCTCGGCAAAGACCATATCAAGGGATTCAATATCACATATATGTTGCAAGGCGGCATGCTGTTCATTGTTCTACTCTATCTATATTACGGAGAACGACGTCAGGAAGTTTCTTCATACATTGCCGGAATGTACATCGCCAACGGAATCGCCTTTATCATCAGCCTTCTGATGCTATTCCCTTATTTTAAACACCCGACAGAAGAGACAAGCAAAAATTATACACTCTCATCTCTCCTCAGAGAAATGTTTGCATACGGATTATGGGGAAGCGCCGATAATATTGCCGAAGCACTGACCACGCGACTCAATTATTTTCTAATCGGTCGTTTCGGTGGATTAAGCAGTGTAGGATTGCTGGATGCCGGAACAAAAATGTCGGAAAGTGTATGGCATATCAACAGAAGTGTCGGATTCATTGAATACGGTCACGTGGCTAAAAGTAATGATTCTCAACAGCATAAGACCATCACACTGCAATATCTCAAGCTTACTTTTTGTGCTGTTACATTAGCGACCGCTTGTATCCTGCTTATTCCGGAATGGATTTACACTGACTATCTGTTTAGCGAACAGTTCCAAGGCATACGCAAAGTCATTGCCGGACTCTCTGTCGGGATTATTGCTTTTGGTTGCAATGGTATTATCAGTCAGTATTTTATTGGAAGCGGTAAGATTCGCTACAGCGCTGTCTGCTCATTTATTGGTTTAGCAGCATTATTGATTGCCGGAGTCATTCTGATTCCTTTATATGGAGTGGTCGGATCAGCTATCTGCTCAAGCATTGCCTTCTGTTGCATGCTTTGCTTCTCGCTGATCATGTTTTGCAAGATTACACACACAACCGTTTCCGAATTACTAATCAATAAAAAAGATTGGGAATTTATTAGAACGGCTTTCCGACGTCGTCACTAGAATTATTTTTCTTCAGCTATATACAAATTATCGGTTAAAACATTCACATAACGACGAAGTATATTTCCCCTCTCATTTTTCAATAAACCGACCAGCACGAATGATGTCTTTTTCATCCAAGGCTGATACGAAAGTTTATATTTATATCGGACATCACCAAGCGATGTCGATTCATTAGGCAGAACCATATAGGCACTACCTTTTGCGGCTTTCTCTCCTTTAAAACTAACTCTACGATGATACATTTTCTGCGCATGTGCACCATTCAAAACAATCGGAGGCAACTGAAGCGAATCGGCTGCGTTCTTCAGCATTGGAATCAAAGTTATACTTTGAAACCGTCCGACAGATATATGACAAATATCGAATGTCAGATCCAAAGACAACGTTCTGCCATCTTGCGTCAATTCATTGCCTTTAATACTTATCAGTCCACAATAGTTTGTACTGTCAGTCTGAGCAGTACAAAGAAAAGACACAAACAAAAACAACAAAGTCAAACACTTGCTCTTCATAAACATCACTTGATTAAATAGACAAAACTTACACCCACTTTCGTCGGTCCGAAATAATTGTTTCTGTATCGCGCAGAGTTCGAACCTTCCTCAGAAGACTTATCATACTTAAAGCGGATATACCCCAATCCAGCAGTAAATTCTACATTCCAATGCGAACTCAAATACAAATCATATCCGTATGAAAGGCCGCAACCGTAAGCATGCCCATCATAATCATAATCAGATTTCATCACATTAAGCAAACTCACTCCCGAAGTTTTATAATCAATATACATACCATGCAATCCTATAAACGAACGATTATAATGTTCATGAAACCAATAACGCAGCTCAGGCTGCACCATCCAATGCTTAATGGACTTGTCATCACTGCCGAACTTCCAGGGGTTGTAATTGCCCGAGACATCCAGCGACCAATGTTTAGCCATTGCAACCTCCATTCCCAGATTGAAGGTAGTTGTAGCATCATATAGCACATTGCTTTTGAGAGCAACTACTTGTGCCTGCCCATTCAACAAGCAGCAGAGGCAAAGGACACAGATTCCAATTATTCTTTTCATAAACATCTACTAATAGGATGAACCAATGAATGAGCAAATATACAAATTCTATTTGACTATAAAAACAATTTATGCCAAAGGTCATTACAGACGTAATAAATCGCTATCTTTGCAACATAATCAATTAGGGAATATGAAATATACACTTCTCACCATACTAATCGCTCTTAGCTTTTTTTGTACAAGTTGTGGCGATGACAATAAAAGCGAAGAGATTAAAACGAGTCGTACTGTTCTGGTATATATGATTGCCAACAACAGTCTGAGCAGTTATGCTTCTTCAAACTTGGAAAGTATGGTTACAGTTGGGACCAGTGCCAATCTGAATGGTGGTAATCTGATTGTATATTACGCTCCCAAAGGCGCTACGCCGCAACTTCTCCAAATCAAAGAGAATTCAAAAGGCGTTGTCGTGAAGAATCTGGTCAAAGATTATAGTGAACAAAACTCTGCCGATCCGACAGTCATGCAGTCGGTAATCAGTGATGTAAAATCGCTCTTCCCTGCCAACAGTTACGGACTTGTACTTTGGAGTCACGGCACAAGCTGGCTTCCGTCAAATGTCAGTACTTATCTGAAAGCTTTTGGTCAAGACGGTTCCAACTGGATGGAAATATATGATCTTGCCAAGGGACTTCCGGACCATGGTTTCGACTTTATTATGTTCGATGCATGTTATATGGCAAACATTGAATGCGCTTACGAACTGAAAGATAAAACAGATTATATTCTGGCCTCGCCAACAGAAACGATGGCTGATGGATGGCCTTATCAAAAGATGATTCCTTATTTCTTCACAGAAACACTTCAATTGGACAAGGCTGCACAAACTTTCTACAACTATTACTACACACAGTCAGGCGATTATCAAACTGCCACTGTTTCGATTATCAAAACGAGTGGACTCAGCGCTCTGGCTACTGTTGCAAAAGGTATCTTTTCAACCAAAAGCACAAGCGATTTGTACGCAGTAGATCTGACACAGATGCAGAAATTGGAGTTTTTAAGGAAAAACGGAAATGTCAATCCGTGCCTACTCTACGATATGGATGACTATATCAAACAACTCGGTACTTCTGATCAGTATTCACAATTCAAAGCTGCGCTTGCCAACATAATCACGTACGAAGCGCATACGCCTAAAGCTTATTTTGCAGGATTAGGCTATTCCTATCCAATCAACGAATGCTGCGGATTATCCGTTTATGTACCACAATCTGCAACAACCAGCTTAACGGAATGGTACAAACAATTGCAGTGGTACAAAGCTGTTTACAACCAATAAAAACGAAGTAACCAGTTCTTCAAACAAGAATCTTTATCACTAATAAAAAAAGTATATACTTTTGATATGCGAAAGTATATACTTTGGGTATATGAAAGTATATACTTTTAATGTATAGAAGTATATACTTTTGAGTCTAAAAGTATATACTTTTTTCAAGTTGATACAAATAGACTGAAATACAAATAGTTATTCAGATAGCCACTTGTTTATCTGATCAATGATTTTCTTCTTTGTTGCTTCTGGCATATTGCCTATACGGGAAGCGTGACTTCCGCCCGGTTGGATATAAACCTGTTCATTCACTTTTCCTTTGAAAGTAGGCACTCTTGTAGCACTCCACGGATCATACTCACCATAAATGAATATCATCTTCGGATCATTGTCTTTCAAGAAATTATATACCTTATGGTATAATTCAGGACGGAACTCTATCTTATCGACAAGATCTTTAGGAAGCAAAATACGATTCAAATAACCTTTGCTAGACTTGATAGTCAGATACTTTTCAAATGGTTTAGTATCATATCCATAATAGCCCAATTCGCGGGCAGCTTGCACAAAAAATGAAATAAAGCCTTGACTCTCTGCAAAGTTATTCGGTTCGCTGATAGCTACAAAATGATTGAACAGTGTCTTAGTATCCGACGAAAGCGAAGGAATTTTCTTTGAATCTATACCCCATTGCCAAAAAGCAAACGGATATTCCAATACACAATAATCCAGCACTTCTGGCATCGATATTCTAAACTCCCAGCCTTTTTCCTTGCAATAAGCTGCAAGCATAGGCACTACTTCTGCTTTTCGTTTCAATATCTCTAACTGAAAATTACGAACCAGTTTACGTACACTTTTGCTTCCGTCATTATCAATAAAAGGTTCGTGGCGACCATCTTCAACCCCACGATTCAACGGTGCAACATAAGGAACAGAGAAATCGACATCATTCGGGAAGAATGCACGATAAAGTGTTGCGGTCTGCCCACCTTTGCTTATTCCTGTAGAAATCCATTTTCCTTTATACAATTTATGAAATACCTGATTCACATGATGAAGGTCATAGGCAGAATTCTCGGCAGTCAAATAATCCCAATTACAAGGATTAGGAGTTGATTCCAAAAAATAGCGATATTCCACAAATACCATGTTGGCATTAAACAGTTTGCAGAGCTCTTCCTGATAACGAGGATTCAAAGCGTAAGCAGCACCATAGCCTTCGGTAACAATCACAGTCGGGCGGTCATAACCCACATGAGCAACTATTACTCTTTGCGTAAACGTACCAACATCCGGATGTTTAGGATCAATCTGTTGATTAATTCTTACCAAATACTTCTCGGCATAAACATCGGATTTCAACTTTTCTATTCCGCTGACGCCATCCAATGTCGCCAACTGTTCTTCAAATGATTGAGCCTGTGCCTGTCCGATTGTCAATACGAACAAAACAACCCAAAGGCAAATGTTGACTATTCTTTTCATCCTCTACTAATTTATATCGTTCTTAATCAAACACTTTAAACTCATAACCTTGCTCAAGCAACCATTTCACCGAACGAGGCATGGCTTCACGCATATTGTGTTCACCTTTCAAAGAATCATGAAACACAATGACCGAGCCGTTGCGTGTATAATTCTTCACCACATTGAACACACCATTAGGCGACATATGCGGACTGTAATCGCGTGTTACAACATCCCACATCACAATACGATAATCCTGCTCGATACGCACAACTTGCGGAAAACGCATATGTCCATGCGGCGGGCGGAACAAATTGCTATGGATATATTCTGAGGCCTTGTGCACATTATCCACATAATGACGCGACCAGTATTGTATTCCCTGAATATGATTATAAGTATGATTTCCCACGCGGTGACCACGATCAAGCACCATCTGATACATATCCGGATACTTTCTCACATTGTCGCCCACGCAGAAAAATGTGGCTTTAATGCCAAACTCATCCAATCTATCTAATACCCAAGGGGTAACCTCGGGAATCGGGCCATCGTCGAAAGTGAGATATACACACTTCTTTTCAGCCGGGATTCTCCAGATTGCCCCTGGAAACAATACTCTATAAAACCAAGGAGGTTGTTCGATAAACATCTCTTACTTCTTGCTTACTGAACCATAAGCCATCCGATAGTTATCGAACTCTTCCTGATACTTCTTGGCAAACGCAGGGTCATAATGCTTACTAATAATCACTACCTGCTGTAATACAGCCAGATTCTGTTCCAGATTATCTTTTACCGATTCCAACTGTGCCGGATCCAAACGGAATATCCATTCAATATTCCGAACGGCATCATTGGCAATAAGTGTATAAATCTTCTCAGCCTGAGCCTTCTTGCCCAATACATAGTAGCATTCGCCGGTAGAAAGGCCTGTATAATCCATCGGAACATTTTCCGGTGGCAATACCTTCATACATTTATCAAGAACCTTCAATGCCTTATCCTGTTTGCCCTCGTTAATCAACTGTTCAGCTAACTTATTGAACAGCATCATACGATAGCTCTTGCACATACGCATTACATTCTCGTCAATATAAATGCCTTTCTTATCAACGCCGCCCCATTTGAACTTATTCATCACGTTGTCATACATCTTTTCCGTATTGACTGCCTTATTGACATTCTTCGGAATGATCTGATAAGCCAAACCTGTCTGTTGGAAATAAGGATCCAGATTAACAAACTGATCCGGACTAACAGTGATTGCGTAATATATCGGACGCTTGAAATTGTTTGTCTGCAACATATCGAGGATAGTCAGTTCCTGTTTACCCAATGCACTCTTTCCTTTCAGATTGATTGTCATTGTCTTCAACATTCCTGTTGTATCGCCTCCCAATACATTCCGAGCAGCGGCTGTATCAACGTGATAAATCAACGTTTCTGAAGGAATATAATCCAACGGCTGACTGATACCCGGAATCTGTTTATATTTAGGATCGTCACTGCGGACGAACTTCAAAGCCACATCCAAATCAATAGGATCGTTGGTCAATGCAAATATATAAGCCGCATCACGTTTGCCCTGAATATATTGCGAACGGTCCCACGTGATTGGCAGTGGAGTTGATTGATAAGCCTGTTTCTTCATTTGATCAGTGTACCAGTCTGTCTGCAGATAACTTGTGTTGCAGACACGTACATCTGTACGAATACCTTCCACTTCCTGGGCGTACCACAACGGGAAAGTATCATTATCACCATTTGTAAAGATAACAGCGTTAGGCTCACACGACTGCAGATAGTTTGAACCAAAGTCGCGGCATACATAACGTCCAGAACGATCATGATCGTCCCAGTTCTGTGCACCCATACGATACGGAATAAACAGACACAACAGTGTAGCCAATATTCCTGCAGCTACTGCCGGCAGTTTGCAATATTTCTCAAATCCCTTTGCCACGGCCGCGACACCAAATCCTATCCATATACAGAACGCATAGAACGAACCCGCGTAAGCATAATCACGCTCACGAGGCTGATATGGTGTCTGATTCAGATACAATACAATGGCAATACCGGTCATAAAGAACAAAAAGAAGGTTACCCAGAAACTTTCGATACCTTTCTTTCCGGCGTATGCTTGGAACAGCAGACCGATAAGTCCCAACAATAATGGCAACATAAAATAAGTATTATGTCCCTTATTATTGACAATATCGTAAGGCATATTATCCTGCGGACCGACCAGCATCTCGTCGATAGCCGAAATACCTGTTATCCAGTTCCCATTGAGTACTTCGCCATTACCTTGGATATCGTTCTGTCGGCCGGAGAAGTTCCACATGAAGTAACGCCAATACATGAAGTTCAACTGATAGGAGAAGAAGAACCGCAAGTTCTCGGCAAAAGTTGGTTTCATAACCGTCTGCGATTCGCCGCAGCGATCGAACTTCACCGGTTCGCCCTTGAAATCGGTCCACTCCTTATAAGCCTCTATATGATGTGCATCCGTGCTGTACATTCTCGGGAAGAACATATTCAACTCGTCAACATAATCATAATCCTCATCATGACGGGAGATATAATAATGGTCCTTATCACTGGCATTCTTCTTAATCACCCGACTGTAAGTTGCAGCGCCTTCCTTGCTGACCGGAACACAATTGTTTCCTTGAGCCACACGCTTCACTTCGGATACAAAAGTCTGACCATACAGCAACGGCGTTTTTCCGTACTGTTCACGAGCCAGATACGTACGCAATGTAAAGATATCGCTCGGCGCGTTCTGATTCATCGGAGTATCAGCTGTAGCACGGATCAAAGTCAGTGCATAAGACGAATAGCCTACAACGACAACCATTAAACAGAGAATCACCGTATTCAGCATTTTTACATTCAGCTTCTTGCTCATAAAGAGATAAGCGATAAGTGCGCCTGTCAAAATTACAGCAAGTACATAACCACTACCGATAAATGGAATACCAATCAGGACAACCGAAAGAATGATAGCAATCTTCATCTGCGTTGGCCGTATTTCAGGACGCATAGTTTCATAGATTGACCAACCGAGTACACCAGCCAAAACAATCAGATAAGCAAATACACCCGAATTATAAGGCATACCCAGAACATTGACGAACAAGAGTTCGAAATATCCACACACTTCAACCAATCCCTGAACAACACCGAACATCATCAATGCAATAATACCGAATGATACAAGTAATGCAAGAAGTGAACCCTTAACAGAAGGATTCGGGAATTTCTTATAATAGTAGATCAATACCATCGCCGGAATGCAAAGCAAGTTCAGCAAATGGACACCAATACTCAAACCCATCAAATAAGCGATAAGCACAATCCAACGGTCCGAATGAGGTTTATCGGCCATTTCTTCCCACTTCAGCATCAGCCAAAATACGACAGCCGTAAAGAGTGATGACGAAGCATAGACCTCGCCTTCAACAGCACTGAACCAGAAAGTGTCACTAAAAGTATAAGCCAATGCACCAACCAAACCGCTACCCATGATAGCAAACAGTTTGCCTGTCGGAATCTCTTCGCCATCTTTCACCATCACTTTGCGAACCATGTGCGTAATACTCCAGAACAGGAACAATATTGTCAATCCACTGAACAGAGCCGACATCGAATTGACCATCTTTGCAACCGTCGACGGATCGGAAGCGAGTTGCGTAAACAAGTTGGCCATAATCATAAAGAACGGTGCTCCGGGCGGATGCCCCACTTCTAACTTATACGAAGAGGAGATGAACTCACCGCAATCCCAAAAGCTTGCAGTAGGTTCGATTGTCATCAAATAAACGGCGGAAGCGATTGCAAACACAATCCATCCCAACACGTTGTTGATCAGTTTATACTTTTTCATCGTTTATATTTAGATATGTGAATATTCAAATCCATAAGTAATTGCACTATGCGCGCAACATTCCGGCGGCAAAGTTAAGCATTTACAGTTAATCAACGCTTTGTTATAATTAAAATTATCTGAAACAAGAAGAAAATGAGATGAATCGTCTATACCTTATTATATATAGCAACAAAAAGAGAGAAGAAACACAAAGTCCCTTCTCTCCCTTCAAATATCAATCATAAATGATTACCAATTCGGATTCGTTTGCGTTTCCTTGTCTGGTATTTCCCAAGTCATGTGATCAACAGACAAACCGTTTGTACTCCAATGGTTGGTTGAGCCAGTACGTGTGATATCCTGATTCCAGCGTTTGTGGTTGAAGAAGTCAAGACCATTCTCAGCCCACATCTCGATACGCCACTGCAGTTTAACCATATCCAAAGCTGAAAGGCCTTTCATTGCAGGATAGTTATCGCAAGTCAATGTAGTTGCACCTGCTTTTGTACGAGCAGCCAACAGTTTGTTCAATGTAGCTTTTGCACCTGCTTCATCTCCAGATGTTGCCTGTGCTTCAGCAAGCATCAACAAAACTTCCGAAGAACGAATGAGAATCACATCACTGTTCTGTTTATCGGTGGTGCGTGCTGTCTGATCAGAAGCGATTGTTGCAGCCCATTTCAAGTTACTCATCTTATAGATGACTTCCGGTATAACCACATTGGTTTTCCCCTGAGTTACAAAATATGGGAATGAAATAGTATCTGTAACAAAACGGGATTTACGATAATCATTATCGGCAATCTTGTTATAAAGAGCATCATTAATCTGGAAATAACCCTGTCCGTAACCACCCGATGAAGCACTGAAAATATTCAGATAAGTCCAAGGATACAAATTGGAATCGTTTGTCCAACCGAACATACATTCAGGATTCTTAGCTACTGAAAGAAAAGCATTGTTATCTGAATACACTTCAGCCTTATTAGCACAAATCTTGGCAATTGAATCGTTGGCCATACCATAATTGGCTTCTTTGATGAAGTTAGGATAATGTTCCAGAATTTCTTTACAAGAAGCAATGCAAGTTGTATAATCCCCTGTCCACAAAGAAACACGAGCTAACAAATACTGGGAGATACCACGATCGATATCATACACTTGGTCTTGTGTTGTTCCAACTGTATAACCACTTGCGCCAATACCAGATTCCAAGAACAGTTTATTAGCTTGAACCAATTCACTCTTAATAAAATCATAAGTTTCTGTAGCAGACAATGGAGCTACCGGATCGTTATAAGCGAATGTGGTGTAAATCGGCATACCTTTGCCTTCTTTTCCACCATAAAGATAAGCTTTCTGGAAACGTTCCATCAACTCCATGTACCCCATTGCATGAATGGTCAAACAACGAGCTTTATAATCTTTCAATTTAGTTGATTGAGCAATTACATCATCTGTCAAGAATTGAGATACTTTATTAGCATTATTGATAATTGTAGCGGGACCTGCCCAATAACCAAAACACCAATCCACATTACTGCCGTCCCAGAATGAAAAATCTTTCTGATTGTAATACCATCCACCCCAAGAAGTGCCAAGAGACGAATTACGATCGGCATAGACAATATCTTCACCCTGCAAATCTCTAATCAAATTCAAAGCAAACTCACTATCATATCCCATATTTGAGAAACCGGCATAAATAATGGAATTACGCAAACTCATATTTGCCGGCAGAGCAGAAGCCAAGCCTCCCAATATCATATCACGTTGCTCATCTGTACCATTCTTTAACAAATCTGTTATCTGATCATCAGTCAGTGAATTCGGATTTGTCACATTCAACTTATCATCGCAAGATGACAAAAGGAATCCTGCAATAAGTACAGCTGAAATATATTTAATATACTTTTTCATATTCATTGAATTTAACTGTTACAATTAAAATTCCAAACTAACACCTAATGATATCGTTTGCATTGTCGGATAGATATATTGTCCAACATTGAACCCCCCTGTTAATGCCATACTTGGATCAACACCCTTCTTTGCTGATAAGAAAATCAAGTTATCAGCTGAAGCATAAACACGCATCTTACTAATATAAGCCTTCTGCAGATATTTGTTTGGAAGCGTATAACCTAATGTAATGTTCTTTACACGCATATAAGATGCACTAAAGAGAGACATATCGGTATATTTCCATGAACCAAACGTAGCACCATCATAGTAAGCCGTGTTCCACCATTGCATTGGGAACTTTGCTCCACTATTATCAGGTGACCAAGTATTACTGATCAGATCCTTTGAAGGAGCTTCCATATCAGAGATTGCCATTTCATTACTACGATATAGACCATTAGCATATTCTGTAGAGAAGAATTTTCCGCCCAACTGATATGCGATGATAGCTTGAAAATCGAAATCTTTATAACGAACTGTTGTAGTAAAACCACCAATCCATTTTGGAAGAGCATTGCCTACTTCATAGAAAGAAGCTTCGCTACTCTTTGTTGTTGTTACCGATTCGCCCTGTTTGTAACCAGAGAACTTACCTTTAGATACGTCATCGGCTGTTACGCGATGCCAATACATTGGAAGTCCGGAATTCTGATCAACACCCGCATATTTATATAAGTAAATATTGTACCAAGGTCTTCCTTTTCCACGTAAATAGAAAGTAAAGGATGTATTACCAGCGCCCGTTGAACTCCAACCTTCACCATTAGCCATCCAAGTTCCTTCAGGAAGATCAGAGGATTCAGTCCATGCCGGAATTGTAGAAGAAGGGACAGAAACCAATGTTGTATTATAATGTGTACCATTCAATGCCAAATTGACTGTCCAGTCTTTTGTACGAATGATATCACCTGCCAACTCCAATTCAAAACCTCTGTTACGAAGTTTTGCTGAGTTACGTTGACGAGTCTGTGCACCGGCATTAGCCAAATAAGATACCGGTTCGTTGTAGAATGAATTGACTGTCTCACGGTTATAAATATCAATTGTTCCGGTGATACGACTGTTGAATAATGAGAAATCAATACCTCCATCCAAAGTGTGCGTATTTTCCCATGTCAACTCTTCATTAACCAAACCTCCATAACCGATTGCATAAGTTTTTGCTGTACCGGTACCATTAGATACTTGGTTCCATGTAGCAACGCCATAACTCCATGTATGATTTGTATAGTAACCTGAGATATTGCTTTGATCGCCAATCACACCATAGCTGGCACGAATTTTTGCGTTATCCAACCATCCGGAGAACTGTTTCATAAAAGGTTCTGAAGAGATTCTCCAACCTCCACCTACTGACCAGAATGTTCCCCATTTATTCTTCATAAACTTTGAAGAACCATCAGCACGAAGTGAACCGGAAAGATAATATCTGTCATTAAAAATATAGTTGGCACGTCCAAAATAAGACTCCATACGGAACTTATCCAAGCCCCAACCCGGAGTAGCCAAAGTAGCAACATTAGTATAACGGCTGGTGAAGTTGCCCGGAGAGATATAACCAGGAATCAATTCATAAGCAGAACCCCAGTTCATGGATTCGCGATACAAATCGTTGTATTCGTGACCGGCCAGTGCATCAACATGATGTTTTCCAAAGTCTTTATAGTAATTAAGTAATTGCTGAGTATTGATGATACGCTGTTGATAATTGTTTATGCCAAGACCACCGACACCAGAACCTAAACCAGACAGACTAGTACGATACTTCATCAATTTATAATTGTACTGATCCAAATTGAAGTTTATTGTAAAAGTAAAATCTTTCAGGAATTTCACGTCAGCATAAACACGAGAGGTCCATTGATCGATTGTTGTCTTATTGATGTTATTATCCATCTGCTGCAAAACATTACCACCGATCACATTGCTGCTTGTTGATCCGAAAGGAGAATATGTACTGCCTTCTAATGCTGCTTCTTTCTTTGAACCATCGGCATTATAGACATAATTGCCATTTTCATCAAGAGCATAAATTGACATCGTAGGAGCCGAACCATTTACATACATCATCACATTACCTGTTGCACTACCAGGGTTACGTCCCCACTTGGTTGACATAGCATCAGTGATTGCATGAGTATAGGCAATATTTGAACCGATCTTCAACCAATCGAACAATTTTGCATTCAAAGCTGTACGGCCTGCATAACGTTCGAAATCAGATGTACGGATATAGGAAGGATCTTTCAGATAGCCCAAAGATGCAAAGTAGTCAATCTTTTCTGAACCACCACTTGCCGATACATTATATTCCTGACGGAAATTAGTCTGCAACAATTGGCTTGCATAAGTATCATTGTCACCATAAAGATATTGAGCGGCAGGATTCAATGAACCATCTGTATTAATCAGATACGCTCCCGACATGGTAGCACTCTGTTTAACGCCTACACCTCCATCTTTTGTATAAACAGCTCCGGGAACTTTATAAGCCATCCAGTTTCCTAAACCATTACGTTGGAAACTCTTCTCACTGTTTACATAATTGAACAAATGCGAGCTTGCGAAATCACGCGCTTCAGCATCAGTATGATTCGGATTAGCAATGTTTGTATATGGATTACCATTTGCATCAATACCCGGATGACCTGTACCATTAACACCATAACGATACGAATTGTAGATTGATTGCCAAGCATATTGATAATAAGCTCCGGCGTCATCAATACGGTTTACGTTGAACGGGCCGATTGAGTTCCATCCCCAACGTCCATCAAACGAAATCTTTGCTTTACCTGAAGCACCACGTTTGGTAGTAATTAAAACAACGCCATTAGATGCACGCGAACCGTAAAGAGCTGTTGAAGCAGCATCCTTCAAAACGGTTACCGATGCAATATCTTTTGCATTCATATTTGACAATGGGTTATCACTCTGTGCGGGCACACCATCAATAACAACTAAAGCTGTTCCACCGCCACTAGCCGAACTGACACCACGAACGCGAATACCCATATCAATACCTGGCTGACCATCAGCAGAAGCAACCTGCAAACCAGGAATTGCGCCTTCCAATGCTTTGGATACGGTTGATACGCTCTGTACACCTATCACCTTGGAATCGACTTGCGTTAAAGAACCTGTCAAGTCTTTTCTCTTCTGTGTACCATAAGCTACAACTACTACTTCATCCAGCTTTTCAACATCTTCCGTCAATGTGATATTTAAAACCCGCTGATTGCCTAACTGCACCTCTTGAGTTTTATATCCAATGAACGAAAACTGCAAAACAGCTTTACTACCACCGGGAATATTTGAGAGAGTAAATTTACCGTCACTCCCCGTCATCGTTCCCACCGCTGCTCCTTTGACTGCCACGTTTACACCAGGCATTTCCAAACCTTGAGCATCGACTACTTTGCCAGATACAGCGACCTGAGCAAAAGCCTGCAACCCCATCATGAGGAAGCAAAGCAAAAATAGAACCCGATTTCTCATCATTCCATGTTTATTAGGTTAAACAACATATACTTTTGCAAAACAATAGATTTGTTAGCTTTTTTAGCATGAAAAAATGATAATAAACTCTATACTTTTGATAAAACCAATAAAAATATTTAGATTTGTGAAGTGAAATAAGTGTAGAATAATAACGACCATAAAAATACAAATTTTCATGGAAAAAGGGGAAACAAATAGTAAACAGAACATTATCAAGTATCTACCAATAGGAGATAGCAAGGCGCAATGGGGTATGCACGTCAGTGGAATTGGATATCAATCTATAGAAGCTAACTCTCCTTATCCAATTAAAGGGCATCCGATAGGATACACCTTCAACCCGGATCGAGGTCGCACTATGAATGAATATGCTATCGTATATATAACAAAAGGGAATGGCTCGTTTAATAGTATTGGAACCGGTGAGAAAAAAATATCTACAGGCGATTTGTTCTTTATCTTTCCTGGACAATGGCATACTTACAGACCAGATATAAAGGTTGGATGGGATGAATATTGGGTAGCTTTCAGCGGTAATTATTTCAAAATCATTGAAGAGGTTGTCAACAAGAATCACCCGATTATCCACTTGGGACTTAATGATGAACTGGTAAAGCTTTTCCGTGAGATGCAAGGTTATGCACAAATGCAAAGAATTGGATTTCAACAGGTTCTATGTGGAATACTCATGCATATCATCGGGCTCATATATACGACCAGTAAAGATCAGACTTTTGAAAAAAAGGATGCACAAAGAGTGCAACAAGCATGTATAGCTATGCGTGAAAACATATACAATAAAGTAAGACCGGAGGATATAGCCGAATCACTCAATATGAGTTATTCGAGTTTCAGAAAGCTATTCAAACAATATACAGGTCTTGCACCTTTACAATATATACTTCAGTTGAAACTGGAAAGAATCAAAGAACTGCTTCTGAATACGGATATGTCTATACAGGATATTTCAACTGAACTAGGGTTTGAATCGCCCGACTACTTCTCCTTCTTTTTCCGAAGTAAAACCGGCATCAATCCATTAGCATATCGTAAGGGTGAGGAAACTATTTGTGAAAAAAATTAGTGTCAAAATTCAAAGTTCACGTATCAAAATAAATACATTATAATGAGCTTTAAAAAACATTCGAATGGACGAAACATTTCATTCGAATGAATTGAACTTTTCATTCGAATAAAGTAACTTTTTCATCCGAATGAAAATTCTATTTCATTCGGATGGAATAAAGGCTTTAATATACCTATATGACAGCATATTACAGAAAAAGCCGTCTAAAAGACGGCTTTAAATCTTGCTTTCACTATGAAATTAACATTTTATCAAAAATTCATGTTTATGCTTCTTCTGTAGTTTGACGGTTCTGACGCTTGCGTTCCATCTCGTCCAAAACAATCTTACGCATACGCATACTCTTTGGTGTAACTTCCACATATTCATCAGCCTTGATGTATTCAAGAGCATCTTCCAAACTGAAGATAGTAGGCGGAGCCAAAATCACTTTATCATCCGAACCCGAAGCTCGCATATTGGTAAGCTTCTTTGACTTGCATACATTAACAACCAGATCGTTATCCTTAGTATGCTCACCAATAACCTGACCGGCATAAACTTCATCGCCCGGAGCAATAAAGAAACGTCCGCGTGACTGCAGATTATTGAGTGCATAAGCGTATGCCATACCTGTCTCCATCGCAATGATAGAACCGTTTGTACGACGTTCTATTTCACCCTTCCACGGTTGGAACTCCAAGAAACGATGCGCCATAATAGCTTGTCCGGCAGATGCCGTAAGCACAGCATTGTTCAGTCCGATGATACCACGTGAAGGAATATTGAACTCAATGTATACACGGTCGTTCTTTGTTTCCATCATAGTCATCTCGCCCTTACGACGTGTCACCATATCGATGATTCTGCTCGATGATTCTTCCGGAAGATTGATTGTCAGCTGTTCGACAGGTTCGCATTTTACGCCGTTGACATCCTTAATGATAACTTGCGGTTGGCCAACCTGCAACTCATAGCCTTCGCGACGCATCGTCTCAATCAATATAGACAAATGCAGCACACCACGACCATAAACGACCCACTTATCAGACGAATCTGTTGTTTTCAAGCGAAGTGCCAGGTTCTTGTCCAACTCTCTGAGCAAACGTTCGTAGATATGGCGCGAAGTAACAAAGCGGCCTTCTTTGCCGAAGAACGGCGAATTATTAATGGTAAAGAGCATTGACATTGTCGGTTCGTCAATAGCAATAGTAGGCAAGGCATCCGGATGCTCAATATCTGTAATAGTCTCTCCGATTTCAAAATCGTCAATACCGATAACGGCACAAATATCACCTGATGAAACAGATGCGACCTTGGTACGACCTAAACCTTCAAAGTCATCAATTTCTTTTATTTTAGATTTCACCTGTGAACCATCGCGTTTGCAAAGAATAACATCCTGACCTTCTTTTAATGTACCACGATGAACACGCCCTACAGCGATACGACCTACATAATTAGAATATACTAACGAAGTAATCAACATCTGCGAAGGGCCTTCGAGCACTTTAGGTTCCGGAATATATTTAATGATTGCATCAAGAAGTGCGGTAATATCAGTAGTCGGCTGCTTCCAGTCTGTCGACATCCAACCTTGCTTTGCCGAACCGTAAATAGTCTGAAAATCCAACTGATCGTCAGAAGCATCCAAATTGCACATCAGATCGAATACCAGTTCCTGAACTTCGTCAGGGCGACAGTTGGGCTTATCTACCTTATTAATAACAACGATCGGCTTCAAACCAATCTGAATAGCCTTCTGAAGAACAAAGCGCGTCTGCGGCATCGGACCTTCAAAAGCATCGACCAACAGCAGACAGCCATCGGCCATATTCAATACACGTTCTACTTCACCACCGAAATCGGCATGCCCTGGAGTATCGATGATATTGATTTTATAACCCTTATAATTGATAGATACATTCTTTGAGAGGATTGTTATACCTCGCTCCCGTTCCAAGTCATTGCTGTCGAGGAACTGATCCGGCTCTGCTTGACCTTCACGGAAAAGCTTTCCGGCTAATAACATCTTGTCCACGAGCGTTGTTTTGCCGTGGTCTACGTGCGCTATAATCGCAATGTTTCTGATTTTCTGCATCGAACACTAATTTTGTGGGTGCAAAAATACGACATTTTTGCGATATGTATATGAGAATATTGCCTCAAAATAAAAAAGTAAGTCAAAAAGATTTGTGTTTCAAAAATATATGCCTACCTTTGTCGCCGCTTAGATAACATAGTATTAATTTATTAAAGTACAAAAGAATCATGTATTTAGATTCAGAAAAAAAGAAAGAAATTTTTGAGAAGTATGGCAAATCCGCTTCAGATACGGGTTCACCAGAAAGCCAGATCGCACTGTTTACAGAGCGTATCTCTCACTTGACAGAGCATCTGAAAGTGAATGCCAAAGACTATGGCACTTCAAGAGCATTGAAGATGTTGGTTGGTAAACGTCGTCGTTTATTAGACTATCTGCAGAAAATAGATATCGAAAGATACCGTAAAATCATCAAGGAGTTAGGCATCAGAAAGTAACTGATTCAAAATCTCCATACAGAAAAGGCAGTTTCGATTATAAGAAACTGCCTTTTTTATATTAAAAACTTTCAATATATTGCTTTCTGGCGCTTGAAAATAAAAAATTAATGTACATTTGCACCGTTTTGTTATATAAATATAGTTTTCAACAAAAAAATGGGGAATAATAAAATAATTGGAGCTAAAATCAAAAGCATCCGCGAAACTAAACAGATCTCAATAGAAGAGATGGCAAATCGTTCGGGTCTGACACTCGAACAGATCAAACGTATTGAAGACAACATAGACTTCCCATCGTTAGCGCCACTGATCAAGATTGCCCGTGTACTGGGTGTCCGTCTGGGTACATTCCTTGACGACCAAAGTGAACTCGGACCGGTGATCTGTCGCAAAAAGGACAGCAACGAACAAAACAGCATCGGCTTCACCAACAACTCGAGTAAGGAGAAGAAGCACATGGAATATCACGCTCTGTCACAAGATAAGTCGGGACGCCACATGGAGCCATTCCTTATTGATGTCTTCCCGTCTGAAGAAGGCGTTGATTTTGTACTTTCTACACACGAAGGCGAAGAGTTTATCTATGTGCTCGACGGTGTGGTTGAAATAAACTACGGTAAAAACACCTATATCCTCGAAGAAGGCGACAGCATTTACTACGACTCGATTGTAGCACATCATGTTCATGCAGCCGAAGGATATACAGCTAAGATTCTTGGTATTATTTATACTCCCTATTGATTTCATGAATACGCAATTACATGACTTGACGCTCGGACAATGGCTTGAACATTGGGCCGAGACGACACCTGATAAAGAATATATCGTATATTCCGACCGCGACCTGCGCTTTACTTGGAAAACTTTCAACGAACGGGTCGACCGGATGGCAAAAGGACTTCTTGCCATCGGTGTCAAACACGGCACGCATATCGGACTGTGGGCAACTAACGTCCCAGACTGGTTGACATTCCTCTACGCCGGAGCAAAGATTGGAGCTGTACTGGTAACAATCAACACCAACTACAAACAAAACGAACTGGAATTTCTAGTTAAAGATGCCGACATTCAGACGCTCTGCATCACAGATGGCGTGCTTGACGGCAACTACATCGACATGACTTATACCATGTTGCCCGAACTGCGCGAATCACAACGCGGATACTTGATAAGCAAGCGTTTTCCAATGATGAAGAACGTAGTATATATCGGACAGGAGAAATATCGAGGCATGTATAATACACCTGAACTTCTGCTTTTAGGCGAGAATATTGATGATAAAACGTTGGAGGAGGCTAAGAAAAAGGTATCTTGCTACGACGTGGTCAATATGCAATACACCTCCGGCACAACTGGTTTTCCTAAAGGCGTTATGCTGACACATCATAACATCACAAACAATGGATTCTTCACAGGCGAAGGCATGGGATTCACAAGCGACGACAAACTTTGCTGCTGCGTACCGCTGTTTCACTGCTTCGGTGTTGTTTTGGCAACGATGAACTGTCTGACGCACGGCTGTACGGAAGTGATGGTTGAGAAATTTGATCCACTTATTACGTTGGCTTCTGTCCATAAGGAAAGATGTACGGCACTGTACGGCGTACCAACTATGTTTATTGCAGAACTTAACCATCCGATGTTCAAGATGTTCGACCTGACTTCACTGCGCACAGGTATCATGGCAGGATCACTTTGCCCGATTGAACTGATGCGTGCAGTAACCGAACAGATGCATATCACTTATATAACCAGTGTCTACGGACTGACTGAAAGTTCGCCAGGAATGACTCATTCTGTACTTGCAGATTCTTTCGAAGCTCGTTGTACAACAGTAGGGAAAGAGTATCCGAATACAGAAGTGGCTGTTTTGGATCACGAAACAGGCAAAGAATGTCCGGTTGGCGTTCAAGGCGAGATGTGTTGTCGCGGTTATCTGATCATGAAGGGTTATTACAATAACCCGGAAGCTACAGCTGAAGTAATCGACAAAAACGGTTGGCTCCATTCAGGCGACCTGGGAGTGAAAGATGAAAACGGCTATTATCGCATCACCGGACGTATCAAAGATATGATTATCCGTGGTGGTGAAAATATTTATCCGCGCGAGATTGAAGACTTTCTTTATCATCTGGAAGGTGTGAAAGATGTACAGGTTGCTGCCGTTCCTTCAAAAAAATATGGCGAAGAAGTAGGTGCATTCATCATCCTTCATAAAGGCGTAACGATGACGGAAGAGATTGTAAAAGATTTCTGCCGCGGAAAGATTGCGCATCACAAAATACCTAAATATGTGTTCTTTGTTGACGCCTTTCCGATGACCGGCAGTGGCAAGATTCAGAAGTTCAAATTGAAAGAGCTGAGTTTAAAATTGTTGGCCGAACAAGGCATTGTTCCGGTTTAATATCGTACCTTTGTGCCGTAAACAAATGATTTATTTATGGCACAATTATTTCCAACTAATCTGCCTTATAAAGTGGCAGATATTGGTTTGGCAGATTTCGGTCGCAAAGAAATAGAAATCTCCGAACACGAAATGCCGGGACTGATGGCTCTGCGTAAGAAATATGCAGACACAAAGCCTTTGAAAGGCGCACGTATCACCGGCTCACTGCACATGACTATTCAGACGGCAGTGTTAATCGAAACATTAGTTGCATTGGGTGCAGATGTCCGTTGGGCAAGTTGCAATATCTTCTCCACCCAAGACCATGCAGCAGCGGCTATTGCTGCCGATGGTGTTCCTGTATTCGCTTGGAAAGGCGAAACGCTGGAAGAATATTGGTGGTGTACGGATATGGCATTCCGCTTTCCAGGAGGCAAAGGTCCGAACATGATCGTCGATGATGGCGGCGATGCTTCACTCCTGCTCCATTTAGGCTATCGAGCTGAAGACGACGCAGAGACTATCAATCGCAAGGGCAGTAATCATGAAGAACAAATCATTCTCGATCGTCTGCATGAGATTCTAGCTGAGGACAATACACGTTGGCATCGTACCGTTGCCGATATGAAAGGCGTGTCGGAAGAAACGACAACCGGCGTTCATCGTCTGTACCAAATGATGGAAAGGAAAGAACTACTCGTTCCAGCTATCAATGTTAACGACTCAGTTACAAAATCGAAATTCGATAATCTTTATGGTTGCCGCGAATCATTGGCTGACGGTATCAAACGAGCTACAGACGTGATGATTGCAGGCAAAGTGGTTGTCATAGCCGGTTACGGCGAAGTAGGCAAAGGCTGTTCGCACTCGATGCGTTCATACGGTGCTCGTGTTCTGGTGACCGAAATCGATCCTATATGCGCATTGCAGGCTGCTATGGAAGGCTTTGAAGTAACCACCATGGAAGAGGCCGTTAAAGAAGGAAATATCTTCGTTACCACAACAGGCAACTGTGACATTATCACCATAGAGCATATGGCTCAGATGAAAGATCAAGCTATCGTTTGCAACATCGGTCATTTCGATAATGAAATACAAGTAGACAAACTGATTAACTATCCGGGCATCAAACATCTGAATATCAAACCTCAAGTAGACAGATACACCTTCCCTGACGGACATTCGATCTTCCTGCTCGCTGAAGGACGTCTAGTCAATCTGGGTTGTGCAACCGGACATGCTTCATTTGTCATGAGCAACTCGTTCACGAATCAGGTTCTAGCGCAAATGGATTTATGGCAGAAACCCTATAAAATTGGTGTTTACCGTTTGCCTAAATATTTGGACGAAGAGGTTGCCCGTTTACATTTGGAACGTATCGGTGTAAAACTTTCGAAGCTTACACAGAAGCAGGCCGATTATATCGGAGTTCCTGTAGAAGGCCCTTACAAAGCAGATTTCTATAGATATTAATAGAATTATTGGCACGGATTACACGGATTTCGCGATTTAATCTTTTTGGAAAGAATCGGCAGATTCGTTTAATTCGTGTCTTTCCATTTTAATCTGACAATAATGCAAAAGAGACATTCCGATAGACAACAATATTTCAAGGAACAAACCTACACGACACAAAAATATGTCATTCCATTCATACAGAAACATCATGCCGTTACGGCAGACATGTCAGTTTTGGAAATTGGTTGTGGCGAAGGCGGCAATATGGAGCCATTCCTGGATATGGGTTGTAAAGTAACCGGAATCGACATCAACGAAACGCAAATCAACAGAGCGAGAGAATTGTATGCCGATCACCCGAATATTGCGAATCTGGAACTCATTTGCAGTGATATTTATAAGGTAACACATTTGGATGAAACATTCGATATTATTATCATCCGTGATGTAATAGAGCATATTCCCAATCAGGAACGGTTCTTGCCGTTCATCAAACGCTTCATCAATCCGTACGGGATTATTTTTGTAGGATTTCCACCGTGGCAAAACCCTTTTGGCGGTCACCAGCAGATCTGTAGCAACAAAGTTCTGGCACATACTCCATGGCTTCATCTGTTGCCTCGTCCAATCTACAAAAAAGTATTGGAATGGGGAGGCGTTGACCCACAAGGCCTACTCGACATCAAAGATACAGGTATCACATTGGAGCGTTTCTTGTCTATCGTAAAAAGGGAACATTATACCATTAAGGAAGAAGTTCTTTATTTCATCAACCCCAACTACGAAATAAAATTCGGCCTTTCGCCCCGTAAATTATGGAAATTTCTAAATATTCCTTATCTTCGTAACGTTTATACAACTTGTGGGTATTACTTATTAACGCTGCAATAAGAAACTGATTGTATTATGAGAATAGCTATTCTTTCACCATTTTATCCTTACAGAGGAGGAATTGCACAGTTCAGTGCAATGCTGTATAATGCACTGGCAGAAAAAGGGAACAACGTCAAAGCATTCAACTTCAAAAAACTTTATCCTGACTTTCTTTTTCCCGGCAAAACACAATATGTTGAAAAGAATGATACAGCTATCACCGTCGAAAGCGACAGATGTTTAAATAGCATAAACCCCTGTTCTTACATCACGACTCTTAAACACATCAAGGCATTTCAGCCGGATATACTAATTATCAGTTATTGGATGTCGTTCTTTGCACCTGAATATGCATATATAGCGCATGGAATGAAGAAAAGATGCAAAGTTATAGCTTTAGTACATAATGCCATTCCGCATGAACCTCATGTCTATGATAAACCTCTTGCTTCAGCTTTTTTCAATCAATGCCATGGATTTGCAGCGATGACGCAAAAAGTTGCTGATGATATTCAGGATCTATCTTCAAAAACAAAAGGTGTAGTTAGTCCACATCCACTATACAATCAGTTCGGAAGCAAAATAGATGCACACGAAGCGAAAGAAAAACTGCATGTAGACCTTACAAAGAAGACATTGCTCTTTTTCGGACTTATACGCGATTATAAAGGTTTGGACCTGCTCATCGAAGCTGTAAATCAACTTGACGACAGCTACCAATTAATCATTGCCGGCGAAAGTTATGGCAGTTTCGACAAATATACGGAACAGATTCAAAAGACAGGCAAACCTGATAAATACAAAGTCTTCAATCACTATATTAGTGATGACGATGTACCGGCGTTCTTCTCAGCATCCGACGTTTGTATTCTGCCGTATCGCTCTGCTACACAAAGTGGAATCACCTCTATCGCCTACAATTTCAATTTACCAATGATTGCCACAAATACAGGTGGATTAAGCGAAAGCATAGAGAAACCGGGAATCGGATTAATGGCTCCCGAAATCACATCAGAATCTATTGCTGCAACCATCCTCACTTTTTATAAGAAAGACCGCAATCTTTTTGTGGAAAATATAATCAAAGCAAAAACAGAACTCACATGGGACCATTTTGCCAACTCATTGCTCGCTTTTGCTGAAACACTTCAAATATAAAAATAACAGGCATTTAAAGATACATCCTTCATAGTATTCATCAAGCATAACTTGCAATAAACAATTTGACTTGCTTCGAAATAACATCAACTAATAAAAGAGAAGCAAAGACAGACAGGCATCGCAGGAGCAAAATTTGTAGAGGTGAAACGACATCAAGATCGACCAGATTCCGCTGTATTCATAAGAAGCTTGGCTCTCAAATCACTCTCTCCAGGGACTTTAGTCAAGGCCTCCCTTCACCGGAACATTATGTATATCAACACTATACTGTGACAACCTTTCTTATTCCTGCACGGCAATTTAGTCTAATTATCTGTACATTAATGTTTTATAATTTACAGGATAAAACTTTGACTTTCAAGGCAGTATATATCTGCTCAGGATCCCGGAAATTCCATTTTGCTACATCCATTATAAATCAAGGTATTCAGTCGACCTCTCATTTACTTGTTTCGACTGTAGATCATATAGCAAATTACTCCCGATAATTTTTCAAATTTCATTCGAATGCGGCGACCAAAACATTCGGATACGATAACCATTTCATTCGAATGAATTTCGCAACATATATAAGGTTCAGAACATATATACTTTCGCAATAGAAAGTATATACTTTTAGGGTACGGAAGTATATACTTTTGGTATATGAAAGTATATACTTTTGAAGTTAAAAGTATATACTTTTTTGAATGAGATAATAGAGATCGATTTTCCTTTACTCAACCTTCCTTTGTTTCCAGATTCGACCAACAGAATAGACAATCGCACCGGCGAATAACAAAAGAATTATGATTCCACCGTAATAAGCAATATTGTAAGCTCTAATATATCCATCCGGAATAAACTTAAATGCAATCTGATGCTCACCTGCAGGAATACGCATTGCCCGAAGAGTCCAGTCTGCACGGAAATGAGGCGTTAACTTCCCATCCACGAATGCCTTCCATCCCGGCTGATAATATATTTCTGAGAATACAGCCAGCTGTTCGGAAGCAGCTTTAGTCTTATAGGTTACAACATTCGGTTTATATGAAGTCATAACAATAGTTGCTGCCGTATCTTTCTGAGGAACAAAACCTTTCAAATCATCAGCAAAACGCTTGTCGACTACAGCTGTCTCAAGAGGCTTCAATGAATCCAATGCAGCAATCTCGGCATCTGCATTATTAACGACCTGGACTTGTCCTACAAACCAAGCATTTCCATAAGCATACGGATTGCGGATAGGCGCTTGCTCAGGATTATAAATGATATAACGCATATTCAACATGTCCAAAGAAGTTGTAGAAGCCAGTGTCGACATGACGTCTTCCGCTGTTTTTGCTTTCTGTAATGTCTTAATGATTGCCATATATTCAGGCGATAAACGGTGATCAATCAATTCCTGATAACGGCGCAATTTTGCTGCATGATATCCGCCAATAGACTTGTGATAATAAGAAGTCGACGTATCTTGCCAAGGATCATTCAAGTTAAAAACACGATACGATGGATCTTTATCCTTCAGAATCTCATTATCTGCTACTGTTGCTTTATAGCTTTCGTGTAATTGCTCAGATGAGAAATTATTGTCATTCAAATAGCGGCGGTCAACGCTCCATAAATCGATGAGCATCAGCACTGCAATACCTGCACTGATCCACATCGAAGCAGACTGTTTATTCTTTGATTTCCAATAAATAAATAACAGTCCGGCAGTTAATATAATGAAAATCAATGAGCGTAACGCATCGGCAGAAGCCAATGACGCTCTATCGGCCAATAATGCCGGATAGAACCAAGCAGGTACCTGACTTTGGAACTGTGCATCAAAAGTAGAATGGAAATTCAGCAACAACGAAGGCATCAGCCAGATAATCAAACAAGGAATACCTGTCAGACCTAAAGTCCAAAGAAAACTCTTCTTCATCTTTTGGTCATCCAGTTGTCCATCAAAAAGTTCTTTCAACCCCCAAAATCCAATGATCGGAAAGACGAGGCCCGGTATTACCAAAGCCATCTCCGGCGTACGGAACTTATTATACATCGGCAAATGATAGAACATGAAATCATTGAACGAAGCAAAATTCTTGCCCAATGCCAAGAATACAAAGAACAAACCGCCGGCAAAAATCCACCATTTCATCGGATTACGTATGACAAACATACCTAAGACAAAGAGGAAGCAGACAATCGCCCCAAAATATACCGGACCGGAAGTAAAAGGTTTATCGCCCCAATAAGTCGGAGCTTGCAATTCCTGTCCTGTTTGAACGCCATTCTTCTGATACTGCTGATAAAGTTCTGAAGAACTGTCCAATGTACCACCTGAACTACCACCATATACATCCGGAACCAAAACCGTAAACAATTCCTTCCACCCATAGCTCCATTGAAAAGCATAGTCTCTGTCCAAACCTGAAGAATGATTGCCCACTTCGACCGTTTTCTCCGTTCCAGGTTTTGAAGTAAGTTCGGAAGTACCGCGAAGACTGGTCTTGCTCATCTCATAATTGCTGTAGAGATTAGCTGCGTTAGGTGTTATGGCTAAAAGCACACCGATAATTAATATACCGGTTACTTTCAGTAGCTCTTTAATATCTTTCTCCTTGATTTTCAAATAGACAAAGCCTAAATAAACAAAGCCACAGAAGAAAACCAAGTAATAGGTGATTTGTAAATGACCTTCAAGTACAGAGAATGCCGCACCTAATATAAACAACACAGCGCCCCACAAATACTTTCGCTTGAAAAGCAGGAACATACCGCTAAGAGTGATTGGCATATAAGCAATCGCATAAGCTTTTGAAATATGCCCGGCATCAATAATTATAAAGTTATACGAAGCCAACGCATAAGCAATGGCTCCCGCAATCGCCAGCCAGCGGTTTACACCAATGACACACATCAAGATATAAAATGCAATTAATCCGGTAAAGACCATACCGCCTCCCATAGGATCAATCTTCTTCAATAAATCTGTAACATTTGTCAAAGGATTTGCAGGCTGCCCCGGCATTCCGACTTGATAAGAAGGCATTCCGGAAAACATACTGCCCAACCAGGCAGAAACTTGGTGATCTTTATTATAATAATCACTCAATTCTTGCACCATGCCAACAAACTTAAGCGTATCACCTTGCTTAATTACCTTTCCATCCAAAATGGAAGGCGAAAAGTAAATAGTGACCATACCTATAAACACCACCAAGGCAATCAGATGCCCCCAATATTTTTTCAAGAAGTTCTGCATATACACTGTAATTTTATTCTGCAAAAGTAGAGTTTTTATTTCTAATACTCAGAGAAAGAATATAAAATAATACATATCTTTGTTCACAAATGAAGATTGGATATGGATAAGCTACTTTTCATACGATACAGAAAACCTGAAAGCATAGATGCAGGCGGAGAACAACAGACGAACCTGAATTACCATGTTCTCTGTCAGATTTTTGGAGAGGAGAATGTAGATGTGATCTACATACATGAAAAGCAAAGTAAAAAAACGCTTTTATTACATGCTTTTTCCATCCTTCTATACTTCATTAAGGGATATTATTATGGACTGTCGCCTAAGAGAGTCAGAACGATTGCCAAACAGGGTTTAGCCTATTCACATGTATTCATAGATAGAAGCATCTTTGGAATTATCGCAAAAAAATTAAGAGACATACATTATCAAGGCAAAATCATTACCTTTTTTCATAATGTAGAATCGATATATTTTGAAGCAAAAATAGGGAATAAACCTTGGCGCCCGATGGTTGTAAATTGTGTGGCTAAGAATGATCAACAAGCTTGCGACTATTCCGACATCATCATTGCGCTTAACGAAAGAGATCAGAAAGAGATAGAGAGTCGCTATCACCGCAAAATAGATATACTTTCGCCAATAGTATTTGAAGACAAATACAATCAGTCCAAATATCCGGAAGGAATGACTTCAGCCATTCCTTCTTGCCTGTTTTTAGGCTCTTACTTTCCGATGAATGTAAAAGGAATTCTTTGGTTTGTACAGAATGTACTTCCGCAAGTTAATATCAAATTGCAGATTGTAGGGAAGGGAATGAAAGCTATTCTCCCGATGATAGAGAAGAATCAACAGATAGAAGTATTTAGTGATGTAGCAGACTTAAAGCCGTTTATAGAAAATACAGATTTTATGCTTCTCCCGATATTTGAAGGTAGTGGGATGAAAGTCAAAACATGCGAAGCATTAATGTATGGAAAAAATATTATCGGGACTACCGAAGCTTTTGAAGGATATGATGTAGATTATAACAAGGTAGGTGCACTGTGCAATACAAAAGAAGAGTTCATTAAGGTTTTAACTGAAGTTTCAAAACATCCCTTTCCACGATTCAATCAATACGCACGGCAAATATTTTTAGAGAAATATTCCGAAGAGGATAGAAAAAGGAGATATGAAAAGATGCTATTCGGCTATACCAAGGATCTTTAAAACATAACTCATACGATTCACAAAAGTATGTTTCTCACTAATCAGTTTATAAGCTTTTTCAATCATAACAGTATTATCTTGATGCAAATAATAAACAATCATGTCAATCAATTCCTTCTCTGAACGATACATAGCGATCTCTTGACTAGGGAAAATAGACTCAATAAATGGATTCCAATCGACGAGCTGAAATGCACCTGCTCCACTAATTTCAAAAACTTTAGGATTTGCTCCATTTTTTGATTGAGGATGATGAATATTCAAGCAAATCTTGGAACGATTATATAAACGATTTACCTCTTCAGGGGGAATAGAATAATTCTTAAATATATCGCGTTTCTCTCTAAACAACCATTTCAAAGGGTTCTTATACCACGGTTTATATATTCCATATACTGCAATTTTATATTGAGGAAATGTATCAACAACTTTTTTTAATAACTTAATTCTGTTTGGATAATCATATAATGCACCGACAAATAGAATATCAATATCTTTAATTGAAGGAATTGGATGATAAATTTTTGTATCACACGCCTGAGGTAGAAAATATACATTAATACCTTTACTCTTTAAAGAATAAACATCATTTTGTTCAAAACAAAAATAAGCATTAACCAATGGGGCTAATTGTTCACTCCTTGGATGACGAGAAACACCATCCAATGCCCAAATAGAGACTTTCGCTGTTTGTTTAAAAAAAGAAATTGTTGATGGTTCTAAAATATCTCCATTATAAATAAAAACCAATTCAGGATTAAAATCAGCAAACCTCTTCAGAATAGAACTATTAAAGAACACTCTTGAGCTATTTTGAATAAATTTTCGGCTAAAAGGCAGCTTGTTTAATATTCTATTTCTTAAATTAAATGGATTAACTGGCTCATCAAATTCAACAATCTGGACAGCATATCCTAACTTTTCAAATGCATCCCCAATACTATAATTATAACAATAGAAAGAAGGTCCTATAACTAAAACTCGTTTCATCTCAATAATTGTTTCAAACGTTGATCTAATGGCTTCAAAATATCCGACCAAATGTAATTTTGAGAATAATTTCCAATTTTATAGTACATATCAAATAAATCAACATCTTCATTAATTACAACCTGCAACGAAAGCTTAAGTTCATTACTATTTCTGAAGATTCGACCTATTTGCTCGTTATTTGTCAATTCCATTGCTGATGCAACATTACTTGTGATAATGAAATTTCTAAAATAAAGTGCCTCAACTAATACGATAGCAAAACTCTCCCAATAAGATGTTAAACAAAATACTTTTGCTCGATTATACCAACTATATAATATTTGTCGATCATAAATTGCCCCAGTAAAAATGACTTTTGATTTCAGTTCAGGATGTTCCGTAAAATAGCTACAAACAAATTTCTGAAACTTAGATTCTATTGGGCCAATAAACACAACCTTCCAATCCTTCAGATTGATATCTTGCAAAACATTCAACAGTAATTCATGATTCTTTTCAGGAGCACCAATGCGACCAACTATTATTATTAGATTTTCTTTCTCATCTGGTAAAAAAATCCGAATATGACTATCTGTAATAAATTGATCATCTATACCATTTGTTATTTTCAGAAACTTATCACTTAAAGAAGGGAAAGAGGAAAACAAATAATTACCGACATAATCTAGTTCATACGAAACAACAGAAGCGATTTTCTTAAAATAAAAAGAATATCCAATACGCTTAAATCGTGTCAGAGTTTCTTTAAACCGTTCAAGATTCAAATCCAACTTAATGTATAAAACACCTTTACGATTTCGAATCTTATATATTAAGCCATATAATAGAGTTTCTTTTGTATTATGGTACAAATTAAGTACATCCATTTTTGGAGCATTGTTCCATATATATTTAATGACTTTGAATGAAGGCTTTCCGAAACGATAACATGAATCAGATTCAATATACTCTATTTTTAGACCTTTTACTTCTTTTTCTAAAGCAAAGTAGTTAGCTTCATTTTGAAAAGCAACTAGTGTTGAATCATATCCGTAATCCCGAAAAAGGACATACGGAATCATTCCGACATCCTTTAAAAGATGAACATTCATTGATAAAGGGAAAATCGTATAAAAAATTGGCATTTATGATAATATTATATACAGTTAATCACATCGTTTCCAAATATTAGAAATATTTTCACGTATATTACTATATATTTTATCTGCATTAGCATATTTATAATCCCATCTATAGACATAAGATATCATATGATAACCCAAATAAGAAAAAGCTAATGCGATTGCTGCTTTGCCTTTAAAAAAAATAGAATTCAAGAGAAAATAACGAATAGTCTTCTTTATTACCCAGGTAGAAGTCACAGACAATGGCTCAGAAGAAAAACGCTCACCGCGCCAATAGCGCAAATAGCGTTCTAGCATAGAATCAGCATTTTCTCTAGATAAATGATAATAAGCCTCATCATAGTTCTTCAATTTTATACGATATATTGATGAAGATTTTACAGACAAAGCTTTGTGTACTTCTCCCTTATTTAAAGAAAGGGTAGAAAACTTGAAAATTTTACTTGTAAATTCCTGATACCATGGAGAGTATTTTTCACATACGCCTAAAACATATGATCTATAAGGAACTTCTATAACTTCATATGTAAAAGAATCATCATGGACTAATCTTTTAATTTCATATGCTAAAGCAGGATGAATAATATCACTAGCAGTAACAAACATAGAATATTGGTAGCGACAGTTTTCAAAAAAAATATTATTTTCTGAAGCAGAAAAAAAATCAGAGTTATCTATTTGGAAAACTCTAACATTAGGGAAAGATTTAGCAATTTCTACAGTTCTATCACTACTATGTTTATCTTGAACAATGACTTCGTCACACCAAAGCAATGATTGTAATGTATAATATATTCTATTTTCTTCATTATAAACAGACAAAAAGACCGAAATTCCTTTATTCATAACCACAATTAAAGATAATAAATTTATAAAATACGAATAATAATGTAAACACATTATACAATATTACAATTAATAACCCGATAAAAAGAGATACCATCAACTGGATTTCGAGAAATAAATCGCAATTTTGATTTTAGATTTTCTGAAATTTCCACATTAGGATAAACAAAAATATATTTGATTTTTGTTAGATTGATAAAATAATCTCTAAATTCATCTTCACTAGAAATAGAACCAGAAGTAAACAATGAATCATGTAGCGCCATATATGGAGTTACATCAGAAAAACCCCTTACTCCTTTATTAATGCTATAATAACAGCAATTATTAAAATAAGCTTGCAAAAAAGTCACTAATCCATTCGAATCAGAATTATTTGAATGACGCCAATTAGAAAAATCATACTCATTCATATATATTCCCACATAAATATCATTTTTATCATGGTAGAAATTTATACAATCAACAATTTTTTCTTGATAAGTGATTTCACCGTGTACAAGCGGTTGATATGTTCTAAACTTATACAGTAAAACGGAAGAGATATTTAGAATAAAAGTAAGAACAATTAAAGAATAAGCAAAATAGACATTACGACTTTTGATCTTTTCAACATATTTATATACATATAATAATAATACAGGAATAAGTATATTAATAATTGCAGTATAAGGTATAAATGTAAATTGGACAGCATCACCATGATACTGCCTAAAAAATACATTCATTGAAATTGGGAATACAAAAAACGCAATAATAACAATAAAATATTTCTTAATAAAATATACAATATCTCTACCCATAAATAAACAAAGAACTAAAATAAGAGGAGAATATGCAGCTATAAGTCCTAATGGAATTGTTATATATAATCTTAATAAGGAATAATCAAATTCGTAATCAATTTTATTAGAAAAATCAGTGGCACCCTTTGATGTCAACAAAATATAAAAAACAAAAAATAAAAAATACGATAAAAACAAATATAAGCGATAATCCTTATATGATCTTGTTTTAAAAAAAACGAATAACAAATAAACACCAAGAGTAGAAAATAAGACAGGTATAACAGTTGTCGAGACAATGGCTAAAGAAAGAAGAATCAAAAATGAGCAAATGCCAGCATTACAATTTTTCGTACACTTTATTGCTGAACATCCCTCTGTTTGAAATAGAAAAAATAAAAACATAAGCACGAAGAGAGAAATTGGCGCTTCTTTAAAAAGGAGTAAACTGCTACTTACCGCATTAGGATACAAAAATGCATGAGGAGAAATGTGAGATAATATAATATTGATATCTGTAGTAAATAGAAAAATAAAACATACTGTATAAAGCAACCAAGACTTCCCATATAATAACTCGCCAATAGAAACCAAGCATAAATAGATTGAAAATTGAACTATAACTGGCAAAATAACAGAGAACGAAAAAAGAGCATTGATTTGATACAATGAATATAAAAAGGAATTCACCCAAATTTCAAAATAGTGATATGAAGCGATAGAACAATCTTGCAAAAAATTTTTACTAAAAGAAAGATTTTCATATCCCCTATCTAAAAATGTTGAAAGGTTTGCATAAAAATAATCATCAATAACTACAGGTCTGAATGTATGAAATTTGATGCTAACAGCTGAATAGTAATAAATAGTATACAAAATTGTTACAATCAATAATAATACTAGGCTTTGTATAATAATATAGAATTTAGAGGGCTTTGCTATTTCATTAGTTTCAAAATCTTCACGATGCCTCAATATAAAATAAAGACAACCAAATAAAATGAAAATCCAATTAACAGTCCTACAATTTGTTTTGAATATTGAATAAAATGTTACAATTGATATCAATCCAATAAACAAATCCAGAAGAATATTCGATGTACAAAAAAGTAATGAAACTTTCCCAATAGCAAATAATCTAATCACTAAACCAATTATACAAGTCAATAAAATTGCTGATATAGTTATAAAATATCCACTAAAAAAATCAATCATATTCTAAAAATTAATTCGTTCCTTTTCTATTACTAATGGCCTCTTTCTTACTTGAGTATGAATAGCCCCTACGTATTCGCCAATAATTCCAATGAAAAAAAGTTGCACTGAAGAAAAGAAAAACAGACCTATGACTAATGGGGCTATTCCTAACGAAAATTCATTCCAAAATACTATTTTATATACAAAATAGACAATTGCAACAAGAGAACTAAGTATAGCAACACCAAAACCGATAAAACTAGCCAACCGAAGAGGCATCTTAGAATGATCAACAAATCCTAACATCGCCATATCATACAATGTGTAAAAGTTATTTTTTGTTTTACCTCTTTTCCGTATAGGCTGAGTATAATTTATCTCATATCGATCAAAACTGAATTCAGAAACCATTCCTCGAAAATATGGATATGGATCATCTATTCTTCTTAAAATATCCACAAATTCCTTATCATATAATCCAAACCCAGTAAAATTCTTGATTTGCTCAGTTTCAGACATTTTCTTTATCATCGAATAAAATATCTCACGCATTTTGAACATTAATGGATTCTCATTACTTTGCTTTTTTATTCCAATTACAATTTTATATCCATCTTCCCATTTAGATAAAAAAACAGGAATCATCTCAATAGGGTCTTGGAAATCAGCAACAATAGATATTACAGCATCACCTCTTCCTTGTAACATACCATAATAAGGAGAACGTATATGTCCAAAATTTTTGACATTAACTATAATCTTTACATGATTATCTCCTTTTGCTACAGTTTTCAAAATATCAACAGTCCTATCTTTTGATGCATTATCAATAAAAATATGTTCATAGTCATATTGAGGCAATAACTCAAACTGCTTACGGACTGCAATACAAAGGGCTTCAACATTTTCCTCCTCATTATAACACGGAGTCAATATAGTAATCAACTTCTTCATTTATTTCTTCCTTTAAAAACAAATTTCTTTTGCAGAATAAAAGAGAGAATAGCAACAATAGGTATTGCTATATAGCCTGAAATGTAGGCATTTATATCAGTATATCTAATCAAAAATTTTACAATAAGTACATTAATAACATAGATAATAGAATAAATAGTAAAGAATCTAAATATTAATCTATTATCATGATTATCAAAAACATATATCCCTGTAGTTTTAAAATTAAAAAGAATTCCAAGAATAGTACTTATTAATAAAGCCCAAGCATAAGAAATACCTAAATAAATTAATAATGAATATACTCCAGCTCCGAATAATGTATTAATAATACCAATTATGATAAAGCGAAAAAATTTATGATTCATAGATGCATTCTTCTTGCAATTCATTGTTCAAAAATGGCGCCATCTTTTCTAAAGGAGCAGAACTCATCTTTCCTGTTTTCTCATCTTTAAAGGAAGCAGACTTTGGAAATAACGTCTGTTCCGGATGCATCTTGATTTCACAAATCATTGCACCTCTATAATTCAATGTTTTCTGAATAGATGAGACTAAAGACTCATTATCAGAAACTCGGATAAATGGAATACCATAAGCTTCAGCGACCTTTTTCATATCTGGACAAATTACTCCACTTGACGGATTAGAACCCATATAATGACCATCAAAAAATGATTTCTGTGTAGTTTTGATTGCTAAATAACTTTCATTTTCCAATATAAATAACTTCAATGGCAGTTGATAAGTAACCAATGTTTGCAACTCCTGCAAATTCATCTGTATAGAACCATCACCCGTTATACATATCGTACGTCCGTTACTATTACTTATACATGCACCAATAGCAGCAGGCAATCCGTATCCCATCGCAGCACAGCCCTGGTTTGCAAATACTCGCACACCTTTTTTTACTTTCATCGCCTGATAGGTACAAGTATAAGCTGTCCCATTTCCAGTGACAACAACATCTCCACTATAAAGTTGGCTAAATAATTCGTCTACAAACTTATATGAATTAGTATATCCCTCATAATCTGGATTATCTTCAAATAAAGTAGGTAACTTGGATTCAATCATTCTCCCCCATGAACGCCATTCTGCAAAACCAGGCGTTTTAAAAGTTTTTGCAGAATCAATAAATTTGTCTACAAATTCACTTAGACCAGAATGGAGTTTCATATCAATAGAAAGCGTCGGTTTATCCATTTCACTTGCATCAACATCTACCATCACCTTATAAGCTTTCGGCGCAAATAAATCATATGCATAACTAATCTGTCTAATAGAAAGCCGCGTTCCCAATATGATAAGAAGATCCGAATTCTGAACCATAATATTTCCGATCCTATCTCCACAAATACCTGGTCTTCCATAAAACAGAGGATGATCATACCAAATTATATCGGATCCACTTATAGCTGTAACAACTGGAATCTGCAAAGACTCTGCTAAAGAGATAAATTCATCTACACGATGGGCTAAACGAATGCCGTTGCCAACGTAAATAACAGGAGATTTTGCTTTTGTAATTCTATATAACAGATCTTCAATTTGAAAATCTATTTTACTATGATCTATACTATCTTCGTTAAATTCTATTGGATCAAAATTGCGCATTTCATCTTCGCTGACCATAGCTCCTTGTATATCCAATGGAACATCAATCCACACTGGTCCCGGACGCCCATTCAATGAAATATAAATAGCTTTGTCTAACTCATATTTCACATCCTTGATATCAGTTATAGTAACGCAATATTTTGTTATTGGTCTGACCATTCTTTTTATATCTGCTTCTTGATCACCCAACTGACGAAGATTCAATTCCGGGCATGAAACGATTGTCGTTGATTGTTTCACTTGGCCGGAAATATATAATCCCGGAATAGAATCAAGCCATTGACCTAAAACTCCAGTTATCGCATTTGTACCTCCAGGACCAGTTGTTACACACGTAACGCTTAGATGTCCACTTGCCCTGTAATAACCTTCACCAGCAATGGCTGCAGCCTGTTCATGATGATTACATATATATTTTAGCCCTTTAGTATGGCCTATAGAATCGTCTAAATACATTGCTCCACCACCTGTCACCAAGAAACAATGATGAATATGATGGACTTCAACCAAATGCTTAAAAATAAAATCTGATACTCTTATCATATACTCTGTATTGAAATTATATTGTTAATAACAGTCTGAAAATCAGTAAATTCTATTTTTACAACTCTACTTACTTTTTTTATAGAAGGGTTTAATGAAACTTTATTTCGTGATTTAATAATACCAAAATGCATTTTACTCTTTGAATTTGTCAACATATACATTTCTTGTACAAAATCGCACAAAGGACGCGTATCATTAGATGCTATATTATATATTTCCTGTTGGAATTGCTGATGTTTCAAAGCATAATCGCACAAACCCAAAATCATCCCAACAGCATCCTTTACATAAAGGAAATTCCAATTCTGAGTGCATGATGTTAAATCAATATCTTCATTATGAAGCATCTTTGATATGGAACTTATCACCAATGTCCAAGGATGATCATTTTCTCCAAAAACACTAAAAATTCTTAGATGGATATACTTGATGTGCAACTCATTTGCCAAAACTCTTCCTTCTGTCCATACCTTTAGTTTTGCTTTCCCGTATTCACTCTCAGGATGACATAGAGTTTCTTCTGTAATCAAATCATTCACATATCCATATTCAGCTTGTGAACCGGATTCAACAAATAATTCACATCCTAATTTTTTAGACACTCTCATAGCTTGTAAAGTATGAGAAAAATTGTCTGTTTGAATAGCTCTATTGTCACGACCAAAATGACTTGTCCCCTCCCAGGCTAAATTTACAAATACATCAGCCCTGCCTATTGATTCAATATCATTGATGTGTGCCATATCCGAATACACAATCTTTAAACGGCTATTTGCATGCAAATCAGAAAGATGAATCGAGTCTTTTCTACATATAGCATAAACTATATGCCCTTCGTCTATCAATTTGCGACATAAAATAACACCAATGAAAGAAGTTGCACCTGTAACTACATATGTTTCGAGATCATTCATCAGAAAATTGATTTATTTGTTCAAGACATAAATCATAAACATTCATATCTTGATATGATTTATACCAATCTACCGTCATCAATAAACACTGATGAATATTCATTCGAGGCATCCATCCTAATTGGAATCTTGCTTTTGTTATATCTAATAACAGAAGATTAGCTTCATGAAGAGATCCCGGGGCAGAACAATCTTTCAAACTCCCTTTTCCATAATCTTTTACAATTTCCTCAGCTATATTCCAAACTGAAACAATACTATCTTTTTCGGGACCGAAATTCCATCCTCCACAATATTTCGTAGGCTCATACCACATCTTATTAGCTAACAACATATAGCCACTCAATGGTTCCAATACATGTTGCCACGGACGAATAGCCTTTGGATTACGAATCACTATTTCATTACCTAATTCCAAAGCTCTGATACAATCAGGGACAATACGGTCTTTAGCCCAATCACCACCACCAATAACATTCCCAGCTCGTACACTTGCTATACTTTTTCCGTGCTTTTCGTATTCTACCGGATTAAAGAAAGAGCGACGCCAAGAAGCAATAGCTATTTCGGCAGCTCCTTTACTTGACGAATATGGATCATAACCACCCATAGGCTCGTTTTCGCGATAGCCCCAAATCTGCTCTTTATTTTCATAGCATTTATCGGTTGTTATCATAACACCGACTTTAACGCTTTTAGTGAAACGAATAGCTTCTAATATATTGATAGTGCCCATCACATTCGTTTCGTATGTTTCCACAGGACATTCATAACTCAGGCGAACCAAGGGTTGAGCTGCTAAATGGAATACTATTTCAGGTTGATATTTATTAAAAATTTCCTTGATTATTTTTGCATCTCTGATATCTGCTCTAATATCTGCCTCAATTTTTTGCCCAATGCCAGAAAGAACATAATTATCTTTATCAGAATAAGGGTCTAAAGAAACTCCTATCACTTCAGCTCCCAATTCATGCAGCCAAATAGACAGCCACGAACCTTTGAATCCAGTATGCCCCGTAACTAGTACGCGCTTCCCTTTATAGAAATTATCAAAAATATCAATCATAACAATATTACCATATTTTCCAAGGAGCATTTCCTCTCTCCCACATTTCATTTAATTCCTTATTATCTTTAAGCATATCCATAGGACGCCAAAAACCAGTATGCTTATATGCGTACATTCCTCCATCTTTAGCAATCTTTTCTAAGGGTTCTTTTTCAAAGACAACAGAATCATTTTCTTCTGGTATATAATCAAAGACCTTTGGTTCACATACAAAATAACCCGCATTGACCCATGAACCGCCATCAGAAGGTTTCTCTTGAAAAGAGTTTACACAATTAGAAACAGGGTCAATATCTAATGAGCCAAATCTGCCACTTGGCATATATGCTGTAAGTGACAATATAGCTTTATTCTCTATATGTTTTTGGATAGTATCTAAAATATTCAAATCGGCAACACCGTCACCATACGTAAGGCAAAAACGTTCATTCCCCACATATTTCTGAATCCTTTTGATACGACCTCCTGTCATTGTATTCAAGCCCGTATCGACCATTGTAACTTTCCATTTCTCTGAATGATTGTCCAATATCTCAACACTATTATCGGACAAATCAACGGTCATATCACAATTGTGAGTAAAATAATTAGCAAAATATTCCTTTATAACATATTGTTTATACCCACAACAAACAATAAAATCATTAAATCCATAATGACTATAAATCTTCATGATATGCCAAATAATAGGTTTGCCACCTATTTCTACCATTGGCTTCGGAATTAGATGAGTTGCCTCGCTTAAACGCGAACCAAAACCTCCTGCTAAAATAACTACTTTCATTATTTACAATGTGATTTTACAAACTCTTTAATTGAATCTGCCATATATTGGAGCATATCGTTTGTCATTCCCGGATAAACGCCAATCCAAAACGAATTATTCATGATGAAATCGGTATTTTTTAAATTACGAACCACACGATATTCCTTTCCTGAAGAACGCATCTCATTAAATGCCGGATGTCTCACTAAGTTACCTGCAAAAAGATTGCGTGTTTGTATCTTCTTGCTTTCCAAATACGAAGTCAATTCATTACGTGTAAAACCGGTATCTTCCTTTACTGACATTAAGAATCCAAACCAACTTGGTTTTGAATTCTTTTGAGGTTCAGGCAATATTAAACTATTTACACTATCCAGTTCTTTTCTCAAAAAGTTCCAATTCTGACGACGATGCTCTGTTATTTCATCCAACTTTTCCAATTGCGCACAACCTATCGCAGCCTGCATGTCTGTTGCTTTCAAATTGTAACCGAAATGAGAATAGACATATTTATGATCGTAGCCTAATGGCAATTCACCAAATTGTTGCGTGAAACGGAATTTACATGTATTATCAACTCCTCCAACACACCAACAATCGCGACCCCAATCGCGATAAGAATTGACTATTTTATGCAATAACGGATTATTTGTATATACAGCCCCGCCTTCACCCATTGTCATGTGATGAGGAGGATAAAAACTAGATGTTCCTATATCTCCAATAGATCCTGTTTTCTTCCATACACCATTGAGTTGATATAAAGAACCTAATGCATCACAATTATCTTCGATCAACCACAAATTATGCTTTTCGCAAAAAGCCTTTACATTTGCCAGATCAAAAGGATTACCCAATGTATGTGCAATCATTACAGCTTTTGTCCTTTCAGAAAGAGCTTCTTCTAAATAGTCAACATTAATATTATAAGAAGGAATTTGAACATCAACAAATACAGGAACTGCCCCATAAAGAATTATAGGTGAAACTGTTGTTGGAAAACCAGCTGCAACAGTGATGACCTCGTCGCCTCTCTTTATTTGTCTTTCTTTTAGTTCAGGAGCTGTAAGAGCCATAAACGCTAACAGATTAGCTGAAGAACCTGAATTGACCAATGAACAATACGAAACATCGAGCCATTTCGCAAAACGATGTTCAAAACGAGTTGCCCAAGGTCCAGCAGTAAGCCAAAAGTCCAATGAGGCATCCACTAGATTGACCATTTCTTTTTCGTCAAAGTAACGACCGCCATATTTAACATACGATTTACCAGGAGTAAATTCATCTTTAGATTGATGAACCTCCTGATAGTACTGTTTTACTAAAGATAGGATTGTTTGTTTTAAATCGCTTTTATTCATCTTTAATCAATCTTTGATTTTTGTACTTTAATATTTCATCACGCATAGATTCTGGATTTACAGAAAAAAAGTCTTCCTCGGTTTTCTTATTATTACAAGCATCTCCACTTTTTACTCGTGAAACAAATTCTTCATACGACTTAGTATAATAATGATTTAATGCAATATAGTCAATAGACTGTTTGGTGAGTCCTCCAAATATTCGTTTACCATGTTCATTAAATATAGGAAAATTCCAACGATGGGCATATAATACACAATCAAAATGAGTAGTATAACAAATTGTTTGAACTAATGATTTAAAAGCAATATTCGCAGAATCAATTTTTCTTCCTTCTCGAGCAGGAAGCGGAAACCGTTCAAGCACACCTCCCTCTTTTTTATAAACTTGTCCATTGGATCCAAAAGTAACCCAACTAACAATTATAGATGGATATTTATTATATGATTTTAAAAAAATATTGATATCATCATGCTTTTTCAATATAAAAAATTCATCAATATCAATAAAAGCCATCCATTTTGTTTCAAATCCATAATTTAACATGCAGTAATGATATGCTGCACTTTGGAATGAAGGCTTGATCCTATTAAATCCAATAATAGTTATCCTATTCCGAAGATTGTAGTCAGAGAGAAATAACTCAAGCTTAATTTCATCATCATTGTTATCAAGCAAGTAGATATGTTCAAATCCGATTTTAAAATGATGATCAAGCCATTCTTTAATATAAGGCTCCTCATTTTTGGCTATAGCACAAATGGAAGTATTATACTTATATTTTGTATTACATGACTTAGACAAAATTTTAGCACAACGTAAAGAATTAATATAGTCCACTAAATACCATGTGAGTTTCATTTTGACAGATATTTAAAAATAAACCAAATAAGGTGTTTGTAAAATCGATATAATCCATTCACAAAATAACCCACCCTTTTGCTACAAGCATGGGATCACACCCATACAAGTGCTTAGGAGAAATAACTATTTTAGATGGATTAGCATTTAACCATGCTCCCCACCAACTAAATGTACTATTTGAAATAATATTATGCTTACACCTTGACATTAAGAACATATCGAGAAAACATTTATCTATACCATTAACATCCACAATAAATGCATTAGAAAGATTAAAACAAGACCGAACCCATTCTTTATCATCTGTAAATATATAATATTCAGGATTAATAAGCTCCATTTCAATTCTATTAAAGGCCTCTATATAATATGCAGGGTTTAAAATGATTGACTTTTCACGTCCCTTAGATTTTCCAAAATCACCTCTGCGAATATGAACGCCCACAGAGTTAGAATTTTCTATTTTCTTTAAAATACTATCATTCTCATTATTCAGATGTTTATCATATCTAATACATAGATTCCTTAGCTTTGATTCTATATCAATCATCCATTCAGGATTAATCGATGCACAACCACTTAAAATATACTTTTGGAATTGTTTCTTTTTAAAGTGGATACATCTAGAATTTATATATAAACAATCTTCCTTAAAAACAACCGTTGAATTATCAATATTTATCGTTGTAAAAAGAAAAGATGGAAGAAACCAAAATGGAAAAAGGTGACTAATCTTCCATTCTGTGATTCTATTAGAATGGATAATCTTTCTCAAAAAATGGAGCAAAAAAATAATACATTTTCTTCTAATTGAGAAAAAAAACAATTCATATCTTAATTCAGGGCAATCATTTATATTAAAGATTTTATGAAATTCTGGACCATTATGCTCTATGTTGTACTTGTATGAAGATAAAACATCTACAAATACTTTCTCTCCAAATAATTTCAGATATTCAACAAGCGTATATTGAAATAACTGATTTCCTAATCCGCCACTAAATTGAACTATGACCATTTTTTAAAAAGAGCAATGCTTCTCTAAACATAACTGAATTACTAATCTTCATAGTCAGAATGTATAAACTAGCTGCAATAAAAATCTTAGCAACTAATAATATCGCAAGATTAGTAATAGCAAGAGTAATAAAATAAGTAACTAATAATACAACTAACGTGACAAAAAAATACGGAAAACTATCCTTCACCACATGTATTATTGTTATTGGAATCATCTTAGCAACTAGCCAATGCCAAACTAACACATAAACAAAGGTTATAACTCCTATTGAAAAAGCCATCCAATAAATACCATATTTCAAAGTATAGAACGCAACCCCGATTTGAGAAACAGCATATAGAATATTAGCAAATAAATAACTCTTAAATTTACCATATACTATAAGAATCTGACCGTACAATAGTATAATTGGAACAACAATACTCATTATACAATATATCTGAAGGATGGGAACGCATGGCAAAAAAGATTTGTTGATAATAGAAATAAATTCTCTAAAAACAAAAGCTAACCCTAACATACAAGGACATATCACAAAAGATACAAACCGAAAAATCTTTCTCAAAATCTGAGCTAATCGTTCTTTATCTGTATTTGACAATACAAATACAGGTTGAGCCACACTCATCACCATTCCATTTATCACTGTCGCTCCCATAGATGACCATTTTGTGCCTTGAGCGAAATAGCCGACATCCGTCTTTGTATAAAAGCGACCTAACAATACAGAGAAAATATTAGATTGTACCTGAGCAATAAATGAAGACAACAACAAAATGAACCCGAACCCGAACATTTCCTTAACCGGAGTAAAGTTTAATGTAAAAGTTGGATGCCAAGGAGAAAAAATCCATCTAAATATTGTTCCTAGCGACGAATACACAAGTGTCTGAATAGCCAACGCCCAATATCCATACCCTCTGACTGCCAAATATATACCAAAAACACCAGCTAAAGCAGTTGAAAAGATATCAATCTTTGCCCGCTCCTTGACCATCAATTTTCGGAACAATACTGCATTATGTGCAATACCAAGTGCGCCGATAACGATTGAAAGGAATAGAACTCTAGATAATAATACTAAATCCGGCTGATTATAAAATTTTGCAATTAATGGAGCACAAAAAAATAGAATAACATAAATGCCGCTACCAACAAAAACATTAAACCAAAATACAGCATTGTAATCTTCAGCTTTGAATACAGGTCTATTGGTCAATGTTGCTGTAAAACCACTTTCTTGTATAGTACTGGCTATTCCCGTGAAAATAGCTAACATACCAACCATTCCATAATCGCCCGGCGAAAGATTCTTTAAAAGAACGATGCCTATCAAAACGCCGAGTACTTGCTGCACTCCATTACTGATTCCTCCCCAAAAGAGGCCTTTGGCTGTCTTTTCTTTTAATGTTTGTTCTGCCATTACGGATGATTATCTTCCAATGCAATGATAAACGAAGCCGTTTTCTTCCACTTCTTTGATATCATAAATGTTGCGGCCATCTAAGAGTAAGGGTGTTGCCATTAGCTTTTTAACAGCTGACCATGAAGGCAAGCGAAATTCTTTCCACTCAGTCACAACCATCAATGCGTCAGAATCGACTACAGCATCATAGATGTCTTTTGCATAATGAATCTTATCACCAATTCTACGACGAGTTTCTTCCATCGCAACCGGATCGTACGCATAGACTTCACAACCTGCTTCGAGCAATCTGTCAATCAGAACAAGAGATGGTGCTTCACGCATGTCGTCGGTTTCCGGCTTGAAAGCCAAGCCCCACAATGCGATGCGTTTCCCTTTCAAATCACCCTTATAATAATTAAATAGCTTTTTGAACAGAATAGATTTCTGCTCCTCATTAACCTCTTCTACTGCTTCAAGAATACGCATCTTATATTGATGCTTTTGGGCTGTTTTAATCAGAGCCTTGACGTCCTTTGGAAAACAAGAACCGCCATAACCACATCCAGCGTATAAGAATCGCGTTCCAATACGGGCATCAGCACCTATGCCTTTACGAACCATATTAACATCGGCACCAACAATCTCACACAAGTTAGCAATATCATTCATAAAACTGATACGCGTAGCCAGCATGGAATTAGCAGCATATTTGGTCATCTCTGCAGATGGAACATCCATAAATATCACACGGAAATTATTCAAGAGAAATGGACGATATAAACGGGTCATCAGCTCTTCAGCACGAGAGGATTCAACACCTACTACTACCCGATCCGGACTCATAAAATCTTTTATAGCCGCACCTTCCTTAAGAAACTCAGGATTGGATGCTACATCGAACTCAATATTCAGATTCCGCTTATCCAACTCTTCTTGTATAGCTTGACGAACTTTGCGAGCTGTTCCAACAGGAACCGTGCTTTTTGTCACAATCAAAAGATGTTTTTTCATGTTGCGTCCAACGGTACGTGCTACTTCTAATACATAACGAAGGTCAGCACTGCCATCTTCATCAGGAGGCGTACCTACAGCACTGAAAAGCACCTCAACTTTGTCAAGGCACTCTGTTAATTCGGTTGTAAAATGCAAACGACTGGCTTGTTGATTACGATGGACCATTTCCTCTAAACCTGGTTCATAGATAGGGATGATACCTTTCTTTAAACCTTGGATCTTTTCTGCATTGACATCAACACAGAAAACTTCGGTTCCCATTTCAGCAAAGCAAGTGCCTGTAACCAAACCTACATAGCCGGTACCAACGATTGCTATCTTCATAACTTATTCCTATATTGAACTGATATTTCTTTTCAAGACGAAAGTCCTGAGCGCACAAGTGTTCGTCACTCCCAATACGAGAACGACGATTAATGGAACAAAGATAAGGAAAAGAGTAGATGAAATCAATCTCTCACCCACTTTTTTATATAACGAATAAAAAATGCAATGATTATATAGCCTGACGATTTTCAAAGACTATTAATAGTCTTCCGAGAAACTATTAATAGTTTCTGCGAAAACTATGCATAGTTATCTTTTCAATGCATATATGCGTTGAATAATATCGACAACTTTCATACCTTCGAGGACATTGGTTGTAATACTTTCGGTCGTTGTGCCCGAGAGGACACTGACCACATTATGAATAACGAAATTATGATTTTGGGCAGATCCCTTATACGGTCCATAATCATTTCCGGGATTAGTAGGAGCAAGTTCAGGCATTTCGTAATCTTTGATATGGCAATATTCCACTTCATTCATATATTGACCTCCAATCTTTACACTGCCATTCTCGGCAACAATCAGGATACTGCTCTCCATATTCTTATTCCAAACCGAAGTTGAATAGTTCAAACTACCCATTCCACCGTTGACAAAATCAAAATTCACAATACCTGAATCTTCAAAATCGGTTATTTCTTTATGATTAAAGTCAGCAAAGCGCGCCTGAATGTTACAAATGTCACCAAAAAGCCAATACATAATATCGATGAAATGGGAGAATTGAGTAAACAACGTTCCGCCATCCAACTGCTTATTGCCATGCCAGCCACCTGCTTTGTAATATCGTTCGTCGCGATTCCAATAGCAGTTCAGTTGCACCATATAAATCTTTCCTAGTTTTCCGGAATCAACCATCTGCTTAATCCAAACAGAAGGCGGAGAGTAACGATTTTGCATCACACAGAACACTAGCTTACGATATTTGAGAGACGTATATACCACTTGTTCAGCATCAGCCAAAGTAAGAGCCATAGGTTTTTCAATCACGACATTACAACCGGCTTCAATCGCTTTGATAGCCAAAGACGCATGCATGCCATTAGGAACACATATATTCACAACATCAATGCCAATGCCACTCTTCAACAGTTCATCAAGACATGAAAAGGAAGGTACCTGATAAGCCTCGACACCCAGTTCTTCGCGCGGAAGCACATCGCACAATGCAACTAGTTCAGCGCCAGCATCACGCGTAATCATCTCTGCGTGGCGTTTACCAATATGTCCGCAACCTACTACCGCAAAACGTATTTTCTTCTGTTCCATCTTCATTCATTGCTATGTTCAGAAGCCGCCTGAAGCGCCTCTTTAATCTTATCTACTACATACTGCTGTTCCGATTCTGCCAGTTCTGTATGCATTGGCAAAGAAAGAACCTCATTACAGAGTTTTACTGATTCTGCCAAATCTCCACTTGAATATGCTACCATTTTATAAGCTTCCTGTGCTTGCACTGGTAACGGATAATAAATCATTGAAGGAACACCTTGCTCTTTAAGATAATGCTGAACAAAGTTGCGCTTTCCATTTCTGATCCGCACTGTATATTGGTGAAATACATGAGTGGTATAAAGAGCTCGGATTGGCACAAGCAATTCTTTAAAACCGACAAAAGCTCGATCATAAAATTCTGCAGCACGAATACGAGCTTCCGCAAAATCAGCTATATGTTTTAACTTCACTTCTAAAATCGCAGCCTGCAATGTATCCAAACGAGAATTACAGCCTATCATTTTATGATGATATTTCGTCACTTGGCCATGATTTGCAATCATTCGTGCCTTTTCGGCCAACACTTCGTCTGAAGTATATAAAGCTCCTCCATCGCCATAACAAGCCAAAGGTTTAGAAGGGAAAAAGGAGGTAGTTCCTATATTTGCGATTGTCCCTGCCTTTTGCTGGCGGCCATCAAAGAACCGATAGTCTGCTCCCATCGACTGTGCATTATCCTCAATCACATAAAGATGGTATTTCTTTGCCAAACCCATTATCGGCTCCATGTCACAGGTCTGTCCAAAAAGATGAACAGCAATAATAGCCTTAGTCTGATAAGTTATGGCTGATTCGATTTTGGAAACATCGATATTGTAAGTTCTTGGATCCACATCCACTAGTACAGGTGTCATTCCGAGCATAGCAATAACTTCAACTGCTGCTATGTATGTAAATGCAGGGACAATAACCTCATCACCAGGTTCTAATTCCAAAGCCATTAATGCAATCTGAAGCGCATCAGTTCCATTACCGCAAGGCACTACATAGGGCACATTCAAATACTCAGCCAAATGAACGGCAAATGATTTCACCGGACCGCCATTGATGAATGCACTACTATCGATAACAGATTGTATAGCCGCATCTATCTCTTCTTTCAAACGAAGATACTGGCCATGCAAATCGACCATTTGTATTTGCTTCTGCACTTCAGACATGTGATTTTACTTCACTTCGCTACCTGGTTTAACAGCCTTTTGAGGAGTGATGACTGCTAATTTGCCATCAAAATCTTCAGCTGAAAGAATCATTCCTTCAGAAGTTATTCCTCTTAGTTTACGAGGAGCCAGATTCGCTATAAAGCAAACTTGCTTGCCTACAAGTTCTTCCGGCTTATAATGTTGGGCAATACCTGAGATAATTGTTCTTTTCTCTAATCCGTCGTCAATCTTAAACTGCAAGAGTTTGTCTGCTTTAGGCACTTTTGTACATTCCAAAATTGTTCCTACCCGAATATCAAGTTTTGAAAAATCGTCGTATGTGATAGTTTCACGGATAGGTTTAGCCTGATAATTGGCTTCTTCATTAGCCTTTTTAGTATCAAGTAGTTTTTGTACTTGTTTTTCGATGACGCTATCCTCTATCTTTTCATAAAGCAATTCAGGCTTGCCAAGTTGATGTCCAGCCTTAAGCAAATCAATTGAACCCAGACGATTCCATCCCAAAGGTTCAACATTCAGCATTTTATTAAGTTTTTCCATACTAAATGGCAGGAACGGTTCAAACACGATTGCCAAGTTGGCTGTAATTTGTAAAGCGATATTCATAATTGTAGCTACACGAGCCATATCAGTCTTTGCCAACTTCCACGGTTCAGTATCTGCCAGATACTTATTACCAATACGAGCCAAGTTCATTGCCTCACGTTGTGCATCACGGAAATGATATGTATCAAGCAGATGCTCAACATTGGCTTTTACATCTTTAAAATCGATTAATGTCTGGCGATCATAATCAGTCAGTTCTCCGGCAGCAGGGACCTTGCCTTCGAAATACTTTTCAGTCAGAACAAGTGCACGATTCACAAAATTACCCAATATAGCTACAAGTTCGTTATTGTTACGTGCTTGATAATCTTTCCAAGTAAAATCATTATCCTTTGTTTCAGGTGCATTTGCTGTCAAAACATAACGCAATACATCCTGTTTATCCGGCATATCTACTAAATATTCATTCAACCAAATTGCCCAGTTACGTGATGTCGATATCTTATCACCTTCCAAGTTCAGAAACTCATTAGCTGGTACATTTTCCGGAAGATTAAAAGATCCTTCTGCTTTAAGCATTACCGGGAAAACAATGCAATGAAATACAATATTATCTTTTCCAATGAAATGGACCATTTTCGTTTCTGGATCCTTCCACCATTTCTCCCAGCTGTCAGGTAACAATTCTTTTGTATTCGAAATATATCCAATAGGCGCATCAAACCACACATAAAGGACTTTCCCTTCTGCTCCTTCAACAGGAACAGGAATGCCCCAATCCAAATCGCGGCTTACGGCACGAGGCTGCAAACCCATATCTAACCAGCTCTTGCATTGTCCGTAAACATTNGNNTTCCATTCTTTATGGTCTTCCAATATCCATTTGCGCAAGAATGGCTCCCATTTATCCAAAGGCAGATACCAATGTTTGGTTTCACGCATTATTGGTTTACTGCCGCTAATAGCTGATTTTGGATTAATCAACTCAGTCGGACTCAATGATGTACCACATGCTTCGCACTGATCTCCGTATGCATGTTCGTTTCCACAGTGTGGGCAAGTTCCGGTGATATATCGATCTGCAAGAAACTGCTTTGCCTCTTCATCATAATACTGCTCACTCGTCTTCTCAATAAATTCCCCCTTATCATACAAGGTACGGAAAAAATCCGAAGCCACTTGAGTATGAATGGCCGAAGTTGTTCGCGAATAGATATCGAATGAGATTCCGAAATCCTCAAAACTTTTCTTGATTATACTATGATAACGATCTACAATATCTTGTGGAGTAACACCTTCTTTTTTTGCTCTGAGAGTGATTGGTACACCATGTTCGTCAGATCCGCCAATCATCAAAACATCTTCACCTTTAAGACGAAGATAGCGGGCATAAATATCAGCAGGCACATATACTCCAGCCAAATGGCCAATATGTACTGGACCGTTCGCATACGGCAACGCCGTTGTTATCAGTGTTCTCTTAAATTGCTTTTCCATGTGATATATCCTTTTTGATGCACAAAGTTATAGAATTATTATCACATGCCCCAACTCTCACGGTCCAAATTTCTGTAATTGATTGCTTCTGCTAAATGACGGGCTTCAATGTTCGGTGATAAATCCAGATCCGCAATGGTTCGCGACACTTTTAATATCCTGTCGTAAGCCCTTGCTGAAAGACTAAAACGCTGCATTGCCGTCTTGAGCAAAACCAATCCGCCAGCGTCAGGAACAGCATACTCGTGAAGTTGCTTTGATGTCATCTGTGCATTGCTGTAAATGCCTTCACAATTGGCAAAGCGCTTCTCTTGAATCTCACGCGCCTTAACAACTCTTTCACGAATATCATTGCTCGATTCTGAAGGTCGTTGTTCCGAAATCTTTTCAAAAGGGACAGGCACTACTTCCACTTGAATATCTATTCTGTCCAATAAAGGACCTGAAATTCGATTCATGTATTTCTGTACAGCTCCCGGTGGACAAACACATGGACGAGTAGGATGGTTGTAATACCCGCATGGACAAGGATTCATCGAAGCAACCAACATGAAACTTGCCGGATATTCTACTGAAAAACGAGCACGAGAGACAGTAATTGTTCTGTCTTCCAACGGCTGGCGCATCACTTCCAAAACATTCCTATTAAACTCGGGCAGCTCATCTAAAAAGAGAACTCCATTGTGTGCCAGACTAATCTCACCCGGTTGCGGATAAGCCCCACCTCCAACCATTGCCACATTAGAAATGGTATGATGAGGTGAACGAAACGGACGCTGAGTCATCAGAGATGTATCGACACCTATCTTTCCTGCCACAGAATGTATCTTCGTCGTTTCAAGAGATTCCTGCAAGGTTAACGGTGGTAAGATAGTTGGCAGGCGCTTAGCCAACATTGATTTTCCACTTCCTGGGGACCCAATAAGAATCAAATTGTGTCCGCCAGCCGCTGCTACTTCCATCGCGCGTTTAACATTTTCCTGTCCTCGGACATCTGAAAAATCAATATCAAACTGATGTTGGCGTGCATAAAATTCTTCGCGTGTATTTACAACCGTAGGTTCTAACGTTTTACTTCCCGCCATAAATTCTATAACCTCTTTGATGTTCGAGACGCCATAAACATCAAGATTATTTACCACAGCAGCCTCAAGTGCATTCTGTTTTGGAACAATAAAACCTTTGAATCCATCTTCACGTGCTTTAATGGCAATAGGCAATACACCTTTCACAGGCAATACACTTCCGTCAAGCGACAGTTCTCCCATAATCATAAACTGACTCAAACGAGAACTGTCCAACTCCTCAGCTGCTGCCAAAATAGCTATAGCCAGCGGCAAATCATAAGCCGTTCCTTCCTTGCGTATATCAGCAGGCGACATATTTACAACAATACGATAACGGGGAAACTTATATCCGCTTACTTGAAGTGCGGAAATGATACGTTCATGACTCTCACGTACAGCCACATCCGGCAACCCAACTAAAAAAAATTGGATACCACGTGTACAACTCACTTCAATTGTAACAACTGTTGCTGTAATGCCTTGCACTGCAGCAGCGAAAGATTTGACCAACATAGTTAAGAATCTCGATTACTTATAATTTAATTTACTTGATTTATCAAATTTTCCAATGTTTGTTTGATTTCTACACTATTATCTGCCTTCAAAAGAATCTTTTTATCCTTCCCTATAAGAAAACAACGAGGCAAAGCGCTCACATTATACAGATTAATCAGCATTGCCGCTTGCCCAGCCGAATCAGTCACCAAGTTCCATGCTATTGTATCTTTTGATAATAATTCGCGCACAGCCTTCTGATCATCATCCAAACTAACAAGTAACATTTTTAACTTATCCTTCGAATATTTAGTTGCAGCTTCACTCAAGAACTTATTTTCCGACTGGCACATATCGCACCATGGAGCAGTGAAGTTGAGCAGCACATATTTTCCGGCAAAAGAATCTAAACTGACAGATTTTCCATAAACATTCTTTACTGTAAAACTTGGAGCTTCGGCACCGATTGCGGTTTGCTTTACTTTTACGCTATATTTCTTCAAGTTCTTTACCAAATAGAAATTTTTCAGTTTCGGACTCAAAATAGCCAATAACTCATCCATCACGCGTGTATCATCAGAATTCACAAAAAAGTCTTCTATCAAAACAACCGACGATTCTCTATCAGGATTATCTTTAATCTCTTCTTTTATCTTCTCACTAAGTTGATGATTCACATTTGCCAAGCGAGACATCACATCTGTACTTTCCATCGCATTCGGATTCATTTTCTCTTTATTCAAAGCCGCATTTAAATCCTCCTGTTCTTTAAGTAAAGAAGCATATTTCTTACGTAAGGCGGATAATTGGTCATTGATTTCCCCACCCTTTACTTGTAACATTGAAGGATATTTAGCATTTCCTGTCACAGTGTATTTACCTCTTCCATCCAGATAAATTGTTGTCCAATGCGTTCTACCTTCAAAATATAACGTCACACTCTCATAATCGCCCACTTTTTGATGAATAGAAAACTGACCCGGTTTCTTACACATCACCGTATCAACCACTTTAGCGTTTTCTCCTTCAAAGACTGCATATACAGCAGGGTCATTCAGATTAGAAAGCTTCCCTTCAATCCGATAAGATCCGCCTTTGCCACACGAAGACATAAATGCAGATATGATGATAATACATAAAAGTAATAAACGCTTCAGCATACTATATGAGATATTTGAAGAAATTTCGGGGGTAAAGATAGAAAGAAATTTTAAAACATACTAATATTTATAATAAATTTAAGGCTATAAAATAAAAAAAAGCGCAGAATTTTCATCCTGCGCTTTTATATTTAAGAATCTAATTACAATTTCGGACCAGCTGCAACCAGCTTCTTTCCTTCTTCATTGCCTTCGTATTTAACGAAATTCTTAATGAAGCGAGAAGCCAAATCTTTAGCCTTTGTATCCCATTCGCTAGCTGCTTTATAAGTATCACGTGGATCGAGGATATTGGTATCAACACCTGGCAATACTGTAGGAACAACAAAATTGAAATATGGGATAACCTTCGTTGGAGCCTTATCAATGCTACCATCAAGGATTGCGTCAATAATACCACGAGTATCACGAATAGAGATACGTTTGCCAGAACCATTCCAGCCTGTATTTACTAAGTATGCCTTAGCACCGCTCTTCTGCATGTGTTTAACCAGTTCCTCAGCATACTTTGTAGGATGCAATTCAAGGAATGCTTGACCGAAGCAAGCAGAGAATGTAGGAGTAGGCTCTGTAATACCACGTTCTGTACCAGCTAATTTAGCGGTGAAACCAGAAAGGAAGTAATACTTTGTCTGTTCCGGATCAAGGATAGATACTGGAGGAAGTACGCCAAATGCATCAGCTGACAAGAAAATGACTTGTTTTGCAGCCGGAGCATGAGAAATAGGACGTACGATATTGTTAATATGATAGATAGGATAAGATACACGGGTATTCTCCGTTACGCTCTTGTCTGCGAAGTCAATCTTACCATTTTTATCTACTGTAACATTCTCAAGAAGAGCATCACGACGGATTGCATTGAAGATATCAGGTTCAGAGTCCTTATCCAAATTGATAACCTTAGCATAGCAACCACCTTCGAAGTTGAACACACCATTGTCATCCCATCCGTGTTCATCATCACCAATCAACAGACGTTTAGGATCAGTTGACAATGTAGTCTTGCCTGTTCCAGAAAGACCGAAGAAAACAGCTGTATTCTCGCCGTTCATATCTGTATTTGCAGAGCAATGCATAGAAGCAATACCCTTCAATGGCAAGAAGTAATTCATCATTGAGAACAAACCTTTTTTCATTTCACCACCATACCATGTATTGATGATTACCTGTTCCTTTGATGTTACGTTGAACATTGCAACTGTCTCAGAGTTCAAGCCGAGTTCCTGATAGTTCTCAACTTTAGCCTTTGAAGCATTGTAAACGATGAAATCAGGTTCCTGATCGAATTCAGCCTGATTCATAGGACGGATGAACATGTTGGTTACGAAATGAGCCTGCCATGCAACTTCCATGATGAAGCGAACCTTCATACGTGTATCAACATTGGCACCACAGAAACCATCAACAACAAACAGTCTTTTGTTTGAAAGTTCCTTCAAAGCGATATCCTTACATGTAGACCATGCTTTTGGAGATGCTTTCTTGTTATCATTCTTATATTCTGGAGTTGTCCACCATACTGTATTTTCTGATGTTTCATCTTCTACAATGAATTTATCCTTAGGAGAACGACCTGTATAAACACCGGTCATTACATTTACAGCACCCAACTCGGTTACTTGACCTTTGTCAAAACCAGTCAGATCTTCTTTTGTCTCTTCATTATACAACACTTCATAAGAAGGATTGTAAAAAATTTCTGGAGTCCCAGTAATTCCGTACTTTGTTAAATCAATTTTTGCCATTTTGCAATTAATTTTTAATGATTGACTATTATTATTTTTCTCTTTTCGATATTAATGCAGGAGTTATCATTATTCCTGTCTTTTGTTGCCTTTTCCTGCTTTAAGGCGATACAAAAGTAATACTTTTTTCTGTGCAGAATATAGTATTAAGGAATTTTTTCAGTATTCGCTACACTTTTCCAAGCAATTAACAATATTGACTATCAATTTGCTATGTGTAGTTTGCATTTTGATATAATAACACAAAAAGCGGAGATAAAGTTGTTATCCCCGCTCCTTCTTTAACATGAAATTGTCATTTAATTTCCCAAACTTCACCTTTCATCAACAGGTCTTTCAGTTTACGAATAGGTGTTTTAGCTTGTACATCTTTGATTTGCTGATGAACTGACTCATCGTATGTTGGAGCTTCAACATCACGAATAATACCTAAAGCCAATGGCATATCATCTTTCATCATAGCAAGCATCATATGTAACGTATTGTCTTTTTCATGAGAGTTATGCACCAAGATATCGTCAATGGTGTAACCATCCTGACCAATTGTTACTGCCTTTAATTTAAGACCATCCAAAACGATGCCTTTCTCATTATTTTTTCCGAACAACATCTTTTCGCCATCACGAAGGAAGATAGTTCTATCCGGACGAAATTCTTTATCAACAATAGATTTATGAATGCCATTATTAAAAATCATACAGTTTACAAGCACTTCCGTTACAGAAGTTCCCTTATGACGAGCAGAGGCTGCCAATATTTCTTGTGTATTTTTCAAATCGACATCTATTGTACGGGCAAAGAAGTTACCACGAGCACCTATAGCCAATTCAGCCGGAATAAAAGGATCCTCAACGGTTCCGAATGGTGAACTCTTAGAAACAAAGCCACGATCAGAAGTTGGTGAATACTGACCTTTTGTCAATCCATATATCTTATTATTGAATAGGACAATATTTATGTCGACATTCCTACGAACAGCATGAATAAAATGGTTGCCACCGATAGCCAGACAATCGCCATCACCGGTCATCAACCAAACACTCAAATCAGGACGCGCGGTCTTTACTCCGGTAGCAATAGCAGCACCACGACCATGAATTGTATGAAATCCATACGTATTCATATAATAAGTCAGACGCGAAGAGCATCCAATACCTGAAATCACAGCCGTATTTGATGGAGCGACACCCACTTCTGCCATTGCTTTATGCAAGCTGCTTAAAACAGCGTGGTCACCACAACCCGGGCACCAACGTACATACTGATCGCTCTTAAAATCGTTAGGACTATATTTTAATTCTCCAGTTGTCATCTTTTAAGCCTCCAATATTTTAGTAAATTCATCAACTAGTTCTGCTACAATAAACGGTTGACCTTGTATGCGGTTTAATTTATAAGGATTGAAATCCTCAACCTTTCCACGTAGATAGTTGGCAAATTGTCCACTATTCTGCTCTGCAACAACCACTTTCTTATATTTCTTCAATACTTCTTTCGTATTCTTAGGAAGCGGATTGATAAACTTGAAGTGAGCTAATGCCACTTTCTTGCCTTGTTCTTGCATAATTTCCATAGCTTCATACAGATGTCCGTATGTTCCACCCCAACCTACAATCAGTAAATCAGCGTTCTTATCACCAAGAACTTCCAATTCTGGAATAGAATCAGCGATCTTATCTATCTTTTCCTGACGCGTCAAAACCATCTTCTGGTGATTAATAGGATCTGTTGAAATAGCACTTGTCTCATAATCTTTTTCCAGACCGCCCAGACGATGCATAAATCCTTCCGTTCCAGGGATTGCCCAATAACGAACCAAAGTTTCTTTATTTCTGCGATAAGGCTTCCATGGCTTTTCGCCATCGTAGTTAGATACATAATTCGGTGTAATCGTCGGATACTTATCCAAATCAGGCAATTTCCATGCCGACGAACCATTAGCAATAAAGGCATCTGAAAGCATAATTACCGGTGTCATGTGTTCAATAGCCAGTTTTCCAGCCCAGAATGCGGTATCGAAACAATCGGTAGGTGTTGAAGCCGCAATAACGACAACTTGACTTTCACCATTACGCCCATAAAGAGCCTGCAGTAAATCAGTCTGTTCACTCTTGGTAGGCATACCTGTTGAAGGTCCACCACGTTGAACATCAATAATAACCAATGGCAATTCAGCAATCACCGCCAAACCAATTGCTTCACTTTTCAAAGCCAGACCCGGACCGGATGTTGACGTGGCAGCCAAACAACCAGCGAAACTAGCACCAATTGCGGTAGAGATTCCGGCAATTTCATCTTCTGCCTGAACAGTGATAACGCCTAAATCCTTACGTTTTGCCAATTCATGTAGAATATCTGTTGCAGGAGTGATAGGATAACTTCCCAGGAAAAGACGCAAACCGGATTTCTCGGCAGCGGCTATAAGTCCATAAGAGGTTGCTTTATTTCCATTGACATCTGTATAGAATCCCGGTTCTGCCTTCTTGCTTTCAATACGATAAGTAGAAACAGAAGCATGAATATTATGACCATAGTTGTAACCGTCAGTCAAAGCTTTAATATTTGCTTTTGCAATATCCGGTTTTTTTGCGAACTTATTCTGAAGCAAATGCATAGCTTCTTCCAAAGGACGTTCGAACAACCAACAAACCAAACCCAAAGCAAACATGTTCTTACAGCGAAGAGCGGACTTATTATCCAAACCGAAATCTGCCAAGCCTTCTTTTACCATCGTTGAGATAGCCGCGCCAACAACTTGTACGCTATTCAGTCCCAATTCCTTGAAAGGATCATCCGTTGTATACAGTGCCTTATCAAGATCACTTTTTTGGAATGAATCCGTATCAATAATCACAATAGCATCTTTCTTAATGTTTTTCACATTCACCTTCAATGCTGCCGGATTCATAGCAACCAATACATCGGCTTTATCGCCCGGTGTAAAAATCTTACGTGATCCCAAATGAACTTGGAATCCAGATACGCCACTCAATGTTCCCTGAGGAGCGCGGACTTCTGCCGGATAATCAGGGAATGTGGAAATTTCGTTTCCAAAGATAGCCGACAGATTAGAGAATATGGTTCCCGTAAGCTGCATGCCATCACCTGAATCTCCAGAAAAACGAATCACAACCTTTTCCAAAGTTGTCACTTTTGTCTGTTCTGCCATAATATTATAAAATACAGTTTTAATATATTGTTTATGTTTCCCAATTCAAATCGGGTGCAAAGTAACGCATAAACTTTACGAAAACAAAACTTTTACGGTTAAAAGGCAGATAAGTATAAATCAATATCGTTAGACGAAAAATTAAACCGCTTAGATATATATCCGTTAACTGTTTTTCCACAATACATGTATACTCCATTCTTAAATCCAGGATCGGTTTTTATCATGCCTTGGATGCTTCCGGCGTCACCCAATCGGAAAAGCATCGGAACAAAAATATTACTCAATGCCATGGAAGTTGTACGCGCCACGTAATTGCTGATATTTTGTTTGCAATAATGCAACACGCCATATTGTTCGAATACCGCCGGATCAGAAGGCGTCAAACAACAAGTCGTCTCAAAACAGCCTCCCTGGTTCACTCGCAAATCAATAATCAGAGACCCTTTTTTCATCGATTGTATCACATCTTCTGCAATCACATATCTGTGACAGGTATTGATATATCGCATTGCCCCAATCACGACATCTGCACTATGAAATGCATTCAGCAGAACATTTGGATGGAACGTCGAGGTGAACAGACTTTGTCCTAAAGTTTGCTGTATCGTACGAAGTTTGCTTATATCATCGTCGAACACCTTCACCGTCGCTCCCAAAGCCATCGCTGCACGAGCCGCCACTGTTCCTGCATTGCCTGCGCCTACAATCACGACCTCAGTGGGTGAAACTCCCGGAACACCTCCCAGCAATATGCCTTTACCTCCCTGCGAATTACTCAACATTTCCGAAGCTATAGAAATGGCTGTAGCACCCTCGATCTCAGAAATGGTATTCAAAACCATACTACGGTGCATCTCATCTGTTAAGGTCTCATAAGCTATAGCCGTAATGCGTTTGGACATCATCAGTTCAAAAGCCTCTTGCGTAAAACAATTGGATTGAACGGTAGAGAAAATAACTGAACGGGGTTTCATCAATGCCACTTCTTCCACACAAGGCGGTAAAATCTTTAGAATAACATCCGCCTGATATACTTCAGCGGAAGTGGCTACAATATCTGCTCCCGCTTCCGAATAATAGTTATCAGAATAATTAATGCCCAGACCAGCGCCTGTTTCGAATAACACATGATGGCCACAATCGGTAATCATATCAACCGCTTCGGGTGTCAAAGCCAGCCGTCGTTCAGACTCTGTCTGTTCACAAGGAATACCTATCAGCAAACGATTCGTCACCTTTCCGAGTTCTTTCAACAACTCCTGAGGAATATACGCGCATTGATTCTGTTTGTTATTCATCATTCCCATGCCTCTACATTATTATTTGTGCGAATACTTTCTTTAATATCTTTCGATCGCAACAGTTCTGCCAACGCATCAGATAGTTTATGAACATCTATCTCAGTCATCATCACTTCGGCATTAAAAATCACTTCCGCTTTGTTATAGAATGGTTCTCTTTTTTTCAAACTATCCGAGATAAAAGTTTTCAAGGCTTCACCATGGCGACCTTGCAAAACAGGGCGTACATTTTTACATACTTCCAATCGGTTTGCCAACTCATCGACGGAGACTTTCAGATAGACTGTTGTCCCTACTTCATTCATAAAATCCATATTGTCAAAAAAGCAAGGTGCACCTCCACCTGTCGATACCAATACATCTTCAAACATAGCCACTTCATGAAGCATCCTGCGCTCGATATCCCTAAAAGATTCTTCTCCCTTTTCAGCAAAAAGCTGTTCGACAGTCTTATGGAAACGTCCCTCGATATAGTAATCCATATCTATAAATGAAAGACCTAACTTTTCAGACAAATTCCTCCCGACGGTTGTCTTTCCCGCTCCCATATAACCTATCAGAAATATACGCTTCATATCGTTCAAATAATTGGTGCAAATGTAAACTATTTCCGATAAGAAGTCAAAAATAAACGGTATAATTCTTCTTATGCAACTTCTTATCAAAGAAAGCAATGCCGACAGAGTGCAAATCCATTGAAACAGTTACTTCCGGACAATCACAAGCCTTCTTCCACAAATTACGCATGAAGTCATTTGCACGAATTTCATTGAACACAAACACTGTACTGTCGGTAGCATGTTTCAAACAAGTTTCAAAAATCCATTCATTATCATTTCCTTCATATGCTGTATTAAAATAGACAAAGTCAGGATAAGGCATCTTCTGCAATGCTTCCGGAAGGGTAGTCTGATAATTACCCACACGCAAATCTACCGGACAACGTGCACCTTTTTCAAAAGCAACTTGTATGATGGGCACGAACTCAGAAATATTTACCAATGAGATGCAATTGAGATTCGGCGCATAGGAAGTAAGGTACAAAGTAGACAGCCCCATGTCCGTACCTATTTGCAAAATATTTCTGGACCTCAAATAGTTTGTCAATCTGAACAACAATGCTCCTTCTTTCGGCCGAATAGCTTCGCGTTTGACAATAGTGGCCAGCGTAGTATTCCGCTTCTCACCACCTTTGCGCCTGTCGGGATAAGCTAAAGGCGTATCTCTGAACAGCAGTTCTTTCCGAATCAGTTCGATATCATAATAGCGATAATATTCACAAGGAGTCTCAATCGCTTTCGTTATCAGATTATAAACGAATGGCGAATGAACGCCGAATCCACCCTGATAACACAGAGCACGATAGATAAACGTATCTTTCAAAAAAGCTTTAATATCTGGCATGTGTATATCATATATTAGTAATCACTTATTCAAAGTATCGAATACAAAGTTATCCAAATTCGTAAACATAGCGAAATAAATTCGTTAAATAGCTGCTATACTTCTTCTGAAGATGAAAATACGTGCCCATTTCGTACTTCATTCACCGAAAATAATCCTTGATTCGTCGAAACGGCGCCAAAACTTATCGCGATAATGTTGCATGAGCGGTTCGGTTTCTATAGTTTTGCTTCAAATTTAAAATCAAACAGATATGAAAACGAATCAAGATGCATTTACAGTATTTAGCAAGATGTCGAGTCGTATTATCACGGCCGTTGCATTCATTGCTGCCGGAGTGATTATGACAGGTCACAACGCCGGAATGATTTCAAACTACTGGTACAATATTTTTATTTCATGGCAGATGCTGCTCATCGTAATCGGAGTGATGCAGCTGTTTGTCCGCCGTTTTCTCAGTGCCGTTCTGCTGATTATCATCGGCGGGTTCTTCCTTTTGCCAATAATCGGCGATTTCAACGCTTCATTTTTTCAGCTAAGTTGGCCTAATATTCTCATTCTTATTGGTGCCATCATCCTGCTCCGCCTTTTCAAGCCGAGCAAAAAAGGAGTTCAGCATTGTCTTTACACAGAAGATTCTTTCGGAGACAGTTCTTCTGAGAACGGTTTTGTAAAGATTAATGATGTTTTTTCTTCTTCCAAACTGATTGTTCTCGACCCGATTTTCAAAGGTGCGAAAATAAGGTGTTCTTTCGCAGGAACCATTCTAGATCTACGTCGCACGAAGTTGGAAGCCAGAGAGACTTATATTGATATTGATTGCGATTTTGGAGGGATAGATATCCATCTGCCAGAGAATTGGAAAATACAAACACAACTGAACACCTTCGCAGGCAGTTGTGACGACAAGCGATTCACCGATATGGCGGCTCTCGATACGGAACACACGTTATTCATTCGCGGGAAACTTTCTTTTGGAGGCATCGAACTGAAATAGAAGTTGAAGCATGCAACATTATCCATTCACAACATCCGTTTATCACCGTATTGTCGGAATCACAGCAGCGTTGGTCATTTGGGCGATTCTGTGCTGTCTGCTATGTCTTTATTCCAACATCGGATGGATGACTGCCTTGTGCGACAGTTTTATATATGTAGCATTGTTGGCAGGTTGCAGCCTAATACTCTGGTTCGCCACCAACGCCATTCGATTACTGTATATACATGCAGCACTGGCATTTATCGTACAACTGATCTGTATAACGGGAAGTCTGATTGTCTGGTTGCTTTTCGGACAAGACATCCATATTGATTATTTGCACACATTGCCTCTTCGAATCGTTTTTGGAATTACCATATGGATTATCCTACAACAATGGTATCAGCAATTTTCCATAAAAGAGGAAGAAGAGGCACCCGAAGTTACAGAACCGTCTGCATCTATTCAAGGGGAAGAGAAAGATGTGTTGGACCGGATTACCGTTAAAGACGGTTCGCGCATTCATCTGATTCATGTCGAAGAATTGCTTTATATCCAAGCTTGCGGCGATTACGTGACGCTTGTTACAGCCGAAGGTCAGTTCGTGGAAGATCAGACAATGAAATACTTAGAAGCACATTTGCCAGAAAGTATGTTCGTACGCATCCATCGTTCATGTATTGTCAACGTAGAACAAATCATACGGGTAGAACTATTCGGCAAAGAAAATTACAAAGTAAAATTGAAAAATGGCACTTGTCTGAAAGTAAGCCTCAGCGGCTACAAAGCCCTAAAATCGCACCTGTCGTTATAAGTTAATAATCATAGACTGTAGGCTATTAATGCAAGTATTAACATACTTTATACGGCAGAAACTTGATAAAAAGGCTTGACATCTGTACATTTGCATCGTGGTTTTTTCATAATAGTATTAGATTTAAGGTTAACAAAGTTGGTTAGGGGTTGTCGTGAGACAATCCTTAATTTTTTATATACCTATATGATTGATAATCAGTACGGCATTTCATTCGAATGGAGCAACCATTTCATTCGAATGAAATGTTCATTCCATTCGGAAGAAACCCTTCGCGCTTCCGAATGTATTTGAAAATTGATTCGAATGAAAATCAGGTTTTCTTCTAATGAAAAAATTACAATAAAGCAACCATGGATTCCGTTTAGCTAATAAAGTTTCATCTATAAAAGAAAGTTTCCATGGATAAATTAAAATCATTGTGGTGAAGTAGATGATATTTCTAAAGATAAATATTTAGTTTTATGAAAAAAAATCAAGTTGTAATATGTTTGATTTTTTGTGTGTTATGTATTTTCTCTCCTTTCCAATTAGCAGCACAAACTCAAACTAAAAAGCATCTTAGCCTTAAGCTAAATGCAGATTCTGTGATACACCAAATGAAAGGAGGTATTGGTGCTTCCTGGCACACGCTTATTCATGAAATGCCCTTTGATAATACCAAATATGACTTTCCTGCCAGTCTGGTATCTCCTAGAGGTAGCGCTTTTGCCGGGAATCCACCTTTAGCAGACACGGCAGCTTGGAAACAATTATATAAGTATGCCAATTGGCTGGGTCTAAATTTTGTACGCGTAGAAATGGCACAGCACATGTATGAGCCCAAGCGAAATGTTTTTGATTGGAACAATGACGAGATGCAAACGTTATACCGAATTCTCGATTGGTGCGAAGCCAATCACGCTGATGTTTTTCTTCAGCAAATGTGGGGACAGGTGGAGTGGAATTCGTTCAATGGCGTGCATCCATTGGTTAGTTCGCCAAAATCCGTTGATGATTTTGCAAACGGAATAGCCACTATGCTGAAATATCTCACACTTACAAAAAAATACAAGTGCATCAAGTATTTCTGTATGGTTAATGAACCTCCCGGAGGAACTTGGGGATACTGGTGGTCGGCTGGAAGTTACGAAGGACCAACTATTACTGATGCTTGGGAAGCACTGAACAAGGCATTTAAGAGAGAAAACATTTCTATTCCCATTTCAGGACCCGACTGGACGGATTTGCCACCCTGCAATCCTGAAAAGATGAAATTTGATAAATATCTATCGGCCTTTGATATTCATTCTTATCATGGCATTTATTCTCGTAAGGATGGTTCAAAAATCATTAATGATTGGGTAAAATATGCAGCTTCAAAAAGTAAACCTTTTTTTGTATCTGAAATAGGAAATATGAATTTGGGTTGGGGCAGAGATAATCCCGCACCAAAGTCTTTCAAGGCCTCTCTTTCCAATGCTTCCGATATTGTTTTAGGCATGAATCTGGGCGTGGACGGATTTAATCGTTGGAGTTTCACAAATCGTGGAAACTTGGACGGGCAATGGCAATTGGTAAAAACATACGATATTCCATCAAAAACTTATTTAAATAATGTACAGCCTGAAAAGGAAGCTTATTATGGTTATGGCATGATTACCCGCTTTATGGGTAAATATGTTTCAATCTTATCAACTAAATCAGATCAAAAACTTGATGGCGTAATCTTTACTTCCTACAAAAACAGAGATGGAAATATTACTATATTAGTCGTAAACAACACCAAAGAATCTGTTATTTTAGATATTGCAGTGGAGAATGCAAATAAAAAACAAACATTTTATTTGTATCAAGTGACTGAAAACATTCTCAAAACTGTTGATTTTAAACTCAATCCTGTTACAAAATATAAAAAATCCAATATATTTAATTCAGTTGAAATTTTACCGGAGAGCATAACTGTGCTTACCACAAATGGACTCAGACATGAAAATTGTGGAGTGATTGAGTAATTTTTTATTCTGCCTATGGGTTAAGAAAAAATACACACGATCTTACATTATTGTATAATTGATGCGAATGAAAATCAGGTTTTCTTCTAATGAAAAACTTACAATAAAGCAACCATGGATTCCGTTTAACTAATAAAGTTTTACCTATAAAAGAGAGTTCCCATGGATAAATTAAAATCATTGTTACACAAATGTCTGGAAAGTGCTCGACAGTTTCCGGTAGAGTTGCTCCTTGGAGTTACATTCTTTGTCCTTTACGTGGTGTATTTTCAATTGCCGAAAGACAGTAATCAGTCAGTAGCTGATGTGCTGGTCTTTTTCTTCCCTCTTTTCGTACTGACTTACGTATGCCATCTTTGGTCGACTGAAAGCAAATGCCAATGGATGAAAATCATTTATTGGCTATCATATCTGGTGTATATTCCGCTGTTGTTCATGAATATAAAACAATTTGTAGACAGTTATGCCTTCGGGTTCACTTGTCTGCTTGCTGTTTTCGCCCTATTTGTCGGGAAGCATAAACTGGACAACAAACCGTTTGCATCCGAATGTCTGCATACATCTGTCAATCTGTTTCTTGCAGCACTTCTGGGAGGAATGGTGATAGCTGCTTTTGCGGCAATTTGGCTTTCTTTTAGTTATATTTTTGGCATCGAAGAGACTTCCAGACCATTGCAATATTGCGTTTTGTTCACACTGTTCGTCATCATTCCCATGTTGTTTGCGAACTTCAACAACCGCAGTCGAGATCCGCAATGGGAACAGTCAAAGGTGATTCATTGGGTGTTGGATTTTATTCTCTCGCCTTCAATCATTATATATACGGTTATTCTCTATATCTATTTCATTCAGATCGCTTGTCAATGGGAATTGCCAAAAGGCGGCGTTGCTTATATGGTGATGGCTTTTGTGATTGTTTCGCTGCTCGGAATACTGTTGCAGAATCTTTTACAGAAACATTATTATAATTGGTTTTATCAGTATTTCACATGGTATGCCTTGCCTCCGCTGGTTCTTTTCTGGATTGGAACGATTTATCGTATTTCGCTTTACAGTCTGACCGAAAGTCGTGTTTATTTGCTGATAGCCGGTGTTTTAATGACTATGTTCATATTCTTCTTACTATTCAAACGTGTTTGCAATTATCGTTCGATGTTACTCATCAGCTGCGCTGCCATTATTGTTTTTACTTTCATTCCAGGGATAAGTGCACATCATATTGGTATTTATGCACAAACCAAGCGCTTAGAATCGTGCATCAAAAAGCTGCATCTGCTAGATGAAAAAACACATAAACTAATTGTGAATGATCATTACGACTACAAAGCTTTGGCAAAAGACAGCATCAAAGGCGATCAATTGGCCGAAGTAAGCGATATCTACTCTTATCTGAGTCAAACAAAAGGGAAAACGGCAATAAAGGAAATGTACGGAGAATGGAAATTTGATGCAGATAAATATCAAATGAACCGCGAAACAGATATGACAAGAATCACAATCACACAGAATACACCAGTTGATGTCAGCCAGTATCCATTCTTATATCCTGACGACGATTACTCTGTAAATGAGGAAAAAGGACAGATCCTAGTCAAAGCGACAGATAGCAGTAAAATATTGATGACTTATCCGGTTGCCAATATGCTGAAAGAGCATCCCGAGATGATAAACGAATCATCGGTGCACCCGGAACAGATACTCACTTTCCGCAACGATTCACTTCTTTTGGTTCTCGATCGTATAACGATAGAAAAGAAGGATGGATCATATAAAATTTCGAACATATACAACAATAAACTTTTCTCTCGTGGAAAAAAATAGCAACGCTGCAGAAGTCGTTATTAACAAAGATTAGCGCCATAATGCTTGCTAATGTTATTGTGAACGCGTATATTTGCATCGTGGTTTTTTCATAATAGTATTAGATTTAAGGTTAACAAAGTTGGTTAGGGGTTGTCGTGAGACAATCCTTAATTTTTTTATATAGGTTTGTATATATTTCCCGGTAATGATTTGATTGTCCCATTCATTTCCAATTCAAAAAGTAACGGTGTCAATTGATAGACAGGAATCTTTGTCTGCAAGGAAAGTTCATTAATCCCTATTTCTTCATTCTTTTTGATTATCGAGACTATCTGTGATAACTGAGTATTTTCAGGGAAAAACATTTCAGTCTGTACAGGTTCTTTCTTGGATGGACTCACTTCGGTATCCCAACGCAATGAGGAAATCAAATCGGTTGCAGAAGTAATCAGTCCGGCTTTATTAGTACGAATCAAGCTGTTACAACCTTTGGAATGATCGTCGTCAACGCGTCCGGGAAAACAATAGACATCACGTCCGTATGAAAAAGCGATATCCGCCGTAATCAGCGAACCGCCTTTTTCTGCCGATTCAATCACAACGGTAGCATCTGCCAAGCCGGCAACAATACGATTCCTTCGGATAAAATTCTGTCTGTCCGGGTCGGTTCCTCTTGGAAAATCAGTTAGTAATCCACCTTGTTCAAGCATCTGAACAGCCGTAGAACGATGGACAGACGGATAAATCCGATCCAATCCATGCGCAAGAACTGCCACAGTCGGCAATCCATACTTGAGCGCATTACGATGTGCACTGATATCTATGCCATATGCCAAACCGCTAATAATCAATAAGTCAGGGAACGATTGCGACAAGTCTTTGATCAGCGATTCCGAGAGCGAATAACCATAATCGGTGGCATTGCGCGTTCCGACAATGCTGATAATATGTTTGGCATTCAGATTAGTATCGCCTTTGAAAAAGAACATCACCGGAGCATCTTCACATTCGCGTAACCGGGAAGGATAATCGGCATCGGTTATAAAGTAGCATTTGATGTTATTTTTCTCAACAAAGGCAAGTTCTTTTTCCGCTCGGGCGAGCACTTCCGGATTCTTTATTTCTTCAGCAATTTTATGACCGACACCTTGAATCCGTTCCAGCCATTGCGCTTTTTCGGCGAAAACAGCTTCTGCATCGCCGGCAGCCTGTAAAAGTTGACGCGCAATGATATCGCCAACTCCGTTAATCATAGTAAGGCCAATTTGGTAAATTCGTTTGTCTGACATTATGTTTTTGCTAATTGTTTGAGTAATTCATCAAAATATTCTCCTCGAGTTAATTTTCCGTTTTCTACAATCACTGAATCAATCTTGCCACGCACGGCAAGAATTTGATCAGAAGCGCGATAAATATCCTGTTCAAATACCAGTTTGACACCATCTTTGCGAACGTTTAAACAAGAAATATAGGCATCGCCGCTATGCAGTGGGTTCTTATATTGAATTTCAACACGCGAGACGAAAGCATCAATGCCTTTGTCATGCATGTGACTGAAGTTATCACCAAGCGATTCAAGAAATTCATGACGCGCATGCTCCATATAATGCTGATAATTGGCATTATTGACCACGCCCTGAAGATCGCATTCATAGTCACGCACCTTGTCAGTCAGTTTGAATATATAATCTTTCATTATTCAATGTTTTTTGTATTGTCTGTCGGAACCATTTTATACAAGCGGTCAGATGGACGAATCTTATCGGATACTCGGAGTGAGAAATGTTCGCCTTTGACAGTCTCTTCAACCGGTTTCAGTTCAACGCGAATGTCTTCGGCTTTCTGAATGATGGCTCCGGTTGTCGGACCGGTAATCAAAATTTCATCGTCTTCATGCAATGTCCCCGACTCCATCTCGAACTCAGCCACGCCAATCTTGTCAAAATATTTCACGCCACGCGCTACGTATACTTTCTTCTTCGTTGCATTCGAACCATATTTGCTGCTCCATTCACCCAAACGCTGTCCCAGATAATATCCGTTCCAGAATCCACGATTGAAAACACTTGCCAAACGCTTGTCCCAATCAGCGATCTTCGCCTCATCGTACGTTCCGTTACAATAAGCACGAACAGCTTCCTTGTAACATTCCGTTACAATGCGAACATACTCGGGACCGCGCGCACGGCCTTCGATTTTGAACACCCGAACGCCTGCATCCATCATCTTGTTCATGAAATGAATCGTTTTCAAGTCTTTGGGCGACATGATATACTGATTCTCAACATCAAGCTCCACTTCGCTGTCTTTATCTTTTACCGTATAGGCACGGCGGCAGATCTGCATACAAGCACCACGGTTGGCAGAAGCATTCATCTCATGCAGACTCAGATAACATTTTCCGGAGATGGCCATGCATAAAGCGCCATGAGCAAACATCTCGATGCGAATCAGCTGTCCGTTCGGACCTTTAATCTGCTGCTCTATAATCTGCTTGTGGATTTCGCTCACCTGATTTAAATTCAACTCACGTGCAAGGACCACAACATCGGCAAACTGAGCATAGAACTTCAACGCTTCGGCATTCGAAATATTCAGTTGAGTGGAAAGATGGACCTCTTGACCGATGCTGTTCGCATAACTCATCGCTGCAACATCGCAAGCAATGATTGCCGATACTTCAGCTTCTTTAGCTGCATCGATAACTGTACGCATCAGAGGCAAGTCTTCACCATAAATTACCGTATTCACCGTCAGATAACTTTTAATACCATGTTCCTGACAAATGGAAACGATCTTGCGCAAATCGTCCGTCGTGAAATTGTTTGAGGAATGGGCACGCATATTCAATCCCTCTATCCCAAAATAGATGGAATCCGCTCCTCCTTGTATTGCAGCCATCAACGATTCGTACGAACCGACAGGCGCCATGATTTCAAAATCCTTCTCTTCCAACTCAATATCCTTTATTACGCGTACAAAGATAAGCCTTTCTTCTTAACTGTCAAGATAAAAATCCGTACATTTGCGCATCATTAGAGTATTATGAAAATTGGAAATATAGATTTAGGCGAACGGCCTGTTTTTCTAGCACCTATGGAAGATGTAACTGATATTGCCTTCCGGTTGATGTGCAAACGCTTTGGTGCAGATATGGTGTACACCGAGTTCGTTTCGAGCGATGCGCTCATCCGCAGCGTCGATTCGACGGAACGCAAACTGACTGTCTCCGACGAAGAACGCCCCGTTGCCATCCAGATTTATGGCAAAGATGTAAATGCCATGGTTGAAGCAGCTAAGATCTGCGAAGAGGCAGGTCCAGATATTCTGGATATCAATTTCGGATGCCCTGTAAAACGTGTGGCTGGCAAAGGCGCCGGAGCAGGATTATTGCGGAATATTCCTCTGATGCTTGAGATTACGCGTGCCGTCGTAGATGCCGTACATATTCCCGTCACCGTAAAGACGCGACTCGGATGGGACTGCAACAATCTGATTATCGAAGAATTGGCTGAGCAACTGCAGGATTGCGGAATCGCAGCGCTGACCATCCACGGACGAACACGTTCGCAAATGTACACAGGCGAAGCAGACTGGACATTGATCGGCAAAGTAAAAAACAATCCGCGCATACATATTCCCATCATTGGCAATGGTGATGTAACATCTGCTGAAATCTGCAAGGAAAAATTCGAACAATATGACGTTGACGGCGTGATGATCGGTCGTGCAAGTATCGGTCGCCCATGGGTTTTCCGTGAAGTGAAGCATTTTCTGCAAACGAACGAACTGTTGCCTGCTGAACCGTTCACCTGGTACACAGATATTCTGAAGCAACAGGTTCTGCAAAGTGTAGAGCGTTTGGACGAACGGCGCGGAATCTTGCACATACGCCGCCATTTGGCACTCACACCAATATTCAAAGGCATTGCCGACTTCAAACGCACACGCATCGAGATGCTCCGTGCAGAAACTGTGGAAGAACTGTTCCGAATCATCGACGACATTCCGAATCATTTTGAGGTCTGAGCAATCTCATCCATTTTTTCTTCATCATCGCCAGATGACGCACATTCGCATAAAAAAGGCTGTGAACTATAATAGCCACAGCCTCTTCATTATATCAAACGTCTAAACGTTATCAGTCTTTGAGCTTTGCACACAAGAACTCGCGATTCAAACGAGCGATGTTGCTGACAGAAATGTTCTTCGGACATTCCATCTCACAAGCACGGGTGTTCGTACAGTTACCAAATCCCAGTTCATCCATCTTTGCAACCATTGCTTTTGCGCGACGGGCAGCTTCAACACGACCTTGCGGAAGCAGAGCCAGCTGACTGACTTTTGCAGATACGAATAACATGGCAGAACCGTTCTTGCAGGCAGCAGCGCAAGCACCACAACCGATACAAGCAGCTGCATCCATAGCCAAATCAGCATTCTTCTTTGGAATAGGAATTGCGTTAGCATCAGGAACGCCACCGGTGTTGACAGAAACGAATCCGCCTGCCTGAATAATCTTGTCGTAAGCTGAACGATCAACCATCAAATCGCGAATGATCGGGAATCCGGCAGAACGCCACGGTTCGATAGTAATCGTCTCTCCATCGTGGAAACGACGCATATAAAGCTGACAGGTTGTTGCGCCTGTAGCCGGACCGTGAGGATGACCGTTTACATATAATGAGCACATACCGCAGATACCTTCACGGCAGTCATGGTCGAATACGATAGGTTCTTTGCCTTCGTTAATCAGTTGCTCATTCAGAATATCCAACATCTCCAGGAATGATGTACCCTGATAGATGTCTTTTAGTTGGTAAGTTTCGAACTGTCCTTTTTCTTTTGGACCTTTCTGACGCCAAACTTTCAGTGTTATATTTATATTCTTATCCATGATTCTTAATTTTTACTTTTTATAGTTACGTGTTTGAGGAACTACAAATTCATAATTCAACATTTCCTTCAGCATGACAGGATCTTCGTCTTCGCCCTGATATTGCCAGCAGGAAACATACATGAACTTATCATCATGGCGCAGAGCTTCACCCTCTTCCGTCTGATGTTCAACACGGAAGTGACCACCACAGGATTCTGCACGGTCTAATGCATCATGAGCCATCAGTGTACCGATTTCAATAAAGTCAGCTAAACGGAGAGCCTTCTCAAGCTCAACATTCTGATCAGCGCCTTTGCCAGGAATATGAACATTGCTCCAGAATTCCTGTTTCAAATCCTTCAGTTTAGCAATAGCTTCCTTTAAACCTTTCTCATCACGAGCCATACCAATATATTCCCACATGATGTGACCCAGTTTCTTATGAATTGAATCAACAGATTCTTTTCCCTGAATGCTCATCAGTTTGTCTATACGAGCCTGAATCTTCTTCTCTGATTCTTCGAACTCAGGCAGATCAGTACTGAAACGCGGAACCTGGATCTGGTCAGAAAGATAATTCTGAATGGTGTATGGCAATACAAAATAACCATCTGCCAAACCTTGCATCAAAGCAGATGCGCCCAAACGGTTTGCACCGTGATCAGAGAAGTTGGCTTCACCAATAGCAAACAAGCCCGGAATAGAAGTCATCAGTTCATAATCAACCCAAAGACCACCCATTGAGTAGTGCAATGCCGGATAAATCATCATCGGCGTTTCGTATGGATTATCATCGGTGATTTCTTCATACATATCGAACAAGTTGCCATATTTCTGCTTAACAACCTCTTTACCCAAACGACCTATAGCCTCTGAGAAATCGAGGAATACGGCACGACCGGTATTGTTAACACCGAAACCAGCATCGCAACGTTCCTTAGCTGCACGTGAAGCAACATCACGAGGGACCAAGTTGCCAAATGCCGGATAACGACGTTCCAAATAATAATCGCGGTCAGCTTCCGGAATATCTTTACCCTTCTTTGTTCCTGCCTGCAATGCTTTTGCATCTTCGAGTTTCTTCGGAACCCAGATACGACCATCATTACGCAGTGATTCCGACATCAATGTCAGTTTCGACTGATAATCGCCATGTACAGGAATACAAGTCGGGTGAATCTGAACCATACATGGATTTGCAAAGTATGCACCTTTCTTGAAGCACTCCCAAGCAGCAGAGCCATTTGATGCCATTGCGTTGGTAGATAGGAAGAAAGTATTTACATAACCGCCTGTTGCAACAACAACTGCGTGTGCAGCATAACGTTCGATCTTACCACTGATCAGATTGCGGGTAACAATACCACGAGCACGACCGTCAACAAGAACAACATCCAGCATCTCATGACGTGTGTACATCTTCACCTTACCTTTGCCGATCTGACGACTCAATGCAGAATATGCACCCAGCAACAACTGCTGTCCCGTCTGACCGCGGGCATAGAACGTACGTGAAACCTGAGCACCACCGAATGAACGGTTGTCGAGCAAGCCTCCATATTCGCGAGCGAATGGAACGCCTTGAGCTACGCACTGGTCAATAATATTATTGGAAACTTCAGCCAGACGATAAACGTTAGCTTCGCGTGAACGATAGTCGCCACCTTTAATTGTATCATAGAACAAACGATAGACAGAGTCGCCATCGTTCTGGTAATTCTTTGCAGCATTGATACCGCCCTGTGCAGCAATTGAGTGCGCACGACGAGGAGAATCCTGAATGCAGAAGTTCAATACGTTGAATCCCATTTCAGCAAGAGATGCAGCAGCAGATGCTCCAGCCAAACCGGTACCGACAACGATAATATCCAAACGACGTTTGTTTGCTGGGTTCACCAGTTTCTGGTGAGCTTTATAATTTTTCCACTTTTCAGCCAATGGCCCTTGAGGAATTCTAGAATTTATTTCAGTCATAATGATTTAATTTCTATTTGTGTTCACCAATAATTATTTACAGCCGGTACATGCTTGTGCGGCATCACATGCAGATTGACAAGCAGACTGACAGCATTGAGTCATATCGCCACCAACACCTTTAATATAAAAGATGATAGTGATTATTGCGAACAGACCACAGATGATTGTTGCAACAATCTGACCGATACACTGCCAACGTTTGATCCAAATCGTATTATTCCAACCGAGTGTTTGAAGAGCACTCCAAAAACCATGAGTCAGATGGAACCAAAGAGCGGCGAACCAGATAAGGTACAGCACTGTTACAATGATGTCCCCTTTAAAATAGTAGTTAATGAATTGGGCGCCATCTTGTGGATTAATGCTTCCCTCAACACCTGCCAGTTCAGCAAACATCATATGATACCAGAACTGATAAAGGTGCAGGATGATAAACAGAATCACAATAAGACCCAGCACGAACATGTTTTGTGAAGCCCATTCTACGTTCTTCGGACGCGCGCTGATCGAATAACGGTCGTTACCGCGGGCTTTCCGGTTCTGGAGCGTAAGCATGAATGCATACACAAAGTGAATAATAACAAAGGCTGCCAGAACCAGCGTTCCAACAACCGCATACCAATTAGCGCCCAAAAGCGAACAAACCGTGTTGTACGCGGCACCCGAGAATGCTGCGGTCACGTTCATCGACAAGTGGAACAGTAAAAACAGAATAAGGAACAAACCTGATAAACTCATTATCAGTTTTTTCCCGATAGAAGAATTAAGTAACCACATAAGATAATAATTTAAGTTATTTAATCGATTGATAATTTCGTTTGACCGATTTAATATTCTGCAAAGATAGCGTTAAAAGCATATATCTAGCAAAAGATTAAAGAAAAATTTCGCCAATTGCGGTTTTTGAAGAGACTCAAATGGCTTATGCATGAATAATTGTATTGATTTAGCAACTCTCATATTATTGAGTGAATCAAAGTATTTGCAGATTTCGAAAAAAGTAGTTCCTTTGTAATATGAAACAGTCAGGAATATTCATTATATGTGCTCTACTAATGATGCTTACCGCTTGTACCGGGAAGCCTTCACAAAGTCATGTTATTTCCGTCACTATTGAGCCTCAACGCTATTTTGCCGAGAAGATTGCAGGCGATAAATTTGTGATTCATGCCGTTGTTCCTTCTGGTCAAAGTCCGGAGACTTATGATCCGACACCAAAGCAAATGGTTGATATTGGTCAAAGCCGCGCCTATCTGCGCATTGGATACATTGGATTCGAACAAGTTTGGATGAAAAAAATCGAAAGTAATAATCCTAACTTGAAAGTTTTTGATATGTCAGAAGGGATGAAGCTTGTAACTGATACGACAGAAGAGCATCATGGCGAAGCCGAAGAGTCGCACCATCACCATCATGGTGGTATCGACCCGCATATTTGGAATTCTGTGGAAGGAGCGAAAGTAATTGCATGGAATATGCTCAATGCCTTTATTAATTTGGACCGGGATAACACAGCTTATTACTGGAAAAATTACAAGACGCTTCTTAATGAGATAGAAAACACGGAAGCAACCTTAAAACAACTTCTAGCGCCACTTGCCGGGCAAAGTTTTATCATCTATCATCCTGCGCTGACTTATTTTGCTGCAGAGTTCAGATTGAAACAACTCTGCTTGGAAATTGATGGTAAAGAACCTTCGCCACTTCAACTGAAGGAACTCGTTGAAATGGCAAAAGTCAATCATACACATATTGTTTTCATCCAGCAGGAGTTCGATCAGAAGAATGCCGAACTTATTGCGAAAGAGACAGGTTGCCGCCTGGTTGCCATCAATCCGCTGGATTATAACTGGAACAAAGAATTGATACGAATAGCAAAAATACTGGCAGATGGACAAACTCATTGAACTGAAAAATGTAACCGCCGGTTACGGGAACAAGATTGTTCTTAAAGAAATCTCACTGACCATCTTCAGGGATGATTTTCTTGGAATCATCGGTCCTAATGGCGGAGGCAAAACAACTCTCCTCAAAGTCATTCTGGGATTGGTCGCACCAAAGAGTGGAACCGTACATTTCTTTGATGGAGAGAAGAATGTGTCGTCTATAAAAATCGGATATCTACCTCAGTTGAACAATATTGACAAGAAATTTCCCATCTCCGTGCGTGATGTTATTGCTTCTGGACTTGCGTCCGAAAAACCAACATTCCGCTCATTTACGGACGAACAGAACGAGCGCATCGAGAAAGTCATCTCACAAATGGGACTAAACGAACTTTCCCAGCGCCCGATTGGAGAACTTTCAGGCGGACAATTACAGCGTGTTCTGTTAGGTCGTTCTATCGTTTCGCATCCGCAAATACTGATTTTGGACGAACCGAACTCATACGTTGACAAGCGCTTCGAATCACATTTCTACCAATTACTGGAAGAAATAAACAAAGAAAGTGCTGTCATTCTTGTCTCTCACGATATAGGAACTGTTTTATCAATGGTGAAAAATATAGCCTGCGTGAATGAAACACTTCATTATCATTCAGGCTCTAATGTTTCTGCCGAATGGTTAGGCGAAAAGTATGCTTGTCCGATTGAACTGATCGGTCATGGAGACCTGCCGCACCGCGTTTTAAAAAAACACGATTCATAATCTGCATCCATGATACTCAATACGCTGTGTTTAATTAGTTTGCCTGAAATAGGATTAATTGTTTACATTGCCATCCTACTGTTCGGACTTAAAGCCGTTTCACAGAATCCAACTCTTAGTCGTGGACAAAAAGGAATATGGATACTGACTATCATAATCTTAAACTGGATCGGATTACTTTGGTATTATTACGTATATTATATAAAAGATAGATAACATGAAAATACTCATCACAGGAGCAAGCGGATTCATCGGTGGATTCCTTGTTGGAGAAGCTCTAAATCGCGGATATGAAGTCTGGGCAGGCGTTCGCCCATCCAGCAGTCGCGAGAATTTACAAGACGCAAGAATCAAATTCATCGATTTGAAATATAATGACCTGATTGCCTTGACCGCTCAACTAAGCGATTTCGCGGCCAAAGAAGGTGCCTGGGATTATGTGATTCACAATGCCGGACTCACCAAAACACTTGATAAACGCAACTTCTTCCGTGTCAATGCAGAGAATACTCATCGACTCATTGAAGCTTTATCCGCATCCGATTGCAAACCGAAGAAATTCATTCTGATGAGCAGCCTGAGCAGCTTCGGGGCTGTCGACGAGAAAACATTTAAGCCCATTCGTCTCGACGACCCTCAAAAGCCGAACACAGCATACGGAAAAAGCAAACTTGAAGCAGAAAACTATCTTCGCTCTCAAAATTACTTTCCTTATATCATTCTTCGACCAACCGGCGTTTACGGCCCCGGAGAGAAAGATTATCTTGTAGAATTGCAAGCCATTCAGTCGGGATTTGATTTTGTATCCGGCTTCACGCCTCAGCGCCTCACTTTCATCTATGTGAAAGATCTTGTTAAAGCAGCTTTTCTGGCTATTGAGAACGCAACCGTCAACAACAAAGCTTATTTTGTAGCCGATGGTGATGTCCACACCGACACTGAATATTCCCGCCTGATACAGGAACTTTTAGGAAAAAGATTCGTTCTTCATGCGCGTGTTCCCATGTGGACAGCTCATATTGCCTGTCAATGTTCGGAATGGATGGGTAAATTATTGAAAAAAAGCATGACACTCAATACAGATAAATACATCATCCTGAAACAGCGCAACTGGATTTGTGAAGTTGCTCCGATTCAGGATGACTTAGGTTTCAAAGCCGACTATCCTTTAAGACGCGGTTTGGAAGAATGTATTCGTTGGTATCGCGACCACGGTTGGTTGAAATAAGTTATTTGATCTCCTCAACCGTGCCTTTCCCAATAATTTTCTGATGAACTGCCGTCGGACCTTTATAGCGAATTGTGCCTTTTCCGATAATGGTTGCTTTCAGATTATCTGTCGGATGGACGACGGCTGTCCCTGTACCGGCAATCTTGCAGCTTACTTGTGGAATAGCCACATTCACTGCATCGATATTTCCGCTTGTAGCAATATCCATTGATGCTTCATCAGCTTTGCCATCTTTCAGATTAATACTACCTGATGTCAAGATATTACATGAAAGCTTGCCTATCTGCACGTTATTCATTGTAATTGTACCTTTGCTGGACGATTTCAAAGAAAGTGAACTTACTTTGACTGTACCATTTGTCAAAACGGTACCATTAGATGAAGCTGTGAGTGATAACTCATCGCCTGTTATATTTCCATTGACTGTGACCGAAGCCACATCAGACGTATTCACCTTCTTCAACCACTTTGAATTGGTCTTCACAATAAACTTGGTGAAATGATCAATATAAGCACCACTAAAGCCTACTGACAGTTCGCGATTATCAATATCGATATTTACATACTGATGCAAATTCTCATCGACAGTAACTTCCAAATAAGGAGCACTATTAGACTGCTCATAGATTAACTCGACGGCTTCTTCAATTTTAATAGAATTATAGTCATCGATAGCGATTTTTTTAGTCGTCAACTTCCCGTCACCTTTCACATGGTCCATTGCCTGAGCCGAAAAAAAGATACCCAACAGGAAAATCATCAACCACAATCCTTTTGTTTTCATGTTCTATTATTTTTGTTATACTTATCTATAACCGAAATTCAATCCTTTTGGTTGCAAAATTATGAATAATTGAGCACAATCTGCCTAAGAGTTTTCAATCCTTTATAGATTTGTGTTTCAACAGTACGAACAGATAAATCCAGCATTGCTGCGATTTCGCTACTTTTCTTTTCTTCAAAAAAATGCATTTCGAATATTTCTCTGCATTTGTCAGGAAGAGTTTGTATAGCTTGATGAATAGCTGCAACCTGTTCTCTCCGGATAAGGATTTCATCCATCGAAACACGTTCGAGTTCCATAATTTTCAATCTTACTGAGGCTTTGGCAATATATTCTTCTTCAATAGTTTGATGGCGTAAAAAATTAAGGGAGGCATTCTGAACACAACGAAAGAGGTAACTACCAGCCGTATCACCGGTTGGCAGTTCCTCTTGTTTCCATAGCTCGATAAAGACATCGTGTACCAAGTCTTCAGCCGTGCTTTTGTCTACAAACCTACTGGCAAACAAAATCAGCCGGGAAGAGTAGCTTTCATATAAATGTCTAAATGTATCAAGCTTTTGTGTTCTTGAATAGTTCATCCTATTTTTTTATGTACGCTTGTGTATCGACTTTCTCAATGACTTCGCCAGTGCGTAATCGAACCCAAGTATTAAATGTACGACTGCCTTCTTTCAGGAGAATGACGCGCCCGCCATTGCCTTCCGGCAGATTATTGTACACCGTCTTTCCACCTGTAAAGCGTCCGTAAGTCAACATGATTCCGTTATAATCAACGATATAATCATCATCATGATCGTGCCCAACAAATGTAGCCACCACATCTTTAGCTTCAAGCATTGCTGTGTATAATCCTGTGTTCAATTCCGGAGCGCACGCTTTTTCCCATCTGTGACCAATCATTCTTATATTCTCATTTCCGGCTGCCTGATTATATTCCGGCAGTGGAATATGGAAGAATGCATATGAAGGAAGCGGCGTTCCGCCATTAGCGGTTGTAAAAGATTTGCTTTCTTTCGTATACCATTCAATCTGTTCCGGCAAAATCCAGCCATAGCCTTTAATCTGTGGCAATGTTGAATAATCATGCGAATCGAGGCAATAGATTACAGCAGCATCTTTATCGCCGGTAGCCGACTTGATTGACAGTGCAAAGTTAGAATTCCCCGGAATACCTTGGACCGTCTTGCCTACATTATTTTTCTGTTTTTCTACATACTGTTGCAGTTCAGCCTGCGGTGTTCCCTGTTCGTGATCATGATTTCCCCAAGCAATGGCATAAGGCACATTATGCTTGATGATCGGTTCCAATACTTTTGCCAAACCGGGTATTGCTGGCGGCGAAAAGATCAGATCGCCTGTAACAATCACCAGATCCGGTTTTTCTGCATCGAGTACACTGTTGATGCAATCCAAGGCAAGCTGCGAAGTATCCTGCTTGTTGTAACAATAATGAACATCTGTAAACTGTACGATCTTAAACGTTTTGTCTTTGTGAAATTTCAAAGGCAATGTTTGTGCCCCAAGCTGGAACACAAACATTACACATATCACAATTAAATTGATTACTTTCATCTATTTAAATTTTAATCACTTCAAAAGCCACATCAGCTGATTCTCGTCATCCGAACCTCCGTACTGACTGGCAACAGCTGCATTCACATTTTCAGTATTGTAATCATACTCATCCTGTGAATACATCCAACGAACAGGCATCTTGCTTGTATCGTTGTTTCTGTTTGATTTAGGATTAATCGGAAAAACCGGATAACCCGTACGGCGATATTCATAAAAGGCATTGAACGGAATCTGGAAGAATGTAGAGAGATATTTCTGTTCGATAATCTGTCCGATCTGACGTTCGGTAGTACTTGCAAATGCCACCGCACTACCTTGCAGATAAGTATTGATATAATCGCTGGTAATCTTCATTCCATGATTATACTCAACGTTATCCGGTGTATTGTCGGCCGTGAATGCCATCGAAGCACGAATGCCGTCTTCATAATAACTCTTTGCGCTTCCACTAATCAAACCTCTTACAGCTGCTTCAGCCAGGATAAACTTCATCTCAGCATAGCTCAACAAATAAGTCGGTTCGGATACAGGCAATTGATAAAAACGTTTGTTCGGTTGAGAAACGCCACCTGCCTGAACGGCTGCCTGAATATCCGAGAAAATCATGGTCGGTTCAACACCATTATAAGCTTTCCAGTCGGTAACAGCCAATCCCTGTGCAACTGCATTCTTTGTAGGCTGAGCATAATAGAACAAACGATAGTCGTTGAACTTCTTCAAAGAATCGACAACCTCAGACGACATCTGGATAAATGCCAGGTAGTTATTGCCCTCTTCATAGAACGGATATTTCTGTCCGGCATTATCAGAATGAACCAGTTGCAGATTATCAGCATTCGATTCAAAAATCGGCTTGCTTGAAACGATAGACTGGAATCTTTCTTTCACCTTCAGATCCGATTCGCCTGTTTTCTTATACAGATTGATAAGCACCTTCAATTCGAGAACGTTCGCTGCCTTGCGCCATTTGGCACAAGAACCGCCGTATACAGGATCGCCTTCAAAATCGGTACCGTTTTGAAACAGCTGATCAGCCTTTTCCAACTCGTTGAGTATTCCGGCGAACACTTCCTTTTGCGTATCATATTTTGGATATTCTATCCCAGATTCACCTTGCATGGCTTCGCTGTAAGGAATATCACCCAAACGCAAAGTCATATCGAAGAATTTGTAAGCACGCATCACATGCCCCAAGCCTTCGTACGAATTTTTCAATCCGTCAGTAGCAGCAAATGCCACCATCTTATCCACATTATATAATACTTTCATCGATGAGAAATCCTGTCGGTTCAGCTTGTTGAATGCATAATCGATATCATTTTCCTCTGTCCATGCAATATATTTACTTAACATGTCATCACGCATAAACCCTTTATCGGTTCCGTGTTCTTCCATGATTTCGAGAATCAGATTCGTAGCCAACATGCTCGATGTAACAATCGTTGACTCATTCGGGTTGGTATTATAATCATCGAATTTATTGTCGCATCCGCCCATCATGAATGAACTGGCAACAAGGCAACCAACTAAACCTATATTTAATATATTTCGTTTCATATTAAAATCTCCTTAGTCATTAAAATTCCAGTTTAAAGTTCACACCGATATATCTAACAGACGGTGAATTCAAGTCATCAGAAGCCTTATCAGGATCTGCGAACTTATATTCTTTAGTCCAAAGTAACAAATTTTGTCCGACAAGTGCAATAGAAGAATTGGAAATACCAATTTTTTTAGACAATGAATTCGGAATATCATACGTCAGCGACAACTCACGCAGCTTGATAAACGTCTCGCTCAGGTAATTTACATCTGCACCTTTACGAAAATAACTTTTTATATAAGTTTCGTATGATACAGGCGTTTCATTCTTTGCAAATACACGATTATCAGAAGTGATACGACCGTAAGAATCGTAGGTAGCCGAACCGGATACTACATAAACACCATCGGCAACATAGTTCTTCTTCCCATTAACGACCTCATCATAACGCCATTGGTTATCGGTATCAGGATGAGCACCGGTCTTCCACATGTTGGCATTTGTTGAAGCATACGACAAACCGCCTATACGACCATCAACGCTAACCGAGAAAGTAAACTTCTTATACTTGAATGTATTCGTCAAACCCCAAACCCAGTTCGGATCATAATAACCAATCTTACTGGTATAATCGAACAACTTCGGATAACCGTTGGTCATAATAATGTTTCCATTCGGATCATATTGGAAGTCATTGTCTTCACAATAGTCAACGCGAGCGCCTTTGTAAACCCAAAGTTTGTCAGCACTGTATTTCGGATCAATCTTTGCAAAATATCTGCGTGATGTAGACCAGTTGGTTACAGCCGTCCATTTGAAATCTTTCGTGATAATCGGTGTTGCTTCCAAAACCAACTCGAAACCACGACGAACATACTCTTCATCATTATTGATCAGCACATTTTCGAAACCTGACATCGATGAAATAGTTGTCTGAACCGTATTGTTGTACGTCAGCTTGTTATAGTAAGTCAAATCGGCTTTGATGCGATTGTTCTTCAAGAAATACATTGAAGTACCGATCTCATACGTACGGTTTGTGATTGGTTTCACATGACCACGCATTGTCGTTGGATAAGCAGCTGTGTTCAAACCATCCCAAACAGCATTGCTGATTGAGTAAGCCTGATTCGTTGCATAGATACTCAGGTCGTTCTTCGACACTGTCCACGAACCTCTCAACTTCCAGAATGTAAACCAATCCGGCAACTTGATAACTTGCGACATAATAGCACTCAGACCAACCGATGGATAGAAATATGAATTATCGCCATCAGGAAGCGTTGACGACCAGTCGTTACGTCCCGTTACATCCAAATAGAATGTATTGTCATAACCAAATGTTGCTTTACCGAACAAACTGTTTACCTGCTTGTTGGCAACATATGAATCGACCGTTGGACTTGCTACAGAAGCTTTCAGCGAATAGAATCCAGGAACCGAGAGACCGTTCTTTGTAGTAGCCTTCAAATATTTGTCACGATAATAATAGAGAGAAGCACCAACCAATCCGTCAATACTAAACTTTCCAATCTTACCGTTTCCAGTCAGGATGAAATCGTTATTCGTCGTGAATATATCTTCACTCTTCTCTGAATAGTAACCTTTATCGGTACTGCCCCAGTTTCGTTGTGAATGGATATCCAATGGAGCGCGGCGCTTTGTTGCATTGTTTGTATAGTCATAACCGCCACGGATCAAAGCCTTCAACCACGGTGTAATCTGATAATTGATAGTCAACATACCGTTAGTCTTTGTGTTGTCGACACGATTGATTTTCTCGTAAGCCGACAAATATGGATTATCATACCATGAATCACGCATCCAGTTCTGTTTCTCATTCGGAATCACCCAGTAATCCTTATATTGAGTAACATCGTATTCAGGACCTGTCCAAACCAACATATTATAAATGTATCCCTGAGCGCCATAACCTGTACCGGCTGTATTCGGAGCAACCTGTTTGTTGAAACCCAGTGTACCTTCAATATTTACTTTGTCACCCAGCTTCATCGTTCCACCAATAGAATATCTGAACTCTTTACCTTTCTCGTTAGGATATTGTCCCTTATCATAGATGAAAGAAGCCGATGAACGTACGCTACCATTCTTTCCAGACTGTGTAACGCTGACGTTGGTATTGCTGATCATACTGAATTCAGTGAAGTTCTTGAAGTTGTCTTTACCTGCTGAAGTCAGCTCCTTATCAACCATTGTATGTGTATAAGGATCATACTGCGAATAGATACGGCCGATATCCAACTTATCACCCCAAACTTCATCATCGGTATTATATTTTCCTCCGTAACCAGAGCTGTAAGAATGTTGAACTTTCGGCAATGCCAATGTTCCGGCATTGATCATGTTACTGCTGTTTACTGTAACAGTGAAACCTTCCTTACCGCCTTTCTTCGTTGTAATCATCACTGCACCACTACCACCACGAGAACCGTACAATGCAGATGCTGTTGCACCTTTCAATACGTCGATTGTTTCGATATCATCGGAATTGATATCAGCAAGTGTCAGATTTGTAGGAACACCATCCAATACCAACAGAGGCGTCTCACCACGAAGGGAGAGCGTCGGACTTTCCATAAATTCAGTAGAGTTGAAAACGGTCAAACCGGAAATACGACCGGTCAAGCTCGTTGCAACATTGACACCTTTTACTTTTTCAAACTGTTCGCCACCGACTTTCTGAGTTGCATAACCCAAAGCCTTTTCTGAACGTTTCATACCCAAAGCGGTAACAACCAGTTCGTCCAATTGCTGCGTTGCTTCGGCCAGCGTAATCGTAAAATGGCGATGTGTGCCGACCTGTGCTTCCTGATTGGTATAACCGATATAAGAAAATACAAGTACGGATTGTTCACTAGGAACCACCAATGAGAAGTTGCCGTCAACATCAGTCACGACACCCACAGTTGTTCCTTTAACAAACACATTTGCCCCGATAATCGGCTGATTGTCTTTGTCGACCACCCGACCACTGATGGTTACATTTTTTACACTGCTGCTTCCCCGCTGTTGAAGGAGAATGTGTTTTTCTTTGAAACTGTAGCTCAAGTTCATCTTGCTTGCCAGTTCATCCAATACGGCTCCAAGAGCTTTCTTGTTGGCATGAATGGAGATGCTCTTGTTAGCGCCCAGGTCTTCTGTCTTGTAAAAGAACATGTAACCAGTCTGCTTCTCAATCTCCTTGAGCACATTGTACACCGATCCATTAGATACATTAATGGACACAAGTTGCGTTGGAGCAACTTCTTCTGCTGAAATTGCCATTATTCCCATAAAGAGGAGAATAATGATTTTGCATAGTGACTTTTGCATGGTTTATACTTTAAAAGGATTATAAATTAATTAATAAATATCTTATTATTTTTCATTGTCATAGCGAACTGCTTATCGTAATTGATAATGTCCAATATATCCTTGATCGACTGGTCGGTCGTAAACGAGCCCGAATAGCGGGTATCTCTTATCGCCGGATTCGTGAGTTCAATCTTCACGCCATAGGTTTTTTCCAGACGCTGCAAGATATGATATAGTGGGTCGTCATCAAAATAGAGGAACTTGTTCACCCATGATTTAGTGCTGTCAATATCTACAGTCGAGACTATAGACTGCTTATTCAAAAAATCAACCAGAACCTGCTGGTTAGGCTTCAAGAAAATAGACTTTCCGTACTGACCGTTGGCGTTCATAGACTGCATCTTCACGCTTCCTTTTATCAGTATGGTTGTTGCATAATCCTCATCGGCATAGTCCTGTACATTAAAAACAGTACCGAGCACTTCGATTCTTTGCTTATGAGTATACACAACAAATGGTTTTTCTTTATTCTTGGTTACTTCAAACAATGCTTCACCATTGAGATAGACGGTTCGTGTATCTTTTCCAAATTGTGTATCATAACGAAGCTGCGAGGCCTTGTTCAAAGTCACCTTTGTTCCGTCAGGCAAAAGCATGGAACTGATCTTCGCTCCTTCTTCGGTATTAATAATCGTACTTTGTATTACCGGTTCTTTCTGGAAAAGGCGCTGTACGCCCAGTGTGACTGCGATAGCGACAACCGCCACTGCAGCATACTTCAGGAAATTCAGTCGCATCGTGCGCCGTGGCATCAAAATTTTAGACTCCAAACGACGCCAGCTCTCACTGACAAAGTTCACCGGAAGCTCATCAGCCTGATGCAGCTCGTCGATATGCTTCAGTTCGAAAAACAGCTTCTTATGCGACTCGCTTTCGCTGAGCCACTGTTCAAGTTGTGCCATCTCTTCTGCACCTATCGTGCCTTCGAGATAACGAACGATTATACTGTCGTCTATGTCGTTTTCCTTTTCCATACACAAAGAATACACTTCAAAAGAAAAAACTACGTATAAGCATTATTTAATTTTTGAAATTTTTTTTATAGCAAGAGTCATCGTATTTTTGTGAATGATAGATGTAACTTTTTTAGTTGACAAACGTCTATATAGTTAGAAACAAAAAATAATTCAAGAATATGATGAAAACAAGAGTTTTTACAATGATGTGCCTCTTGGCTATGTGCGCTTTTGCATCCCGCGCCGAAATAATTAAAGGGAATGGTCAGATAATCACAAAGGCTGTAAACGTGTCCGACTATCACGAGATAGAGATCAGTGGAAATATATCATGCAACACGGTCAGCAAATCGTTCATGGGTCTTGTTAAGAACATTACAAACAATGGCAACTGTCCGAAATTCTACTATTCACAGAAGTCGGGCGAGCACAAGGTAACAGTAACAATAGATTCAAACCTCTTCCCGTATCTGAAGATCACTACAGACCGCGGTAAACTGACGTTTACGACCAAAGGTCATGACAACCTCAACGCCACCCGCCTCGAAGTGAACGCTTGTTCATCGTCTTTTGACGGATTAAAGAACACCGGTTGTTTCGATTTCTATACGCTCACCGGCATTGATGGTGGCGGATTATCAATCGAATGCAACGGTTCGGGAGATGTTTATCTCGATCATCTTCTCCGTTTGAACCGTCTTTCGCTCAATGTTACCGGTTCAAGTGATGTTAAGACAGTCAATGCAGCATGTAACTTTATCTATATCACTGTTACCGGTTCGGGCGATGTCGATATCACGGGCAAAGCTGACGAAGGCACCTACAATGTTTCAGGCAGCGGTGACATCAAAGCTTACAACTGCATCATCAAGAAACTGACCTGCGGCGTTAGCGGCAGCGGCGACATCCATTGCCATGCCACACAGAAACTCAGCGCTTCAGTCTCCGGATCTGGCGATCTGAAATACATGGGCAACCCAGAAACTTCAAACCATGTTACCGGATCAGGGGATATAGCACATGTGAAATAAACATTTCTGATGGATATTGATAAGAGACGCAGAATCTGCGTCTCTTACTTTTCATGGCATACAAATATATGAAAGTGATCAAAGCGTCCCTCCAGAAACTTTAGTCAATGATACCCTTCACCAAAACTTGCTGACAAACTGCACAACTGATCCTTTCCAGCGATAACGCTAAATAACCAACCAAATAACAATTGTTTCAGACGACTTGAACAGCAGCAAAATGATCTTTCTCATTAGCCTTTACGCAAAAAACTCTACCTTCGTTATCATTAGGAAGAATCGGATAGCAACTATATACCAAGAATTAATTTGCACTAATAAAAATTCTTCCATTGTAATACATATTCTCGCCATCAATCAAATCTTCAATATAAATCAATTTTATCAACTCAATAATCTTCATATTAAGATTATTATATAAATTTGCCAATTGAAAAATAGTTTTCAACCAGCAACATGCAAGAAGCTCTATTGATCCATCAGCTAAAAAATGGCTCACGGACGGCATTTAATACCATCTATGATATATATGCAGCTCGTTTATATGCTTTTTGTTTCCAATATATCAAATCGCGTCAAGATGTTGAAGAGATTGTAGAAGACGTTTTCATCAAATTGTGGCAGAACAAGAATACCATCCGCAATGAGAATTCTCTTCAAGCGCTTCTGTTCATCATGGCTAAAGGTGCATTGATAGATGCTTATCGTTCACGCTTGAATGAACCCGAATATGAAGAATATGTCGGATATTGCAATGAATCTAAATTATCGGTACAAAACGCTTCCAGTCATGTAGAATATGATGATTTTTGTCATGAACTTCAAAGAGCCATGAGAAAATTATCAGATACACAACGAAGTATCTTCAATGCTTGCAAACTACAGCAACTCACAAATAAGGAGGTTGCCGAGAAGTTCTCACTAAGCGAACAAACTGTTAAAAATCAGCTCTCATTAAGTTTGAAAATTCTACGTGGAGAACTGAAAAACAGTTGGATATGGATTGCTATATTATTAAATTGTTAAATACACTTCATGTAAAGTACAAAAACTGATTTTTTACGTCTTACATAATATATGATGAATACATTAGAAGAAAAATATATACACAATGAGCTTACAGCAGAAGAATTGAAACAGCTTCGCCAAGAGGTTCTGCAGCTTTCAGACGAATCTATTGCAGCTACAATGCAAGATCATTGGATGAATGACGAGATTGATACGACAACTGTTCCTGTCTCACGACTGGATCAGATAAAAAATCGGATCAACACTTCATCGTTTTCTTCTAACTCTTATTCTTGGCTTCGCCGAACAGTACAAATTGCAGCTGCTATCATTATACCTTTGCTAATTCTCTCTACATTATATTTATATAGAGAGAATAAAAGTTTGGGGACAAATGAAATGATTGTATCTACAAATCTGGGCGAAAGAGCGAATATCACTTTGCCTGATGGCACTCACGTGACGTTAAATGCCGAATCAAAATTAAAATACGTACCTCAAACATTCAATAAAAGCGAACGACTAATCCATTTTGAAGGGGAAGCTTATTTCGATGTAATGAAAAACAAGAATATTCCTTTCTTGATTCGCACAACAGACGTGCAAATCAAAGTGGTAGGAACGAAATTTAATCTATTTGCACGCGACAAAGAGCCTGTGGCAGAACTTTTTTTGGAAGAAGGGAAAGTACTCTTCACTTCTCTCTTATCGAATGAATGCCGAACAATCTCTCCCAACCAAAAAGCAACTTTCGACAAGAAGACAGGAGCCATCATAATAACTGATATAGATGCACAATCTATAGCTCCTTGGCGCAAAGGCGATCTTGTTTTCCATAATGCCCAATTCGCTAACATCATTCATACGCTCGAAAACAATTATGGCGTTTCCATAAACATAACTTCTGATTCTAGTATACAAAAAGACCTATTCTCAGGCACAGTCCCAACCAACAACATCTCCGAAGCAATGGAAATCATAGGCAAAGCCTATCATTTAACGCCAACCATCGTGGATAAAAACGTGACATTGTCTGAAAGTCGCTGACGTTATCATAGTTTTTCTTGCCTAAAAACATGCTATAAAACATATCCATTTTACGGTACGTTATTTATCAGCTTTCGTCTTTCTTTGTAGTTTTATGTCTAACATCAAATAAATTTGTATAAAATGAGAAAGAGGAAACATTTGGGACAATCATTTATGTGGATTGTATTGTTTTCATTCTTATGTTGCGTAAGTATTGCAGCTCAAGAACAGCGAGCTACTGTCAATCTTAAGAATGCCACGTTGAGAGACGTTATCAGTACGATAGAAAAACAGACTACGTATCGTTTTTCATATCGTAATGTTGTATTGGATGAGAATAGAAATATTACTATTTCGCTAAAAAAAGCAAAAGTATCCACTATTCTCGATGTTGCCTTTATTGGGCGGAGTCTGGAATACAGTATTGTTTCAGAAAAATCAATCGTGATTTCTGATAAACAAAAAACCACTCCAAAAGCGGGTAACAATAAAAGAAAAATAACCGGAACGGTTCATGACGAGAAAGGAGAACCGATTATTGGAGCAAATGTGGTTGAAAGAGGAACCACAAACGGTATCATAACAGATATTGATGGTAATTTTTCATTAACGGTTCCTGATGAAGCTACATTAGTCATATCGTATATCGGATACAATACTCAAGAAATAAAAACTTCAGGTAAATCTTCCATAAACGTAAAACTTCTTGAAAACACACAAAACATTGAAGAAGTGGTCGTTATTGGTTATGGAACTGCCCGCAAGGTAGACCTTACAGGTTCTACATCGTCACTCGACGGTGATCGCATTAAACAAACTTCATCTCCTACGCTATCTAGACAATTACAAGGGCAAATGGCAGGTGTACAAGTATCACGTTCTACCGGAGACCCAAGCGCAAGCGCAACAATCAGAATTCGTGGTATCACGACTATGTCCGACAACGACCCATTGGTAATTGTTGACGGTGTACCTGGCAGCATCAATGATGTATCTTCTGATGACGTAAAGGACATTCAAGTATTGAAAGATGCAGCATCTGCTGCAATTTACGGTTCGCGTGCTGCGGCAGGTGTTATCCTGATCACGACCAAGCGTGCTAATAGTAAAGATTTCGCAATGTCATACAACCTTGAATATGGTACTGATGTTGCAACTACTAAGCCGAAATCTGCTAATGCTGTTGAATGGATGACCGGATTCAACGAAATGCGCTACAATGATGGTGCAACATCCATGTTCTCCGGATATTCAGAAGATTTTATCAATAATTATAACGCCAACCATATCAGTGATCCTGACAGCTATCCTGATGTAGATTGGATGAGCTACCTAAACAAATCAGCACATCATCAACGCCATACCTTTTCATTAAGTGGCGGCACTGACAAACTAAGAACAAACTTCAGCTTGAATTATTACAAGTCGGATGCTCTTATTGATGTAAAAGATTACCAGAAATTTAATATCCGTTCTAGCAACGATTATAACATTAATAACTGGATCCATGCAGCTGCGGACATTAATTTAATTTACTCAAAATCAATCACGCCACATAATGGTATTTGGTCTTATATGTATGAAAACAGCCTAATGCCTGCAATTTGGTCAGATGGAGAATATGCTGATGGCAAGGATGGAGATAATCCATACGCTGTTACAAATCTAAGTGGCCAAAATGATGGTAGAGGATATACGGTACACGGGAAACTACAATTGGATTTAACTCCTATTAAAAACCTCACATTTACTGCTGTAGCCGCACCAAACTACTATTTTTATAAAGGCAAAGACCACTCTAAGAAATACAAAGTACGTCGTATCAATGGCGACTATATTTACAGTCAGAATTTTGCTTCAACATCTGTTACAGAAGCAAGAAATGACAATCATAGTCTCACCATGCAATTCTATGGCAACTACAAATTACAACTCAACCGACATGCGATTAGTGCCATGGCCGGTTATGAGGATTATTCATACAATTGGGAAAACGAAAGTGCATGGCGTTCAAACTATACATTGGATAATTATCCGTACCTTAACTTAGGCCCCGCTGATTATCAATACAACAGCGGAAACGCGGGCCATAATGCCTACCGTTCGGTTTTCGGTCGTTTAATGTATTCATGGGCAGATCGCTATATGCTTCAGGCAAATATTCGTTCAGACGGTTCTTCTCGCTTTGCAAAAGGTCATCGTTGGGCAACATTTCCTTCTTTTAGTGCTGGATGGGTGATTTCTGAAGAACCTTGGTTTAAGAAATTCAATAAAATCAATTACCTGAAACTACGTGCATCATACGGTCAGCTTGGTAACGAACGTATCGGTTCTGAATTTCCTTATCAAGCTTTACTAAACTTTGGTACTGGATATATACCGAATGCGTCAACGGGGACTTCTGACATTGTTCAGACTGCCTATCAGTCGGACTATGCCTTTAACAATATTACGTGGGAAACAACCACGACATACGGTGTCGGTATCGACACAAAACTATTAAGGAATCGTCTTCGCTTCACTGGTGACTGGTATTATAAAAAAACCAAGAATATGTTGCTGACAGTTGGTTTCCCGTCATACTTCGGTTATAATGCTCCGCAAAATAATGCTGCAGACATGAATACCAAAGGATGGGATATCGAAATTGCTTGGAACGATCAAATCAATGATTTCAGATATGGAGCAAGTTTCAATCTTTCTGACTACCGCTCAAGAATGGGATATATGGCTGATAAGCAGAGCATCAGTTCTAATAAAATAACAGAAAAAGGCTCATACTATCAAGAATGGTATATGTATAAAAGCAATGGAATCATTTTAAATGATGCAGCCATGTACGATTCAGACGGAAATAAAATTCCAATTTTAACAAACAACGACAAAGCAGGTTGTATCCAATATGTAGATGCCAATGGAGATGGTAAGATCACCGCTTCCGGCGACCGTGTACGTTTAGGCAATTCATTACCAGAAATGCAGTATGGCGGTTCTCTTTGGGCTGAATGGAAGAATTTTGATTTTAACTTGTCATTCCAAGGTATCGGTCACCAAAACGTATATTGGTCATGGGTTTCAACTCCTTTCGAATACCAGACATATTCATGTCCAAAAGTATTAATCGATAGTCATTGGAGTCCAAGTAATACAGATGAACAGAATGCCAAAGCCAAATATCCTAAATTGACAACAGGTAATATTACAAATGTTTATGCTGCAAGCGATTTTTATTTGTTTAATGGTGCATATATGCGAATCAAGAATATTACTTTAGGATATACGATTCCGAAATCAATCACAGAGAAGTTCTTTGTAAATAAACTTAGATTATACTTCGCAGCAAATGATTTACCTACACTATTTGACAATTATCCTAAAGGGTACGATCCTGAATGGGACCGCAGTGGCGATTTTATTATGAGTTCTTACATTTTTGGTCTTAATGTAACATTCTAAAAAATATAACATTATGAAAATAATAAATAAATATATATTTATAATTCTAACGGCATCTTGCTTAGCAGCCTGTGCTGATCTCAATTTAAATCCACTATCGGAAGGATCCAGTGAAAACTGGTATAACGATGAGACAGAAATTGAAATGTCGCTAAATGATTTATGGCGTACGGATTTCTTTCCTATCGACGATGTATCGTGGGACGATGACTGGTTGAACCGAAATGGTTCAAATGAAATGACATTGGGTACAATTACTTCTAAAAGTTCTATTGCCTCAACGCGCTGGACTGCAATGTATAAAGCCATCACCCGCTCGCTTAAAATATTAGATGCTTTAGATAAAGGCACAGCGAGTGGCGTAACTGAAGCTAAAATGCAACAATATAAAGGTGAAGCATACTTCATGTTAGGCTGCGCCTATGGAACACTGTCCATGTATTATGGCGACTGCGTGCTTTATAAAACTCCGATTTCTCTTGATGAAGCATACAAAGCTACCCGTTCGCCAAAAAGCGAAGTAATAGCTTTTGCTTACGAATGTTTGGATAAGGCTACTGAATATTTGCCAGAAACTTATAGTGGTCAACAAATACCAACAAAAGGTGCTACTTTAGGTTTCAAAGCTCGTATTGCATTATTCCATAGCGATTACAAAACAGCAGTCGATGCTTGCCAAAAGTGTATGGACTTAGGTGTTTATCAGTTGCACAGCAATTATAAAGACCTGTTCACCGCCAATTCATCAAAGGAACTGATATTTTACTTCCAAGGCAATTTGTCACAAAAAGTCGGAATTGGGATGTTTAGTTGCGTAAAGAATTATGTCATTCGCAAAATCGGCGGATTCTCCAACCAATGCCCTTCGTTAGAATTGTTCTGTGCATATACTTGTACTGATGGTCTACCTATCGACAAGTCACCGCTCTATAATCCAAAAGATCCTTTTGAAAACCGTGACCCTCGCTTAGCTTACACCATACAACCATTCAAAACAAAATATTCAAAAGATTATGCCGAATATGAGCAATCTAAAGTTGATGGCACATTCCCATCAAAATATCCGGATTATATAACATTAGGTTATGAATATAATCCAAGCCCATACGCCACAACTGTTTATCAAGTATCTTCTGGAAAAATGGTTCTGAATAACGACTCAAAGGCTTCCAATCAACATTCCGTTTATAATGGCATCCTGTTAAGAAAATATGTAAAGAGTGATTGGGCCGATTATAACAGTTATGGTTTAGTTTCTGACAACATTTTCCCATATCTGCGTTATGCCGAGATACTAATGTCGTATGTCGAGGCAAAGAACGAATTGGGAACAGTTACTCAAGAAGATTTAGACAAGACCATCAATTTGGTACGTGCAAGAGCTTATAATGGTTCCAACATCCAATATCCAAAAGTAACCATGGCTTCACAAAGTGAACTGCGCAAAATCATTCGCATGGAACGACGTGCTGAATTCCCATTTGAAAGTGTTCGTTATCGTGACTTATTACGTTGGCACATTGCTGAAAAAAGTCACAACAAACCGATGTATTACTTAAACCGCGAGTGGTCAGGTAATGCCAATTGGAACGGAAAGACTGGAAGCGAGTCGAACCGCACACTGTCATCAGACTTTATGGTTCTGCTTAAGAACTGGGATAATGGCAATTTCCCAATAGGTGGAGTTCCTCCAATTGATGAAGACGGACTACCTGATTTATCGGGTATGCAGAAAGCAGGTTACATAACCACATTTTATATGATGGGATTTGATAAGAGCAAAAACTATCTCTGGCCTATTCCTGCAGATGACATTCTTGTCAATCCAAACATAACACAAAATTCAGGCTATTAATAAATAGTGAATGTATATTATTAATGTATTATTTCAAAACGAATAGTCATGAAAAGAACAGTAATATTATTGTTTGCAATCCTTTTTGCCGCTAATCAAACAGGTTGGTCGGCAAAAAGGAATGAGACAAAGACTGTTGATGTATGTGTATATGGTGGTACTGCCGGTGGTGTAATCGCTGCTTATTCGGCTAAGATGATGGGAAAGTCAGTCCTGCTCATCGAACCCAGTAAATATCTTGGTGGTATGACCACAGGTGGACTAGGAAGCACCGACATAGGCAATAAATATGCAGTCACAGGATTATCGCGCCTGTTCTACCGCCGTATCGGTGAACATTACAACAAATTCGAACAATGGGCTTTCCCTCCAAGTGTTGCAACAAGTGTTATTAACCGTTACGTTAAAGATGCGAAACTTAATGTTCTCTATCAATATAGAATCATAAGTGCAAAGAAAAAGGGAACGACAATCGAAAATATACGTCTCGAAAATTCAAAGGACATAACAAAGAACATCGTCGTCTCAGCAAAGCAATTCATTGATTGTTCATATGAAGGTGATTTAATGGCCTGTGCAGGTGTTTCATACACTGTTGGACGCGAAGGGAACGAAGTTTATGGCGAAACAATTGACGGTGTACAAATTTCATACTATCATCAATTTGCAGATGGAATAGATCCCTATAAAAAAGAAGGTGATCCTTCGAGTGGCCTTGTTTGGGGTGTAAGCAATAATAAACTGGCTTCCATAGGAAGTGGCGATACACTTGTACAAGCCTATAATTTCAGATTGTGTTTGACAACGGTTAAAGAGAACCAAGTGCCATTCACAAAGCCTAAAAATTATGATCCTTCGAAATATGTACTGCTTTCTCGCGCGCTCAAAATCATGGACAACAATATTCGTAGATTTCTTTTATATTGGGACAAAATGCCGGAAAAGAAATACGATGTAAATAATTGTGGGCCTCTTTCGACGGATATGATAGGGATGAATCATGATTATCCAAACGGTGATTACGCTACACGCGAAAAAATATGGCAAGCTCATGTCGACTACACAAAAGGGTTGATGTATTTTATGACACACGACGAAAGCATACCCAAACAATTTCGTGATAACGTTTCAAAATTTGGATGGGCAAAAGATGAATTTGTTGATAATGACAATTTTCCTACTCAATTATATATTCGTGAAGCACGACGCATGGTTGGTGAATATGTTATGACTCAACATAATTGTCAAGGCACAAAAACCGTAAACGATGGTATTGGCATGGCTGCTTACGGAATGGATTCACATAATTGTCAACGAATAGTAATAAATGACATGGTAAAGAATGAAGGCGACGTGGAAGTTGGAGGATTTTCACCTTACCTAATTTCTTACAAATGTATTACTCCAAAAGCCAAGGAATGTACGAATCTATTAGTTCCGGTTTGTGTCTCAGCCTCTCACATCGCATACGGTTCAATAAGAATGGAACCGGTATTTATGGTACTTGGAGAATCGGCCGGAGTTGCTGCTTGCATGGCAATTGATAAAAAATCAGCAGTGCAGAATATTGATGTTGCACAACTCCAGCAGAAACTTATAAACGATCCATATCTTGATGGTTCGACACCAGAGGTTCTGGTGGATGACACCGATGCGGACAATGTCAGTACAAATGGATTATGGGAAAAGAAAGTCGGACAACAATATAAGACGAGTTACATGCTATCCGAAAATAAAGATAAAAAATCGACCTATTCATTTCTCCCTTCTGTCAAGAAAAGAGGTGAATATGAAGTATTTCTTTATTGTCCTGAAATAACTAATGCTCCATTATCAATGGATGTTGATGTAAAGAACTACAATGGCGTTAAGCACGTTACAATCGCTCCAAAAAATCATATAGGAGAATGGGTAAATCTCGGTACATATTCATTTAATGCCAGCGACAAAAATGAAATAATAATCAATGGTTCAAAAACTGACGGTCCAATATTTGCTGATGCTGTACTTTTAAGGCCTAAAAAATAACTTATTGAATTTTATATTAGAAGGACGAGATGTTACAATTTGATAATATCTCGTCTTTTCTATATTACTATAAAAACGCAAATCGTTTTCATTACGTATTGGTAAACCTTATTTGTACAATTGATTTAGCAACAAGAAAGAACTGACAAAATAAAGGACAAACTTTTGAGTTTGCCCTTTATTTTTCAACGGAATTATACCACAATTACAAATTCAGTAATCAAGAAGACTGTTGATTCAAGCTCTTCTTAATTCAGGACTTTAATTACTTGATTTTCTGAAACTACAAGGTATACGCCACGAACAGGCAGATTGACGGAAGTTTCACTACTGTCTGCTTTATTGCAATAAACTTGAGCTCCACTAATGCTGATGATACGCCAAAGTTTTCCGACTGTCAAACCTTTAACATGAAGCATTCCATTCTGGACCCATGCAGTGAGATTACCAACATCTGGATTCTGGGCATCTGATACGATATGATTATAGGTGATGTCAATCTTTACAGAATTAATATTACTGCCAGTAACATTCACCGTAACCTTATAAGTTCCCGTCTGCAAACCGGATTGCGGGACAAGTTCAATATTCGCCGAGCCACCAACAGCCAAGCTCTTGATTGTAGATGTAGAAACTGTGAACAGGTTAGCATTATCACCTGACAAAGACACTGTCAGATCACCTGTCTCAATGTTTCCTGTATTCAAAATTGTCAATGTCAAGTCGCTTCCCTTAGACAGATCAATACTTCTCATTGTAATAGGAGTCGCCAAAATAACTCCGGATATATTTCGGGTAACCACTGTCACTGTGCCGAGTGTCAAAGTCACATTGTACGTAAACGAGCCATTGGTACCGTTCGGATTCTCTGCACTTCCGGCAACAGCGGGTGTTATGCTGACAAGCGAAACATCTCCGACCATCGTTTCGGAAGAACGAAGCACAAGATTGTAAAGAGAACCAAACATCTCGTTCAGCGTCTTTAACAACCAATCTTTCACGGCTTCTTCAGTGTTACCTGTAGCTTGAGCAATCCTGTATGAACCTCCTTCAATAGATGTTTTTGCATTTCCAACTTTTACCTTATTCAGTTGTTCCTGTGAAACAGTGAATGTAGTTGTAATGGTAATATTCGAGAATGGCATATTAAACGTGCGCTCATTGCCTGTGCCATAAATCGTTACCTCAGGCGTAGTCGTAATGCTTGCCAATTCGTAACCGCTGCTAGGATTAATTTTGATAGTAACAGGCGTTCCTGCCTTTGCTGATGTAGGGGTGACTGTAATCGAACCATTAGAAGACTTCTGTACAGTTATCGTATAGGTTGGCTCCGTATAGCTTGTAGCTATTATTGTTCCGTTTTTACTGGAAGTTATAATTGTTGTCGTACCAGTCTTTTGCAATTGGACTGTGAAAGAAAAGCTTCCATTCGTTCCTGCAGGATTGGTCGAAGTACCTGCTACAGCAGCTATAAAATCATTGCCAATAGTAATGTCGCTAGCACTGATGCTGATTGTCATTGTTGAAAGTGCATTGATCTGCTGAGCCAACCATGTCTTCAATGTTTCAGTAGTGTTTGCCGTTGCTTGTGGAACACTTAAACTGGTCAGCCCTTCAATCAGCGTCTTTGCATTCTCTATGCCTGTCTGGTTGCTTGTCTTTTTAAATGACGTAGCAACAGTCACATTATATTCAGGCATATTGAAAGAATAGGTGGTATTTGTCCTTGAAACAGAAACCGTCGTGCTTGCATTGTCCGTGTTGTAAACACTTAATGTGCCCAACTCGTATCCAACATTCGGTGTGACAGTAATCGTAATCTTTTTGCCCGAAACGACAGTCGTCTGGTCTGCACTGACTGTTCCGTTATCCGAAGGATTGACAGTAACAACAAATACTTGCGTTGCAGCAATGATACCGCTCTTAATATCAGTCGTCAATGCAGCGCTGTTCGTTTTCTTTAAAGATACTGTAAACGTAAAACTGCCGTTTGTGCCAGTCTGTTGACTTGCCGTTCCTGCCACAGCAGCAGTGAAGTTTGCCAAAGTGATATCTGAAGTTGCAACGGTGATGCCTGTAGTACTCATGCCCGAAAGGCTGTTGATCTGTTTTGCCAACCATGTCTTGACTGTGGTTTCGTCGTTTGCTATAGCTTGGGCGACAGAGACATTAGTCATCGCATTGATCAGGCCTTGAGCGGTCTCCGCATTCTTCTGATCTGTTGTCTTCTTAAATGTTGCCATCACGGTGATATTTGAATTTGGCATACTAAATGTACGCGTAGTTCCGGTTCCGGAAAGCGTAAGCGTCGGTGTCGTTGAAATACTCTCCAACTCATAACCCGCAGCAGGCGTGATAGTCAGTTGTATATTATCATTCTGCTTTGCAGCTGTCGAGCTGGCTGTAACCGAACCATTGGATGTATTGCCTACGTTAATATTGAAATAACCCGCATAGGTTGTCGCTGTAATCACTCCGCTCTTTGAAGTTGTCGTTGCTGTTCTTGTACCTTTTTGCAAAACAACAGTAAACGAGAAACTACCCGATGTTCCTGCCGGTGAAGCTTGTGACCCTTCAATAGCGGAATTGAAGACGCTTCCCAAAGTGATGTTGGAGGCAGTCACAGTAATTCCTGTTGTTGACGATATGAGACTGTTGATCTGTGTAGCTAACCAGTTTTTAACATCCGTTTCGCTGTTTGCCGTTGCTTGCGGAACTGACACATTGCTCATCGCATTAATCAAGCTTTGTGCCGTTTCAACAGCTTGCTGATCAGCCGTCTTCTTGAAAGAAGCAGTTACAGCCACATTCGATGAAGGCATCGTAAATGTTCGTGTACTGCCAGTTCCGGAAATCGTGGTGGAAGGAGTTGTTGTTATATTATCCAACTCATAGCCGTCGTTAGCCGTGACCGAAAGTGTTATCTGTGTTCCTGCAGATCCGGTTGTCGGGCTAGCTGTCACAGAACCGTTTGTTGATACGTTTACATTGACCGAATAGATTGTCGTAGCTGTAATCACACCACTATTGCTTGCCGTCACTTGTGTCGTTTCTGTCTTTTGTAAATTGACTGAGAATTTGAAGCTTCCATTCTTTCTTGTAGAACTGCTCGACGCACCTTCAACAGCAGCAATGAAATTACTCAGTGTAATATTATCTGCCGTAACAGTTATTCCTGTAGCAGACATTCCCGAAAGACTGTTGATCTTAGCGATAAGCCAAGTCTTGACAGACGCTTCAGTATTGGCTGTTGCCTGATCGACAGTCACATTGCTCATCGCATCAATAAGGCTCTTCGCAGATTCAATAGCCAACTGGTCATCTGTCTTTGCAAATGAAGCACTTATTGTTACATTTGATGACGGCATTGTGAAAGTGAGTGTTGTCCCGCTTCCGGAAACCGTCACAGCATTATTTGAAGCATCAACCACACTCAGACTGCCCAGTTTGTATCCTGTATTCGGAGTGATTGTCAATGTTATGGTAGCACCCGAAAAAGCTACTGTATTATCGACAGCCACGGACCCGTTAGAAATCGTATTCTTTGTTACTGAATAAGCGGAAGTAGCTGTGATAACTCCATTACTATTGGAGGCTGTAACATTTGTTGTTCCATCTTTATGAAGAGCGACTGTGAAGGCGAAACTTCCATTCGTCCCGCTCAGTTTGCTTATATTGCCAGCTGTTGCGAAAGTCTTGCTTGTGATAGTCAATTCATCCGCAGCAACCGTATAACTTACAGAAGCACTCGTTAGAACTGCATTAATCTTCGCAAGCAAGGCAGCTTTAAGAGTAGCATCATCGTATGCCTCACTTTGAGTAAGTACGAAACTTGAATTTTCAATAGTCGCCTTTGCATTGTTGACTATTGTCTGGTTGTCGGAATAACCGAATGTAGCAGTTACTGTTACACCATAGTTCGGCATTGTGAATGTGCGTGTTGAACCTGTCGTATTTCCTGAACCGGACAGACTTACGATCGTACTTAGATTGCTCGTTCTTAACACCTGAATGCTCTTAAGTACATATCCAGTCTGTGTTGTTATAGTCAGAGTAACAGTTTCTCCGGATGGCACTGACTTCCCGTCCGATGAAGACGGCGAACTTGCAGTGATGCTTCCACCGGTAAATGTACTGATACTAATGCCATAAACAGGAGTATTCACAGTCACAGCAATTGCTTCGCTCGTTACAGATGCGGTCTTTGTTCCGGTGACAGAGTTGTTCGTATTCTTAATAATAACATAATAATAGGTAGTTCCTATAGTTGCTGTTGAAGGAGAATATGAACTTGATGTAGCGCCATTGATACTTGTTCCTCCTGTAGTGCTGTTCGTCGAGTTGGAATACCATTGATACGACAATGTTCCGCCGTCGCCACTTGTTGCAGAGACTGTAATTGCCGATGGCGTGTCACCCTGCGAATAAGTTGTTTTTGTAGAAGTAGGCTGTGTCTTGATTGTTGGAGCAACTGCGTTAACGATTGCTGCAACTACCACTTTTGCAACACTGCTAGTCGTTGTAGCTGTTGTCGTATTGCCGTCATAAGTCTTTGTATTGGTCACAACTACATAATAATAAAATGTGCCGATAGTTGTCGTCAAAGGCGTATAGGTACTTGTTGAAGCGCCATCTATTGCCGTTCCTCCGGTGTTGGCATTCGAAGTATTCGAATACCACTGATACGACAATGTTCCACTATCGGAAGCGGTTGCAGTCACTGATAAAGCAGTTGCAGTCGCTCCTTGCCCGTAATTGGCACTGCTTGGTTGTGTTGAAATAGTCGGAGCTTGTGCAGTTACTGTTTTTGAATTGACAGTCATAGACAAAGATGTCGAACTTGGCGTAATGGCATCAGACGTTTTTATTTCTGCCAAAGTCTTTCCCACAAAAGAGGAAGGAGAGCTACCATAAGAGTATGGCACTCCGTAGATTGTATATGAACCTGCCGCCAATGTCCGGAAGTCTGCGGCAGCGCTCACCAGCTTTATTTTACTATCAGCATTATCGACAGCGACATAAGTGTAACTCATGCCGTTCGGAATAGCTGTTTCGGTGTAACAGGTTCCGGCAGTGCTGGTTGTTGTGACTGTTCCTTGAGTTGCCGACCTATTAAATAGCAAAAAATAATAATCTGTATTGGCATTGAGTGTGGCACTAAACTTATACGAGTAGTTATAGTATCCCTCTTGGGTATCTTTATAACCGCTTGAAGTCACAAAAGAAGAAGTGGAGGGTGTTGATGAATTATATATCGTCAAGAGACTACCTTGATCCACGTTGAATGTGTAACTTCCCGTAGCTGAAACTCTTACTTTTTTCATTTCATTATTAAAGTCCACATTTCCAAAAAAGTAAGCAGTATTAGAGTTTTGGCTTTGCTTTACTATAAATGGAAAAACAGTGCTCGTAAGATTAAATGTAAATGCGTTTTCAACAACCGGTGCCGCAGCACTCATATTCAGGTTCAAAGCATTATCGCCGACAAACGCAGTTACAGCGCTTCCAAAAGCAGGTCTGCTTGTATAAGAATAGTGAGAAGGTGTTTTGCGGTTCACTACTATCTTATATGATTTAGAGTAATTACCATCATACGACGTTGCAGTGACAATAAACTCATTTATTCCAACCGTCAAACTGGCACCACTCACATTTCCATTCACGGTAGCACCTGTAGAGGAAGTTGTTCCTGTAATGGTAATTGAAGAAACCGAATTTTCGACATTGACAGTATATGCAGTTGTTTGAGAGTCGAAAGCCGGAGAAAGCGATCCTGAACTGACAGTCAATCCGGATAAACAGACTCCAACCACATCCGAGTAAAGAGAGACAAGTCTTTTTGTACGGTTCAAAGTCAGTGTATTATTCCCCGTAGTGTCACTTCCAATCACAGCCCCATCTACAGTTTTGTTTGGATCCGAAAAATAAGGGATATTAGGATAATTCAAGCCATCTGTATTTGAAATAGTTTCATAGGTCATTATAGTGGAGAATCGTCCTGCAGTAGTATTGTTCGTTCCTCTCCAACCATATGAATATGAATAAATTCCACCTCCATCATTCTGCAACTTGTGATGTCCGCAACCCATATTGTGACCGATTTCATGGACTAACGTGGTCGTATTAGTTATCTGCTGTATTCTACAAACATTAAATGCCGAACCGGGAAAACCTCCTTCGTCAGCCAGAAGGAGTCCAACTCCGCCACTATCAAGCGTACCATTAGAAGCATAATCCGATTTTCTAAATAACGTGACAAGGTCCGCGTGATATTTGTCTCTATTAGTGATAATATCGTCCATCACTCCGTCTGATACTCTATACATATAATCCAATGCTGTATCATTATCTATACTTGAATCATCATAGGTTGTTTGATAAGCGTGTACCGGATTAAAAGTAATATTCGTTCCGGAATTACTCATTGCTGTATTTGATATTTGCATGGCAAGAGCAATAGCATTATCAATACTCGTGAAATTTGCTTTTGCATAAGCGACAGCCTCAGCCGTATAAACGACCATCACATCAATAGTGACTGCCGAAGTTAATTCAGCAGAACCATATTTAGACAATGCCCCAGGAAGCGTTTCACTTCCTTTATCTATATTTCTGGAAGCGACCCGATGGATTCCTGTGGAATTCGTTGCATTCGATGGCACTGCTTTCGGAAGAGTCATCAGGTCTGTCGGCACAGCAATTCCTTTGCAAGGTCTGTCGGCTTCATGAACTGCATCCGAAGCATAACGACATAGATAAGTTTTGCCATCTTTGTTTGTCGTCAGGAAAGACTTATTAGCCGAAATCTGATCCATCGACATTGTAATACCTGATTCAGAGACAGCAAAGTAACAATAGTCGAAAGCTGCGCCATTCACTTTTGCCGTAATTCCAACAACACCATTATAATAATGTGTCACGTTGGTAATCACACTGCTAAGTTGGTCGCCCTCAAAGAAGTCGAGCTGAAGAATGCTTCCTTTATCATTTTCAGTAAGCTGCATCAATTGAGGATTATAGTCAAAAGCACGAGCTTTCTCCGATTTTCCATAAATGCTTTTGATGGTTTCACTACTGTCAATAGCTTTCAGACTTTTCAAGGCTGAATTGTTATTGATATTGATTACCTGTTGCGCTGATATAGAACCACCAACAAGTAAAAAGAAGATTAAAAACATGCTCATTATTTGTGTACTGAAAAGAGCGTTTTTCTTCCGTGGATTGCCAATTACCTTTTTCATACCATTGTATTATTACAGCTTGTTTAAAAGAAATTATAATTACCCTTTTACCCACATATTCATTTCCCTAATCAATATGTGGGTATTAGAAATAGTATATTCTGACCAATATAGCGAATTCTGTTTCATAAAAAATTCTCACACGTCATTCACTGAGTCAAACGTCAAATATAACAATTGCATTTATATTTACATGCAATTATATGAAATTTTTATTATAAAAAACACTAATGAAACTATATATCTTTAATCCATCTTCACTTTACCTCAAATGCCAATGCCAACGATTCATTTTTCAGACCTTTAGGTAAAACGATATTAACAGTATTGCCATTAGCCTTCCATTTCATAGATTTACCAGTTTTCAAACAAATCATCTTGCTGCCTTTCTTCGGTACATTTCCTTCCCAGGAGATGGAAGAAGGAAGCGTTTCACCATCGCCTACCGTATAAATAGCGTAGCGGGTCTTTCCGTTCTTATCGGCAGTGAACCAAGTATTTCCCGAATGATAATCGGCTGTCGGACGAGTGTTATAAATAGCTTTGCCGTTGGCATGCATCCATTGTCCGATCTGATGCAGACGAGCTACGCCTTCAGGTTCAATCAATCCTTCCGGAGTCGGTCCGACGCCAAGGACTAAGCAACCGCCCTTGGCAACAATCTCGACAATCATATTGACTACTTTGGCAGGTGTTTTGTATTTCGGATGTGGATTCCAACCCCAACTGTCGGAAAGTGTGATGCAACTCTCCCACGGGAAAGTCAACTGCTTGTCGGGAATCTGATTCTCCGGTGTCTGATAGTTTTCATACGGTCCATGAATCGTACGATCTACCATGAGCAGTCCCGGTTGATGGCTACGTGCCATCTTTGCCAATCCGGGCATATCAATATCCTGATGATTCTCCTTGTTCACCTGTCCACCATCGAGCCAAAGAATATCCATACTTCCATAGCGTGTCATCAGTTCTTCTACCTGGTTATGGACGAACTTTGTAAACTGCTGCCAGCGCCACGGATATTTGTTGATGTCGTAGTTCACATTTCGGTTGCCTGTTGGATAAACATCCCACCAATAATATTGCGAATGCCAATCCGGTTTAGAGAAGTAAGCGCCGATCATAAAATTCTGCTTGCGAAACGAATCGAACACATACTTCGCCACATCTCTCTTCGGATTATCTTTGAACGGACCATCTTTGGCAATGGAGTAATCGGTATATTTGCTGTCGAACATACAGAAACCATCATGATGCTTGGTTGTGAAAATCACATACTTCATTCCGGCATCTTTCATTGCATTCGCCCACTGATCGGGATCGAACTTCACCGGATTGAACTGCTTGCTCAATCCCCAATACCAGTCTTTATACTGCTGATAAGTACGTGTCGTATCGCGTTTTATCCAATCGTCAACACACAGATACCACGATTCCATAATTCCCGGCACCGAATAGATTCCCCAATGAAACAGTACGCCGAACTTCAGGTCCTGCCACTGACTCAACTTCTTCAAAACCAACGAATCCGTAGGCGGATCATATTCTTTAGAACGTTGATAAACATCGCCGCGTTGGGCAAAGAGTCCACCTGCAAACAGCAGACAAACAAGAACGGTAATGAATGTTTTTCTTCTCATGATAATCTGTGTTCAAAGCTTTTTATCATCTTCAATGATGGCTTGAGTTGCAAAGATAGAAAATCTATTGATTATTGTTAACATATCCGATTAAAAAATATGTCTATCTTTACGCGATGGAGATATTATTTGAGGTATCACATGATTAATATGTAACAGTTATGAAATATTATATTGCCATCCTCGCCTTGTTTACTGCAAGCATTGCTGCTGTTGCCATAAGCAACCGAGGAAGACATTCATCTATCAAACAACAAAACAATATGAAAGAAATATACTTTGCAGGCGGTTGTTTCTGGGGAACAGAACATTTTATGAAACAGATTAACGGTGTTGTCGAGACCAGTGTAGGTTATGCCAACGGTAAAGACGGAATAAAGAATCCGACTTATGAGCAAGTATGCACGCATACAACCGGATTCGCCGAGACCGTCAAAGTCGTCTACGATCCATCAATAGCTGAATTGAAAACACTGCTCGGACTCTATTTTAAAATGATTGATCCGACACTGCTCAATCAGCAAGGCAACGACAAAGGCACACAATACCGAACAGGCATCTACTATACCGATCCCGAGGATCGACCGGTGATCGAAGCCGCACTGTCAGAACTGGCCAAAAGCTATTCAGAACCTATCGTGGTAGAAGCAGGACCATTAAAATCCTTCTACGATGCTGAAGAGTATCATCAGGATTATCTTGACAAACATCCCGACGGCTATTGCCACATCAGTCCGGAGTTATTCGACTATGCTCGGAAAGCCAATTCTAAAAAAGGGAAGGTGATAGTGAAAAAAGGGGGCTATCAAAAACCGAATGACAATACTTTGCGCAACAAACTGACTTCCATACAATATGAAGTGACGCAGCACAGTGCTACAGAAAGGCCCTTCGATAATGAGTATTGGAATGAGAAACGTGAAGGAATTTATGTAGATATAACCACCGGAGAACCACTATTTATCTCGACAGACAAGTTTGATTCAGGATGCGGATGGCCCAGTTTTTCAAAGCCCATCGACAAGAATCTGATCAACGAAAAAAGAGACGCTTCACACGGCATGGAACGGATTGAAGTCCGCAGCAAAACGGGCGATGCACATTTGGGACATGTTTTTAATGACGGACCGACGGATAGAGGCAGACTGCGTTATTGCATCAACAGCGCTTCACTGCGCTTCATTCCTAAAGAAAAGATGGAATCTGAAGGATACGAGCAATACTTGCCACTCTTGAACAAATAATAAGGACTATTCATGGATATAGACAAGGATACACAACTATTCAACAATTTGTTTACGAATTACAAAGAGCGGTTCATCCACTTTGCACAAACGTATGTAGACGATGAGATGCTTGCAGAAGACATCACCGTTGAAAGTCTGATGTATTATTGGGAGAACCGGAAATCGCTCGATGCACATACCAACATCCTTGCCTATGTCCTTACCATTATCAAACACAAATGCTTGGATCACTTGCGCCAAATACAAGTTCGGGAAGATTTTGCTGAATACGTTAAAACAAATGAAGCCCGAAAACTTGATTTGCGCATTTCCACCTTGGAAGCTTGTGACCCAGAAGAGATATTTTCAAAAGAGGTACAAGAAATCGTTGACAAAACACTTCTATCTCTTCCTCCACAGACACGAGATATTTTTATCCGAAGCCGTTATCGCAATCAGAACCATAAAGAGATTGCAGAAGCATTGGGAATTACCACCAAAACTGTAGAATTTCATATTACTAAAGCGCTGAAAATACTTCGTGTAGCTTTAAAAGATTACTTGCCGGCATTGCTTTTCTGGGGTATATAGATAAAACTGATATTCTATGTATGTATTGTTTTTCAATACATGAAGCACTTAGGTAAAGTACCTGTATTCCTCCTCCAGGGACTTTAGTCAGTGTTTCCCTTCACAGGAACTTGCTGACAAACAACACAATGCTGTGACAGAGCAAATATTGCAGACACGCTAAAGTGGTCTAACATTCTGTGACCCATCGTTTTATAGATTATGATATAAAGTACAGATTTTCAAGACCATTCATACCTGCTCACAACTGTTCGAGAACCTACATCGCTACAACCTATATGAATCAAAGCTTTCCGCCTTCCGCTATTTCTCTGGTTTTGTCTCCTCTATCTTATGCAAATTTCTTCCGAACATTTGCTCCATTTCATTCGAAACAAATTTCCAATTCATTCGGAAGCGAAAGTCATTTGATTCGAAAGAAAAAAAATTTCATTCGAATCAAATGGTTCGCGCATTCGAATGTTTTTTGAGGCACTTCAGGATTGGATTTATAAAGCCTTATATTTTTGCACTCAAAAAGTATATACTCTTGAAATGGAAAGTATATACTCTTGGGGTACGAAAGTATATACTTTTAGGATACGGAAGTATATACTTTTGACATGCGAAAGTATATACTTTTTAAAATCAGATTCACTTTTCATTCAAAGAAGTCTTTTTGTCTCTAAAAGTTACAGCAACGAGTCTGCTGACAATCCGCATAAAGTCTGCCGACAATCTGTTATTTAATATACATCATGACTGCAACCTGTCTGCACCTTAAATAGTCATACATTATATTTATCTTTTTATAATGATATAATATCGTCGATTATGATTTTTTTTCAATTGAAAGGAAGAAAAAAGAAAGAAGAGGTCAACTGCACCGCAAGCCATAAGATCTGTTGTCATTTTATGATAATCATTTTATGACAATTGAAATAGATTCGTTGTTTTACCATAAAATCAAGGAGGTACTGCATCATATGAATTTAAAATCACAAACTTTTTTTTGTAAAAAATCATCTTTTCCACTAGGGATGTCCCAACGTTAAACGCTTTATATACAGTAACATGAAAATAATGGATAAAGAAACACTATACAAATACTTTGAAGGCATCACTTCTACAGAAGAAGAAGAGGCTGTTTATCAATGGCTGGATTCTTCGCCTGAAAATATGAAAGAGCTATTCAAAGAACGCAAGTTCTTCGATTCAATGATTCTTTCAGGAAGTGTTGACAAAAAAGGGACAAAGATTGAACGACCGGATGCCACTAGGGTTATTTTTAAACCTTGGGTTCTCGAAGTATTAAAAATAGCAGCAGTTGTTGCTATCACCTTATTTTGTGGACAATATTATTACAATTCAGAAAAGAGGGAGATGTTAGCCGCAATGAATACGCTAACCGTCCCTGCCGGACAAAGAGTCAATTTAAAACTGCCCGATGGAACATCCGTTTGGGTCAATGCTCGCTCAAAAATAATTTATCCTGCTATCTTCTCCGGTTCCAAACGCGAAATCAATTTGGATGGAGAAGCCTATTTTGAAGTCGTGCATAATGCAAAAAAGCCATTTATCGTTCATACACAGAAATGCGACGTCGAAGTATTAGGCACGAAGTTTAATGTTGAAGCCTATTCAGATTCTCAAGATTTCTGCACTTCTTTGATGCAAGGCTCCGTAAAAGTTTATGATAAAAGCAAACATTTGGCTCCAATCTTTCTGAAGCCCGATCAGGAAGTCAATTATAAAGATGGTGAATTATCTGTTTCATCAATTGGCGACTATGACCATTTTCGCTGGCGTGAAGGGTTGGTTTGCTTTAATAACATCGCTTTCAACGATTTGATGAAACTATTTGAAACTTGTTATGGAATTACTATTGTTGTTGAGAACAAGCACCTGAAAGATTATTCTTGCAGTGGCAAATTCCGTATCTCTGATGGTTTGGATAATGCTTTACGCATTCTGCAAAAGAATGGTAAGTATACATTTGACAGGAATGAAGAAAATACAATTGTATATATAAAATAATGTCTAACTAAAAAATATAGCCTATGAAGCATGCACCATGAATTCATTCTAAAAGAAATGCCGACAAGTGCCCCACACTCATCGGCATCCAATTAATCAACACAATTAAAAAAATAACTGTATTAATCATCAAACATTACAAAGATATGAATAATAAATTCTTATCGTGGCTTTTTTACAACAAAAACCAACGATGTAAACATTTTTTCAGAATCATGAAAATAAGCACTCTATTCTTATTCTTGTTAATCTTCTGTTTACACGCAGAAAACACAAACTCACAGAATGTAAGAGTAACCGTGAAACAAGATAATATGGAACTTCAAAAAGTTTTAAATGAAATCGAGAAACAGACTGATTACCTGTTTGTCTATGATAAGTATGTAAATGTAAACCGCAAAGTGTCTATCAATTCAAATAAGCGCCCGCTTAAAGAAGTTTTAGGTGAGCTATTTGAAGGGACAAATGTAAAATATTCTCTAGATGGAAATTACATTGTCCTTTCCTCAACAGAAAGCAAAAATAATGAAAGAAATGAAAAGATTTCCTTGACAGCCCAACAAGAAAAAAAAATCACAGGTACAGTAAAGGATGAAAAAGGAGAACCAGTCATTGGAGCGAATGTCGTTGTTAAAGGGACAACAAGTGGGACCGTAACTGATATTAACGGCAATTTCAGTCTACTTATAATCGGAACAAATGTAATTTTAGAAATATCTTTTGTTGGTTATGTGACACAAGATGTATCCATCGGAACAAAAACAAAACTCAATATTTTACTAGCAGAAAACTCAAAAGTTTTAGATGAAGTAGTGGTTACTTCTTTTGGCATTCGTAAAACAATGAAGCAACTCACATACTCTACGCAAGAACTTAAAGGTGATGAAATGACTAAAACAGGAAACCCAAATGTACTAAGTAACTTACAAGGAAAAATTGCAGGTGTATCAGTATCTTTAAATAGCGGTATGCTTGGCAAAGGCCCTGATATAAAAATCAGAGGTAGCAGATCTCTCACGGGTGATAATCGTCCTTTATATGTAGTTGATGGTATGCCTATTAGTGGAGGAGATAGAACTGCAGATCTTAATCCAAATGATATTGAAACCATAAACATTCTTAAAGGTCCTGCCGCATCAGCTTTATATGGTCTGCGCGCTTCTAACGGGGTTGTAATTATCACAACAAAAAGTGGCTCTGGAACAAAGGGAAAACCAACAATTGAATTAACATCAAATTATAGTTTTGAGAAAATTGGTATGCTTCCCGATACTCAAATGGAATTTGCCCAAGGGAATAATGGGGTATTCAATGCAAATGCGATATATGCTTGGGGACCAAGGATAAGCACAATGAGTACATATATAAATCAACTTGGAGAAATGGAAGAACCTGGAGTTTATGACAATGATAAAGACTTTTTCCAAACAGGAAGTACATGGAACTCTAATTTGACATTTTCTAATAATTCTGATATCGGACATTATTTATTTGGAATTGGCAGAAGTGATCAAACTGGTATAGTTCCAAATACATCTATGGAAAGGACTAATTTTAAATTTAATGGTACTTTTAAATTAATTAAAAATCTTTCGTCCTCTTTATCTATCAATTATTCTGAAGTAAACATACACGATTTACCAGAACTTGCCGGTAACCAGAATATTTTTAGGGGATTAATGGAAACTCCTCCATCTTACAATTTGAAAGGTAAACCATATGCAAAAGCCGATGACCCTTATGCACAAATATTTTATCGGGCAACACAAAATAATCCTTATTGGATAGTTAATAATTGTTTCAGAAAGAACAAGACTAAACGAACTTTTGGTAATATATATTTAAAGTATGATTTTAATGCGTTTTTATCTTTAAATTACCGAATAGGTATAGACCATTATGATACATCAGGAAATCAGTTTCTGGAATTAGGAATGGGGGATGTTGGACGTACTAATCCTCCTAGTGGTGGAAGCTATACTATCTCAAATAACGCATCTGACATAATCAATTCCAATGCATATTTATCTTTCAACAAAACAATAAATAATGACTGGTCCATCGATTTTATTGTTGGTAATGAATTATATGATTCTCGTTCCAAATCATTAACTTCTGTTGGAAGCAATTTAATACAAGGTAATTGGCCAAACTTAGGAAATGCAACAGACATAACTTCATCAAATTATGAATATAAGCAACGTATTGTCGGATTTTATGCAAATGCAAACATTGGGTGGAAAAATAAATTGTTTTTGAATGGATCAGGGCGTAACGATATCGTTTCAAATATGCCGTCAAAAAATCGTTCTTTTTTTTATCCTTCGTTAGGTCTTAGTGGGATTGTAACTGAATTAATTCCTATTACAAAAAAATTATTATCTTATGGAAAAGTTAGAACTACAATCGCAGAAGTAGGTCAAGCCGGATCTATGTATGTAAATAGTAGAGGCTTTGTAAAAACAAATCCTGGTGGTTACACATTTCCTTATTTAGGACTAACATCTTGGACACAGAGTAGTACTCGGATTAGTCCTAATTTGAAGCCTCAAAATACAAAATCTATTGAAATCGGTACTGATCTGCGTTTTTTTAATAATAGAGTAGGAATAGATTATACCTATTATATAAACAATTCAGATGGCCAAATATTTGAAGTTCCTGTACCTATCACAACTGGCGCTAGCACCGAAATCAGTAATGGTGGACAGTTAAAATCATATGGTCATGAAATTATGCTAAACCTAATTCCAATTCAAACGCACAATTTTAAGTGGGAATTCAATACAAACTTCAACACTTATAGTAATAAAGTAAAAAAGTTGTATGGGTCAACCGAAAGAATAACAATTGGCGCTTCTGATGTTATTTCTGTTGTTGCCGAAAAAGGGCAAACATTTCCATCTTTCTATGGTTCAGCATACCTTAGAGACCCCGAGTCTGGAGAAATTATATATGAAAGTAACCCAAACAAGCAAGATTATGGTAAACCTTTAAAAGCTCCTCAAAATAAAGTAATAGGGACTCCTAAACCTGATTTTGAGATAAGTTTTATAAATAGTTTTTCGTATAAAGATTTTTCTTTGTCATTTCAACTTGATTGGAAGAGGGGTGGACAAATATTCTCGCAATCTTATATTGAAGGAATCCGTCGCGGTGCTGCAGGAATAACACGTGACCGTGAAGAATTGACTATACCTGACGGTAAAAAAGGCACTGTTGTTGATGGAATATTGCAAGTTGTTGGAGATAATGATACTCAAATAAAGAAAGATATGTCTTTTTACTCAAATGTATATTCTGTTCAAGAAACCGGACTTCAAGATGCATCCTATTTGCGACTTAGGGAGGTTAATTTTAGCTATAATATTCCACAAAAAATATTATCAAAAACTTTCATAAAAAATGCATCTATATTTGTTACGGGTAGAAATTTATTCCTTATTACAGATTCTTATGTAGATCCCGAAGTCAATATGTCGGAAGGTTCATTTCAAAGTACCAATTCTCAAGGAGTAGAAATATCTCAGATTCCACAATCGAGGAGCTATGGTTTTGGTATTAATGTCAAATTTTAAAATTAAAGAAAATGAAAAAAACAATATTATATTTGTTTCTTATCTATTTTTGTTTTTCATGTACTGACGGTATTATGGATAAAATAGATACAAACCCTAACCAGGTAACTGAAGCACCTCTAAAAACTCTTCTTCCAAAGGTTCAAACAAGTTTAATCATGAATATTCTAGGTGGTGGCACTCCTAGATGTATATATTATGTTTCTGAACAAAATGGATATGTTAATGGGACGAATATATTAGATTCACCTAAAGATATAGGAGGTTCCTTATGGCAAAGCGCTTATTTGGATTTAAATGATTTATTAATAATTAAAAAAAACGCTATACAAAGTGAAGCGTGGACTTATGTTGGAATTGCAGATCTATTGTCGGCCATCAACTATATGATTCTTTGTGATAATTTTGGAGACATTCCATATTCAGAGGCATTTAAATCTGATATTTCAAATCCAAAATTTGATTCTGCTGAGTCCATTTATTCTAAAATAGATGAAACAATAGATGAAGCCATTAGTTATTTCGCTAAACCAATTTCAACTATTGAACCCAAAAATGATGACATGTTCTATGCAGGAGATAAACAACTTTGGATAAAATCAGCATACGCTTTGAAAGCCCGTTTATATAATCGTTTAGCTAATAAAGATCCACAGAGATATGCAAACAAAGCACTTGATGCTATCCAAAAGTCATTTACATCTTCTTCTGAAGATATGATATTTACAAAATTTATAAATTCAACTCAAAACAGTAATCCTTTAAGTGCTTATCAATTAGTTCAACCATTATCAAGCATGGGAAGTGGAATTTATAAAACTATGATTTATTTTTCCAATCAAAACAACGTCGAAGATGATCCTCGAACTGCTATCTGGTTTACAAGAGTAAATGGTCAGATAATTCCTGCCCCAAATGGGACTGAAAAACCTGATTTTGGTGAACCTCGTTTAGATGGAGCCATTTATTCTAAACCTGCAATTTTAAAAATACGGACAGCTCCAATGTCAGTACTTACACACACTGAACTAAAGTTCATTGAAGCTGAATCCAGATTAAGACTTGGGCAAAATGAGGTGGCTTATAACGTCTATTTAGATGCTGTTAGAGAAGCCTTGAAACAAGCATCAAACTTCAATTCTTCGGTTAAACTATCAGATTCTGCAATTGAGACTTATATGAATTTGCAAAATGTTAGTCCCGGATATGATAAATTTAGTTCAACTCACTTAGTCTATCAAAAATACATATATCATTATCAATGCCAACCATATGAAGCGTATAATGATATTCGCCAATGGGATATGGTACCCATAACAAATCCTAAAGGCCGTATCAACAGGCTTCCATATCCAGATATCGAATTATCTAGAAACAGTAATGCCCCAACAGACATTAATGATTATACGGTTTTTGATAATAATACAAAATTATTTTGGGCAAAATAATATCTCTAATTATAATGTAATTATGAATAGAAGAAATTTAATAAAAGCACTTATTGCAGGTCCTATGCTTGAAGGATTTGGATTTTCATCCAATGCACAAAACAAACACGATTCAAATTTTCCATATAAAAAAATCAAAGATTCTGCAGTTTCGAATATTGACGTGATTGTCTGTGGGGGGGGGCCTGCAGGTTTTGCTGCAGCTTTGTCGTCCGCAAGAAGCGGAGCAAAGACAGTATTAATTGAAAAACAGAATTATCTTGGAGGAACGTGGACAGCAGGACTTCTGACAAATATTATTGATTATCAAAACAAAAAAGGAATTCTGAAAGAACTAATGGATCAATTAGATTCTCAGCAATCACAATATACACCTAAGTGTTATGATAACGAAACCATGAAATACACACTTGAAAGGATGTGTATAGAATCAGGCATTTTTCTCCGTTATCAAACAAGAGTATGTTATGTAAGTGTTAATGACAATTTAATTGATTATATCATCACAGACAGTATTTCAGGTTTTGAAAAATGGAAAGCCACAACTTATATTGATGCGACAGGCAACGGGGATGTAGGGCAATATGCAGATTGTTCTTTTGATTTGGGAGACCCTATCACAGGTGAAACCCAACCTGCTTCGATGATGGCTGTATTAAGTGGTTTTGTTGACCAGGAACTAATTGATTACGGAGTTATGGCTCCAAAAGGGAATACGACAGAAGCTGCAAAAAGGAAGTTATATTCCGAAATAGAAAAAGCCGGAATCCATTGTAGTTATGGAATGCCAACATTCTTTGGCATCCGTCCAGGATTATTAACAATGATGGCAAATCACGAATACGAAGTAAAAATAGATGATGCGAACAGTCTTACCCAACATACTATTAATGCCAGAAATGAAATCAATAAAATTGTGAATGGATTAAGATCTTTAGGTGGTGTATGGTCTAATCTACGATTGGTTGCGACATCAGAGCATTTAGGCATTAGAGAAGGTCGGAGAATAAAAGGCGTCTATCAATTGACAAAAAATGATTTAATTGCTGGATCTAAATTTGAAGATGCAGTGTGCAAATGTACTTTTGGTGTGGATATTCATACAAAAGATAAAAATGGTTACAGTTCTGAATCAGTACATGCCAAACCCTACGACATTCCTTTGCGTTCACTAATATCTTCTGAGCGAAATAATCTTTTGATGGCTGGAAGATGTATAAGTGGCGATTATTTTGCTCATGCAAGTTACCGAGTCGTAGGGAACGCAGTACCTATGGGAGAAAGTGCAGGTAAACTTGCTGCATATTCATCGAAAAATGAAATTATTCCAAGAGATGTGGATTATAAAAAGTTACATTTGCTAGATTCTAAATAGTAAGAATTGTTAATTATTATGGAGTGGTTTTTGAAAAGAAAATAACTAATCAAACCACTCCAAATAATTTCATATCACATCAACACTACTGTCCAAAAAATTATAACAGAGGAAGTTATCTGTAAATAATAAAATACGAATAAAATCAAATAAGGATGAAAAACATTTCTAGAAGAGACTTTCTAAAAGTCAGTGCAGTTACAGCTGCGGGACTAACAATCGTGCCAGGTTCTGTACTTGGCAAGCCTTTCGGATTTACAGCACCAAGTGACAAGTTGAATATTGCCGGAATAGGTATTGGTGGCGTTGGTCGTCGTAATCTTAAAAATATGAGCACAGAAAACATCATTGCTCTTTGTGATATCGACTGGACTTACGCAGATAAGACATTCAAGGACTATCCTAATGCCAAACGTTTCAAAGACTGGCGCGTGATGTTCGATCAGATAGGAAAATCAATTGACGCCGTACTGGTTGCCACTCCAGATCATTCGCACGCCGTCGTTACTGCTCATGCTATCACATTAGGTAAGCATTGCTATACTCAGAAACCACTTACCCATTCAGTATACGAATCACGCTTATTGACTAAACTGGCAAAGAAATACAAAGTTGCTACACAGATGGGTAATCAAGGAAACTCATTTGACTGGTGCCGACAGATCACTGAATGGATTGAATCAGGTGTTATTGGTGAAGTAAAGGAAGTACATTGCTGGACTGACCGCCCGATTTGGCCNCAAGGTTTGTTTGAACCAAAAGTTGCAGAAAAAGTACCAAAGACATTGGATTGGGACTTGTTCATCGGCCCGGCAAAGAAACGTCCTTACAACTCAGTCTATCATCCATGGAACTGGCGAGGATGGTGGGATTTCGGAACCGGCGCATTAGGCGATATGGCTTGCCACATCATGGACCCGGTTTTCTGGGCATTGGATTTGAAATATCCGACAAGTGTTATCGGTAGTTCTACTCTTTGCAATCTCTATTCACCTCCTGCNGCTCAAGTCGTCACTTACACATTCCCNGCTCGTCCAGCGAAAGGCAATGTTAAAATGCCGGAAGTCAAAGTATATTGGTACGATGGCGGTCTGATGCCTCCNCGTCCTGAAGAATTAAAAGATGGACAAATGATGGGCGATGAAAACGGTGGTTTGCTGTTTATAGGCTCTAAAGGCAAGATCATGACCGGATGCTACGGAATGAACCCGACGCTGCTTCCTGTTTCCGACATGGAACACTTCAATCAGCCGAAGCCGACTATCCCGCGTATTAAAGGCGGAAACGGCGATATATGGAGTACTAATGCACATGAACAAGAATGGATCCGAGCTTGCAAGGAATCGCCAGAAAACAGAACCGAAGCTTCATCAAACTTCCAGTTCTCCGGACCATTCAGTGAAATGGTTGTCATGGGTGTTCTGGCTGTTCGTCTAGCAGGAATGCAAGGACTTCACCGCGAACTGCAATGGGATGGCGAGAACATGCGCTTCACCAACATTTCGCCCAACGATAAAATCAAGATTGTTACACAAGATGACTTCAAGGTCATTGATGGTGATCCCCGTTTCGACCGCCGTTTTGCAGAATTCAATGCGGCAGAAATGGCTGAAGAATGGATTAAGCATACGTATCAGAATGGTTTTTCACTACCGGATATGCCTAAATAACTAAATTAAGAAAAATGAAACAGTTATCGACAATAATAATCGCATGTCTGTGCTGTCTGCTGGCTTTGCCAACAAATGCACAGACTAAAGCCGAAAAGCACGGTTGGCATCTCTGCATGCAGTCGTACACCTTCCATATTTTCACGTTGACTGAAGCTCTCAACAAAACACAGCAATTGGGAATCAAGTATATTGAAGTTTTTCCGGGGCACAAATTAGGTGGCAAATGGGGAGACAAAGTGTTTGATTTCAACCTCGACAAACAGACACAAAAGGAGCTCATAGCTTTGGCTGCTTCAAAAGGAATAAAAATTGTAGGTACGGGTGTTTACGTTGCTGAAAAATCGGAAGACTGGAACAAGATGTTTGCTTTCGCCAAATCGATGGGGATGAAATTCATTTCCTGCGAACCGGCGCTGAAAGACTGGGATCTAGTTGAACAACTGGCAAAGAAATACAACATCAAGATTGCCGTCCACAATCATCCGAAGCCATCGACTTATTGGAATCCGGATGCTCTTTTGAGTGCCATTTCGACCAGAAGCAAACTGTTAGGTTCGTGTGCAGACGTTGGCCACTGGCGCCGTGAAGGTCTGAACCAGATTGATTGCTTGAAAAAACTACAGGGCCGAATCAACACGCTGCACTTCAAAGACATCATGCCTAAAGAAGAAGGCGTTGCATGGCAGCATGACGTAATCTGGGGGAAAGGTATTCTAGACGTAAAAGGTATGTTGCAAGAATTGAAGAGACAAAACTTCAAAGGATATTTTTCTATCGAATATGAATACAACTGGGAAAACTCCGTTCCCGACATCAAGCAATGTGTAGCGTATTTCGATAAAGTGACGAACGAGATCTTGTAAATCATTATTTATAAATATATTGCTGTACGATAAAACTAAATAGAAGGAGAAATCCAATAGGAGGGGAATAAAATATTTATTTCCCTCCTACGATTTTCAAACTTTGCTACTGCTTTACAAGCAATTTAAAATACTACAATTTCACAATAAATATATGAGCATTTGCTGATAATAGTAACCCTAAAATAGATAACTAGTGTGTTTAATATTACACGCTTTAATCCTATTTTGTATTTTCACAGTAAATATTACTCTGTACTTGGTGATTTGTACTATGCTTTCACTAGTGAATAAGTTATTCTGAAACGCTCTAATTAGTTATTCTGTTTTACAGATAGCGATATTTACAAATATTTAACCACGAACATATCCTTTCTACTGATGTACAAAAAGGGTATTTGAACTATCGAGATTATATCTTTATAATATAATGTTTTGCGACTTACATGATTGAAATACTTTTCATTATAGAATAACAATAAGTCATTACAAGTTTCAAAAAAACATGCTTTACAACATGATTATATTCAATCCATTCACTCCATAACAAGGTATATTTGTATTTAAATTAATTGTGTGAATAACAATAATCTTTTAAAGAACAAATAACTAACCATGGTAAACAGACCTTTTGGAATATTCGTTTTGTTATCCTTTATTTTGCTGGGAATAGGTTCCTCGTATGCAATAGAGGCAAGCAATCATGACGTATTGTCGATAAATAAAAAGCAGGTGATACCTATTCAGCGACAAACCGGCTACTGGGGTGATCAGGGTGATGGAACTTATAGAAATCCTATTATTGCTGCTGATTTTTCTGATCCCGATCCATTAAGAGTCGGCAATGATTATTATATGGTATCTTCCACTTTTGAATCATCACCTGGTGTGACCGTACTCCACTCTAAAGATTTGGTGAACTGGAAAATAATTGGAGGTGTATTCGATGATCTTACCAAAGTGAATGCTGCCTTTTCAGCAAAACAGATGAACAGATATGGACAAGGCGTTTATGCGCCGAGTATTCGCTATCATAATGGTCTCTTCTATGTATATGTCAATTTGCACACCGATGGCATGTATTATGCAACAGCTACTCGCCCGGATGGAAAATGGACTTATCAGCCACTGAAAGATAAAAACAACAAGAATCTGATTATGGAAGGATGGACTGACCCTTGTCCCGTATGGGATGATAAAAATGGGAAGGCTTATCTGGTAAGCAGCAATCCCGGTAAAGTATGGTATGGCTATATGTTCCAGATGACTACTGATGGTTCCCAATTGTTGGATGCTGATGTAGAACACATGAAACAAAGAAACATCGTTTTTCAATATCCAAAGGGAGGAACGGTATACAGTGCTAATTTTTCGACAGAAGGAAATAAAATCTATCAACATAATGGGTATTATTACATTGTTCATATCGAATTCTTAGATGGTGGAAATGGTATGGGAACATATATCTATCGTTCAAAAAATATTTATGGAACAAATGAAGATGGAACAGCCGGCGTTCCCGGGAAAATAGGCAAATATGAGATGAGACGCATTGATCCGTACTTCAAAAATTACCAACAGAGTTTACCGGGACAAGGTGGTTTTGTGGATACGCCGGATGGACGATGGTTCTGGATTGCACAGTATAACCGCTATGGTTCCGATGGCAGGACACCCTGTTTGTTACCTGTAAAATGGATTGATAACTGGCCAATTATAGGAGATTCTATTTCTGACGGATTCGGCAAAATGAATTGGCAGATGAAAAAACCGATTGCTTCGACAACAATCATATTGCCTCATGGCAGTGACAACTACACTTCCTCCAAACTTGATACGCATTGGGCATGGAATCATCAACCTATCGATAGCAAATGGTCGCTCACTGAACGGAAAGGCTTCCTTCGTCTTCATGCCACCAAAACAGCCGATGGTTCTGAGAACTTTTTCAAAGCAGCGAATACGATTGAACAACGTTACATGAGCAGCGAAAAAGTAATCATAACGGTGAAATTAGATATAAAAAATATGACATCGGGGCAGAAAGCCGGACTAGCTCACTATAATGGAGGCAAGACGTATGCTTTATGCGGTGTGAGCAACGAAAATAAAACGAAGCATTTATACTATGATCAGAATGGAAAAACGAAAACAGGAACCACTATTCCTTCCAATGTAACAACTATATACATCCAATCGGTTTCCGGTTTTGAAAAGCGCGATTACAGTGTCCAGTACACAACTGAAAAACAACATTATACTTATAGTTTTGATGGCAAGAATTTCAAACCCTTTGGAGATAATTACCAGATGTCGACGGCTGGTTTCAGAGGTGACAGAGTTGGAATATGTACCTTCAATAACAACAATGATAATGGATATATAGACATTGATCGTTTTGATTATAAGATTGTAAATAAAAAATAAACAGCCATGGCAAACAAATCTCTTAGAATTTCTATTCTACTATCCTTTCTGTTGCTGGGATTTAATTTCTCAAACGTTATCAAGGCAAGCAACTACGACGTATTGTCTCCCAACAAAAAACTGGTGATGCACATTCAGCAGCAAACAAATGGGGAGTTGACTTATTCGTTTACAGCTAATGGAACATTGCTGATTGACAAATCTCAAATGGGATTCAAATTGGAATCGAAAGAGATTGTTCCCGGTGCTGGATGGATTATTAAGCACATTTCGAAAAAAGGAATACGAAGCGTTTGGAAACCTGTATGGGGAAAACGCGCCATCGTACCGGATCGATACAATGAACTGACTATTGAAATGGAACGTTCATCAGCAGCCATCAACAAAAATAATCTGGCAACAACTCCAAATAAAATAAACTTGATCGCGCGCGCTTACGACGATGGAATAGCTTTCCAATATAAGATTCCAACAGATAATAAAGGCGAAGCCAAAGTGTTATCAGAACAGACAAACTACAACTTTGCAGGAGATTATACTGCATGGTTTTATAATGGGGAAAATCATAATCTCGGACCGGAAAAGCTGACAGCAACAGATACCATCCGTCGTCCCGTTATGACAATCAAAGCCGGAAAGAATCATTACATGGCTGTTCATGAAGCCAATCTGCTAACTGGTGAGCCTCTGGTTTTACAATCGAAGAAAGGCGAGCAACTCTTCACTGTTGCATCTAAACCTGAAATGCTATCAACGGGTTATACTTCTGCATGGCGCGTTATTCTATATGGAACAACTCCAGGCGTTTTGGTCGACTCACATCTGATCGAACTGCTCAATCCTGATCCCAATCCGAAATATGATTTTTCTTGGGTAAAACCGGGTGTTGCTGTTTGGGACTGGCGAATCAATGGTGCCGAATGGGAAGGATTCAAATACACAATGTCGTATCCTTCATGGATCAGAATGATTGATTTTGCTTCAGAAGAAGGCTTCAAATATCTAGTGTTGGATGCGAACTGGTACGGGCCGGAATTTGCTTCTGCTTCAAATCCGACGGAAGGTGATAAAGCTAAAGAAGTACAGAAACTCATTGCATACGGTAAAAGCAAAGGTGTAGGAATCTGGCTGTATTTAAATGATGTTGGCGGAAGAAAATATCCTATCGAAAAGACATTGAAACAGTATGCCGATTGGGGTGCTGCCGGCGTGAAATATGGATTCATGAGAGGCACACAGGAAGAAAAGAACCCATGGACACAGAAAATAACCGAACTTTGTGCGAAGAATCATCTGTTGGTTGACTTCCATGACGGTCCGGTTCATCCATACGGACAGTTGCGTACTTGGCCAAATGCCATCACACGCGAATATTGCCATGCGCAACTGGACGGCCATCATGTTTTTGTGCCTTCAACATTCGTCACGACAGTGTATGTAAATATGATCGCAGGACCGGTAGATATGGATAATGGGATGTTCGATCTTCGCCAAGGACATACCACTCGCGTCGACGAAAGTCAACCGGTTCCTTCTACCCTAGCCTCTGAAGCGGCACGTACATTAATCACCTTCTCCGGTGTGACAATTCTTCCCGACATTCCTGAATATTACAAGAAATATCCGGTATTACTCGATTTTCTCGCTTCACAGAAGATGCCATGGAAAGAAAGTCGGACGCTTGCCGGCGAAATTGGCGAATATATTGTAATGATGCGACAAACTGACGATGCTTATCTCGTTGGAGCAGCGACGAATGAATCCGGTCGCGAAATAAATCTTCCTCTCTCATTCTTAGGCCAAGGTTCCTATAAAGCAGAGATTGTTGAAGATGGCGATCAAGCAAACTATTTGACAAACCGCGAGACAATCAAGATCTCCAGTAAGACAGTGAACAATAAAGAATCATTGCATCTGAAACTGGCTCCCGGCGGTGGCGCTTGCTTAAAATTCACAAAGACAAAAATGTAATCAATAATACTGTAAAATCATGAAGAAAACAATGTTAGCATTGTGCTGCTTCCTTGCAACTGCTGGTTGGGCACAGACATTACCCTATCAAAATCCGAACCTCGGTTCCGAACAAAGGGCCAAAGATCTTGTATCCAGATTAACGCTAAAAGAAAAAGCCATCTTGATGCACGACGAATCGGATGCTATTCCAAGACTTGGAATAAAGAAATTCCATTGGTGGAGTGAAGCCTTGCACGGATTCGCCAATCAGACAGGTGTAACGGTCTTTCCAGAACCTATCGGAATGGCAGCCACCTTCAACGACGGTTTGATCTATACCGTTTTCAATGCAGTATCCGACGAAACACGTGCTCATTACAACATGAACAAAGCCATGGGAAAAGAGAACAACCGATTTGCCGGACTTTCAGTATGGACACCAAATATCAACATTTTCCGCGATCCGAGATGGGGACGTGGACAAGAAACATACGGCGAAGATCCATATCTAACTTCTCGCATGGGTGTTTCAGTTGTTAAAGGGCTTCAAGGTCCCGAGAACACAAAATACAAGAAATTGCTTGCTTGCGCGAAGCATTTTGCTGTTCACTCCGGTCCAGAATGGAGCCGCCACTCAGCAAACTTAAACAATATCGAGCCTCGCGACTTATGGGAAACTTATCTTCCGGCTTTCAAAGAATTGGTACAAAAAGCAGGCGTTCGCGAAGTCATGTGTGCTTATCAGCGTCTGGATGATGAACCTTGTTGTGGGAACAGTCGTCTGTTACAACAGATTCTGCGCAACGATTGGGGATTCAAATACATTGTTGTCTCCGATTGTGGCGCTCTTAATGACTTTTGGCGAAGTCACAAATCTTCATCCGATGCCACTCATGCTGCTGCTAAAGGAGCTTTGGCGGGAACAGATGTTGAATGTTCAGGTGTTGCCTATGATAATATTCCGGAAGCAGTAGCCAAGGGACTTGTCTCGGAAAAAAATATTGACGAACATATTATCAGACTGATGACCGGACGCTTCGACTTAGGTGAAATGGATAATGATGAACTGGTTTCTTGGACAAAGATTCCCGCTTCTGTCATCAACAGCAAAGAACATCAACAGCTTGCACTCGAGACAGCACAGCAAACCATGACACTTCTAATGAACAAGAACAATATTCTTCCGATGAAGAAATCCGTAAAAAAGATTGCAGTTATCGGACCTAATGCCGACAACGAGAGAATACTTTGGGGCAATTACAACGGGACTCCTGTCAGCACGGTAAGCATCTTAAAAGGTATCGAAGCAAAAGTGGGCAAAAACAAGATCATCTATGACAAAGGCTGTGACTGGGTAGAAGACAAAGTAATCAATTCCATTATCGACCAATGCAACATCGACGGACAAAAGGGAATTAAGGCTACGTTCTGGAACAATGCCGAATTTAAAGGTACACCGGTTACGAACCTACAAATTAAAGAACCCATCAATGTCACAACAATGGGACAATACACATTTGCTCCGAAAGTCAACAATGAAGATTTTTCGGCTATCTATGAAACGGTTTATAAACCAAGCGAGAGCGGTGAGAAAGTTTTCCACATGGATGTTTTCGGAAGAGCTGAACTGTTCGTCAATGGGACATCCATCTATAGAAACACTCATTCGTGGTCAAATCTTTCTTCAAGAATCCCTTACAATTTTGAGAAAGGCAAAGAATACAAAATCGAATTCAAATTCAATCAAAGTGGAAAGACAGACGCAGGGCTGAAACTCGATTTCGGATCAGAAAGTCCAATCAAATATGACGAACTGATTGCTAAAGTCAAAAAAGCCGATCTTGTTATTTTTGTAGGCGGATTGTCTTCTCAATTAGAAGGCGAAGAGATGCCAATCACTTATCCAGGATTCAAGGGAGGCGATCGTACGGATATCGAACTGCCTGCTGTCCAGCGCAACTGCCTGAAGGCATTAAAAGAAGCCGGAAAGAAAGTCATTTTCGTAAACTGTTCCGGTTCAGCTATTGCTTTCGAACCCGAGACCGAAAGTTGCCAAGCAATCCTTCAAGCATGGTATCCAGGTGAAAAGGGAGGAACAGCTGTTGCCGATGTTCTCTTTGGCGATTATAATCCTGCCGGAAAACTTCCTGTCACTTTCTACAAGAGTTCTTCACAACTCCCAAATTTTGAAGATTATTCAATGAAAGGACGCACCTATCGATATATGAAAGAAGATCCATTGTTCCCGTTCGGCTACGGATTAAGCTATACCACTTTTAAAGTTGGTACAGCTAAAGCTTCACAGACAACTATCAAAGTTGGCGACAATATGACATTAACCGTTCCTGTTGTCAACACCGGCAAACGTGATGGAGCTGAAGTTATCCAAGTTTATATTCACAAATCCAACGATTCCGAAGGACCGATCAAGACACTTCGTGCATTCAAACGCGTCGACATTAAAGCGGGAAAAAGCGCCGAGGTGAACATTCCTCTTGATGCGGAAACATTCCAATGTTACAATCCTCTGACTCAGACCATGGAAGTAACTCCGGGCGAATATGAGCTGATGTACGGCACAAGTTCGGACATGAAAGATTTGAAAACATTGAAAATGACTTTACAGTAATAAATCGTTATGAACAAAGGGATTCTTTTTCTCACAGTCTGTTCCATTTTTGTGGCAGTTGTGACATGCTGTGCAAGCGGCAAGATAAAAGAAGATAACAAAAAAATAAACATGGACAATATACTAAAGGACAAATCATTACTATGTTGTTGGGATTTCAGTGGTTCGAAACCTTTCATTTCGAAAGGGAGGTATGAATACAGCTTGATTCCTGGTAATACTCCTGTTGAAGTGAAAGACGAAGGTCCTCTAACCGGCAGATCAATAGATATCAAAGAAGGTCAATACCTGTATATTTCCCGTGACAAATGCCCTGGACTTAATCTCCATGGCAAAAATGCGCAAGTCACTGTCCTTGCCTGGGTGAAACGTCAACGTAAGAGTTACACCGAGTGCGAAGCCATAGCCGGAATGTGGAATGAAACGCGAAAGAAACGCCAGTATTGTCTGTTCCTAAATATACAACTTTATAACAGCGCCGACCAGGTTTCGGGTCATGTTTCGGGCGTTGGAGGACCTACTCCGGGAAACAAATACTGCGTTGATGTAGCTATCGGCAAAACGCCTCTGAATTATGGTGAATGGACAATGATAGGATTCACTTACGATGATCATGAAATCAAATCTTATTATAATGGAACGTTCGATGCACGCGAGAAAACAAACCCATATTCATACGAGCTAGGACTTTTTGATGGAGGCGATGACGGAGCTGACTTTACTGTAGGAGCAGTACACCGGCACGATGAAATGGGCAATTTCTTCGTTGGACAAATCGGAATGATTGCCATATTCGACAAGATGCTTACTGAAAAAGAAATAGCCGAAATATACACACTGCAGAGCAGATATTTATTGAAAAAGGAATAACGACTATGCAATTAGAATAGTATTCGAATGTTTTTTTGAGGATATTTGTTAAAGGATAGTGCGAATGAGTACTATCCTTTAATTGAACTGTGATTATGATGTATTGTAATCATTCAAGCATCATGAAAAATATTCATATCAAATTCATCGCAGTGGAGTGCATTCTCTGCTTATTCACAGTTTCAATATTCAGCAGTCTTGCTTCATCAAACAAGTCGCGTTCGTTCACACTTTCGTCGCCTGACAAACAGTTGTCAGTAACAGTCGATGTAGGTCAGATCATTCATTACACCATTTCCGACAGCAAAGGGATAGTTCTTTCACCTTCGGCAATCTCAATGACGATGACAACAGGTGAACAATGGGGTGTTAACAGTCATCTGAAAAACAGCAGCCGATCATCTGCAGACAGAATAATAGAATCACCATTCTATAAGCGCAGTCAGATACACGATGCCTACAACGAGATTATTTTGAATTTCAAGGAAAACTTTGCGCTGAACTTTCGTGCATACAATGACGGTATCGCTTACCGTTTCATATCACATCGTAAAACACCGTTCATCGTAAAAAATGAAGGTGCCGAGTTTGTCTTTCCCGATAACTATAAAGCCGTCACCCAATATGTACAAAAAGATAAAGACGCTAAAGATTTCGACTATCAATACTCAAGCTCATTCGAGAATGTCTATTCATACGATTCATTCTCAGAAAAAACGCCTATCCGACTGATTGTCCTGCCAACAGCTGTCGAACTGCCTGAAGGCAGAGTAGTCTGCATCTCCGACGCAAACACAGAATCGTATCCGGGAATGTTCCTCAACGGACAAGGGTCGAACAAGCTGACGGGCGTATTCGCTCCTTATCCAAAAACGAAACATATTGACGGCCGCGCACGAACACAATGGTGGATCGACACACGAGAACCTTATATTGCCAAAGTCAAAGGCGAACGTAATTTCCCGTGGAGAGCCATCGGCATCGCCCCATCGCATATCAAATTGATAGAAAGTGATCTGATCTACAAACTGGCTGATCCTTGTCGGATTCAATCTACCGAATGGATCAAACCGGGCAAATCTGCTTACGAATGGTGGAGCAATTGGGCAATCTATGATGTTCCTTTCAAAGCAGGCATCAATAATGACACGTATAAGTATATCATCGACTTCGCTTCAAAAAATAAAATTCAATATATCCTGATGGATGCCGGATGGTCAGAACCTGACTCTTTTGATATCATGCATTCTATTCCCGAAATTGATATTCCAATGCTTGCCAACTATGCCACACAAAAGAATGTCGGGATTATTCTCTGGTCGGGATACCGGCCCTTTGAACGGAGCATGACTGAAGCTTTGGATTATTACAGTCAATTTAAAGGCATTAAAGGCTTCAAAGTGGATTTTATGGATAACGATGACCAAACGATGGAGGAGTTTCTTTACAAAGCTGCCGAAGAATCAGCCAAGCGACACATGATTCTTGACTTTCACGGCATTCATAAAAATACAGGACTGCAACGCACTTATCCAAACGTGCTTAATCAGGAAGGTGCTTACAATATGGAACAGACAAAGAATGCCAACAAAGACATGGCGCTGCAAGATGTCACCGTGCCTTTTGTCAGAATGTTCGCCGGACCAACCGATTATTTGGCAGGAGGAATGATTAATGCACAACGAAATATGTTTATGCATCGAGGTACATTGCCTATGACACAAGGAACCCGTTGTCAGCAATTGGCGCTGTTTATCGTTTTGGATGCACCATTCTGCATGATGGCTGACAGTCCGACGAACTACATGCACGAACAAGAATGCACGAATTTTTTGGCTGCGCTACCCACTGTTTGGGATGAAACAGTGGGTGTTGCAGGCGAAATCGGCGAATATATCTTTTCTGCACGACGTAAAGGCAAAGACTGGTATCTAGGCGGAATGACGAATTGGACGGCGCGAACTGTCGATATTGATCTTTCTTTTCTCGGTTCCGGCAATTACAAGATGGAAGTGTTCAAAGATGGACTGAATGCCGACAAAGTAGGCACTGACTATGTTAAAGAGACAGTCAATGTTCCTGCTGACCGACATCTAAAAGTTTCGATGGCACCGGGCGGAGGCTTCGCAGCACGAATTTTCAAATAAAGATAAATAATTTGAGTTTGGACGCAATCACACCGGATGGCGTGAATTTTGGGAGACAAATTACCATTTGCGGAGAAGTATATGTATCTTTGTATCATGAAGTTACGAAAAGAGTGTAAGTTGCAGGAAATGAGCATAGGTTAATTGCTCTTGATAGTAATAGGTTACGATTTAGTTAGTTATCTACTGCGTTCCTCTTCTGCGTATTGCGTAACTTTCAAAGAACTCTTCATATGCAAAAGTAACAATAAAACGGGAGAGTGTGAAATGAATCTCCCTGATTTTTTCTTCTCATACAGCGTTGACTTTTTAGCAGAGGTATTATACAATTGTCATTAGTTTACAAAGCGTTCTATTACCTTCTGATTTTCAGATGGTAACTCATAGTAAGATTGTGCAACAACAATCTCCTGCTCATTGATATCTTGAATATGAGGTTTTAATATTTCCATATCTTCAAACATTACTCCATATTTTAAGAGCCATATTTCTTTAGGATCATCTGTTCCATATTTAATAAAATTTGCAGCCGCGAATGCACGTTCTTCTTGATGACGTTCAAAAAATTTATAAAATGCCGCATAGAGTATATCAGATAATTTAAACCCTATGAGTTTATCTAAATAGTCATATGTGTCATATATAATGCTATCATAGTCAACAGATGAAGCCGCTGTGCCATATTCAAATAGAGGCACAGCAAAGCAATTCTTATTAGGTATTTCTTGATATCTAGCAGTGAATCTAGCTTCTAATTTGAATTCCCATTTATTCCGCTTATATTCAGATCGTTCCTTTGTTCGACTCACATATTGATAGCGTAACTGACACATATTTTTAAACGTTTTGGCTTCTACACGCCAAACCAAAATACGGATTGCTGTATGAAGAATGCTAATTTCTCCTTTTGACAAATCTCGTCTTATATAGTGAGCATAGAATTTTTCGAACAATTCAATCATATTTTTCCAGCGTTCGCCATTAGAAATAACAATCTCAGATGGGATGAATTTATTTTTATAAAACAAGTAATCAAGCAACTGTGATATAAGCTGGTCGCTCTCGTCATCACTTAATCGCTGTAACTTGCTTTGTGGCAAGTTGAGATAATCGTCATAACTGCCATCGTTCAATTCTTGTTTTATTTCTTCTAAATCATCATCATCTAACCTTTCTTCATCAAGCATTGATTTGGATGATAGACGATCTTCCGTATTCATTAATTTACGAAACTTTGTCATACCAGAAGATCTTATTACCACGCACCCATAATCAAATTCAGGAGCTTCTGATGAACGCCCGGCACGTCCTATTAGATTTTTAACCCCAATAGGATCACTCGCCTCAAGTCGATCTAAAAAAACGATGTCAAAAGGCATATTTATACCTTGTTCTAAGGTCGAAGTAGCAAAACAAATTCTACAAAAACCACTCTTTGTGAAGTCCTCAACAACAAGTCGTGCTTCTAAAGGCATCGAACCATGATGTACAACAATGCCATATGAGAGTAAATCAATAAATAAGGAATAGTAATTCCTTGAATAATCAGTTTTGCCTCCAGTATATATCTGTATTTTACTTATAAGATCAAGAGCTCTTTTTTCTGATATTTTTTTACATAGTGAGATATAGGTCTTGAATTCCTGATAAAATTCACGTGATAGTATCTTTGATTTGGAGACATAAAATAACACAGAGCCTTCTTCTTCAATACATTTTGATATGGGATCGAAACTGCATTTGATTTTTCGTGAACCCATTATTTCCTTATTTACACCAAAGTGGAAAAAATCGGAATTATTATATGTAAGATAGAATTGTCCGACATTACGATGCTTATATCTTCTATATGATGCTTGTTCATTTCCTAAATTATTTCGTTCTATCTGAGAAGCTGGATTTTCAATAAATGGTTGAGCGAAAACTAATTTTGCATTCTTGAATTTATCATGGCAACGGCGTATTATGTTATCAAAATACATTCCTCTTAGATTTTCTTCATTGCTTAATTGCGCTTCATCAAACAAAAATAACCCAATATTAAAATCATTGGCATACTTAAATATCTCTCTACAACGCTCTGGGGTAACAATAAAGACATTTTTATTAGCGTGTGCAATATTTACTTTCTCAATAAATGTAAGAATATTAACACTTTTATCAGGAATTAGACTACAAAGTTTTGAATAATACTCATTTATGAGTGCTCTGGAAGGCACAACCACAACAACATCCGTATCACAATCTCGAATTAAATTCATTATGAGATAGGATTTCCCTGTACTCGTAGGAGCAGAAAAGCTAAACACTCTATTCTGAGCTATACCGGAAGCTATGCCAACTTGTACGGGGGTATAGAAATAATTGTAATGTTCATAAATTACATCCTCATACATTCTAAAGATTTGCTCTTTTAATGTTTTTGGTTCAGACAAGCTCTTGTAAAACAATGCCATAAAGCGTAAGATCTCTTCTTCTTTAGAAGCAAAAATCTGCGGATGATATATTTTTATTAAAGATAAAGTCTCAGAATCAGATATGTCAATAAGACCTTTATGAAATATGTTTGAGATGACTTCATCAAGAAGTCGCTCAATATCGCTACCCTCTAAAATTTGTTTTATTCTATTCATACATCAACTGCTACACAGATTAATTCTGAGCTACCTGTTAATTGTTGAAAATAAGCATTGGCTTGGATTTTGGCAATTAATTCATCATCACTTTCATTTTTTGATGCAAAAGCAGCAATATATCCCTTTTGCCCATTATTATAATTTACGAAAGCATTTCGTCTATCTTCTGGAACAAAAGGATGAACTGTAATCAAATCTTTATCATCCTTCTGATCTCTTTTAAAATTAACAATTTGCTTTAGGGCATCATTATGAGCCGTCCTTGCAGCTACATATTTTGATTCTCCAAACAGAATAATGTCATTTAGATTTATCGAATAGAAGTCAAAACCAGGATTTTGGGCTACTTGAGTAGCAATAAGCTCTCCTATAGGTATATCAAGATACTTATAACGATTGACAACTCCTTGCCGAGCAAGTTCTGAAACGACAAGTTCCCCAGAATTAGAATCTACAGCAGTAAGGTTACCATTATTAAGGTGATTTGCTATCGTTCTGACGGTAGGTTCTACTCTTGCATATAAAGACTGTCTAAGATATTCTGGCAAAAATGAATCAATCCAACTCATATTTGCAAGAGAGACAAATATATGGCGGATTGTTAACTGAAGATTATTAGGTTGAATACGCAATAATCTAATATGGGGTTGATGAAAACTACGATCACAAACAATGCTAAATGGCATATTATCACACTTTAGTCGTTATAAGAATTAAGAATATAGTAACCTCCTATTTTTTGGGAACCTTTATATTCTGTTATTCCACTATCAATGAGTTGTTTAACTATTCTTCGTATTGTTCTGATACTTTTATTTATAAAGCCTTTAACATAGTACAAAGTTACAAAGATTTTTTGATTAGTTGCTATTATTAAGTGGTTTATATGTCAAATGTGACGATCTCTCCAATAAAGCGAGAATTTTTCGAGAAACAAGTTTCCTGATTTTATTCTTTAACTCATAAGATTTTCCGTAAAAGCGGTATTGTCCGTCGGAACACCATTGCCCAAAACAAGTTTTGAACAAACGTGTGCCGACTACCGCATAGTTGGAGAAAAGGGCATTGCCTCACGCCTAAACGATGTTTAGACTGATGAAGCAATGCCCCTTTCTTTTGCGCCTATGCCAAGAGGTGCTTTTACGGGTTTTCAAATGATTTTTCTTTTTTCGCTGTCCCTTTTGCCGGAAGCGGAAAGTGAATGCAGAGCGTGTCAGCCTGCCCCATAAATGAAACAGGCGGCCACACATAGCAGGCAAACCGGGAAGAATGATTGTTGTCGCCCGGCAGGACAAGTCCTGTCGGATCGGAAAACAATCATACTTCCTTTGTTGTGGTTTGCCCTTTTCACGTTCCGGTGATGTCTTTTTCCTTTTGGTGATTCCTTTTTTACGGATTTTCCCCTGAAGTTTTTTCTACCCAATCTGCCTCTGTTTTCGTTTACCTCCATTTAGCGCCTTTCAGTGAGCCGCATCAGTCAGTCATTTCCGTTCTGGGCGCAAAGGTAATTCCGGGATTGGACGGGAAAGCAAGGTCAAGCCTCCTGTTTTCGGTAAAAATCTCCAGCCCTGCGGGTAGTATTTTGACCGAAAAACCTTGCATTCCCTAATCCCTACCTTTTCAAGCACCCGAAACGAAAACGACCGATGCGACAGAAAGACGCATAAAAAAAATGTCGGATAAACGAGAGGCAGATAAGATAGTTTGAAACTCAACTCCCTCAGCTCTTGAATCCGCATAAATAACAAAAAAATCAAAAACGGCGAAGATATGACGGCAACGGCAAATTTCAGACAAGTGGCGCAATACATCGGGTTGGCGATATGCGGCTTGATGATGCGCACCGCCTCCGGGGTGTTCGGCATCCTTTGGGGCATCATAAGAGAGATTGTAAACGGAGTGTTCCGAGTGGCGATAGGTGTAATCGTGGCTATCCTTTCCACCATTGCCTTCTTCGGCTTCATCCTTTGGTTACTCACCCTTTAACCCTTACCGACATGGCAAAGAGAAACAGCAGGACGGCAGCGCGGCAGTGCAGGTATTACGAGGTGGACAACATCTTCGTGTATATGGTGGAAACGTACATCAACGGCAATTTCAGCACATTCCGTGAACTCTACCACGAACTGAACAAGGACGCACGGAGGGATTTCATAGACTTCCTTTTCGGTGAAGTAGAGCCGACCTATTGGAGAGAGATACTGAAACAGACAATCTAAAAACGACAGCGATATGAAAGGAACAGACCATTTTAAGAGAACCATACAGATGTATCTGGAACAGCGTGCGGAAGAGGATGCGCTCTTTGCGAAGAACTACCGCAACCCTGCCAAGAACATAGACGAGTGCGTGACCTACATTCTGAACTACGTGAAGAAAAGCGGTTGCAACGGTTTCACGGACGGGGAGATTTTCGGACAAGCCGTACACTACTATGAGGAAAACGAGATAGAGGTAGGCAAGCCGATGAACTGCCAAGCGGTCGTGAACCACGTTGTGGAACTCACGGCAGAGGAAAAGGCGGAGGCACGTCAGGACGCTGTCCGCAGATACCAAGAGGAGGAACTCCGCAAGTTGCAGAACCGCCACAAGCCGAGAACCGCCACCAAAGCGACCGCACAAGAAGTACCACAACCCAACCTATTCAATTTCTGATTATGAAACCGAGAACACGCATACAGCAGGAAGTCGCACGTTTGAGCAAGCGACTACCGAGATTGACCGAAGAACAAAGGGCATACGCTTTCTGCCATTGCTTCAAGCATTACGCAATCAAGAGGGCAAACGGCATGAACATCTGCACCGAGTGCGGACATTCGTGGAAGAGCGACCACGACCTCGCGGACACCATCTGCGGATGCACCTGCCCACATTGCGGCATGGAGTTGGAAACGTTGCGCACCCGAAAGAGCGTTTTCAGAGATATGGAGTATTTCTCCATCGTCACCACCTGCAAGCAGTACCAAGTGGTACGTTTCTTTTCCGTCAATTCCCGATACAAGGCAGGACAACCAGCCGAGTATTCCGTCTTTGAGGTAGTGCAGAGATGGATTGCCCCCAACGGCAGGACAACGACCGTTGCCCGTCTGCGTAGCATGTCTTTATTCTACTATGACTTGTGGAATGAATACAGCGACATGGAGGTGCGCAGGAACCAAGAAACCCGTGCATACGACATCACTCCGAGATGCACCTACCCCCGACAGCGTTTCATTCCCGAAGTGGAGCGCAACGGTTTCAAAGGCGAATACCACAATATCCTGCCTTACGACCTATTCAAAGGCATCCTTTCCGACAGCCGTGCGGAAACGCTGTTGAAGGCAGGGCAATATCAGATGTTGCGCTACTACCTGCACCACTCTTTCAATATCGGGGGGTATTGGGCGTCAATCAAAATCTGCATCCGTAACGGCTACACCATCGCTGACGGCTCCGTGTGGCGTGACACGATAGACCTCCTGCGGCACTTCGGCAAGGACACGAACAGCCCGAAGTACGCCTGCCCCCAAGACCTCAAAGCCGAACACGACAGGTTGGTGGCAAGACGCAACCGCCAAAGGGAACGTGAACGGACGGAACGGCAACGGCAGAAAGCGGTTGAGGATGAAAAACAATATCTGAAAGCCAAAGGCATATTCTTCGGACTTGCCTTTTCCGACAACCTTATCTGCGTCAAGGTCATAGAGAGTGTGGAGGAAATGATAGAGGAAGGACGGATGATGCACCACTGCGTGGGCGGTTACCACAATCGGGAAAACTCCCTTATCCTTTCAGCGACCATTGACGGCAGACGCATCGAAACCGTGGAAGTGTCCTTGAAAACCTTTGAGGTGGTGCAGTGCCGTGGCTTATGCAACGAGAACACCGAACACAACGACCGCATCATCGCCCTTGTGAACAAGAACGCCAACCTTATCCGCGAACGGATGAAAGCGGCATAGCATCAACCCTAAGACAACGATAATATGGAAGTAAGAATTGAAAGTATGATTTGTGTGTGGGATGATAAAATCCCTGCCTTGTTCCTTGAATTTGTCAACCTACTCACTCTCACAACGAGTGAGGGGGAATTGAGAAAGAGCGTAAAGGCGTTTGCCGAGAAACACGGACTTGACAAGTTTTTCCTTTACGGCTTTGGCTCACACCATTTCTACCTGCACCAACGCTACACAAGCAACCCCGAAATGGTGATGAAGAACAGAGTTCTGTCAGTACATTTTTAATCATCTAAAAAGCAACATTATGGCAACACGAATGACTATCAACGGAGTAAGCACCTGTACGGAAGCAGGTACGGAGAAATATGAGCGTTTCCAATCGGGTATCGGCAGACGCAAGCGGACACTTGTGCAGTACGACTACCGCCATACAGACGGAGAACTGTTCGCTTGTGTCAAACCCAATTTGGACGAGTGTCGAACCGCAAGGGACAAGTGGCTGAACGCAAAAGCAGGAAAGGAGGGCAACCGATGAACACGACCTATCAGACGCTGATAGTCAGATTCAGCGAGCCTATCACGGCATTGGACGGTATCTTTAACGATGCCCAAGCGTGGGGAACGGACACCCTCAAAGGGTGGATAGATGATTACGAAAGCACACGTTTCACCGCCACCGACAGCCATACGGCAGTCATCACGAGCGAGTACAACATGGAATGTGTGAAGGAATGGCTGCAACGGCAGACACCCATTGCCGAGATGCGAGAATTTTGAACGGGTTGGCGGTGTCCGCACCGCCAACACTTAAAAACAAAGGATATGATAGCAAAGACGATATTACAGCAGATAGGCGGAAAACGCTTTACCGCCATGACGGGTAGCCGTGATTTCATAGATATGGGCAATGGCTTACGGATGAGCCTTACAAGGAACAAGACAAGTGCCAACCGCCTTGACATCATCTATGATGCGGGGGCAGACCTCTACAATATGCGGTTCTACCGCAGGACATTCAGCAAAAAGACTTTCGAATGCAAGGAAAAGGACATTGCCGTACACGAGGGCATCTATTTTGATATGCTGGAAGAAATGTTCACGATGGTGACAGGACTTTACACACGCTTTTGAGTGGAGGCGGCGAGAGCCGCCCTACTTTCTTTCGGTGAGCATGATGGCGGACAAAGAAAGTAGCAAAGAAACCTCTGTGCCAATCTGCGATATTATTCACAAAAACAAGTTTTAATCATGGAATCAATCAAGCAGGACGGAAAAATCATCTTGCACGGCAACGACGGCATAAGCATAAAGATGATTTTCAAAAACCTTACGGGAAAGAATTTTCAAGGTCGGGAGTATGCGGACTATATCCGTCACATCGCAATCGGTAGCATGGGATTTACGCCCGGCAGCATCGAACTTTGCAGGAATGGTGACGTGACAGACACGGGTACAATCCCGAATGTATGAAAGGCGTAAAATCCGATGAAGTTGGCAGCTTCATCGGATTTTTATTATAAGTAAATAGTATGATTGGGCTGATTTATTTTTGCGAAAAAGGCATTCTTGAAGTATATAGTGGTTTTCCCAATACTTTAGAAGTAAGTAGTAGCAAAAATTGTAATGGTTGTGTTTTAAGAAATTCACTCACCAACCAAATTTCTTTTTCAGAAAGCACTTTTTCAAATAAATATGGATGGTATCTTGTAATAGAACCGAAGAAAAACATCAAGTAATATATAACTGTTGCAGATGATAATGTCAGTTGTTGAACATTCGGGTCTGTTGCATTTAGCGGTAAAAACTTATATATGTTACTTGCATCTTTTATGAGATGATTAGAATTAATATACAACCGATATTCATCTCCTGTGCTATAAGTCCATAATCCTTTAGATGATAGTTGTTTTGAAAATAGATAAAATACGAGCCTACTCAAATTAGGAGTAGTCATATTATAATCCTCTTTCAAGTGCCATTTTAGGTTTATTTCTTCGATGTTATACCCAGCAGAGGTTAGTAAAGTACGTTCATTGGGTGTACTGTTTATCATTCCCTTGTACACTAAATGCCGCCCTTCTTTTTCAATAATAGGAGCTTCAAGACGAATAAAAGATTCTTTTGTCTTAAATGTTTCACTAACTGTTCGATGAATACCTATACAGGACTTCAATAATGAGATTATGTCTATTTTCCACGGACCATTGTCATGGTTAGCTGGATTAGGATGCTTGAATTCTATATTATCACCAAATAATTGCGCAAGTTCATACGCTACGGATATTTTTTGGGAAACACCTCCAGCTGATTTAAGATTTTTTACTGTAACAAAACAGTCTTGTAATTGCGCATTGCTGTTTATACTACAAGAATCGATACCATGATTAAATTCTAAATTTAATGTAAGTAAAGTTGAATTTGTTAGAACAATTGAGGCTTTAGCTATATTAAGAAAAGAATAGTAATACAGCAAAGGTTTTGATTTAATAGGAGCCAGTGATGCTGCTTCATAAAAATACTGTGCTTGTTCAAGAACAGATAAGAGAAAAGGGTAATCTGTCGTTCCCGGAAAGCGTTTCTTTTCTGATTTAATGATATAATGCCAAAGTGCCCATATATCACTCACACGAATCTTTTCTGCTTTCAAAAGATAATCGGTTGAGGATTCTTTTATAAAAATGGGGAAGCCGTATTGAGCTTTGATTTGTTTCATCTTATCTAAAACACATATAACATCTTAATAATGTGCAAAGTTATAAATTATTGTTCTAAACTTATATTATTATGATTGCTTTTACAAAGAATTAGGCATTGTAATAGTATATCACGATCAATCCCGAATGAATGGAAAACACAGAAAATCCGATGAAGTTGACGGCTTCATCGGATTTTCGTTTACAGTCACGGAATATACAGCAGCGCAAACTCCGCCTTCCTCCGTTTGAGCAGCATGGCATGGCGTTTTCCCTTGTAGTTGCAGAAGGCGATATACTCCCGGTAGATGTTTCTGTCGCCCGCCTCCAGCTTTCGGATCAGCGAGCTTTTGGGTATCTTTCCGCTCCCCAAAAGCCGGTATGGTCCGACATTGTAGGCAAGCGTGGCAAGCAAAAGACTGTCTTTTCCGAACTGCCGGAACATCGCGCAGAAGTTCCGCATGTCTTTCCGCAGGAGTGCGTCAGCCTGTCGCTTCGTCATGGTTCGTGCCGAATACCTTTCACCCGGCAGAATTTTGTGTCCCCAACCCACATACGGGTGATGTTTTTCCGAGTGCCAGCCCTCAAAATATTTCGTGCAGCGCACAGCCCTCTCGAAAAGTGGCAGCCGGTAGATTGCCGCCTGCCAGTCCGTTCCCTCTTGGCGGCTGATCCGTGCAGACACGGAACAGACCGCCAGAAGCGAACAGAGCATTGTCATGAATACACGCATCATTTCAGCAAGGGTCTGAAGTTGCCGATGGGAACGATGGTCAAGCCGTCATCCTTTACATTCCGGTTGTTGAAGTCAAATTCCAGCTCGAAGGAGTTGCCGAAGTTGTCCTCCACCACCACGATGAAGTTATGCGCCTCGTCACCCTCCGCCGTATAGTACAGACGGAACTTCCCGTTCTCCAGCAGGTAGCGGTCGTTGGGCAGGAAGGTGATGCCGTTATCCATTTTCAACTTTCCTTCCCCCTCAAACTGGAAATAGCGGATGGTGTAAAGCGTGTTAGCGAAGTCGCCCTCCTTTTTCAGTTCACAGCGGATTTCCACCGTCTGCCCCTTCGTCACCTTGTTCGGTACGGGCATGACCTCCACCGTGAAGGGATAGGACTGTTGAATGTCCATGTCGTCGTCGCACGACACGAAGGTGAATGACACGGCGGCTATCAGGCATAACGCCACCGCCTTGAAGATGTTTGTTCTCTTGTTTCTGTTGTTCAGTATGTTCATTATTTTTCGATTTTTAGATGGTTGTTTTTTTATTTTTCGTTGTCAGTTGCAGGTACTCGTTCAAGTCCTTGCAACCGTCATAGAGGGAGGAACGGTCGGTGACACGCTCCCCATATCGCTTGGTGAGTGCGTCAAGCGTCCGCCGTCCGGCTTCGTCACGGTCGAGGAAACAGCCGATGCGCCCGTAGCCATCCAGCAATCCCGCCACCTTCTCCACGTTGGCGACGGAGTTCAACACAAGGCAGTCAGCGTTACCGGTTACACCAAGCGTCACGGCGGATAGAAAGTCCATGAAGCCCTCGAACACGAGGCACTTTCCAGTCGGGATGTCATTCGCCTTTACCAGCGATACGGACTTCGGAGGTATGCACCCCTTGAAAAAGCGGCTTCTGACTTCATAGCCTCCTGCTATGTTCGGAAAGCCAACGGCAAAATACCGTTTCCCACGCACACCGTAGTTCAAGCGGCAACAGTGACGGGATGCGATGGCGTAAGGGATGCCCCGTTCCGATAGATATTCCGTCAGCAGTGAGCGGAGCAGCGGAGCGACCTCCACATCCTCAAAGACGGGTTCAATCGGCTTTGGTAGATAGGTGGGCTTTCCCCATCCGGTCACCGTCATATTGGCGGTTTCCGCTATGAACTTCGCTTGCGCCATGAAGTCATCACTTTGCAGAAACTCCCCGGCAAGCGTGAAGATGTCGCCGCCTTTGCCCAAGCCGAAGTCGTACCAGAGCTGTTTCGCTACGTTCACACGGAAAGAGGGTGTGCGCTCGCCCCTGTACGGGGCGATATACCACAGCTCGTTACCGCTCCTTCTGACAGGCTCATGCCCCAGCCGTGCGAGAAAATCCGCAAGCGGCATCCTTCTGACAGCATCTATTTCCGTCCTTTCCATGCCCGTGTCAGTTGATGATGAACTTGATACCGACCCCGAACTGCGTGTGAAACTTCCGCGTGTCGCCACCCCAAAGGCAACGCTCCCGCAAGTTGGCAAGCAGGGCGATACGGTCTGCCACGTAGCACTCCACATCGAGCGTCAGCGCACCGCCGTATATGAAGGCGTCCCGGTCGTGCAGCGTGGAGCCGTCATGCAGCACCTTCTTCCCCCAGTTCACCGACTCATATCCGGCAAGAGCCGAAGCCCCGGCATAGACGAATACGATTTTTCGAGTGTCCGACAGTATCTTGAAGTAATAGCCGCCCTCCGCCGTGAACTGCGCCACGGGTATCTTGGTGTTCTTGTAAGGATTGTTTTTCAGGAGGTATTCGCCACCGAACACCCACTTGTTTCCCCTCTTCGTGTAGGTGGAGAGAGCCGCCCCGAAACTGTAGCCGCCGTCTTTGCCACCGGGATTGAAACCGTCCGCCATGTCCGCCCTCACCTCGATACCCTGCATTTTCGGCAGGCATCGCTGGGCGTGCGCCTGCCCCGTGAACAGGGCAAGCGACGCGATGATTATTGCAATGTACTTTCTCATGGTCAGCGCACTTGAAGTTCGTTGATGGTGCCGGCGCGTACCAAATCCTCGTTCTCAATCACGAAGGACTGGTGGCGTCCACCGCTCTTCTCGTTCAGCTCCACAACGAGGCACTTGTCATCGGGGATGGTGAACTTCGCCATCGTGAAGACCGTGCGCTCACTCTTTTTGCCCGGCACGAGGGTGGCGTAGTTCTGCGCACGGAGCGGCAGGATAATCTGCTCCTGCACGGCGGTACGCTTCGCCACCTTCTTGTCCACGATTTTCCATGTGATATAGTCCACATCGAAAGGCACGTTGCTCTGGTTCTTTATCTCCGTGTGGAAATAGAGCAATCCGTTATGCGTGTAGATGCCTTTGAGAAGATACTGGATGCCGAAACGCTTGCAGCCGATATGCTTCACCTCGCGCTTGTTCTGTTTGTGGATGGACTTCATGATAAGTCGCACCAGCATCGGGCTTTCGCTGCCCAGCTCTTTCAGATAGATTTCCTGTGCGTTATTCGGGCGGTTCACCGTGCTGCCGTCATGGATGAAGTCGCACATCTCCACATTGAGCAACAGCGGTTCGGCGGCATACTTCACGTTGAAGGTGTAGAAACTGCCGTCCTCCGTGATGACGGACATGTTGGTTTCGTTGGGAAAATTCCTCACGGTCGCCTTCACACGGATGACGTTCTCCGCTCCGTCGGCTTTCCCGGCAATCAGGTCGGGCGAGCCTAAATCGACATAGCGCACCTCCGCCGGAAAAATGACGTGGACGGTCTTGTCGTAAGTCACTTCCAGACCGTGCGGCGGTATCATGCGGTCGAAGGTCAGCTTGCGTGACAGCCCGTGATATAGGTCGCCGTCCGCCTCCTTCTGCGGACAGATCTCCTTCGTCAAGGTCGGCTGTTCATTACTTCCGTTGTTCTGTTCAACGGTTACATTCTCCTGCGCGTTGGCAGTTGCGATGCCCATAGCGAGGGCAAACATGATGATTACTTTTCTCATTACTTTTGGATTTTTAGTGGTAATTTTTTTTGATTGATGGTTATTTTCAGTCCTTTTCCTGATAGAGCATGACCCTATACCCGGCTTTCAGATGCACCTTGACGGTGCGCATCTTTTTGGCGATATACTGGCTTGTGCCTTGTATCAGCCCCTTGCCCAAGTCGGAGGCGAGCTGCGCCCCGGCATTGGTGGAGATGTTGATGCTGCTTCCGAGTGAGCCGCCCATGTTGGCGGCGACTTCCCGGACAGCGTTCATCTCCATCGAGTTCGGGATGAAGATGCCGGGCTGTCCGTCCGTGTCATAGACCGCAAGCTCCACGGGGATAATCGTGCCGTCGTATTCCAGCGAGGAGATCTCGATGTCGAGTCGTTCACCCTGTATCTTGCCCGTGCCGACCACCACCGCATTGCGTGGGATTGTCCTGCCTGCCACCGCCATAGGCTCCAGCAGATGCAGCCTTACCGTCTGCCCGTCCGTCACGCTCTGCGCCCCATGCACGCACGCCGGTATGGTGTTCCTGTCCGATACCTCCGCCGTGCCGACAGCCGTGTTGAAACCCCGGTTGCGTTCCTGCGATAAGGCGGCGACAAACTCCGCATTGCTCATGGGTTGTGCAAGGGAGGAAACGACTTGGCGTGTCACCTGCCTTACAGGTGTCGCCGTGTTCTTCTTTCCCTTCTGCACGGTAGTTGGCTCTGCCGCCTGTTCCGGCTTTCCTCCGTTCTGACCGCCCATGTACTTTGCCGCCAGCTCATAGGACTTCTCCATAAGTGCCACCTGCTCGTCCATAGAGGAAGCCTTGCCCTTCTCGCTTTCCAGTTCCGATTCCAGCGAGGCGATACGCTCCAACAGCTCGTCCATCTCCGCATTGTCATTCTTCGGCTGTTCGTAAAAGTTGCCGAGGGTGGCGTTCAGGTCACGGTAGGCGGCTGCGGAGGATTGGATGGTTTGCGGCGTGGCGGGCTTTGCCCTTTCTTCCTTGCCGCCCGGATTGGCGAGGTCGAAGTCCGTACCGTCCTCCGTTCCCGCTATCTCGCGGTCGAACATGTCGCCCAACTGCCCGATGGCACGGTTGCGGCTCTCCAGCCGTTCTTCCATCTCCCCATGCTCGTAGGCTTTCAGCTTGTCGCCGATAATCTGCCGGTTCGCCTTGTCAGCGTCGGGCATCTCGGTGTTGTAGCCCTCCGTTCCCGGCGGTTGCTCCTTGCCGGAGGACGGGGCGAATATCAGCCACATCGCCCCAATGAACACCAGCACCATAGCGGGTAGCACGATCATCTTCTGCCGTTTCAGCCGCTGCGCCTCAGTCAGCGGTTCGCGCTCCTTTTTGGGCTTTCCCGTGTCGGGAGCGGTTTTGTTCTCTTTCATCGGTTCATTCTTCGTCTGTTCCATATAAATAAGGTGTTAAGTGATTGTCTGTTTCCGCCGGGGTCGGCAGTTCTACCCGTCCGGCGTGTCCCGTTTCCATACGTGAGCCGTCGTTCCTGCCGATGTCATAGACGGCTCTGCCGAAGGTATAGAGGGCAAGCACCGCGAAAGCGGCGAGCATCCCCAGCACGATGCGGCGGCGTGTTTCCGGCGGCAAGCCGTCCAGATACCCTTTGAGCCTTGCCACCAAGCGTTTTCGTTTGTCGTGGAGTTTCCAATACATGCCCCACATTGATTTTCTGATACTTTTCATGTCCTGTTATCGTTTGATTGTCTGTAAATCCTTGTTCTCGATGATAGTGAAGCCCTCAATGGTGAAGCCATTGGGGTTGTCGTCCGACCGCGATGCGTTCAGCAGGCGGCAGGTGGTCACGAGGCTGCGCTCGGTGACGTTGCTCTGCCGGATGATTTTCTGCGTGGCGTAGGTCACGGCACGGTAGGGATAGGCGTTGAAGTCACACACCACGCTGTCCACCTTCAACACTTGGTTGATGTTTCCGGCGATAATGCGGTTGTAGTACCCCTTCTCGGCGAAGTCCGAATAATAGTGGTACACGCTCTTGTCTGCCAGCAGCAAGGCACGTTTTACGTTGTGTTCAATCGCGCTTTTTTCAGGTGACAGCGTGAAGAAAAGCTCGTGGAAGCGGCGCACATGCTCCCGTGCTTCCGCCGGGCGGTTCTGCGATAAATCCTGAGAGAGAGCCAGCATCAGGCTCTTGCCGTTGTCCAGCACATAGATTTTCTCCCGTTGCTTCTCCGCGAAACGGTAGGAGTTCCAAACGCTCCACACTGTCACCACGGCGCACAGCGAGAGGAAGACGATACCGAACAGGCGTATCTGCCTGAACGACGATTCGATGTTTCTAAGTGATTTGAATTCCATTTATATTTTTAATTTATGATTGCACATTGATTATTTCAGCAATTTGCCGACACGTCCGACTGCGTTTCCTGCGGTCGCTCCTGCAATTCCGCCAGCCATGCTTCCGGCGCGTCCCGCCATCTGGTTCACGTTGCGACCGTAACCGCCCATGCCTCCGGCTTGGATAATCCAGCCGGCAACGGTGGGAATGGTGAAGTAGCCGATGATGCCGATGCAGAGGAACACGATGTACACCCCGTCGCTCGAATCCAGCGAGAAGTTCGGGTCAGCCTGCATCCGCTCGATGTCGCTTTGCAGCATCAGCACCTGTATCTTCGCCAGTATGGTGCTGAACATGTCCGACACCGGCAGCCACAGATAGACCTGTATGTAGCGGCATATCCACTGCGTGAGCGTGCTTTGGAATCCGTCCCACACAGATATGGCAAAGGCTATCGGACCGAGTATCGCCAGCACCACGAGGAAGAAGGTTCGGACGGTGTCTATCACGAGGGCGGCGGCTTGGAACAGCAGTTCGAGTATCTCGCGGAAGAAGTCGCGGATGCTCTTCTTCATGTTGTACATTCCCCGGTCGATATACATTCCCGCCATCGTCACCATGTCGGAGGGCGACCAGCCGAGTTCCTCCAGTTGCTTGTCAAATTCCTCATTGGACACGAGGTAGGCGGTTTCGGGGTTGCGTACCATCGCCTCGTATTCCAGCTTGTCCTTCTGCTCCCGGTATCGGTTCATGTCCAGCGTTTCCGCCTCCAGCATCTTTGCCGTGCCCTGTACGACGGGTGAGAGGATGCTGTTGATCGTGCCCAGCACCACAGTCGGGAAGAACATGATGCACAGACCGATGGCGAAAGGACGGAGCATCGGGAACACGTCTATCGGTTCGGCTCTCGCCAGCGACTGCCATACCCGGTAGGCGACGTAGAACAGCGCGCCCAGCCCGGCGATGCCTTTCGCCACACCCGCCATGTCTCCGCACAACGGCATCATCTGCTCGTAAAGCGAACGTAGAATCTGGTGAAGGTTGTCGAAATTCATAGGCTACCAGTATCTTTCGTTCATGTTTCCGTACAGCCCCATGATGCGGTCGAGGTCGTTCTTCTTTTTCGCACGCAGATAACTCACGGAGATGTTCTTGTTGGTGTAGTAACTCACGAGGTTGCGGTAACGCTTCATCTTCGAGTGGCAGCGTTCCACCACGTCCATGCGCTCCTTGTCGGTCATGGAGAGCGTGGTGATGTTCACCACATTCTTCAGTTCCGTCAACACTTCGTTGCTCTCTTCCAGCAGTTTCGTGTAACCGAAAGCGATTGCCGACAGCTCTTCAGGTCTGAAGTTCCCGTCACGGAGCATCCTTTGGAAACTGTTTACATAAATGTCGGTGATGTCGCCTACCATCAGGATAGTCTGCTGCACCTTGCGGGCGTCCTTGACGAGATTGTTCACCGATTTGAGGGCATCGTAATACTTTTTGCCCTGCTGATAGATTTTCACCGTTTCCTGAAAGTTGCTCACCATGTTCGTGGCGGTCTTGGAGGTATGGATGATGTTTTTGGAGGCATTGATGATACCCTGCGCCAGATTGCCCGGATCGCTTACTACCCACTGTGCGCTTGCCCTGCCTGCGAAAAGCAGGCACAAACAGATAATCATTGTTATTCTTGTTCTCATGTTACTTTGGATTTTAGTGGTTGTTATTCTTCTGTCGGGTTCTCCGGCTGCGGCTTCACCCGCACATAGTCCCCGTTTGGCGAGAAGGTCAGCACGTCCGTTGCCTCGTTGTAGGACACGTCGATGCGGAAGCCGGTGTTCATGAACAGGTTGCCGTTTTCCTCCTGCAAGAGATAGGTTTCCGGTTTCAGCTTGCGGCGCAGACCGTTCCGGCGGAACACCGTCACCTTGTAGGCTTCGCCCTCCTTGTAGATAAGCACGTCCGGTTTCCCCTCCACGCTCTCCCAGTTCCCGCACAGCATGTCACGGCGGTTGTCGGCCACGTCACAGGATTGCAGCATCATGACCGCCAATCCAATCAAGCACTTGCTGACTTGCAGCATTTTCACTTTTGGTAAATTCATACGCGTTTTTCTTTTTTTATTGATACATTCTGTTTTAGTTATTCCTTGTTCCTCCGCCTTTCGGCAAGCTGCAGGATGGCGGCTTCGATGTCACCGCCCAGCTTCTCCGCCAGACGGTAAACCTCCACTTTTTCCGTTTCTTCGGTAGTGTAGGCCAGATACTCTTCCGCGCTGACCTCTGTGGCATAGACAGCCGACTGCGTGCCTCCCAAGCCTATCCACACCTCCTTGTAGAGCCGTGAAGGGTTGTTTGCCATGTTGATGGAGAGTATCTGCCCTTTCTCCTTTTCCGTCAGTCCGAGCAACGCCTGTATCTGGTCGAACTTGTTCATGTACTTGCGCTGGTCGAGAAGTATCTTGCAGTCGGAGTTGTTGATGATGCTCTCCTTGACCACGGGAGAGGAAATGATGTCGTCCACCTCCTGCGTCACCACGATTGCCTCGCCGTAATATTTTCTGACCGTCTTGTACATATAGCGCAGGTATTCAGCCATGTTCGCCGAAGACAACGCCTTCCAAGCCTCTTCCACTATCAGCTGTTTGCGCACGCCTTTCAGACGGCGCATCTTGTTAATGAAGGCTTCCATGATGATGATGGTCACGACCGGAAAAAGCTCGCGATTTTCCTTTATGCTGTCAATTTCGAAGACGATAAACCGCTTGCCGAGCAGGTCGATGTTCTCCGTGGAGTTGAGCAGGAAGTCGTAGCGTCCGCCTCGGTAATATTGCCGCATGGTGGTGAGCATATTGTCGATATTGAAGTCTGACTTCTCCACCTTTATCTCACGTTCCGCCAGTTCGCGGCGGTAGTCGTCGCGCATATACTCGTAGAAGGTGTTGAACGAGGGGACGATGCTCCGGTTAGCCCTGATACGCTCGATGTATGCGTTCACCGCGCTGCCCAGTTCGCCGCTTTCCGTCTTCGTCACTTTGTCGTCCTCCGACTTCCAGAGCGTCAGCAGCAATGTCTTGATGCTGTCCTTTTTCTCCACGTCGAACACGTAATCATCAGTGTAGAACGGGTTGAACGATATGGGCTTCTCTTCCGTGTAGGTGAAATACACGCCGTCCGCTCCGCCTGTCTTGCGCCGGATCATGCCGCACAAACCCTGATAGGAGTTTCCTGTGTCCACCAATACCACATGTGCGCCTTGCTCATAATATTGGCGCACGAGGTGGTTCATGAAGAACGACTTGCCGCTGCCCGAAGGACCCAGCACGAACTTGTTGCGGTTCGTGGTGATACCCCGCTTCATCGGAAGGTCGCTGATGTCGAGGTGCAGCGGTTTCCCCGTGAGCCTGTCCACCATCTTGATGCCGAAGGGCGAGAGCGAGCTGCGGTAGTTGGTTTCCTCTGTGAACAGGCACACCGCCTGTTCAATGAAAGTGTGGAAACTCTCTTCCGCCGGGAAGTCCGCCGCATTGCCGGGTATCGCCGCCCAGTAGAGTGTCGGGCAGTCGATGGTGTTGTGGCGCGGCACGCACTCCATGCTTGCCAGCTGGCTGCCCACGTCGTTCCTTATGTGCTTCAGTTCCTCCGCGTCGTCGCTCCACGCCATGACGTTGAAGTGCGCCCGTACCGAGGTCAGCCCGTAGGAATGGGCTTCGTTCAGGTATTGGTCTATCCACTCGCGGTTGATGCTGTTGCTCCTTGAATACCGTGAGAGCGACTGCATGTTACGGGCGGACTTCTCGAACTTCTGCAAGGTTTCCTCGCTGTTGTCTATCAGCACATACTGGTTGTAGATATGGTTGCAGGAGAGCAGAAGCCCCACCGGGGAGGCGAATGACAGTCGGCAGTCACTCCGGTCAGTGGAGAGTTTCTCGTAACGGGTATCGGTAGCCACCTTGCCCGGCAGGTCTTCCGCGTCGGAGAGGGTGTGCAGGCACAGGCGGTTGTCGCCGATGCGCATCTCCCTTGCCGAAAGCTCGATGTCCTGCAAGGTGGTATTCCCTTCCGGCATGAGCGAGAAGTAGCGTTCAATAAGCCCCGTCTTTCCCTCCGTCCCCACAATCTCATCGGTGGATAGGCGGCGCAGGCGGACAAGCCCGCTGTCGTTCATGATGCGCTCGAACTGTTCGCAAGCCTCCATGAATTTGGTGGCTGTTTCCCTGTCCAGCTCCTTCGGGATGATGTGCCCCCGGCACAGCGTGCTGAAGTTGCTCTGCATCCGGCTACGCTCCTTCGTCGTCTTGGTCAGGTAGAGGTAGCAGGTGTGTTTCAGGTACGGACGCTCGTTGAAATGTCGCTCGAAAGAACGGCTCAAAAAGCTCATGTCGTCATTTTGCAGCTCCGACTTGTAGCGTTCCTTGATGAACCAGTCCTGTTTGTGGACGACGGAGTAGTCCGGCAGCACCTTGATCGCCTTGCACCAGCAGCCGTGTATAGCCTCGTACTCCGCGCCCGTCACGGTGTAAAGTTCCGGCAGCTCCACCTCGAAAGCCACCGTGATGTCGGCGTCCTTTGAGATGATGCAGCCATGCTCCACCGCAAGCAGGGGGAACTTGTTTTCCAGTGTTGTCATTTTTGATGTATTCCTCATGTCGTTTCTTCCTTTCGTTGTCGTTTGAACAGACGGGTTATCCGCCGCCGGTTAATCAGGTATCGGGGATGGCTCCGTGCCGCTCCCAGTTTCATTAGCCCGTGTTCGCCGTACCGGGCGTTCAGCGCGAAGGTCTGCCACACAAGGAGGGAGGACGATGCCGCGCCGAAGCCGATACATACCCACTGGTCGATGCCGACCATGTAGAGAATGACGAACAGGACGAAGAGAGCCAGCAGACCTCCGCAGAAGATGAAGAGGTACTGTGCCTTCAAACCCTTGAACTCTACCGGACGGCCGATACCCTTGTTGATTGGGTATTCAGCCATACATTATTACATTAAAGGAAGAATGAGCGCAGGATGGTGGCGGCTACAATCAGGAAGATACACGCGCCGAACCACGAGGCGGCTGTCTTGCTGGTGTCGGGGTCGCCCGATGAAAACTTGCCGTACACTTTTACGCCCCCGATAAGCCCGACGACTGCACCGATGGCGTATATCAGTTTAGTTCCGGGGTCGAAATAAGAACTCACCATAGAGGTGGCTTCGTTGATGCCCGCGATGCCGTTTCCTTGCGCAAAAGCGGAGGCAGTTGCGGCGATGATGAATGCCGCAAAGAGGATTGCTTTTCTGTTTCTTACGATGTTCTTGTTCATAAACTGTTCTTGTTTTTGTGCCGTCGAAAGGGTGGATGGTCCTTTGTCGGGCGGTTGATACTCTGTTACTTTACTTTGGTTTTAGTGGATGCCCGTTTGTTTCCACGGACTTGGGTGTGTCCGTTGCGGACCGGATGCGCCTTGCGCTTCCTCGCCGCGTGGGTTGATTGTCATTCCTTCATGCTCATTTCTTTTTTTGTTGTCATACATAGTTGCGGATGTCGAACTCCTCTACGTTGTCAGGCACGACGAACTCCTTTTCAGGTTTCTTCAGCCGAATCTCGATAAGCCCCTTGATGCGTATGCCTATCTCCGAAGAGCCTTCCATCATTTTCTCGTACAGCTCCGTGCCTTCCATGTCGGTGAACACCTTTGCCGCCTTTTCACGTTCCGCCTGTGTCGCGTCCGGGTTCTTGGCAGTCTTGCAGGCGTCGTCGATCTCGTCAAAACTGCTGCCCGAAGCCCGTGGCGTGTCCGAAGCGTCCTCTTCCGGTTCGTCCTCCCCGTAGCCCAGTTCCTCCGGCGGTATGCTCGTGAATGTTTCATCGAGCTTTTCCTCCGGGACTTGTGCCGGGCGGGATGCGGTTTCCGTGTTTCCGTCGTCAAAAGTAGCCTCTTCCTCCGACAGTTCAATGCCTTTTTCCGAAGTGGCGGCTTCTTGCGTCGGTATGGCTGCGGTTGTCCGGGTGGACGCCATTTTGAAACGGCTTTTGCCGATGATGTCCGCCTTTGCCGTGGAAACTTCTTCATGTGCCTCTACGCACTTGGGGACATTCCTGTCCAACGACCGCCATAATCCGACAATGCCCTTGAAGAAGCGGACAATCCGCGTGTCCATGATGCGCTCGTAAAGGAGCAGGAACAGGAACCAGAGGTTGCAGCCGACCGATACCGCCAGCAGAATGTCTGTCATGCTGATTGTGTAATTCATATCCTTCCGTTTTTGGTTAGAATACTGAATTATAATTTCGGGCATAAAGGCTCTTTATCGCATCCTCGCATTGGTTGAAGTGGTGCGTCAGCACATGGTCGATGTAAGCGGACAGCGTAAGCCGGTCATGCCCGATTACACGGGTGATACGCATGATACGCTCGTGGTACTCCGGGCGCACATACGCCATCTTCCCCTCACGTGCCTTTACTTCCGGGTCGCGGATGAACAGGCGTTCATAGTCCTTCTCACTGCATTTGCCGCTTACCGGGACAGGCGATAGGATTTCCACACTCGCCTGCACTTGGGCAAACATACCTCCGCAGTCTTGCTGTGGTCTTTTTTCATTCGGTGTCATTTCTTTTTCCATTTTCAAATCAGATCTTCACGTTGTTTCTTGTACAGTTCGTTGATTCTCTCCTTGTGCTGTTCCAGATGCTGGCGCAGCACGGTATCCACATATCCGCCTACTGAGATTTCCCCTCCGGCGATGTCGTTCACGATTCTGAGGATCTTGCCGTGGACGTCACGGCTGATATAGACACATTGGCGGGTCTTTATCTCGTTGCGGCGCAGGAACAGCTCGTTGTAGTCCTCGTCCTGCCTTTTCCGGCGTCCACTTTCCCTCTGCGCTTTTTCCCGTGTTACGGGTTGCACAGGAGATGGTTCCGGTGCGGCGGTGTCCTCTTCGGTCGGTGCAGCTGCGGGTACTTCCTGTGCGGGGCGCAGTGTCCCGTCCTGTGTGCGCCGCCCGATGGAGGCTAACAGCAGTTCCTCGTCGATGCCTTCCGTGTTCACTTTCCTGCTGCCCATGCTCACTGCGGTCTGATGATGTCGCTTATCTCTTCGGAAAACTCCCGGATGCCACTCCCTTTCAACAGTGCCGTGTCCATCGGGAAGATGGTGGAGCGGAAAACGCTCTTGCGCTCTTCCGAAAGGTCACGACGGAACTTCTTGCTGTCGGGCAAGCGGGTGGAAAGTACCGGAAAGCCCATTTCGGCGATCACTTCCTCGTAGACTCCGTACAGGTCGTTCCTCTCCCTGCCGTCCACCATCGTCCAAAACAGATGCAGCCCCTTTGTTTTCGCCTGCCCGGTCGTCATCAGCCTGTCGCGGAACATCGTAACGAATTTCAGGGTACTCTCCACGACGAAACGATCGGCACTCAGGGGCGTGAAGATGTAGTCCATCTGCGATAGCGTCTTTATCACGCCGTTGCTCCGGAGTGTCCCCGGCATGTCGAAGAAAACCACGTCGGGCTTCACGACCTCGGCGGCGATCATCCTTTCCGCATCGTCGAGGGCGTTCACCGCGTTGCTCTTGATGACCGGATAGGCGTTCTTCTTTATCTTGCGGAAATGGTCGCACGCGAGAGCCTTGAAGTAGATGCTCCCGCCGATGAGTGCCGTCTCATGTTCGCGCAGGCCGTGGATGCTGTGCTGCGGGTCGTCGCAGTCCACGACGGCGACATTGTAGCCTTTCACGTTGTGGAGGTAACTGGCGGCGAGTGCCGTGACGGTGGATTTGCCGATGCCACCTTTTTGTGTTGCGAATGCAACGAAGATTTCCTTACTCATAGTTCTATACATTTTAATTGTTGATGATTTGTTTTTCTGTTTCCATACGGATTTGGCTGTCGCACCATCCGCTTCCGTGACTACACACGCAGGCTGGTCGTCGCGTATCCGGTTCTGTGGTGAAGCGGTGCGTCGGACAAATGGTGATTGACGACATTGCGTCATGAAGTCATTGAATCCATACGTCACCGAATTGTCGGAGAACCGGGTTTCCGACGGTTCGGGTATCCGTTTCGGCAAGTATCCGAAGAAGCGGTTTTCCGGGTATTTGAATATTCCGTTTCTCATATCTTCAAACCGTTAGTTTCTTGAATCATGCTGCAAATAAACAAGTATATTTTTGAACCTGTATCACTTCTCCGGCAAGTGGCAGCACGTTGCGCCGGTTGGCAGTCATTGACCGGGTCAAGCATCTGTCCGATATCGCTTTAAGGGCGTAACTTTGCACCCGGACGGCAGGGTTCGCCGATGGCGCGCGGCCCGGAGTCCTAAAAGGTATTTTCCCAATCCGTCCCCTGACGGATTTTTATGTTCACCTGAACATAGCAAGATGTCTTTTCAGCCGCTCAAAATATTTTGAGCAGCCACGAAAAGCACTTGCCCTTGCAGGGGACGGGCTTTCCCTCCGAAGTCGGAAAGCCTTTCAGAACTGCGGTGCCGTGAACAGAAGCGGCGGCTTATGCCGTCAATCCGCTAAATCCAAAGTGATATGAAAGAGAAAAGGAAAAGCAAAGCAGGGAGAAATCCCAAACTCGATCCGGCGGTGTACCGCTACACCGTCCGTTTCAACGAGGAGGAACACAACCGTTTCCTCGCCATGTTCGGAAAATCGGGTGTCTATGCACGGTCGGTTTTCCTCAAAGCGCACTTCTTCGGGCAACCGTTCAAGGTGCTGAAGGTGGACAAGACGCTGGTGGACTACTACACCAAGCTATCGGATTTTCATGCGCAGTTCCGCGCCGTGGGGACGAATTACAACCAAGTCGTGAAGGAATTGAGGCTGCATTTTTCCGAGAAAAAGGCGATGGCGTTGCTCTACAAGCTGGAGCAACACACCGTCGAACTCGTGAAACTGAGCCGTCAGATTGTGGAATTGTCGAGAGAAATGGAAGCAAAATGGTCGCAAAAATCAGTGTAGGAGACTCGTTGTACGGCGCGATTGCCTACAACGGGGAGAAGATTAACGAGGCGCAGGGGCGGCTTCTCACCACCAACCGCATCTACAATGACGGTTCGGGAACGGTGGATATAAGCAAGGCGATGGAGGGTTTCCACACCTTCCTTCCACCGCAGATGAAGGTCGAGAAGCCGGTGGTGCATATCTCGCTCAACCCGCACCCGGAGGATGTGCTGACCGATATTGAGTTGCAGAATATCGCCCGCGAGTATCTGGAAAAACTCGGTTTCGGAAACCAGCCTTATCTTGTATTCAAGCACGAGGACATCGACCGCCACCACCTGCACATCGTGACGGTCAACGTGGACGAGAACGGGAAAAGACTCAACCGGGATTTTCTCTACCGCCGCAGCGACCGTATTCGCAGGGAACTGGAACAGAAGTATGGATTGCATCCGGCAGAACGAAAAAATCAGAGATTGGATAACCCGTTGCGCAAGGTGGACGCATCGGCTGGCGATGTGAAAAAGCAGGTGGGCAACACCGTGAAGGCTCTGAACGGGCAGTACCGCTTCCAGACGATGGGCGAATACCGTGCGCTCCTTTCCTTATATAATATGACGGTGGAGGAAGCGAGGGGAAACGTGCGCGGACGGGAGTATCACGGGCTGGTCTATTCCGTCACGGACGACAAGGGTAACAAGGTGGGCAACCCGTTCAAATCCTCGCTTTTCGGGAAGTCCGCAGGCTATGAAGCCGTACAGAAGAAGTTTGTCCGTTCCAAATCGGAAATCAAGGATAGGAAACTGGCAGACATGACGAAACGCACCGTCCTTTCCGTGCTGCAAGGCACTTATGACACGGACCGGTTTGTTTCCCAACTCAAAGAGAAAGGCATAGACACCGTGTTGCGCTACACGGAAGAAGGGCGCATCTACGGGGCTACCTTCATCGACCACCGCACGGGATGCGTGCTGAACGGCTCGCGCATGGGTAAGGAACTTTCGGCGAATGCCTTGCAGGAACACTTCACACTGCCATACGCCGGACAACCGCCTATACCGCTTTCCATCCCGGTGGATGTTGCGGACAAGGTACACGGGCAGACCGCATACGACCGTGAAGACGTGTCGGGCGGTATGGGCTTGCTCACTCCCGAAGGTCCGGCGACCGATGCCGAGGAAGAGGCTTTCATCCGGGCGATGAAGCGCAAAAAGAAGAAAAAGCGCAAGGGCTTGGGTATGTAATCGGAGTATCAACAATTAAAATTTTAATCTATGTCACAAGAAGACGATTTGAGGGCATTGGCGAAAATCATGGATTTTCTGCGTGCCGTGAGTATCATTTTAGTGGTCATGAACGTGTACTGGTTCTGCTACGAAGCCATCCGGCTGTGGGGCGTGAACATCGGTGTGGTGAACAAAATCCTTCTGAACTTCGACCGCACGGCGGGGCTGTTCCATTCCATACTGTACACGAAACTGTTTTCCGTCCTTTTGCTTGCCTTGTCCTGTCTGGGCACGAAAGGGGTCAAGGGTGAGAAAATTACTTGGGGAAGAATCTGGACGGCACTCTCCGCCGGGTTCGTGCTGTTCTTTCTGAACTGGTGGTTGCTGGCTCTGCCGCTGCCGGTTGAAGCGGTGACGGGGCTGTATGTCCTTACCATCGGCACGGGCTATGTCTGCCTGCTGATGGGTGGTCTATGGATGAGCCGCCTGTTGAAACACAATCTGATGGATGATGTTTTCAACAACGAGAACGAGAGTTTCATGCAGGAAACGAGGCTTATCGAAAGTGAGTATTCGGTCAATTTGCCGACACGTTTCTATTACAGGAAACGCTGGAACAACGGCTGGATCAATGTAGTTAATCCCTTCCGTGCGTCCATCGTGTTGGGTACGCCGGGCAGCGGCAAGTCATACGCCGTTGTAAACAATTTTATCAAGCAACAGATTGAGAAGGGATTTAGTCAATACATCTACGATTTCAAGTACCCCGACCTTTCGACCATCGCATATAACCATCTGATGAATAATCCGGAGGGCTACAAGGTGAAGCCGAAATTCTATGTAATCAACTTCGACGACCCGCGACGCTCACACCGTTGCAATCCCATTCACCCGGATTTTATGGAAGATATTACGGATGCCTATGAGAGTGCCTACACGATAATGCTCAACCTTAATAAAACATGGGTGCAGAAGCAGGGCGACTTCTTCGTGGAATCACCTATCATTTTGTTCGCCAGCATTATATGGTATCTTAAAATCTATCAGAACGGGAAATATTGCACGTTTCCCCATGCCATCGAGTTTTTGAACCGCCGTTACGAGGATATTTTTCCGATACTGACCTCTTATCCGGAGCTGGAGAACTACCTTTCCCCGTTCATGGATGCGTGGCTCGGAGGGGCTGCGGAGCAGCTCATGGGACAAATAGCGTCGGCGAAAATCCCACTTTCGAGGATGATTTCACCGCAGCTCTATTGGGTGATGTCGGACAGCGAGTTTACGCTGGACATCAACAATCCCGAAGAGCCGAAAATCCTATGCGTGGGCAACAATCCCGACCGTCAGAACATCTACGGCGCGGCACTCGGATTGTACAACTCCCGCATCGTGAAGCTCATCAATAAGAAGGGGATGCTGAAGTCGTCGGTCATCATCGACGAGCTGCCCACGATATACTTCAAAGGGCTGGACAATCTTATAGCCACCGCACGAAGCAACAAGGTTGCCGTGTGTCTGGGATTTCAGGATTTCAGCCAGTTAGTACGCGACTATGGCGATAAGGAAGCCAAAGTCGTGATGAACACCGTCGGTAATATCTTCTCCGGGCAGGTGGTAGGTGAAACGGCAAAGACACTATCGGAACGGTTCGGTAAGGTGTTGCAGAAACGGCAGTCTATCTCCATCAACCGGCAGGATGTGTCCACGTCCATCAACACGCAGATGGACGCGCTTATCCCGCCCAGCAAGATTTCAGGGCTTACGCAGGGTATGTTTGTCGGTTCGGTGTCCGACAACTTCAACGAGCGCATCGAGCAGAAGATTTTCCACTGCGAGATTGTGGTGGATGCCGAGAAGGTGAAGCGGGAGGAAAGTGCCTACAAGAAAATACCTGTCATTACTGACTTCACGGACGAGGACGGAAACGACCGCATGAAGGATACGGTGCAGGCGAACTACCGGCGCATCAAGGAAGAGGTGAAGCAGATTGTGCAGGAGGAATTGGAGCGCATCGCGGGTGACGACAACCTGAAGCATTTGTTGCAGCAGAAGTAAATAAAAAAATGAAGAAAGGCTTACCATAAACCTTTCTTCATTTTTTTAGAACTTAAGCATTATCCATACTTACTAAGATTCCGTTTTCCAAAATTTTTTGCAATGGAATTTTCTTTAAGATTTCTTGATAAGTGCTATAGAAGTCATTATCAAGTCCTATATAAACAATATTGTCATGTAATTCTTCTATAACACTAATATGTGAATGCAATTTGCACTTTTTATCAGAACAATCTGATACGATACTTTTAATTCGTTCCAACTTATTTAATAAATCATCATATTGAGATAACCCTTTTGTAGTTGGTTGTATTTGATAATTAGTTTTCTTTGCCGGTTGTATATTATGTTCAGGATCTAATAATACTATGTGAAATATAGAAGAATCCCGATCAAAATAACCTACAATACGCCCCGTACTTTTTGTTATCGAAAATTGCATTATTGGAAAATCTGTCTCATTGTCCAATATTTCTTTTGGTAGCCAATCTAAATCTTTTCGTTGAATAGGAATGTTTTTAGCACTCCAATCTATTGGATGACATCTTAATGCAATACTACCTCTATTTTCTTCTAATACTTCTTGCGGTGTCATAGTACCCAAAGCACCTAATCTTTCAAGAAGCCCAATATGCCATCCCTTAGAACACTCTCCAATCTGAAAATTAGGTATCTGCTTAAAGTAAGAGAAGGAAAAAGTTATCTTCCTTCTCTTTAACTCATTTTCTTGTTCTTTGGTAACTAATGATTTGTTTCCGTATTTAGGAGAATCTGAATTAAGATTTAATAGTTTCCCATTTTTTCCCATAATACTCAATCATTAGTTCTGGAGTAATAACCTTGTCACAACGCTCATTTACATTTAAATCTCCACGTGTTTCAATCCAAGGCATCTCATTGTGGGACAATCGTTCTAATTCAGCACCGCTATATTTAAGATAATTCTCCAATATAAAGTCAATAAATTCAGCGTCTTCTGATGATAAACTCACATTGTGATTCATGCAATCATCAATATTGATTTCTGAATAGAGATATTTTGTAGAATTAAATCGATTGTAGATTTCTCGATTTACCGGACCATGAATCCATGCTTCAAACTCGCCGTCAAACATAGGTTTTTTATTGATACCATAAGACCATGCTTGAACATAATACAATAACTTCTGCAACTTTAAATTTATTAAAGACGCAAATCTATCTTCCGATTTTACTCGTAAGATAATGTAGTCTGTTATATCGTGTATTGAGTTCATCTGAATTATGACTATATCAATTTCAATGCAAAGTTAATATCTTTTTCTAATATAACAAAATAATGAATTGAATTGATGTGATTTATTCTAATGAATTTGTTTTTTATCTCCTCATACGATCCAACTCATCATCGCGCAGCATCCTCTCGTTCAATTTCTCCTGCATTCTGTCAAGGAAGTAGGTGCGGCTTTCGTTCTTCCGGCGTTTGATGTCGGTGTAGAAACGGTAGCAGTCCTTCGACTCAACCCCGAATATCTTGTAAAGGAGCGGGGCAAGCTGTTTGAGCGGCATGTTGCCGTTGTTGATGCAGCCCATCTCGTCGATGCCGTAGATAAGTTCCACGAGGTCGATGGCATTGCCCGTCCATTGCAGGAGGCTGGTGGCGGTTTCTGTTGTGTTGTTGGCGGATATCAGTGGCGGCACTTGGGGCGTGGCAAGGAATTTCTGCATCTTCCTCACGAAAGACAGAGCCTTGCTGACGTAGGCGGCAATCTCTCTCTTTTCTTCTGACAGGTTGCGCACGGGGTGGTGCTGCAACTCGATTTCGATGTAGGCAAGCGCGATGACGGTAAGGTTCGCGTCCATACTGCCGTTACACAGTTCAATCACTTGGGTGGCGAAAGCCGTATATGCCGTTTCCATATTGCAGTCACCGGCTTCGTTTATCAGGCGGAAGAAGTCGGTTTCCGCCAGCAAGAAATAATTCATGGTTCTGTCAATTTTGAAAATTACACTTTGTTTTCTGCGTGCGCACATAAATATAATTGGCAAAACATGTGTCAGAAAGCAAAAAATCCGGCACCGGCTTTTTCAAGGTGCTGGATTTCAGTGGTATAAAATTCAATATTTTTCCAAAGGAATGAATTTATACGGGATTAAATTGTTCATAATCAGAACATTTCTTCTATTTCCGAAAACAAAATTGTATGACTGCCGTACATTTTGGCTGTCTTGCTTATTTGTCAAGGGTGTAGATACTTCGGCATACACCGTTAGGATAGCTTTTCACAGAGGAAAGCGTCCAGTGTTGCTTTGGCAGAGCCGATTTGAAAAAATGCCGCCCACTTCCTAAAATGAAAGGAACGGTGTATAGTATGATTTCATCCACAGCGTGCATACGCAGTAGTCCGTTTATATAATCTGCCGTATCCGGTGTGGCTTCCGCGAGGTAACGGATGTTTGTGCCGTCTTTTCTCCATTCGTGCAGCATTGAAATGGAATAGTCCGGTGTCACACGGTAAAGGGCTTTCTTCCTGATTTCATCAAGACCGCAACGGTCAAGGCACAAATCCTGATGTGCTTTATCATATAACTCTGAAGAAAGACATCCGTCCATCGTCAGTACAGCGAGAATCTGAACTTTACCCATAATCGTTTCTTTTCGTTAGGCAAGGGTAAAAAAGTAGCGTGCAATTCACACTACCTTCAAGCGATGGCTCTGGTAAAGCCTTTACGGAGAGTACGTGAATGCACGCTATGCGTAAGCATAGCATAAGCATCACGCAATCGTCTCCGTAGTTCCAATTTACCAGATTTTCGCTTGAAACGCCTTGCGGTCTTATCCTATATGTTGGCGGCGAAAAGCTCCTGCCAATCGCCGTTTTTCTCAAATGTTATGCAAAGATAGCCAAATTCAGTGAATTACAGGCTATGATTGCTTGAATTTATATTTAAGTCCATACTCTTCAAGTTTGCTGTATAGTGTTGTCCTGCCTATTCCGAGCAGTTCGGCGGCGACACTCCGGTTGCCGTTTGCCTGTTTCAACGCACGCAATATCCGCTCCTTATCCTCCGCGTCATTGCGCAGGGCGAAGTTGACAGTAGAGGTCGGTTTCGTCACGGCAAGTTCCAGATGCTCTTTCATGACAACACCTTCCTGCGCCTGCAATACAGCACCCATAACTTTCTGCCGAAGTTCCCGCACGTTGCCCGGCCATGCGTGTGTCAGCAACGCTTTACGTGCTTCGGAACTGAACCCGCTCACGCTACACTCCAGCTCTCTGTTTGCCATATCACGGAAGAACTCTGCCAGCGGCATGATGTCTTCCTGACAGTCACGCAACGGAGGAACGGTTATCCCGAAGTCGTGCAGGCGGTACAGAAGATCCTGCCGAAAACGCTTTTCACTCACTGCCGCTTCCAGATCCTCGTTGGTGGCGGCGATGATGCGGACATTGAAACTCCTGTCTGCCTTGTCTCCGACCGGGCGATACCGCCTCTCCTGTATGGCGCGGAGCAACATCTGTTGGGTTTCCAACGCGAGGTTTCCTACCTCGTCCAGAAACAGCGTGCCGCCTTCCGCCTCATGGAAATATCCTTTCTTGGCACAGTCTGCTCCTGTAAACGCTCCCTTGACGTGTCCGAAGAAGGCCGAGGGCGCAAGCTCTTTGGTGAGTGAACCGCAGTCCACCGCCACGAATGGCTTGACTGCCCGCTTGCTCTTGTCGTGCAGGTGGTGGGCAATATGTTCCTTACCCGTGCCGTTCTCTCCGAATATCATCACGCTCATATCGGTAGCGGCTACCAGCCTTATACGGTGCATGATTTTCTGAAATGCGGAACCGTCACGGGCGAACACAGGCATACGGCGTTGTCCTGCCTGACGTTCTTTCAGTATGGAACGGATCAGGGGGACAAGTTTATCCTCCACAAGCTGTTTGGGAATATAGTCTATCGAGCCGAGTTTCATGCTTTCCACGGCGGTATTAACTTCGGCGTAGTCGGTCATAATGATGAAGGGCTGCATCTTTCCCTCCTTTCGCATCCAGCGCAAAAGGTCAATGCCGTTACCGTCAGGCAGGCGCAGGTCGGCAACCACGATGTCATTATCTGTCGCCTGTTGTAGATGTTTCTTCGCGGTTGAGAGGTGGTAAGCCTTCACGGTGCGGTAGCCCTCCCGCGCCAGCATGTTGCAGACAAACTCGCAGTACACGATATTGTCTTCTACCACAATTATTGTTGTCTTATCCATCTTCGTATTTTCTCCTTTCCTCTTCTGCCAACCGGATTATTTCCGCTCCCTTATCCAGCACGGCAGTCACGGCATGGCTTAACGCTTCACCATCCGGGAGTACATCGCCATGAAGCAATCTGTAAAGTACATTTAGCGGTTGGTCGGCACGTAGCACCTCCCACGAGCTGCGCAGGTGGTGTGTCAGGGAATCCAGCTTTTGCAGGTCTTTTTCTGTTGCCGCTTCCCGTATTGTCTGCATCTCTTTTTCAGTTTCCGTCATCAACTTTTCCAGCATAACGGCTTCATTGCCGTAAGACAGCAAAGCTGAAAAATCCGGTTTCCCGTCCGGTGTTTCTTTTATGGCACACCTGTCGGAAACCTCCATCAACTCCGATATGGAGAACGGCTTGAACAGGCATCCGGCAAAGCCTTTTGCCAATAGTTCCCCTTTGTTACAACTGCCCGAAGCGGTTGCCACAACCACCGGGATTGTTGGTGAATTGCCCACGTTGGACGAACGCAACAGTTCCAGTAATTCGAAACCGTTTATACCGGGCATATTCAAGTCTGTCAGCAACAGGCTGTATTCTTTCTGGCGTATCATTTCCATCAGTTCCGCAGCATCGGTGCAAGTGTCGCAGTGTATTCCTTCTTGGGAGTACATCTCTTTCAGCATCAGAAGTAATACCTCATCATTGTCAATGGCGACAACATCATGGAATTTATTGTTATGATAAACAGGTGTATTGCTTGTATATCCAAGCTGTTCTTCAGCTTCCTGCATAGAAATTTCAACTGTGAAACGACTGCCTTTCCCTTTCTTGCTGTCCAACCGGATTGTTCCGCCAAGCATCGACACAATATTACGCATTATGGCAAGCCCAAGCCCGAAACCCTCCTTTGCGGCGGCATTTGATAGACGTTCAAACGCACCGAACGCTTGTTTCTGTTCCTCTTCTGTCATGCCTGTACCTGTATCTTCAACGACCAGTGTCAGAACTCCATTATCATATTCAGTAATCAAAGAAACACCGCCTTCTTCTGTGAACTTGACTGCGTTTGACAGCAGGTTATTCCCGATTTGTATTATTCGCTCTTTGTCGGTCAATACAATGGCATCGTGTCCAGTCTTCACGGACAAGGACAACCCTTTGTTCACTGCAACAGGAATGAACTCCGTTTCAAGTGTGTGCGTGATTGCAGAAATCCGGCAGGGTGACAGACGGGGCTGTTCCTTGCCGTTGTCCAGGCGGAAGAAGTCAAGCAAAGTGTTGAGCATATCCCGCATACGGTCGGAGGATTGCAGTATATTTTGGATATATTGCCCATTATTACCGCTATTGCATTCTTTCCGCAAAAGTTCGGTATAGCCAGTTATTGCCGTCAGTGGTGTACGCAACTCATGGGTAATAGTATGTACCGCTTTCTTTCGGGAGGTTATGAGTACCTCATTTTGTTGCACGGACTGTTCCAATTGCTCGATCAAATCCGTTGTCTTGCGTTTGTATCGTTTAATGTTCTTTGCATCACGGTGTATGATGATATAGGAAATGACCAACAGCAAAAGAACAAATCCCATCAAGCCGCCTATCTGCATAAATGATTTTTTACGCATCGCTGTTATCTCGCTTTCTCTATTTTGTAAATCAGATTGTACCTTCTTTTCGATTTGGCAAATCAATCCTTGCAGTTGTCTGTTAAGTTCTGCATTACGGGCAGCAAGACTATCGGCTTGTTCTGACAATCGACGGCTCTGCGCTTTCTGTTCGTTGACCATGTTTCTATTGGATGAACGGAGCGTAGTCGTTGTTGTCGTTGGCTTCGTTCCCTCTTTTTTGCCAAAGATGCCCAAGAAACCTTTTCGTTTTGGCTTTTTGGACTGTTCCTGCACACTTTTCTGCACAATAACCGGAATTTGATTGGCTATCTTCTTGTTAATAGATTGTTGTTCATCCATTAACCGGACTATCTGGAACATCTGTCGTTCCTTATCCTCTAAAAGACTGCGCACACTATCGATGCGCTCTGCTGGATAGGTGGCCTTGAAACGGCAGAGCATACTGTCCATTGCCATACGCCGTGCATGGTAATGCTCGATATCTTTATCGTTCCATTCCAGTATTGTTTCACCCAATAGAGAAAATTTTATCATTTGAATATTGATATTGTTTATTTCTTTTCGGAGCTCGTCTATTTTTTTATTGCCAAGTTCTAATGCTTCTATCTCCTGCCATTCATAGAGGCTATTATATGCCATACATCCGATAAGAATGGAGATAAGTATATATCCCAACCGTATTGCCTTATAGAAATTTCCTGACCGCTCCATTATTTTGATGACATTGATTTTTGGAACATGAATAAAAGTTTATCGTTTTCGTTCATACGGATATTATCAGAATAACCGCCTTTTGTTATTTGATACCCGCATGGCTTAACCATAAAAACACCTAAGCCCTTAGTGTATGAACTTACTTCTGAGGCATAGTCTTTACTTGTATTTAATGGAACTTTCCCTTTAATACGACACCACTCATTATTGCAACTGATGTCTTCAATCTCAGACATCATTTTTTGCAAATCTGTAATAGCTTTGGAACTCGCCTCCTGGGGTATCTGCAACTCAAAACAGAGCATCGGTTCGAGAATGTCCACACCTGACTGTTGCAAAGCTAACCTGAAGACATAAGGGGTCAGCTGTCTGAAATCAGCAGGTGTACTTACCGGGCTATAATACTCGGCTTGAGTAAAAGTTACTTTCAGATCAGTCACTTCCCATCCATGCAACCCGGATTGACAAGACATACGAATCCCTTCAAAAACGGCGTTTTGAAAAGAATGGTTCAGATAACCATAGGAGATGTCACTTTCGATCTGCAACCCTGTTCCTAACGGTAAGGGTTCAAGTGTCAACCCTATTGTGGCCCAGTAAGGGTTGGGTGGCACTTCGATCTGAATAATCTTATTAACCTTTTTTACAGGTCGTTCTTTGTAGATAGTCTTGATCTCATCAAAATGAACCTTTACGGAAAATCGTTCTTCCAGCAATGTCTGTATGATTTCCTTTTGGGTCAAACCATATAACGAGATTTCCAATTCATCACTATAAGAGTTTATGGAAAAGGACAAAGACGGGTCTTCAATCCACAATGTATTCAGAGCGGATATCACCTTGCTTCTCTCTTCGGGCTTGTCCGGTCGGACGGAGGATTTGAGAGCGGGATGCTGATGAGATAACCCTTGAATCAAACAAGGTTCAGCACCTAAATAATCTCCGATTCGAAAATCTTCTATATCCTCTACAATCGCAATATCGTTGGCACCAACTTCATCAACATTTATCTCTCTGCCCTGATAAATAGTTTTCAGATTTTTAATCTTGATGAATTTTTCCGAATCGTTGATTCTTACAACGTCTCGAAGCCTCAGACTTCCGTCAATTATTTTTAGAAAACTTCTTTTATGTCCTTTGGGGTCATGCTCTATCTTATATAAATAAGCTGAAAGTCTGTTTGAGACTGATGCCGGAGGAAGTATAAAAGAAGAGATGGCGTCCAACAACTCATTGATACCGATATTGAACATTGCTGATCCATGTAGCACCGGATAGACTTTGGCTTTTGCCACAAGACCGATTATCGTATTCCAGTAATCAGCCGGTGAAATTTCGCTATCCGCCAAATATCGTTCTAATATATCGTCGTCATGGTTGCATACAAATTCTTTGTATTCTTCCTTTATATATGTTTGGGAGCAAACCGGATAAACCGATTCATCTACAACAGTTTGCATAAACAGGACATCTTGAGACAGATTTGTTTTTATATCCAGATACAAACGCTCTAAATTCACACCGGCACGGTCAATTTTATTGATAAATATAATTGTCGGGATTTGCAGTTTTTGTAAAGTGTTGAACAGCAACTTTGTCTGCGCTTGTATGCCTTCCTTTGCGGATAAGATGAGGACTGCTCCATCAAGCATTTTGAATGTCCGCTCCACTTCCGCAATAAAATCCATGTGTCCCGGAGTGTCAATGATATTGCATTTCACCCCATTCCAAATAATAGATGTCGTAGAAGCCCGGACAGTAATTCCTCTACGTTTCTCTATATCCATAGAGTCTGTTATGGTGTCACCATTATCCACACGGCCGCACTTTTCCGTTGCTCCACTGGCAAACAGCAGATTTTCGGTTACGGAAGTTTTTCCTGCATCAATGTGAGCAAGAATTCCTAAATTTATAATATTCATTTGGATTAAGCAATAATATACTACAATAGATGCATTGTCGAAACGCACCTTTTAATACCTCCTCGTAGCATGTGAGAACTACAGGATTACTAACTCGTATTAATATGTATATTATTACTGCCGCATAACGATTACAAAATTACACAAAAAAATATATCTAACAAAAGTGGGAGGATTTTTTAACTTTTTACCATAGACATTTTATTAGGGAAGCGTAGGTTCAACTGGTAAGTACAAATAAGTAGAAATGTTTGAGCAACAACGTTTTAGGAAGTTGAAAAAATCAAGTTTCTCTCTCGGTATAACGTTTATTTTGGCCAATATCTTCTTTAGTTTGGCATTTGAGTATTTCCCATTCGTGTTCTATTTAGCTCCTTATTATGAGTATGTAGCAAGTTGCTTATCAAATTCAGCCTCTTTGAGGGTCAAATATGGTTTTGCAAATGGTGACTGACAAGACATAAACAAGGTCAGCAGGATTTTTTACATAAATGGACATGAATGTATATACCTAAAATAAGAATAAATTTTAATAAGGGCTGCCCAAAAAGAAAAAAATGCAGTTGCCATCCTACAGATACTTGCAGAAAGGATAAAATTTACTTTTAGACCTTTTGGGATAGCCCTTATTAATACTTCAGATAAAATTCCTAAGGTTATATTTTCAATCCTTTGGACCGGGTTTCCTCCTTGGCATACAGCCCCGGATGCCCAGTTATGGTGTGATTGGCGATAATACTTTCCGATGGATTGCGTATTTGCGGTGATGTATCTTCGGGATATTGCCTGATACCGTTTCGCACACCTTTCGCTTCCGGTTTGACCTGTTGCCCTTCATGCTCCTTTTCGGTGATTTCGGGTGTAGGCGGCGCAAGTTCCAGCTGTATCTTGCGGTCAAGGGCGGCAAGTTCGGACTTCAACTGTTTCAGTTCTTCCTCCTTCTTCCACACCTTGCCTGCTATCTCCTGCAACTGCGGTATCTCACGTTCCAAGACCTCATTCTTCGCTTTATACTGGTCGATGATGGAGGGTATCCTCTCAATCGCATTCAGGAAGTTGCGGGCGGCGGCCAACGGGTCAGCCATTGCCAGATGTCCGTTGTTGTAGGTGTACTTGTAGTTTCCCTCTATCACGAAACGGTTGTCGGTAAACTCCAATCCCTCTTTGAGTATCCTTTCGCTCACCACCTTTATCGGAAAACCGTAAAGCTCTCCGACCTGCGTGTAAAGCCCGCCCGTAGTGGCGTTTTTCGCTATCTCCTGCAAACGCTTTCCGATAACCTTCTCATCGGCGGAATCCACACCGTCCACCTTAATTATATTAAGGCGGTTGCCCTCCTTGTCGGTATGCACCACCGAAAGAAAGCGGTTCCAGTCCTCCGTCATGGCATCTATGAAAGCCGTGTTGTTGCGCAACTCGCCGGTCTTTGACTCCAGCTTGAACTCCGAATCACGCTTGCCCTTGTTGAACGACTTGCGTTCCCCTTCGAGCGATGCGATACGCTTTTCAAGTTTCGCCTTGTCCAACAGGTCGGTGTTACCGGAGAGCAACGCCATATATTCCGAAAAGTTCATGCCCGATTTCTCGTCCATCGCCCCCTCGTCAATGGTACGTGCGCCCATCGCCCCGCTTTTGAGCTGTGAAATGAATGTCTGCTTGCAATGCAGGAGGTTGAATTTGTAGCTGTCGAGCGACTTCTCCACGGCGTAGATAATCACATCCACGTTGTTTCCGGCGAAATGCTTGGCAATCTCGTTTCCGGCTCTCACACCTCGTCCGTCACGCTGTTGCAGGTCGGAGGGGCGCCACGGTGTGTCCAAATGATGGATTGCGACACATCTTTTTTGTGCGTTCACGCCCGTCCCGAGCATGGAGGTGGAACCGAACAGCACCCGTACCGTTCCGGCGTTCATGGCGTCTATCACCGCCTTCCGCGCCTTGTCGGTCTTGCACTCTTGAATGAAGCGCACCTCGCTTGGCGGTATGCCGTAATCCTCCGTCAGTTTGCGCTTGATTTCCGAATAGACGTTCCACCCGTCTCCCGGCTGGTAAGTGCCCAAGTCAGAGAAAACGAACTGCGTTCCCTTTTGTGCATCGTACTTTTGATAATACTCCGCAATCATCTTGGCGCAGTGGCTCGCCTTGTTGTCCGGATGGTCTTCATAATGCGGGTCTATCATGCGCATGTCGAGAGCCATTTTGCGGGCGTAGTCCGTGGCGATAAGCATCTTCGCCTTCTCCTCCGTTTCCGAAAGCGGCAGTCTGCCCAACAGGGTGGCATCGCCCGTCTTGGCGAACTGCATCAGCTTCTGTATGAAGTCCTCCTGCTCCGGAGTGGGCGGTATGTTATGGAGTATCTCGTTCATGTGCGGACGGTCAACGCCCACATCCTCCGCCGTGCGGTAGTCCGTTATCTCGTTATAGAAGGCGGCAAGCTCCGGCACTTTGATGAAGTAGCGGAAACGCTCCTTCTGGACCACATTGTTCGTCACGTTAAATTCAAAATCCGTCGTCTTTTTGGCGAATATCGCCGCCCAAGCGTCGAAACACCGGATGTCCTGCCGTTCCAATTCTTTCGGGCGCAAATACTTGAACAACAGATACAACTCCGTCAGCGAATTGCTGATGGTAGTGCCGGAAAGGAAAGTCGCCCCCAAGTCCTTGCCCGTGCGCTCCTGTATGGTGCGGATGGCAAAGAGCATGTTCAGTGCCTTCTGGCTTCCCTCGCTGTTTCCCAAGCCCGCCACGCGGTCGTGGCGCGTGTTAAAAGTCAGATTTTTGAACTGGTGCGATTCATCTATGAAAATATGGTCGATGCCCATCTGCTTGAAGTCCACTACATTGTCCGTGCGTGACTTTATGGCGTGTTCCACCTTCTCCAATTTCGCCTCAAGGTTGAACTTGCGCTTTTCCAATCCCTTCAGCATTGCCCGTGAAATATCCTTTCCCTGCTGCCGCAGCACTTCGAGGTTTTCCTCCACCGTGTCGAGCTCTACCTGAAGGATGCGCTGTTGCAACTCCGGCGACTGCGGTATTTTCCCGAACTGGTCGTGCGACATGATGACGCAATCGTAGTCGTTGTTCTTTATATTATTGAAGAAACGCACGCGGTTGGCGGTCGAAAAGTCCTTCTCCGAAGCGTACAGAATACGTGCGTTGGGATATGCCGCCTGATAGGTGGCTGCAATTTCCGCGACATTGGCTTTCAGCCCGATAATCATCGGCTTGTGCGCCAGGTTCAGACGCTTCATCTCATGTGCGGCGATGCACATTATCAGCGTCTTGCCGGTTCCCACCTCGTGGTCGCAAATTCCGCCGCCGTTCTGTTTCAGCATCCAGACACAATCCATCTGCGAGGGATAGACGCTCTTGATGCCCCGGCTTGCCAAGCCTTTCAGATTGAGGTCGGGGAAAGTCTGGTGCGAGCCGTCATACTTCGGGCGCACGAAACAGTTGAACTTGCGGTTATACATCGTCGTCAGCCGCTCCTTGAACTGTGGCGACTGCTCTTCGAGCCATTCGGAGAAGCCGTTTCGTATCTCGTCAATCTTGGCGTTGGCGAGCTGTATTCCCTCGCTGTCGCGCACCTTGATGTCGTTGCCATGCTCGTCCTTGCCGATGGACTTCATCATGTCGGGGCAGGTGTTGTGCAGGGCGTGTTTCAGAAGGTGCATACCGTCATAGTTCCGGTAATACCCCTTCACCAGAAACTCGTCCGTGATTTTCATGGTGCGGTAGCCGCACGCCACCGAAAACTCGTCCATGCTTGCGGAGTAGGCGATTTTCACCTCCGTGTCGAACAGCCGGCTCATGTAGGCGGCATAGACACCCGTCGGAATCCAGCGTTCCCCGAAATTGAAGTCCAGATCCTCGAAGGCGATGCGCGGCGGTTCGGCTTCTTTCAGAGCCTCCAACGCCTGCTTCACCTCCGGCATACGCTCATTTTCGGGATTGTCGCCAATCCAAGCCTCTATGCGTTCCGCCTTCTCTATTACGTTTCCGGCAATGAAGCGGTCTTTGATCTCGTAACCGGTCACGAGCGGATTGTAATAGATGCGCCCTTGCAGGGCTGTGAGCAATTCCTCCGCCGTGCTGTCGGTTATCTCCCGCATATAATCGAGATTGACCGTGCCGAACTTGTTGAGCGACGCGGACAAGGCTTCTTCGGGAGAGCCTACGTTGGCATGGCTCTCCACGGAGAAGGAAACGGGACGCTCGAAGATGTCCGCCTTGACAAATTTCCCGTTCTCCGCCCGTTCCAGCGAAAGGATGTCGCGCCCGCCCGCGTCCATCATCACTAACTTCACGTTCTGCTTGGCATTGAGATAGCCGTAACGCATGACAAACTCATCGTAACAGGTGTTCAGATGTTCACGCCACGGGACATTTGCTTCGTGCAGGTTCGATTCATAGCGGTACAGACGCTCGTAGGCGTCACGCAGCGACACATACAACAACGCCTTTTCCTTCTGGTATCCTTTCAGGTCGAGCGGCTGGAATGTCGCCCCGTATGGCGTGATGTCCTTCAGGTAGCCGATGTTATGACGCCCCCGGTCAGCCACCAGCGACCCTTCGCGCAGGTGCATCTCCGGCGTGCGGTGGTAGGCACGCGGAGAAAGGTCCACGACTGCCTCCTTCGGCTTTTCCGCTTCGATGTCGGGGAAAAGGGAAGTTACCACCGCTTCCGATGGGGTATCTGTAACGGCAGGTGTGGCGGCGACCTCTGGCTGTGTTTCCTCCTGTCGAGGTTGCTCACGGGGAGTTTCCGGCATAGCTTTCGCTTCCGTCTTTTCCGCCGTCGCTTGTTTCTCGTTATGCTGCCTTGCCAGCTCCCGAAGTTCCTTCCTGCGCTCCGGTGTCAAACCCATCATCATCTCATAGAAGCCGTTGATGGGAGGATTGGTATCCCAGTCCAGCGTGGCATAGATGTCGTCCGGGTCGGCAGGCTTGGCGGTGTTTTCCGCTTTCGCCTCCTTGTTTTCCGTGATGGTCTTAGGGGTGGTAGCCATCGGCACAGCCGTAACATTCTGTGTGGTCTGCACCTGCGACTTGGGCGTAACGCGTCTTGCCAGGCTTTCCTTTTTCGCCGTTTTTTTCTTTTTGGCGGTTTTCGGTTGGCTGACTTCTTCCGTCATGCCCCAAAGGTCAAGCAAAGATAGCTGCACCCCGTCAGAATATTTCGGACGCGGTTCTATCTCCGGCTTTTCCTCTGCGCGTTGCTGTTTTTCCGTCGGAGTTTCCACCGTCTGCGCCGAAGATACCGTTTCCAATTTTATAGCAGGACGCTCTACCTCTTTTTGAACGGTAACCTTTTCTTCCGTTCCCGACTGCCGGATTGTTCCCGAATACAGACGCATGGCGAGCCTGTAATGGAAATCCTCGTTGAGCATTCGGCGCAAGTCCCCGGCGATACCTGCAGTCTTGCCCTCGTGCAGATAAACCATAGCGGGCTTCCCGTAGGGGTCAGTGTCAAGTTTCGCCGTCGTATGCACTATACGTTCCGGGTGATGGATGAAATAGGCGTTGTCGGTCAGGCCGGTTTTCGTGTCCGTCTGTATCACGGTCATCAGCCGCTCGTCCTGCGACATTTCCTTCTTGCTGAGGTTCTTTTGCAGGATAATCAGGTCACTGCCCACCTCCGTGCCCGCGTTGTCCGTGAACAGGTTGTTGGGCAGGCGTATCGCAGATACCAGATCAGCCTGACTGAACAGCTCGTTACGCACGGAGGTCTTGGTGTTGTTCAATACCCCTTGCGAGGTGATGAACGCCACGATACCGCCGTCACGCACGGCATCCAGTCCTTTGAGAAAGAAATAGTTGTGGATGGCTTTCTGGGCGGAGCGTCTGCCGAATGAGTCGCTCCGCTGAAACTCCGCATCGAACACGGCGATGTCACCGAACGGAATGTTGGACACCGCCAAGTCGAAGTAATTGTTGAAAGGCTTTTCGATTTTCTCAAAACCGCAGGTACGCGTTTTCTTGTCAGGATAAAGGTGCCGCAGGATTGTACCCGTGAGCAGATCCTTCTCGAAAGCCATCACGTCCGCATCCGGGCTGTGCCGCAGCATGGAATCCACGAACACGCCGACACCTGCCGAAGGTTCGAGCATACGGGCGGGGCGGACGCTGTAATCCGCCAGCACGTCCGCGAGGGTGTCGGTTATCTCTTTGGGTGTGTAGAAAGCGGTCAGCACGGACGCTTTCAGCGAATCCACAAACCGCTTGTATTCCGTTTCGTCCTTGCTGTTCTCACGGATGAGCCTGTGCAGCTCCACCGTCAGGGCGAACAGTTCGAGGTCGGATTTCGCCCATCGGACGGCATCCGTCAGTTCCTTTGCAGGGTTCAGGATACATTTCAGACCGCCGAAACCGCAGTACCTTTGGAGTATGGCACGCTCTTCGGTTGTCGCCGTTCTCTGCTCCCTGTCAAGGATGAATGCCGTCCGTATCGCCTCGATGTTGTCCCGCAGTTTCTGTTTGCGGTTAAACGCCATATTCGTCCAGGTAAAGGACGGTTGCCCCCGTCAGCTCCGTGTAGAGCAGGTCGTAATCGGAAGACAGGGCGAAGTTGTCGTCCGAGAGGTCATAGACGGAGAACACGTTGCCGACAAGCGGCAGGAGTTTATGGATAAAGGCTTTACGCTTCTCTTCCGGCACTTCATCGGAAAACTCGTTCTCCACGACTTCGCGGAGGATGGCGTACCGGGAATAGCGCAGCCCGCGCAGTAGCGTGTCCATCGCCAGCTCCTGCGCACCGTCGGTGGGATAGCCTTCGAGCCACGCCTTTTCATACGTTTCGGCGGCACGATCGGCCCGTTCCCGTATGAAAGCGGTGTCAGTCTCCTGTTCAAACTTGTTCGTGCGGAGGTAGTCCAGCAGGTACAGACCGTAATAGGAAAAGTCGGTCTGACCCTCGTTTTTCTTCTTGTTGTTCATTACTTTGGAGTTTAGTGGATTGATATTTAACGGGATAATCAGTTGGGAAAAGGAAGAAAAAGGCACCCGGTATCCCTCCGAGTGCCACCACTAAATCCAAAGTATGAGTGTAATCCGGTATCGAAGAACAATTCATTACTCTGAACAAGTGGCAAAGTTAGTGATTATTTCCTTTTTTTCGGATAGGAAGACTTGCATTTCTTTTCCGGGAACACGAACGTTGTGTTATATTCCCCGTCAAAGGCGACTATGGCATCGAAACTCTTGCCCTGCTTGCTCTTGAAGCCTTTGAGCAGCTTGGTGTGCCCGTCGGTGAGCAGGTCTTTTATTTCATCATCGGACAGGGTGCGTCCCGCTTTCTGCCGGAACACGGGCAGTCCGCACTCCGTGTTGTCGCAGCGTACTACCTTGCCGTAGAACCGCATCCTGCCCGTGCCGCACTTGGGACACGCGCAGCCGGAGTCACGGCTGCCGAAGAGCTTGTCGCACGAGAGCAGTTCGGAGGTTATCTCACGTGTGTACGCCTCTATCTCCTTGCGGAAGGTGTCGGCGGACAGTTCCCCGCGCTCGATACGCGCCAGCTCCTTTTCCCATTCGCCCGTCATGGCGACATCGGCGATACGCATCGTCTTGACGACGGAATTGAGGGCAAGTCCTTTTTCGGTGGGAACAAGCGACTTCTTGCAGCGTTCCATGTATCCGCGCTTGAAGAGCGTTTCGATGATGGAGGCGCGTGTGGCGGGAGTGCCGATGCCGCAGTCCTTCATCGCCTGCCGCAGTGCGTCATCCTCGATTTCCTTGCCCGCCGTTTCCATTGCCGAGAGCAGGGTGGCTTCGGTATGCAGCGGCTTGGGCTTGGTCTTTCCTTCGGTGATGGAGGTGGCTTTCAGCGTGAGCGTGTCGCCTTCCTGCCAGCCGGGGATGGTGGTTTCCTCCTTGTTTTCCTCGCCATAGACGGCACGCCATCCGGCTTGCCTGATGACGCTGCCTTTCACGGTGAACTCCACTCCGGCACATTCCGCCGTGACAGCGGTCACGTCCTTGACGCATTTTTCGGAGAATGCCTCGACCATGCGTCCGGCAATCATGTGGTAGATGATGCCGTCCTCTTTGGAAAGGAACAGCGGTTTCTCGCCCGTGACGAGCAGGGCATGGTGGTCTGTCACCTTGCCGCCGTCCACGCTGCGGCGTGTCGGGGCGGCTTTCGCCCGCACCTTGTCTTTCCATTCGGGCTGCGTGCCGATAAAGGCGAGCAGCTTGGGGATTTCGGCGAACACGTCTTCGGGGATGTAGCGGCTACCCGTTCTCGGATAGGTTATCAGCTTCTTCTCGTAAAGTTTCTGCGCGGTTTCAAGCGTCTGTTCCGCCGTGAAACCGTGCTTGGCGTTGGCTTCCTTCTGGAGCGTGGTCAGGTCGTACAGCAGCGGTGTGTCCTCCGTCTTCTCCTTGCGCTCGGCTTTCGTGACGGTGGCGCAACCTGCCGCCTTTACCTTATTGTATAGCTCCGTTGCCGGTTCTTTCGACTTCCATTTTTCGGAGGATGAGAATTTCACGACCTCGCCGTCGCAACCGTCCGTCGCGATATGGAGCTGCCAGAAGGCTTCGGGCGTGAAACGGCGGTTCTCCCAGTAGCGTTCACACACCATCGCCAGCGTGGGTGTCTGCACCCGTCCGACTGAATATGTGCCGTGTCCGGCGGCGATGGATAACGCCTGCGTGCCGTTGATGCCCACGAGCCAGTCGGATTCGCTCCGCGCTTTGGCGGCGAGGTAGAGGTTGTCGTATTTGCTGCCGTCTTCGAGTTTACGCAATCCCTCGCGGATAGCCTTGTCGGTGAGCGAGCTTATCCACAGGCGCACGAACGGGGTGGTACTGCCCGTGTAGTGGTAGAGATAGCGGAAGATAAGTTCACCCTCGCGTCCGGCATCGGTTGCAACAATGATTTGGTCGCTGGTGTCGAACAGCCTTTTGATGACTTTTATCTGCGACACCACGCCGTTGTCGGGCTTGTAGCCCTTCTCCGTCCTGACCTGACGGGGGACGAGCGTGAAGGTGTCGGGGATAATCGGGAGGTTGTCACGGACGAACCCGCGCACGCCGTAGCCGTCGGGCATGGCAAGTTGGACGAGGTGTCCGAATGCCCATGTCACGGCATAGCCGCCTCCCTCGAAATATCCTTCCTCTCTCTTTGTCGCGCCCACTATGCGGGCGATTTCACGTGCCACGGAGGGCTTTTCTGCAATGATTGTCTTCATGTCTTCTTCTTTTTTGTTGATACTTTGGATTTTATTTTGGATTCAGTGGCGGACATCGGTCTATACTTTCATGCCCTTGCCCGTTTTCTTCTGCGGCTTGTCCTGCTGCTGTTGCTGGCGGGCGTCCTTCGGGGCGGTCTGACCTTTCTGCAAAGGCTCTTTCAGGTTCTTTGTCGCCTCGTTGGTCTTGCCCTCGTTGTTCACCGCCACCTGCGTGCGGCTCTCGTTGGACGGGGCGACCTGCTGCCCAATGTCGGGATTTGTTTCGTAGCGGTACGGGCGACCCTTCTCCGGGTTGAACTTGATATACATCGTGGCATGGAAGCCCTGCTTGTCGGTCACGTTCTCCAGTTTCACGGCTTTGCCCGCCACATAGTCGGCTTTCTGCTGTTCGGTGAAGTTCGCGTCGCTCCATTTGCTGATGGGGCGGATGCTGCCGTCCTCGTTCGTCCACGTGTTGCGGCGTTGCTCCTTTTTGGTCTGGGCGGCATTTTCCCCGCCTTGCGCTTGACTTTTCGATGTGTCGCCTTTGGTTTCCTGTGTCTGTGCGGTACGGGGCGACTTGCCGGTTCCCGGCACGAACTCCACGCCGCGCTGCTCCACGTTCACTTGCAGGGTGGTGACGAACTTCCTGCCGTCGTTGCGCTCGATGAGCTTGTCGCGTACGGGCAGCCCGGCGCGGAGCATGTCCCGCTCCTGCGCGGTGATTTCCGTCTTGCCGATGCGCTCCGGGATGCGCACCCTGCTTGCCGGAATGTCCGTGATTTCATTCGTCTTGCGGTCGATGCTGATGTAGGAGGGGATGATCTCGCCCGTTTCCCTGTCCACGATGTCCACGACCCTGCCGAGGTTGCCCATTTCGCGCAGGTTCTTCCGGTCGTCGTCGGAGAATTTGTGTTCCTTGTATTCATCCAGTTTCTGCTCCTTGCGGATGAAGTGCGGCACGAGGCTTACATTCCCCTCGCCGTCCTTCTTGAAGGAAAGGCGGGCGTCCAGCTCGAATGATTCACCGCCGAAGGTGGGCTTGACCTTCACCAAGTCGGACTTGCCGTAGTGGAGCATCTTAGTAAGGTCGCCGGATTTTTCAAGGTCGTCACGCTTCACGCCCCATCTGTCCTCCAGTTCCTGCCAGTTGATTTTACCCTCGTCGATGGGCTGGTAGCCCCGTTTGCCCTGCGACTGTTCGGGATTGTCCTGTTGCTGTTCTTTCTGTTGCTCCATGTTCTCCTGTTTTTGAGGTTCTTGTTTCGCTGTCTGTTGTGCCGCCATCTCTTCCTGCACCTTCTTCTCATAACCGGAGGTGTCCACCTTGTGAGGAGCAAGCAGTTCCTTGTTCGCTTCCGGGTCTTTCAGCAGTTGCTTCATCACCTCCAAGAGATTTTCGGCTTGGTCCGCCGCGATACGGTAGAAACCGAAGCGGCTGGGTTCCTTGCACTGCCGGAAGAAGTTCTTGAAGAAGTTGTCCAGCACGTCGCCATGTCTGTCGAATTGCAGGAAACTCTGCGCGTTCTCCGCTTTTGCAGGGGTGCGCTTGGGTGTGCCGTCCGCGTTCATCCCGGCTACCACGCTGATCTCGCCCGTCTTCTCGTCACGGACTACCAGCACGTCCTTTTCGTCTTTTTTCTTTGCCATCTGAAAAATGTTTTAATGGGTTATTTATGAAAGAAATTATGGATACGAGCCTTGTAGAAGGCTATATCTTCCTTTTTGAAGTCCTTGATATGGTTGGAAAGGAATGTCAGTACGTCCTCCTCGCTGTAATAGGTTTTCTTGCCCAGTGTCTTGTAGGGCAATGCGCCGACGCTGCGGTAACGTTGCAGTGTGCGCTTGCTTATCTGGAGCAGCATGCACAAGTCCTGATTGTCGAAAAGGCGGATGCTTTCCGTGAGGGCGGGCTGTCGTTCCTCCGCCTTCATCGCCAGCAGCAGTTCGTCCTGACGGTCGAGCCGTTCCATCAGCTTCTGCATCCAGCCCTCGAAGTTGTTCCGTGTGAGCAGTTCCATAGTTATGTCCTCCTTCCTTTGTGGCTGCCTCCCGTTCGTAGCGTGTGGTTGCGTTTCAGCTCCTGCGGTGTCGCGGCGTCCTCGTTGACGGTACACTCATCAAGCAGGCGGTTGATTTCAGACTGCCGGTAGCGGCATTTGCCGCGAAGCACGACATAGCCGATGCGTTGCTCGCTGCGCATACGCTGGAGGGTGCGGGTACTCACGTTAAGCAGGTGCGCAGCCTCGCGTGTGGTGAGCAACCTGTCGGGCGATGCCGCTCTCTTGTCGCCGGAGACGGCACGGACGTGTGCCGCAATCTCCGCTATCTGTTCCGTCAATGACCGGAAGACGGAACTTTCCATCGTTATCACTTTCATATTCAGTCCTTTCTTTTTATATCTGCGGCAAAATTCGGCAATAAACAAAAGGGGCTTTAACAACTCACTACGTGACTCACGTAAGATTTTTGCGGAAGATGGCTCCGTAACCCGGTCAAACGGCGCAACAGGCAGCCTTTCAGCGGAAAACGACACGTATTCGGGACCGTACCGTTACCTTTGCGGGCAAACCGATAATTGCATGAATATGGAAATAGTATCTATCGAGAAAAAGACTTTCGAGATGATGGTGGCGGCATTCGGCGCACTCTCGGAGAAGGTCGCCGCCCTGAGGCGCAAAAGCGACACGGGGCGCATGGAAAGATGGCTCACGGGCGAGGAGGTCTGCGGGCAGTTGAGAATAAGCCCGCGCACGTTGCAGACGCTGCGTGACAGGCGGCTTATCGGCTACTCGCAGATAAACCGCAGGTTCTATTACAAGCCGGAGGAGGTGAAGCGGCTGATACCGCTTGTCGGCACGCTCTATCCGCACAGCAGATGATTTGATTTATTCACCCACTGAATCCGAAGTTATGATGAACGAAAACGACAACGTTTTTACGATGGAAGACGAGCCGATAGCCTCTGTGGTGCAGGATATGCGCAAAGGCTCGAAATGGCTGTCCGCCTTTATGGAAAGCTACCGTCCCCCGCTGGACGGGGAACGTTACCTGACGGACGGCGAGGTGGCGGAACTGCTCCGCGTGAGCCGACGCACCTTGCAGGAATACCGCAACAACCGCATGTTGCCCTTTATCCTTTTGGGAGGGAAGGTGCTTTACCCGGAAACGGGGCTGCGCGAGGTACTGGAAGCGAACTACCGCAAGCCGCTGGAGTGACGCTGGCATGAAAAAGGAAACGGGCGACACCTTTTGTGGTGCTGCCCGTTTCCTTTTCTTATGGGGTATGTGCAATCAGCAATACCCGGCTTTTCCGTTTTGAATGAACATCACGTATGCCTGCCGTTTATCTTTTGTGATAGCCTTTCCCACCAGCCATGTACGAAACAGGTGGGTGTTGTAGGTGTTCAGCCGGAAGGCGACCGGGATGATGATTTCAAGGGCGTACACGTCCGCGTACAGCCTGTTTTCAAGCTGCATGTAGCGGCACACCTCGCAGTCGTTCAGCACGTCCGACTTGCGGACGGCTCTGATGGCGGCGTTCACTGCCGGGACGCCCGCATGGAACAGTCCGGCTATTTCGGTGGCGGTCATCCACACGTCGTTACCGGTTACGCTGACCGCCTTGTCTTCTATGATGATTATGTCACGTTTCATGGCTTTTCTTTTTAGATGGTGCAACCTGCAAATTCCTCGACGCCGTTCAACCTTGCGGCAAGGTTCTCCATGTCCTGATTGAGTTTCTCTTTGGTTATCTTCGCGTAAATTTGCGTCGTCTTTATACTCTTGTGTCCGAGCATGGAGCTGACCGTTTCGATGGGGACACCGTTGGAGAGGAATACCGTCGTGGCTGCCGTGTGGCGGCTCTGATGCCACGTGATATGCTTGGTGATACCGCAACGCTTGGCGACAGCACGGATACCGGCAAGGCACGTGTTGTAATGCGGGACGGGAAATATCCTGCCGTCACTGCACAGCCCCCGATATTTGCCGATTATGCGGTTGGCGATGTCAAGCAGGCGGATGTTGGACACCACGCCCGTTTTCTGGCGGTTGATGTTTATCCACTCGTGTTCGTCGAAGTAGGTGCGGATATTCTCTTCCGTGAGGTTGCGCATATCCGAGAACGACAGCCCGGTGAACGCGCAGAACAGGTAGAGGTCGCGGTACAGTTCCTGTTTGGCGTTTTTCAGTTTCCCGTCCATAAACAGGCGGATTTCCTCTTTGGTTAGGAAACTGCGTGTCGTTTCTTCCTTCTTGATTTCATACTCGCGGAACGGGTCGCGTGTCAGCCACTCGTTGTTGATGGCGATGAACACCATCGTCCTTAGAGGGCAGACGTACAGCCACACGGTATTGGTGCAGCAGTGTTTGTCCGTGCGCAGGAACATCTCGAAGTCGGAGATGAAAGCCGGGGTAAGCTCTTTCAGTGCGATGTCCTTCAAATGGTAGCGGATGTCGAGGAACTCTTGCAGGTGCTTGTAAACGATACGGTACTTCAGCAGCGTGCCTTTTGCCTTCATGCCTGCCTCCACCTGTTTCTCGTAGTCCTCGTTGTGTTGGCGGAATACCTGCATCAGCGTGTGGTAGCGGTGTTCCAGTCCGAGAAAGGCGTTCTTCACCTTCTCCGCCGTGACGAAGTTGTCACGCTCCATGATTTCCTGATAGTGCCTGTTGATGCGTACCCGCATCTTGTCAAGCATACGGTTCGTTTCGAGTGCCGCCGCGCTTCTGCCCGTGACACGTCCTCCTTTGGTGTCCCATAGCTTCGGATCGACTGTCAGCTTGCAGCTGAACTGCGTCTGGCTGCCGTCCACCGTGATGCGTCCCATGACGGGAACTGTCCCGTCCTTTTTCACTACCTGACGCTTGAGGTAGTAGATGACTGAAAATGTACTCTTCATCGTCCTTAATTTTTTTGGTTTCAAAATTAGTTGGTGAAGAGTCCGATGTCGGTACGCAAAACGGGGAGGATCGGCGCAATCTTTTTCTGTAACCAAATTTTTTGCGTGAGTTGTAGGTAACTCACTATTCCTTAGTGTCTTGTTTCGCTATTCGTACCCGTTTGTCGTATTATCGGGCATGGTTACGAACAAGTAACGTTGCGGCGTCAGGATTTGGCTTCGGCAAGGATTGTAATGGCTTCACGAATTATCGCCACTTCAACTAAAACCCTTGTAACTCAATCCTATCACTATATTTTTCCGCATTTCACTTTTTTGTAGTAACTTTGTACAACAAATATAGACCTGATTATGAAACGGCAGATTATCATTATGAACTTCACGCATGTGTACGAACAGGAACGGTTCATAAACAACAAACAATTCCAGTGGATTGATTGCAGTGATATCAATGGGACTGACTGCTATTGCGATCCAACAGCTATGCAGACTCTCAAAAAACTGATGGATCCCTACTCGCCCGAAGGGATCCATTTTATCGATTCAGGAGATTATCATTATGTCAGCAAACTGTGGACAGACAAAATCACGGAGCCTTTTTCGCTCATCGTTTTTGACCATCATCCGGATATGCAGCCTACATTATTCGACAACCTGATGTCTTGCGGATGTTGGGTAAAAGAAGTACTCGACACAAACCCAAATATTCGGAAAGTGTGTATTATAGGCGCTTCAGATACACTTCTTCAACGCGTTAAAGGGATGTATCCCGAACAATTGCTTTTCTACAGCGAACAAGAGCTGACTCATGAAGAAGGATGGAAACGGTTCGCTGCGAACCATCTTAACGAACCGGTATATATCTCGGTAGACAAGGATGTATTAAACAAGGAATCAGCACTGACAAACTGGGATCAGGGTTCACTCTCACTGAATGAACTGGAAGAATTGCTCTCACTCATCTTACAGCGACAAACAGTCATGGGTATTGACATTTGTGGTGAAGACACTACTCCTCTCGACTGGTTCGAAGCAGAAGAAGCAGAAAAGAAAAACAGCCATGCAAACAAAGCATTACTGGAATGTGTTTTCAAAAGCAGCCCTATACGATAAAAATGGTCAACTTCTTTTGTTCTGCTACAGACTTGCCGTATCTTTGCTAAAAAAAGAAGTTATTTTCCTATACTGCGCTCTAAAAATTTGGCGATTATCCATTCGGGCGGGGAACTTCTTAAAAATTTAATTGAACAAAATGAAAATAGTAGCCGATAATACTGTCCCTTATCTGAAAGGAATTTTAGAACCTGTAGCGGAAGTTGTATATCTTTCCGCAGGAGAATTCACACCTGAAGCAGTGCACGATGCCGATGCTCTGATCGTTCGCAGTATTGACAAATGCACACGTGAATTACTCTTTGGAAGCCGTGTAAAACTTATCACCACAGCTACCATCGGTTTCGATCATATTGATACACAATTTTGTGCCGATGCAGGAATAACGTGGATGAATGCACCCGGATGTAATGCCGTTTCGGTAAGTCAATATGTGCTAGGTGCGCTTACCAACCTTTCACTCAAAACGCACGAACCTTTAAAAGGAAAAACGATAGGTATAATAGGAGTAGGTCATGTTGGAAAAGAAGTTGAGAAAGTTTGTTCAGCCATGGGCATGCATATTCTACGCAATGACCCACCACGCGAAGAATCTGAAGGCAAAACGGAATTCGTAGATCTGAAAACGATTGCTGAAGAATCGGATATCGTCACTTTCCATACACCGCTGACAAAAGAAGGGCGCTTTGCAACTAGACATCTTGCCAATATCGACTTTTTAAAAAAATTAAAGCGTAAGCCTTGGTATATCAATGCATCACGAGGAGCTGTTCATGACACTGATGCGTTACTTGAAGCATACAGGAATGGCCAAATCAGCGAAATGATCATCGATTGCTGGGAAAATGAACCGAATATCAGCCATAAACTGCTCACCGAAGCAGCGATTGCAACTCCGCATATCGCAGGATTCTCGGCAGATGGGAAAGCTAACGGAACAAGAACCTGTCTTAAAAACATTTCCACATTCTTTCATCTCCATCTGGAGAAAATCGGAGAAGTGATACCGCCCGCACCTACGAATCCCATCATTGACCTAAACTGTTTCGATTCTGCCCGCATTGAACAAGCCATTTTGAGAGCCTTTAATCCACTTGTTCCAGACCAAGCACTTCGGAAAGAGCCGGAAAAATTCGAATGGTTCAGGACAAACTATCATCATCCCCGCGAATATCAAGCCTATACCATTGCTAATGCCACTCCTGAAGAAACAACATTACTCCAACAACTGGGATTTGCAATCAAGAGTATCAATCAGTAAGCAACTCTTTGATTACATGAGGATAATGAGCGTATTCCAAAGCATGAACTTTTGTGGCTACATCTTCAGGAGTATCTGTTGGAAGAACCGGACATTTAGCCTGAAAAATAATATTACCATGATCATACTGATCATCAATATAATGTATAGTAATGCCTGATTCTTTTTCTCTTGCAGCAACAACTGCTTCATGCACATGCATCCCATACATTCCTTTTCCGCCATGCTTGGGCAATAACGCGGGATGAATATTGATAATCTTCCCCGGATAAGCTTTCAGCAGCGAGTCTGCAATCTTATTCATGAATCCGGCAAGGACAATCAAATCAACATGATATTCTTTTAGCTTTGCTAAAATCAGCGAACCTTCAACAAACTCATCACGCGTAAATACGAAGGATGGAATTCCTAATTTGTTCACGCGAGCATGAACCCCAACATTTTTATTGTTCGAAAGAACAACGGCTACCTTGATTTTGTCATTTTCTGAAAAATATTTGGAAATATTTTCAGCGTTTGTACCTGCGCCCGAGGCAAAAATTGCAATATTCTTCATCTTTTTTGCTGTTTTTGTGCACACTAAAATATAAAATGTGCAGTTTTCTGTATTTTTAGCTATTTATATTTGTGATATCACATAAAAATTTCTTTACTTTGCACCGCAAATTTAAAAAGTATATTGGTTTAATTAATCTAAATTGAAAAAGTTATGTCTGAAATTGCTGAAAAAGTAAAGGATATCATCGTAGACAAGCTGAGTGTAGAAAAGTCAGAAGTTACCGACGAAGCAAGCTTTACTAATGATTTAGGTGCAGACTCTCTTGACACTGTTGAGCTGATTATGGAATTCGAGAAAGAATTTGGTATTCAGATTCCGGATGATCAAGCAGAAAAGATTACTACTGTAGGTGACGCTATTGCTTACGTTGAAGCAAACGCAAAGAAGTAATCACTCCTTGTACTTAAAAAAGTATGGAATTAAAAAGAGTTGTAGTAACAGGTCTTGGTGCTATTTCTCCCCTTGGTAATACCATGTCAGAGACATGGGATGGCGTTATTAATGGGAAAAGTGGAGCGGGACCTATTACTCATTTTGATGCATCAAAGTTCAAAACACATTTTGCATGTGAAGTAAAAAATTACGATTCCTCTAAATATTTTGATCGTAAAGAGGCTCGTAAACATGATTTATTTTCACAATATGCACTCATTGCTGCTACAGAAGCAATAGACGATGCTGCTATGGACCTTGAGAAAGAAGACAAGAACCGCATCGGTGTGATTTTTGCAACGGGTATTGGCGGCATTCGTTCATTTGAAGAAGAAGTTAGAGAATACAAAGACGAAGAAGGGCCTCATTTCAGTCCATTCTTTATTCCTCGTATTATCGCGGATATGGCAGCAGGTCATATTTCCATTAAATATGGATTCAGAGGACCGAATTTCGCGACTGTATCAGCTTGTGCATCTTCTACAAATGCATTAGTTGATGCTTTCAATTACATTCGTTTGGGTAAAGCCAATGCAATCGTTACCGGCGGTGCTGAAGCAGCTATTGCAATTGTTGGTGTAGGAGGCTTCAATGCTATGAAGGCTTTATCGACACTCAATGATTCTCCAGAAACAGCTTCACGCCCATTCAGTGGCAGCCGTGATGGTTTTGTAATTGGCGAAGGTGCTGCTTGTCTAGTCTTGGAAGAGATGGAACATGCTTTGGCACGTGGTGCAAAAATCTATTGTGAAGTGGCTGGTGGAGGTCTCTCAGCCGATGCTTACCACATGACAGCTTCACATCCGGAAGGATTGGGAGCTAAACTAGTGATGGAAAATGCGCTCGAAGATGCAGAAATGAAGCCTGAGGATATCGATTATATCAATGTCCACGGAACTTCTACACCCGTTGGAGATATTTCGGAAGCAAAAGCAATCAAAGAAATGTTCGGAGATTATGCTTACAAATTAAACATCAGTTCTACAAAATCAATGACAGGCCACTTATTAGGTGCCGCTGGTGCGCTTGAAGCCGCTATCTGCGCCTTGTCAGTACAGAACGACATCGTTCCGCCTACCATTAATCATGCAGAAGGTGATGAAGATCCCGAGATAGACTATAAGCTAAATTTTACATTCAATAAAGCACAGAAAAGAGTTGTAAGAGCCGCTTTATCCAATACATTTGGATTCGGTGGACACAACGCATGTGCCATTGTTAAAAAATTTGTAAAGTAATCGTGCTTACGAAGCTTAATAAGTGGATAAGGCTCCAGAAAAATAAAAACCGTGAGCCTTATCTTTCTTTACATAAGATACTCGATTTTTACCCCGATAACATTCAATTGTACGAACAAGCCTTTCTCCATAGATCGTCTTCTGTTGAAGGCGAAAACGGAAAATGGCTAAACAACGAAAGATTGGAATTTTTGGGTGATGCGATATTGGATGCTGCCGTAGCAGATATCGTATACAAACATTTTCCAAATAAACGGGAAGGATTCCTTACTAATACTCGTTCTAAAATTGTACAACGGGAGACTCTGAATCAGATTGCGAACAACATGGGTCTGAACAAGGTCGTTGTTGCCTCAACAAAAATTTCTTCGCACAATAACTATATGTACGGAAATGCATTGGAAGCTTTGGTTGGTGCTGTCTATCTGGACCAAGGTTATGAAAAATGCTATATTTTCATTCGTGATGTACTTATCAAACGGTATCTTAATCTGGATTCCATTGCACGGAAAGAGGTAAACTTCAAATCTAGCCTCATTGAATGGAGCCAGAAAAACAAATTGGAAATCACATTTGATGTTATTGAGTCATTTATGGATAATGACGGCAACCCTGTATTCCAAACAGGCATATCTCTTTTGGATATGCAGATAGGCGTTGGCATCGGTTATTCAAAGAAAGAATCACAGCAGAATGCGGCAAAAATGGCTATCAAGAAACTACGTACCGACAAAGATCTTCAACAGTTTGTCACCGAACAAAAAAAGAAGATGAACGAAGAAAATACTAATGTTGAACAAGAATTTGCCGAACTTCCTGAAGAAGAAGGGGAGACGATACAAGGAACCGTACAGGAAGTTTCCGCAACTGCAATCTAATCAATGGCCAAAGGATATTCCCATCCTTGAACCTTGAATAATCAAATCATTATCGGCTGTTACCAATTTCAATTTTGATGCTACTTCAGAGAGAGGAATAGAGTCGACTGTACCATTCTTCACACAGACCATTCGTCCGAACTGCTTATTGACAATCAGATCAGTAGCATGTCCACCCAAACGAGTTGCTAAATTGCGATCATAAGGAGAAGGGTTTCCGCCACGCTGAATATAACCCAAAACCGTATCACGACATTCTATACCTGTTGCTTCTTCTATCATCCGAGTAATAAAATATGACGGATGTCCTTTTTCTGGTGTCTCTATACCTTCCGCAACAACTACAATTGAATAAGGCTTACCACGATGAGCACGATCCAAAATAGTTGCATTAATCTTTTCCATATCATAACCCAATTCCGGAAGTAAAATCACATCTGCTCCTCCAGCCATTCCGGCATACAAAGCAATCCATCCGGCATGATGTCCCATTACTTCAACCACCATCACCCGTTTATGTGAACTTGCCGTTGAATGTAAACGATCTATAGCCTCAGTAGCAATATTCACAGCGGTGTCGAACCCAAACGTAATTTCTGTACCAAAGACATCATTATCAATTGTTTTGGGGACACCAACCACATTCAGTCCCAAAGCTGAAAGCATTGCGGCCGTCTTCTGCGTCCCGTTACCACCAATACAAACCAGACAGTCCAAACCCAACTCGTCGTAATTCTGCTGGATAAGATGAGGTTCTTCAGCACCCATAGAAGCAAGACGCTTACGAAAAGGCTTCTCACGGGAAGTTCCCAAAATGGTACCACCCAAATTAAGGATTCCTGAAAGGCTACGTTCATCGAACGTCTGAACATCTTTATTCAGCAATCCAATAAAACCGCTGTGAATGCCGATCACTTCCATTCCATAATACATCAACGCTGTTTTACCAACGCCACGGATAGTCGCATTAATGCCCGGACAATCGCCGCCAGAAGAAAGAATTCCTATTTTCATTATCTACAGAATTATACAACTACAAAGGTATAAATAAAAAGAGAATGCCTAAATTTGTGCCTTAGAAATATAAATGACATGGATATTTTAACAAAAACGATATCACTCATATTCAAACCTAGGCAACAACAGATTGCCAAATTTGCTCAAGAGGCCGATATCATTCAGCATAAACAACTGGCGCATCTTCTTTCAAGAGCAAAAAATACAGCTTGGGGATTGAAGTACGATTACAAAAGTATCCATAACTACACGACTTTCAGCGAACGTGTTCCGCTTCAAATATATGATGATGTTAAACCTTTTGTCGAACGCATGATTCAAGGTGAAAGGAATCTACTTTGGCCATCTTCCGTGCGTTGGTATGCCATGAGCAGCGGTACAACAAATGACCGGAGCAAGTTTCTACCGATCACCTCTGAAGTTTTGCATGATTGTCATTATCAAGGTGCTTTTGACACGGTTTCGCTCTATCTGCGCAATCACCCGGACAGTCATTTCTTTGCACACAAAGGGCTGATATTAGGTGGAAGTTTAAAACCGTCTGCTATGAACGGACATTCTTTTTGTGGAGATCTTTCAGCAGTGCTTTTACAAAACATCAATCCGCTAGTCAACCTTATTCGTGTTCCATCCAAACAAGTCATTCTAATGAATGAGTGGGAAAGCAAGATGAAAGCCATTGTTTCACACACTTGGAATAAAGATGTAGGAAATCTTTCCGGTGTACCATCGTGGATGCTTACACTTATCAAAGCTATCCTAAAGCATACAGGCAAAGATGATCTTTCAGAAGTATGGCCGAATCTCGAAGTCTTTTTCCACGGAGGAATCAGTTTTGAGCCTTATCGGGAACAATATAAATCGCTTATTTCTTCCGATAGAATGCACTATATGGAAACGTATAATGCGTCGGAAGGATTCTTTGGCATTCAAGACGATCCCGAAGATAAAAGTTTATTGCTCATGCAGGACTATGGCACATTTTATGAATTCATCCCGTTCAGTGAGATAGGAAACGAACACCCGACAGTTCTGCCGCTGACTGAAGTCAGCGAAGGAGTCAATTATGCCATGATTATTAGTACAACAGGTGGCTTGTGGCGCTATCAAATCGGTGATACAGTGAGATTCACATCCCTTCACCCTCACAAATTTATTATCACCGGAAGGACCAAACACTTCATCAATGCTTTTGGCGAAGAGTTGATGGTAGATAATGCAGAAAAAGCCATCAGTGAAGTCTGTTCGCTAACAGGATCAAAAATTAAAGAATACACTGTTGCTCCGCTTTTCAAACTGAATATTGCCAAAGGATGTCATCAATGGCTAATAGAATTCGAAAAGAAACCAAAATCACTGCCAGAATTTGCTGAACTCTTGGATAAAGAACTTCAAAGAGTGAACTCCGATTACGAAGCAAAACGTTATAAAGAAATATCATTGCAACCACTCGAAATTGTGATTGCCAAGAAAGGGCTATTTTATGACTGGTTGAAAAGTAAAGGGAAACTAGGCGGCCAACACAAGATCCCCCGCTTAAATAATGATCGGATAATCATGAATGAACTGCTACAGCTCAATCAACTCTGATACTTTCTGTTTATCTTGGAGCCAGCGTAATAAATGGAACCAACATCTCCTCCATCGAAATGCCACCATGTTGGAAAGTATTACGATAATAAGAAACATAATAATTATAATTGTTCGGATAAGCGAAGAAATCGTTGTTCGTAGCAAAAATATATTTGCTGCTCAAGTTCGGTGAAGGCAGTCCCGCCTTTTCAGGATCACGTATCTCAAAAACTTCCTTCATATTATAGCTCAGATTCTTACCCACTTTGTAGCGCAGGTTCGTATTGGTGTTTTTGTCGCCAACAACTTTTTGAGGATTGTCTACACGTATCGTACCATGATCGGTCGTGATGATTACTTTACAACCTTTATCGGCAATGCGCCTAAATAGTTCTAAAGTACCCGAATGCTGAAACCATGAACGCGTAAGACTTCTATAAGCCGCCTCACTCTGAGCCAATTCGCGAATCATTTTGTTTTCAGTTCGCGCATGCGAAAGCATATCCACAAAATTAAGGACAATCACATTTAACTGATACTGCATCAACGAAGGGATCATTGTGAGCAACTTCTCACCATACTGTGAATCATGCACCTTGTTATAAGAAAAAGTATATTTCTTGCGAAAGCGCTCGATCTGTGTCTGAATCAGTGGAGCTTCATTAAGGTTCTTCCCATCTTCACTTTCCTCATCGACCCACAAGTCCGGAAACATCTTTTCGATTTGCAACGGCATCAAACCGGAAAAAATGGCATTACGTGCATACTGTGTAGCTGTCGGAAGGATACTGTAATACAAGCTTTCATCGAATGTAAAATATTCAGCAAGCAGATCTTTTACCTCACGCCACTGATCCAAACGAAAATTATCAATAAGGATAAAGAACAGTTTCTCACCATTTTCGAGGATTGGGAATGCTCGCTTCTTAAAAAGATCAGGACTCATCAACGGTCGTTTATCCGGTGACTGAATCCAGTTCATATAGTTTTTCTTAATAAACTTTGCAAAGGAATTGTTGGCTTCTTTTTTTTGCATCTGCAACATATCACTCATCGCCGCTTGTGTACTTTCAAGTTCCAACTCCCAATAAACCAATTTTTTGTAGACTTCCATCCAGTCATCAGTTGTAAGCGAATCGTTAATCTGCATACCTATCCGACTGAATTCCTGCTGATAGCCCACTGTGGTTGTTTCGGTGATAATCACATTCTTATGAACATTTTTCTTAATCGACAGTAAAAGCTGATTGGGATTGAGCGGTTTGATAAGGTAATCGGCAATTTTATTACCGATAGCTTGATCCATAATGCTTTCTTCTTCGCTTTTGGTAACCATAACAACGGGAACATCCGGATTCAGTTCCTTGATCTGCGCCAATGCTTCCAAACCACTTAAACCAGGCATATTCTCATCGAGGAAGATAATATCAAATGTTTCTTCCCTGCATGAATCGATGGCATCCTGACCACTAATTACGGGAACCACTTCATATCCTTTATCCTGAAGGAAGAGGATATAAGGTTTCAACAAATCAATTTCATCGTCTGCCCAGAGAATCTTATCTTTCTTTACTGCCATACCCAAGTTTTTTTTATAACTGCAATTATTACTTGCAAATATAACGGTATAAACCTTGAAAGTATATATTTAAAACAAATAAGAGTTTGTAATTTGTTCAAAATTAGCTTTAGAAGAATAGTACTCAAGGTGGTTTTCAGAAAAAGCTGTCATTACAATGAATCTATTTTATATTTTTGCAGATACATTAATCTCATTAGAACCCTTCGAAAATGAAACAATTGATATTTCTCTGTGCCATATTTTTACTTTGTAATTGCCACTCATCGTATAATACACTGAGTGCTCCAAATGAAAAACTCGAAGCAGAGCATTGGGCCAAAAAGATTACAAAATTATCACCTGCCTTGTCTTTCGTGTACGGAGTAGAACAGTCTGCAGAAATACTCGCCCGTTCACATCAGAAAATGACTCGAAGCACCGATAGTGCAGGTATTACTACCATTAGAAACATATACGATGATCAAAAAACCGGTATAAGATATACAATTGAAGCCACTTATCCTAAAGACCTACCGGCTGTAGAATGGTACGCAACAATTGAAAATCGGAGTAAAGACACAAGTGCATTGTTCACTCGTATATTGGCAGCAGACATTCCTGTAAGTATAAACAATAACAACAGCACCAACCATTATGGAATCAGATACTCGCAAGGTACACGCGACAGCTACGACGATTTCTCGCTCCATGATACAATTGTAAGTATAGGCAAAGATATTCAGTTTGTCACAGCAAGCGGACGCTCATCCAGTCGTTATCTTCCGTTTTTCAATATTCATCGCGGACAAGAAGGAATCATTTTTGCTATCGGATGGACAGGCCAATGGAAAGCCCGCTTTGCCGCATCAGAAAAAGAGATTCGTTTGCAAGCAGGTATGGAGAACAGCCATTTACGTCTCTATCCGAATGAAAAGATCCGTACGCCGCGCATATTCATGACATTCTGGAAAGGCGATCAAGTACGCGCACAAAACCAATTGCGACGTTATCTGGTAAAATATGCTTCACCGCATCCATCTGGCAAAGAAGTTGAAATACCTGTTTCATTTCCGGCATGGGGAGGAATGACAACCGCCCATCATCTACGTAACATCGCTATAATCAAAGAGAAGCAATTGGACAATTATACTAATTATTGGATTGATGCGGGATGGTTTGGCGGTCCGCATAACACTTTGGAATGGCAGAATCCGAAAGATGAAGATTGGTACGGATTGGTGGGGAACTGGGATTGCAACACTATTCAGCATCCTAACGGTCTGCGTCCAATAAGCGATGCAGCACATGCTGCAGGACTGAAGTTCCTCCTTTGGTACGAACCTGAACGAGCTGTAGGCGGAACTCCTGTCACTCGACAACATCCTGAATGGTTTATCAAACTTCCAGACTCTTTCCCGCGCAACGATGTTGGCAAATACAAAAAGGTTGAATCGTTACTTTTGAATCTGGGTATTCCTGAAGCACGTCAATGGATTACCGATTATATTTCAAGGCAGATCAGCGAATCAAACATGGACATTCTTCGCATCGATGCAAACATTGGGACGTTGCGTTATTGGAAATGTGCCGATAAACCAGACCGCATCGGAATGACCGAAATCCGATACGCCGAAGGATTATACCAGTTTTTGGACGACCTTCTATCAAAGCATCCGAACCTGTTGATTGACAACTGTGCTGGTGGAGGTAACCGCTTGGATATAGAGATGTTGCGACGCAGTGTTGCACTTCATCGCACGGATTATTCCTGTCCAGCAGACCAGGAGAATATCGGGAATCAGATACAAAACTACTGCATCATGAATTGGATTCCTTACAGCAATATGGGTTCAGCGATTTTGCCAAACGACACCTATCGTTTCAGAGGCGGAATGAATGCCGGTATGAACAACTCCTTCCTTCAGAAGGCTGATGATGGCAGTCGTACACGTATGCCCGACAACTTCCCTTGGGATTGGTATCGCGAAATGATGCAGCAACATGCCGCTATAAAAACCTATTTCAGTGGAGACTATTATCCACTCACCCCATTTTCAAAAGGCAACGACTCTTGGTGCGCCTACCAGCTCTATCGTTCGGATCTGAAGGCAGGATTTATCCTGGCTTTCCGACGCAGTCAGGCAAACAAAGAATCACTCATTGTTTTTCCGGGAGGCATCAACAGCAAATCGAAATACGAAATGGAAGACTTTGATCTTAAAACACACACACTCGTAAGTGGCAAAGAGTTACTCAAAAAAGGATGGATAATCACACTCAAAATCGCTCCTCATCCGCATTGATTAAAATTAGAGAGTTGAAACCATAATATTATGAAAACATTAAGTATATTTGCGAAATAACAAATAAAAAATAAACGCCATGACAAAGACTTCTATCTTCCTAATGACGATTCTTCTCACTGTAGCAATCGCATGTAACAACGAGAAACATTTCATCTCTGACAAAACATACAGAGCTGAAGTAGAAAAAGATTTCCAGGCAAAAAAAGCACTACTTCCCAATGGTAAACTGTTTGCCATCTTCGACAAACAAATGTCCGATCAAGAGCGGGAAGCACTTACATTTCTCTACGCCTATATGCCTTTAGGTGATATAACGGATTATTGCGGACAATTTTATCTTGACAATATACGTAGCTCATTTAAGGCAAAAAAAGAGATGTCTTGGGGCGACAGCATTCCCGAAGAAATTTTCCGTCATTTTGTATTGCCTGTACGCGTCAATAATGAAACACTAGATAGTAGTCGTATTGTTTTTTATCGTGAACTTCGCGACCGGGTGAAAGGACTTTCACTCTATAATGCTGTTCTGGAGGTCAACCACTGGTGTCATGAGAAAGTAATTTATACACCGAGCGATTCACGCACCAGTTCGCCTCTTGCGTCCGTGAAAACAGCCTTCGGACGTTGCGGCGAGGAATCGACCTTTACCGTTGCAGCATTGAGATCTGTAGGAATTCCTGCTCGCCAAGTGTATACTCCACGTTGGGCGCATACTGACGACAATCACGCATGGGTTGAAGCCTGGGTGAATGGCAAATGGTACTTTTTGGGAGCTTGTGAGCCTGCACCTGTTCTCAATCTTGGATGGTTCAACGGTCCGGCATATCGCGGAATGTTGATGCATACGAAAGTGTTCGGCAAATATAAGGGTCCGGAAGAGATTATGGACACAACAAAATGCTACACTGAAATCAATGTAGTTGATAATTATGCACCGACAGCTAAAGCGATAGTCAGCATTACAGACAAAGATGGCAAACCAGTACAAGGCGCGAAGGTAGAGTTTAAAATCTATAACTATGCAGAGTTCTACACCGTAGCTCACAAAACAACCGATGCCAAAGGTCAGACGTTCCTGACCGCCGGAAAAGGTGACATGCTAGTTTGGGCCACTAAAGACGGAAAATACGGTTATGCGAAACTTTCTTTCGGAAAAATAAAAGACCTCAATATAAAACTCGACAAACAACCAGGTGATACTGCCTCTCTCGATTTGGACATTATTCCTCCTGTAGATGGGTCAATTGCTGTAACTGTCACAAAAGAACAAGAAGATGCCAATGCAAAACGCCTCATTGAAGAAGATGCCATCCGCAATAAATATGTATCCACATTTTACACAGCTGATAAAGCTCGTACACTGGCAAAAGAACTTAGCATCGATTCAACAGCAACAATCAATTACATGATTGGAAGCCGCGGTAACTGGCAAGAGATTGAAAAGTTCCTGCGTGAAACACCTGCTGAAAACCGTACTACAGCAATGGCTTTACTAAGTGTGATCTCTGCTAAAGATTTACGAGATACACCTGCATCTATTCTATTTGATCATCTGAATCACGCAGCGGAAATAAAAAGTCCGTTTTTCAATAGAGCTGTTTTGAATCCACGCATTGCCAACGAATTCCTCACGCCATACAGAAGTTTCTTCCAAACCAATATTGATACAGCCTTAGTCGCACAAGTTCGCAAGGATCCTCAAGTTTTGGTAGACTGGGTAAAGAAAAATATCACTGTCAATGATGCATTAAATCCTCAACGTGTACCGATGATGCCGATGGGCGTATGGAAATCACGCGTTGCGGACACAAACTCGAGGAACATCTTCTTTATAGCCGTAGCCCGCAGCTTAGGTATTCCTGCACAGATAGAACCGGTAGCAGGTAGAGTGCAATATGCAGTTGGAGATCATTGGACTAACGTAAGTTTTGATGAAACAACACCAACAGTGTTCAAACAAGGTAAAGTTGTAGCGACCTATCAACCGGTCAAATCGCTTCCTGATCCCAAATATCTAAGTCATTTCTCTATAGCAAACATTTTAGGCGACGGCACATTACAGACTTTACATCTCGAATCAAATGCAGATGCAGATATGGGCAATAGCGATGCCTGGAGTATGTTGCTTAAAAAACCTATGCCAATAGACGAAGGTCATTATCTGTTCATTACAGGGACTCGTTTGGCCAGTGGCAGCGTTTTAGCGAAAATGACTTTCTTCAATGTAGAAGCTGATAAGACGACAAACCTCAAACTGGTCATGCGTGAAAGCCCGGACGAAGTTAAAGTCATTGGAAACTTCAATTCTGAAGACAAATTTAAACTAGCGGACAAAGGGACTGAAACAAGCGTTCTGCTGACAACAGGCAGAGGTTACTTCATTATCGGAATCTTAGGCGCTCGGCAGGAACCAACCAATCACGCCATGCGTGACATTGCAGCAGTAAAGAAAGATCTCGAGACATGGGGACGCGGCATGGTTCTGCTCTTCCCTAGCGAAAAAGACTATAAGAATTTCGATGCTAAAGAGTTTGGAGCATTGCCAAATACCATCACATACGGTATCGACAAGGACAATGCTATACAGAAAGAAATTGCTACAGCCATGCATCTTCAAAATGCAAATTCATTGCCGATATTCATTATTGCCGACACTTTCAATCGCGTAGTCTATGTTTCACAAGGCTACACAATCGGACTGGGTGAACAACTGATGAAGGTGATTCACAAAATCAGCAACTGATAATCGAAGACTAAAAAACTTTTATCAAGAATTGCTTTGTTGAAAATTCAAATTCCGAGCAGCTATCAGGGTCAGTTCAACGAACTGTTCAACAGATAGTTGCTCGGGACGTTTATCGAAGATTGGCAATGAATAATCAGGACAATCTTTGCCCAACATCGGTTTCATGGAATTACGCAATGTTTTGCGTCGCTGATTAAAAGAAGTCTTCACTACCGCTTTAAACAATGTCTCATCGCATCCCAAACTTGTACGGCTGTTGCGCGTCATACGAATAACGGCACTCTTAACCTTCGGCTGCGGATCAAAGACTTTTTCGCTAACCGTAAACAAATATTCAATATCATACCACGCCTGTAGCAGCACGCTTAATATTCCGTAAGCTTTTTTGCCTGGTGCAGAAGCCAAACGTTCGGCGACTTCTTTCTGGATCATCCCCGAACAACAGGGTATGCTCTCTTTATAGTCAAGCACTTTAAAGAAAATTTGACTAGAGATATTATAAGGATAATTGCCAATAATACAGAATTTCTTATCCGGGAAAAGTTGAGAAAGATCCAAACGCAGAAAATCCTCGGCCAGTATCTTGCCTTCCAACGCAGGAAAATTTGCTTTCAAGTAATCAACAGATTCCATATCCAACTCAACGACCGTCAAATCCTGCCCAGCATCCAAAAGGAACTGGGAAAGAACACCCATGCCCGGTCCGACCTCCAAAATCGGGAAACCTTTATACTCAGATAAAGTATCAGCAATACGCTGGGCTATTTGCAAATCCTTTAAGAAATGCTGTCCTAATGCTTTCTTAGCTCTAACCAATCTCATCCACTTCTTCGTTTGTAATAGTGATTGTATAAAAATAATATGCTTATCTTTGCGGTGTACAAAATTACAACAAATAATTTAAAGTCACCTTTGCATAATGAATTTTAAAAAAGCTCTACAGACATTCCTTAAGATATTTGTTCCGCTTTCCTTCGGATGCTTGCTTCTTTGGTATCTCTACAGTAAGATGGATCTGAATGAGATATGGCACGTTATCCGCAAAGGTGTGCGTTATGAAATCATTCTCTTTTCTCTTCTATTCGGCTTGGGAGCCAACATCATACGTGGTTTCCGATGGAAACTTCTCATCAACTCGGTAGGCGATGAAGTGAAGATCAGCAATGCCATTCATGCTGTGCTGGGCAATTATGCAGTCAACCTGGTATTACCTCGTGTAGGCGAGATCTGGCGTTGTGGCGTCATTTCCAAATATGAAAAGATTCCTTTCACCAGATTACTGGGAACACTTTTGATCGATCGCGTAAGCGATACTTTCATGGTCGGGATGATCACTTTATCCATTGTATTTTTCAATTTCAGCTTCTTTCATGAATTCTTTACGCGGAACCCGGATTTGCTCAGTGGATTCCAATCCATGTTCAATTCAATATGGATATATGTAGGGGTAATATTTTTTATTGGTGTAATTTGGTTCATATTCATTTATTTGAGTAACTTTACGGTGGTCAAGAAAGCCAAAGAAATGCTGCAGAATATCTGGAATGGTATGAAAAGCATTTGGTTGATGAAGCATAAGTGGTTGTTCATAGTTGAAACATTGTTGATTTGGCTCAGTTATTTCATCTATTTTTATATCACATTTTATGCCTTCAGCTTTACAAGCCATTTGGGCGTCGGTGTCGGTTTAATTGCATTTGCCATGGGAAGCATTGCCGTGGCAGTTCCTGTACAAGGAGGCATCGGACCTTGGCATTTTATGGTGATTGCAACCTTGGTATGCTTTGGAGTGGTTGAAACAGACGCGGCAGCTTTTGCTTTAGTTGTGCACATGGTTCAGACGCTTTGGCAAGGATTAACAGGGTTGTTCAGCATTGTAGCTCTGCCTATTATCAACAGAAAGCGACAAGTTGAATAATTGAACGTAGATTTGATATTAAATAATTTATAAAATTGCAGTTTTATGTCAGCAGAGATCAAAAATCTTTCCCCTCAACCTGTATGGGGATATTTCTATGAACTTACTCAGATTCCTCGTCCAACGGGGCACATGGAAGCTGTTACACGTTTTATGGTTAACTTCGGTAAAGGATTAGGATTGGAAACTTTACAAGATGAAGTAGGCAACGTATTGATCCGCAAACCCGCTACACCCGGCTATGAGAACCACAAAACCGTTACCATGCAAGCCCATCTCGATATGGTTTCACAAAAGAACTCATCAGTAAAACATGATTTCCTTAAAGATCCTATCGACGCCTATATTGATGGCGACTGGGTTAAAGCCCGTGAAACGACGCTGGGTGCTGACGATGGCATGGGTGCTGCATTTGCCATGGCTGCTTTAGCTGACAAAAACTTAAAACACGGTCCGTTGGAAGCACTCTTTACTGTAGATGAAGAGGTCGGAATGGACGGTGCCGTCGGATTGAAGTCAGGTTTCCTTAAAGGAGATATCCTTCTGAACTGCGATTCCGAAGAGGAAGGCGAATTGTTCGTAGGCTGTGCCGGCGGAACAGACTTGAATATTTCCATGCAATTCAAAGAAGATACTTATATCAACGAAGACGATGTTGCCGTAAAAATCACATTAAAAGGACTCAAAGGCGGTCATTCCGGTGTAGATATTCACTTAGGCAGAGCCAACGCCAACAAACTGATGTTCCGCTTCTTGAAAGAGGCCGTACGTGACTACGGAGCTCGCTTATCGTCCATCGAAGGCGGTTCGCTTCGCAATGCTATTCCGCGCGAAGCCGAAGCAATCGTCACCATTCCAGGCGATAATGCCGAATCATTATGGGAACTCATCTCCGATTATCAAGATACTTATAGAGAAGAATATAAAGGCATCGAAGACAATATTTCATTTACAGGCGAAATGACCGGACTGCCTAAAACATTGATTCCAGAAGAGATTCAAGACGATCTGATCAATGCTATCGAAGGTTGTCAGAACGGCGTTTTGAGCATGCTTACAGATTTTCCGGGTACTGTTGAGTCATCATCAAATCTTGCAATTGTACGCTCTTCAAACGAGCTGATAGAAGTCAAGATATTGGTTCGCAGCTCTTCAGATTCTCGCAAAGATGCTGTCTGCTCGAGTCTTGAAAGTGTCTTTGCCATGGCAGGAGCCAAAGTTGAATACGATGGCGCATACAGTGGATGGCAACCGAACATCGACTCTCCTATCTTGAAGGTGATGAAAGAAACTTACAAAGAATTATTCGGAAAAGAGCCTTCTGTGAAAGTGATGCATGCTGGACTTGAATGCGGTATCATACAAGGAGCTTATCCGAAGATGGACATGGTTTCTGTTGGTCCGGATTTGGAACATCCGCACTCTCCAGACGAACGCGTAAAAATCTCTTCTGTACAGAAACTGTGGGAATTTATCGCAGCTACTTTGCAAAAGATTTAATGTTCTCGAAGGAGAATTAATCGTAACAGGATAAGCAAAACATAGATTTTTGACACGGCGTCAAAGCCATTTAAAAACGTCAAAAAATTCATTCGAATGTAGCGACCATTTCATTCGAAAGAAACCTTCACTCCATTCGAATGAAGTGGAATTTTCTTCCGAATGAAATGGACAATACAATTAGATGAAATTTAATTTTCATCTAAAGCATAAACCACAGATATATAGGGTAATAGGCGATAACATCATCATTATTGTTCTCTCTGGAAGGCAAAACAGCGTTTTCCGCCAAAAACCGACATGAATTTTTGATACGCAAATGAAACGCTGCAACTGCATTTATAGCAATATGCATACGTGGACTACGAGAGCTTCTCTTTTAAATATTTCCCGGTATATGAGGCTTTGCACTTAACGATTTCCTCAGGTGTTCCGCAACAAACAATATTTCCACCTCCTTTTCCACCTTCAGGACCAAGATCAATCACATAATCAGCACATTTAATCACCTCCAGATTATGTTCGATAATAATAACCGTATGTCCTTTCGCTACCAAAGCATTGAAAGCTTTCAACAGGGTTTTTATATCATGGAAATGCAAACCGGTAGTCGGTTCATCAAAAACAAAGACAGTGGGCTCTTGAATTTCCTGACCGAGATAATAAGCCAGTTTGACACGCTGATTTTCACCACCGGACAAAGTTGATGAAGTCTGACCCAACTTGATATAACCAATACCAACGTCCTGAAGCGGTTTTAGTTTCTTGACAATCTTCTGCTCCTGCGAACCCGGATATTGTTCGAAAAACTCTATCGCCTGATTGACTGTCATTTCCAATACATCATAAATACTGCAATTATGATAAAGGACTTCAAGTACGTCCGATTTGAATCTTTTTCCATGGCAAGCTTCGCACTCAAGCGTTATATCTGCCATAAACTGCATCTCGACTGTAATTTTCCCTTCGCCTTTACATTCTTCGCAGCGTCCGCCTTCTTTATTGAAAGAAAAATAAGCGGCATTATACCCCATCTGTTTAGACAATGGCTGATCTGCGAAAAGCTTCCGGATTTCATCGTATGCACCGATGTAAGTCACTGGATTCGAACGAGAACTCTTACCGATTGAGTTTTGATCGACGAACTCGATATTCTTAATCAGCTTCAAATCGCCTTCTAACCCCGAACAATCCACCATCAGATGCGTTGCCTCATCCAAATAATGCTTTACTCCTTCATAAAAAATATCACGCACCAACGAGCTTTTTCCAGATCCACTCACGCCTGTAACTACGGTCATCACATTCAGCGGGAACTTCACATCAAATCCTTTCAGATTATTTTTGCGCGCCCCTTTTACTTTGATATAATTATTCCACGGACGACGATATGCAGGAACTTCAATCTTCTCCTCGCCTGTCAGATAACGCACTGTGTAACTGTCAGTAGAGGTTGGCAAATGAGCAACATCGCCTTGGTAAATCACTTCGCCTCCCAAGCGACCGGCTTTAGGTCCGATATCAATAATATAATCTGCTGCACGGATAATTTCTTCATCATGTTCAACCACGACAACCGTGTTTCCTATCTGCTGCAACTGTCGAAGCACCTTGATCAGCAAATCTGTATCACGCGAATGAAGTCCGATACTCGGTTCATCCAAAATATAAAGAGAACCGACCAAGCTGCTACCCAAAGATGTAGCCAAATTTATTCGTTGGCTTTCTCCACCTGATAATGAAGAAGAAAGGCGATCGAGCGTAAGATAACCCAAACCCACATCCAAGAGAAACTGCAATCGGTTATTGATTTCTGTCAGTAGACGTTTTGCCACAGCAGTATCGGTCTCATCCAACTTCAACTGGTCGAAAAAGACTTTAGTCTCTGCAATCGGCATCGACACAAGTTCTGCAATATTTTTGCCTCCAACCTGTACATACAATGCTTCCGGACGCAGACGCGAACCTTTACATGTTGGACAGATTGTTTTGCCACGATATCTGGCCTGCATCACACGATATTGTATCTTATACAAATTCTCTCCAACAAACTTAAAGAAGTCATCAATTCCATGCACACCTCTAGCGCCATGCCAAAGCAGATCCTTATCTTTCTGTGTCAGATCATAATACGGACGATGAATCGGAAAGTTATATCTTTCGCTATTCGCTATGAAGTCCTTAAGCCATTCGCTCATCACTTCGCCTTTCCAGCACATGACAGCTCCTTGATAAACAGAAAGACTCTTATCAGGAATCACCAGATTTTCATCTATTCCGAGTATTTTGCCAAAGCCTTCGCAAGTAGGACAAGCACCCATCGGATTATTGAAGCTGAACATCAGATCCGTCGGTTCTTCAAAAGTGATTCCATCGGCTTCGAACTTCTTTGAATAATCTTTTACAACAACGCCTTCGGACAAATAAAAACGCACCCGACAAGCATCATGTCCTTCAAAAAAAGCTGTTTCCAGAGAATCGGCTACACGACTCTTCAAAGTCTTATCCGAAGAAACCACCAACCTATCGATCAGTATTTCTATATCTGGAGTATTAAGCAATTGCTTGTCATCGAGAACTTCATTGATACGATACGCTGTGTCATGAATAAAAAGTCGCGTATAGCCCTCTTTCTGCAAAACGCCCAGCTGTTCCTCAATGTTCCTACCTTCCGTAAGTATCACCGGAGCAAAAATAGCAAAGCGAGTACCTTCAGGACAATCGAAAACATCCTTGACAATATCGCTTACCTGATGTTTCTTCACCTCAGTACCTGAAACAGGGGAAATCGTTTTTCCGACGCGGGCATAAAGCAGTCGTAAATATTCATAAATCTCAGTGGAAGTACCGACTGTAGAACGCGGATTGCGCGTGTTCACTTTCTGTTCGATTGCAATTGCAGGCGGTATTCCTTTGATGAAATCGCATTCAGGCTTGCTCATTCGCCCCAAAAACTGACGAGCATATGCCGAAAGACTTTCCACATAACGTCTTTGTCCTTCGGCATATAAAGTATCAAAAGCCAATGAAGACTTTCCACTTCCTGAAAGTCCGGTAATCACAACCAATTTATCTCGAGGTATCTCAACATCAATATTTTTCAGATTATTGACCCGAGCACCTTTAATGTATATCGAATTAGTATCCGTCATTTTTATTACGTCTAAGAACCTGCAAAGGTACTACAAGTTGAACGCAAAAAAAAGACTTGATAATCTAAACTTCTACAAAACGACTAGAGCAGTCATAGAAAATATCAATCACCCGTAATCCTGAGGCTCACCGGACCAATTAATCCTGACTTTTGCAACGCATCCGTAGGTTTGTAATTATTACATATAGTCCATGTCTTTCGCTGACTTTCAGGCAATCCACTATCACCAATCAAACGATTCTGCCAAGTGGTTACAACTTCAATCGCAAGCGTATTCTTCCCTTTCTTCACCCATTTGCTAATATCCACATAATAAGGAGCAGTCCAAACACCTCCCGCATATTGCCCGTTTACTTTCACTTTAGCCATCACACCTACATCGTTCAAATCGAGAATGACAGAACCCTCTTTCGGTAGCTTTTTCAATGTGAATTCTTTCGAATAGAGAATTGTACCCGAATAATGGCTGACATCGAAATTCTTATTCAAAGTGATGTCTTCCAAGGTAGCAAACTCTACTGGCGTATCAGGACCCCGACGGTTAGTATCAAACATCGCTTTCCATCCATTGCTGAGAGGAATGATTGTTTTCGGAGAAGGATAATTGGCAGACAGATCCGAGTTTCCATCGGCTGAAGATGCCTTTCGGAAAACAATAAAGGCACTTTCGTATGGATAAAGTTTAAGCGGAACAACCGTTCCTGATTTTGTCTGCCTGTAACCGGGCAAATCGCGCATTGTTCCGGTAACAGCGTTCCACAATTCCGGCTGTTTGCCATTGACACGGAACTCCGGATAAATTTCGATCAGAGAATCTTTCTGATTGGATACAAAATAGATATCCAAATCCCCATTATTACGATGTCCATAAAGCAATGGCGCGTTATCGGCAATTTTGCAATCAGGAGGGCAATTGATATATTGCAAAGCTTCCGTCATATTCATTCCTTCAAGCAATGTGCCCTGACCAATTTTCTTCGCTTTTACATTGATGCCATCCAATCCGCTCCATAATTCATCAGCCATTGATTTAACTTGCTTGTCTGCATTCGGATAATTTTGCAAACTTGGCGAACGTTGTGGGGCAGGTCCTAGTACCACAGCACCATCTTCAATCAGTTTCTTTATTTTTGCCAACATTTCAGGACGCATCGTAAGGAGCTTTGGAAGGACTAAAATTCGATATTGCGTTCCATGAGGCAAAGTAAGTAATCCGTCTTTTACAAACATATCCCGTTCAATCACCTCCGCATTGATAAAATCGAACTGATAACCTTTTGGCAACGACGGATCAGTAACACCGGTCATCTTTGGCACATCTTCACCTATGAAATAAGCGACATCGGCAATATTTTTACCTTGTTGCAACATGACGTTCACCCTTTTGAGATAAGTCGTAAACAAATCCAATTGTGGAAACCATGTGTTCTTTCTGTTGAATTCGCTATTGAACCAAGCGTTCACTCCCGGTTCCTTATCTTCGTATGGTTGAGAAATATACAGATGGAGCAGGGTATTATTGATTCCTTCTGTAAAGAAGCGATCACCGCGTTCCTTCATCATTGCCGGATAGCAATTGAATGGTGCTCCGCCACTTGTAAACGATTCTGCCCAGATTTTAGTTTTTCCGTAAATATGCCCACATGATGAAGCAACGCGATTCTCTATATCTCCTAAAGTTCCAAAACTCCAGAATTCACCGGCAATCTCGTCCGATTGCCCGCCATACATAAGAAATTCTCCGGGGAAACCCCAATGGCCATAGTTTTCAAGCCATGTACTCAATCCATGTTTATGACTTATATCGCGCAAACCTCCAACATAATCATACGCTACCTTATCAGCAATCAATCGCCGCAAATCCCATAAGAACCTGTCTGAAGCTTCTTCGCTCTGAACGACATAACCTTCATAAACCGGCAGATACGGCAACGGGTCATAACCGTACCGATGCTGAAACTCCTGAAGAAAATCATCCGTAAAATTCTGGCCACCCATTTCATAACTATCTTCAACAACATATTTCCAACACTTCCGGTCTTCTGCAGGTATACGACGAAGAATCTCACCCATGAAAGCGTTGAAATGCGACTCGATATGCTTGTGGCTCATCTTATCCGTTTCCAATCCTGTTGCTTCGGGTGTAGCCGGACCATTCTCTGTTCCAGTTGGAATCATCCCTAACCTTAGAACTGTCCAATCACCTGCAGGTGCTTTCCAAGTAAGGCGATCGCCCGAAAGACAAGAGCTGATATCAATTACTTTCGCCGGATTCACCAATAACGACAAATCGTCGGCAACCGGTTGTGTACGCCATTGATAATCCGACCACATCGGTTGAGGAGTCTGGAACATCTTTGCCAATGTTTTTTCCGGATAACGTTCTACCAAAGGAAGCGATGAGAACTCGGTTTCCAAAAGACTTGAAGCCTCTGTCAAATCCGATAACTCTAAGCGAAAATCACTGGCTTTGGTTGCAGGGACAGATATCACTATCGGTGCATACGGTTTGAAACCTACATTCAATTCAGCATTAAAACGATCTATCTTAAACTCAGCCAATGGAACATAGATTCCCTCCTTTTTTACCAAAAGACGAGCTTTGGCATTAATTGCCTTATGACCGGCATAAAGCTTCAATCCGCGCAAAACAAAAGGTTTGTCAATGTGATAATCGATAGTGGCAGACTTTGTTCCTTTATCAAACGCAACACCTTGATCAGTGCAATTGCCATCAATTAATGCAGACAAATTCTGTAAGGCGGGAACAGATGTTACAGTCGTATTTTCATCTGTCATCAGAACAGCATGATTTTCTACCGAAGGAAAAGCTATCACCTTCACATCCTGAAAGTTCTTGTCAGGTTTAGAAAGTTCTATCTCTACCTCTTTTCCTCCTTTCACTTCTGCTTTGACAGACGACAAATAACGCATGGCTTGTTCCGGTTTTACCCAAGGACCACCAGACTGACTCCAACCCGGTGAATTGAATATACCAATCTCGATACCTAGTTTTGTTGCTGTTTTAAGTGCTGCATGAAGAATATTCCACCACTCATCACTACCAAAACGGACTTTTCCGGATGCATCCGTTCCAATATCACCTATCTGTGCACGATCGATACCTGCCTCTTTCATGGCATACAAATCCTTAACCACACCTTCTTCGGAAATATTACCGGAAATCCAATACCAGTAAACGCCCGTTTTCACTGCATTTTCAGGATGGACAAAATTGGATTCCAATGAATTGTTTGTTTGTGCAAAAAGTACGCAAGGACATAACAACATGGAAAACAGTAAAGAATGGAATAATATCTTCTTCATGATACATAGTTTATTTTCTCTACAAAAATACCCACAAAATAGCCATACCACTTATTTATCTTGATTTATATCTTCAGAAAATTGATAGAATTGCCGAGATATCTTATCTTTGCCATTACATTCAAACATTCTAATTCATGATTTCAAAATACATTCGTCTACTTGTCATTATTCTGCTTTGTGCAGTAACTTCATGTAAAACAACCCAGCAACTGCCTCAACGACAGACAGGAAAAGAAGCCAAAAGAGAGTTTCGCGGCGCATGGATACAGACCGCCTTCCAAATGGAATACAAAAATATGACACCGGAAATGATGAAGAAAGACTTCGTGAAGAAGCTTAACACTCTTCAACAATGCGGTATCAATGCCATTATTTTTCAAATTCGCCCGGAAGCTGATGCGTTCTATCTGTCAGCTCTCGAACCTTGGAGTCGATTTTATACAGGTCAACAAGGCAAAGCACCTGAAGGGAACTTTGATCTAATGGCATTCCTGATTGACGAATGTCACAAAAGAAATATGGAGTTTCATGCTTGGATGAACCCGTATCGTGCCGGAACAATTGGAGTGACTCGATTCGCCGATTCGCATATCTATAATAAACATCCTGAATGGTTTGTCACCTACAACAAACAGATTCTTTTTGATCCGGGACTGCCCGAATGTCGACAGTTTATCTGTTCTGTTGTTAAAGATATTGTCAGTCGCTACGATGTCGATGCCATCCACATGGACGACTACTTCTATCCCTATCCTGCTGCAGGCGAAGCTTTTCCTGACGATTACAGTTTCCAACAATATGGACTGAATAAAGGTTATAAACCTTCACAACGAGGCGATTGGCGACGTAACAATGTAAATTTGCTCATTCATGAAATCAAAAGGACAATCCTACTTTCTAAGCCTTGGGTTCGTTTCGGCATCAGTCCGTTTGGTATCTATCGCAATCAAAAAAGCGATCCAGACGGATCTAACACCAACGGTCTGCAAAACTATGATGACCTTTATGCAGATATCCTTTACTGGATTAAACAAGGATGGATAGATTACAGCATTCCACAGATCTATTGGGAGATTGGCCATCCTTTGGCAGATTATACCACTTTAGTCAAATGGTGGAACAATCACGCCGGCAACCGTCCGATGTACATCGGTCAAGATGTAGCACGCACAATGAAAGCGGGACAACTGACAGAAAAAATGTATTATGAACGCACGCTTGCGAATATTCAAGGCAATTGCTTCTGGCCTGCAAACGAAATTCTTTGGAACAACAAAGGTGTGGCCGACAGCTTAAGGCTCCATTATCATCGCTATCCTGCACTGATTCCTGCATATAAACATCTGTGCGACTGCCATCCACAAGAAGTAAAGAAGTTGAAAACTGAATGGACAGCACAAGGCTTTCTGCTTCATTGGGAAGCGCCGCAAGATCCGAACAATCCTGAACTGGCAAACTATTTCGTCGTATATCGCTTCGAAGGCAACGAAGCTGCCGACATCAGCGATCCTTCAAAGATAGTCGCTATCACCAAACAGAAATATTACCTTCTGCCTTACGACAACGGCAAGCTCAAATATAAATATGTTGTTACAGCCGTAGACCGCTTTCACAACGAGAACGCAGGGAAAAGCAAGAAAGTAAAACTATGAAATAGTCATTACTCTCTAAAAATTACTAAGGATGACTGTAGTCGTTTAATGGATTCGGAGCCGGAAGTGGCATATTCAAAAAATAGACTTTTGCTCCTTGCTCCCCCAAAACATGCTCTAGAGTCTGAAGTGCATTCTTGTCATATACATACGGATTGCCCTTCTTCGCTCCATATTTGCAGAGAGCGGCATTTTCGTATTGAATATATGTATTCTTACGAAGTTTCGGAAGCCATTCCGCTTTCGTTGCACTGATATGAAGCATATCGTAACGCGCACGGTCGAACACATTGTTTTCGATCACGAAATGGAAAGCTTTGTTGTAATGGTCCCACGATTTCACGTGTGCTCCTGAACCTTTGTTCGGACGCTGCGTTCCCCAACCAAAACCGGAATAGCGGAAAATATTATTCTTGGCCGTAATACGATCCATAAAAAATAAAGCAGAGTCACCTTCTGCCGGCAACGCAAGAAAATATTCAAGGGAATAAGTACATCTCTCGATCACATTGTTTGTATACGAAACATCTGTCATAAATGTAGTATCACGAGCATCGTTAGGAACATACTGATGAGTAATTCCTGCATCATACACCTGATATATATAACAATGGTCGACTTTATAATCATGCCCGCCCCAAAGTTCAATGCCATTTCCATAACGAACAGGCGACGCTTGTTCCGGTTTATCATATTGAACGGATCCGCCAATCCAACCAATCTCACAATTCGTAACCGTTATATGATTATGTTTGCCGATGCCAACGCCATGCGCACCACCATATTTCAAACAAAGATTATCAACGGATACACTGTCAGCATAAACATAAATAATATGTTTTCTTTCAGGCAGTTCGATTGAAGCGAATCTATCTGACGGATTACCCTTGGTCGAACAGAGATATATTCGTTTCGTTCCGGTGTAATCATGATAAAAATCCATATCCCTTTTCAAATCACGATAACTGCTGAAAGGTTCTCCTGTTTCGATATGAGTAGTGCGACCTGTTTTTAAATCTCGCCGCATCATCACTTTGAATGCACAACTTTCGCCATGATTAAAAACAAGTGTACCAACATCTTTTGGAAGCTCACGATCATACATATAAACATTGGGTACATCCGTTTCAATCCATTTGCCTTCTTTGGCAGCATCACATGGAGAACCATAAATCTTAGGCTTCTCGCCTTTACCATAAGCAGAATAAGTGACACCTTGACGAGCTGTGATTCCTCCTCGGAACAAATCTCCACGGCGAAAAAGCACAGCATCTCCCGAATGCAACGAGATCACATTTATTTTATCAATCGTGCGAAAAGGTTTATCCGGGGACTCGCCATTCCATGCATCGTTGCCCTCGGCAGATACATAATAGATTTTCCCTTTTACATGAATATCAGACGAGGCATTCAATATTTTATTCTTCAAAGCTTCTGTCTTTCTATTTAACCTAGAAAGATAGGCATCAGTCTGCTGATAATTCATAACTTCTGACTTACAAGCGCAAAGCTGCAAGGCAACGGCGGAAATAATTAAAGCATATTTTACAAACTTCATATCGTTCAAAGCATTAAGTTAGTTGAACAAAGATAACCATTTTGATTCATCAGCGAATCGCTTTTAATCTCATTTATGTTGTCCTTTCTGCATTTATTTTCTACTTTTATGCTTCGAAAATAATATACTGCGAAATGATAACGAAACAATTAATTCAATTAGGATTAATATCCTTGCTGACTCTTTCTGCCAGCGATGTCTTTGCTCAGAAGCAAGTTATTCAGTTCTTTGCTCATCGTGGCAGTCGTTTGGAATTCGATGAAAACACCATGCCTGCATTCCGCGCTTCCTACGAAGGAGGAATGCGTGGTTACGAAACCGATGTTCGCTTGACAAAAGATGGCGACATGGTCCTTTCGCACGATGCAACGCTCGCACGCGTAGCTCCTTGTCAGAAGGAAGTTGAATCGATGACAACCGAAGAGGTCAAGCAAGTCCGCACTTTCAAAGGCAACAAACTTGTGTTTGTTCAAGAGTTCGTTGATTATCTCGCCAACAAAGACAGTATGTATGTCGAATTCGAAATGAAAACCAATGATCCGGCTAAATACTATCCGACAGATAAACTGCGTGATTACTGTGATCGCCTATACAAAATGACCATGTCGAAAAAACCTGCCCATTCGCTCTATCTCTTCACTTCAGGTGACAAAGCCGCTCTCAACATGATGCGTTCATTGCATCCGGATGCAGAACTGTTGCTCATCATCGGGAAACCTATCAACGAAGAAACAATCCTCACTGCCATCGATATGGGTATCAAACGCTTGGGTTGCACATTACAAGGCACATCGAAACAAATGGTCGACTTAGCCCACAAAGCAGGCATTTCTGTTTCATTATGGCCTAACGCTACACCAGAAGACATCATGCTCGGCGCCTATCTCGGAGCAGACGCCCTTTGCTGCGATCGCGCATTGGAAGTAAAGAAGTTCCTGGATACAAAAGCTACTTGGATCAGGTACAAATAATGCGGTACTTAGAACAACTTAAATCCTTTTGACATCAAAAGGGAAATATTACACAAACTAAATCTTCAACAGACACAGCCAAATCATTCTGTTGCAAAGACCTTATCTCTCAGAATATACATTCAAAATCACTAGCCTTCATCATATTTTTATTACTTTTGCGCTTTCTTGAAATTATGAATAAGTTTTCTTGAAAATATAATAAACACTCTTATAAAGAAATTTTAAGCATATCGCTATGGTTAACACGATGTTACAAAAGCTTGTAGGCTTCGATCCGAAGACAATGAAAGTCCGCACCGAGATTACTGCCGGATTAACGACTTTCCTCACCATGAGTTACATATTGGCCGTTAATCCGGCAGTACTGTCATTGACAGGAATGGATAAAGGAGCACTCTTCACATCTACGGCGCTTGTCTCGGCAATTGCTACATTGTTGTTGGCATTCATGGCAAAACTTCCATTCGCTCAAGCGCCAAGCATGGGACTCAACGCTTTCTTTGCTTTCACTCTTGTTCAGGCTATGGGTTACAGCTGGCAAGAATCTTTGGCAGCCATGTTTGTCGAAGGTATTATCTTTATAATCATAACCTTTTTCAATATTCGAGAGATGATTCTCGACTCCATACCGGTCAATTTGAGACATGCGATATCGGCAGGTATCGGTATGTTTATCGCGTTCATCGGACTGAAGAATGCCGGGATCATTACAGCCAGCTCAGGCACATTCGTCACTTTAGGACAATTCACTTCGACCTCTATCTTGGGCATGGTCGGAATTCTGCTGAGCGGTATCCTCCTCGCGAAAAATGTCAAAGGGGCATTGTTCTACAGTATTATTATATGTACGTTGATAGGCATTCCTATTGGCGTCACTAAAATACCAGATGGATTCCTGCCTATCTCCCTACCGCATTCAATGGAACCAATCTTATGGAAGTTCGATTTCTCACACTTTTTCTCCATCAATATGATCATCGTTATATTTTCGCTTCTGATTATAAATATATTTGATACGATTGGGACATTGGTGGGATTGGCCACCAAAACAGGGATAATCAAAGAAGACGGCTCTATCCCGCGCGTCAAGGAAGCCATGATGTCAGATGCCATCGGTACAACTATTGGTGCTGCATGCGGTTGCTCAACCATCACGACATATGTTGAGAGTGCCTCGGGAATAACCGAAGGCGGACGTTCGGGACTCACTTCGGCAGTCACCGGCGGACTGTTTCTTCTGGCATTGCTGTTCTCACCGATATTCCTGCTGATTCCAAGCGCTGCTACAACCGGTGCATTGGTGCTCGTCGGTGTTTTTATGATTGATTCAATCACAAAAATCGACATGCAGGATATGACCGAAGCGCTTCCGGCATTCATCACTATCATCATGATGGTTCTCACTTACTCCATTGCCGACGGAATCTGTTTAGGAATGCTCTGCTATGTCATTATCAAACTCTTCAGCGGAAAATTCAAAGATATCAATCTAACCATGTATATCTTGGCCGTACTGTTTATCATCAAGTTCATATTCAGCTGAAAAAAGAATATAATCTCTTCTGATGAAGAACAATTTTAAGTTATTGTACGTATCTTTGAAGCGGACAAAATTATCCGGCGAAAATGAAGACGTTAGAACATACAAGTTTAGAAGATATTGAAGCAATCATCCGAAAATGTGATATTTGCTTTGTCGGTATGGCTGATGCAGAAGGAACTCCATACGTTCTACCCATGAATTTCGGCTATTCTGATGGATGTATCTATCTGCATTCGGCACAGGAAGGACGAAGTATCTCTATCTTGAAAAAGAATCCAAAAGTTTGTATCACTTTCAGCACCGACCACGAACTGGTGTTCCAAAGTCCGGAAGTAGCTTGCAGCTATCGGATGCGTTCAAAAAGTGTTATCTGCTGGGGGAATGTACGTTTCGAAGAAGATTTCGACAAAAAAGCAAAAGCTCTAGACATCATCATGAAACAGTATTCCGATAAAGAATTTCGTTATTCGGAGCCGGCAGTAAAGAATGTGAAAATATGGATAGTAAAAGTGGATGAAATGACTTGTAAGGAGTTCGGTGCCCCTCATAAGAAATAAAATTCACACTATCAGACATGAAAACACAAACAAAATGAGTGGTAGAAATGAAATAATTGTTCTTTGCCAATGGTAAACAATCAATTAAATTGTATTTTTGCTGCGTAATAAGATATATCAAAAAATAATGGGATTGCAAAACCATAGCAATGTACTGAATGATACAGTTGATAAACTCTCGGACGAGAGTTCGTATAAACGGCTGTTTCATGCATACCGTGATGAAGAAGCACTTCCTTCGAGTGAAGTGCTAAAAGATATTGTAAACTTATGCAGGGCAATCCTTTTCCCAGGCTATTACGGCAACGCGCGTGTCAGTAAACAAACTATCTGCTTCCATACAGGTGTAAACATTAAAACTTTACATACACTGCTATCGCAACAAATCTATGCAGGACTGTGTTTTGCAAACCTCGACGACGAGACTTGCGAAAAGAATTGCACGCAGATGAAAGCAGAAACATTGTCGGAAGCATTCATCAGCTCGCTACCTGATATGCGCAGTTTTCTGGCAACCGATGCGGAAGCAGCATTCAATGGAGACCCGGCAGCGAAAAACACCAACGAAGTCATTTTCTGCTATCCCGGCTTCAGAGCTATATGCAACTATAGGATTGCTCATCAACTATATATATTAGGTGTTCCCTTCATTCCGCGTATCATCACAGAGATGGCACATTCAGAAACAGGTATCGATATTCATCCGGGTGCTCAGATCGGACACTATTTTTCCATTGATCATGGAACGGGAACCGTCATTGGCGAAACCAGTGTGATTGGCGACCATGTAAGAATATTCCAAGGTGTCAGTCTCGCAGGCGAAAAGTTGCCGCCCGATGAGAATGGTAATGCGATCCGCAATATTCCTCGTCACCCTATTCTGGACGACTACGTAACCGTCTACTCCAACGCGACACTCATCGGACGCATACATATTGGTAAAGGAGCAACAATCTGCGGTAACGTTTGGGTAACCAGCGATGTACCTGCAGGAGCGAACATCTCACAAACAACGACCGACACCGGACGAACAACGGAGGAGGCCATACAATGAGTATTAAATAACTGAATATATAACTAATTAAAAACAGATTTACTGATTTACAATGGAAAATGCAGCAGACACGACATTGTCAACTGTCAACTGTCAATCGCCATCTTTCGAAATGGTGGCCAAAACCCTTTACGGGTTGGAAGATGTCTTAGCCGAAGAGCTTAAAGTTCTTGGCGCAAAAGATGTGGAGATTGGACGTCGAATGGTATCGTTCACCGGAGACAAAGAATTGCTCTATAAAACCAACTTCTATTGTCGTACGGCACTTCGCATCCTCAAACCGATCTACCACTTCAAGGCAAATGATGCCGACATCGTTTACCGCGAAGTGAAAAAAATTCCATGGGAAAACTACATGTCGCTGAAAACGACTTTCGCTATCGATTCCGTGATAAACTCGGAAGACTTCAATCACTCCAAGTTCGTTGCATATCGCACGAAAGATGCTATCGCCGACTATTTCATGGAAAAGGAAAAGGCTCGTCCATCTGTACGCGTCAGCAATCCTGACTTGTACATCAATATACATATATCACACAACGACTGCACAATCTCTATCGACAGTTCAGGCGAGAGTCTGCACAAACGCGGTTACCGCGTCGAACAGACCGAAGCGCCACTGAACGAGGTTCTTGCAGCAGGAATGATTCTGAAAACCGGATGGAGAGGCGAATCTAATTTCGTCGACCCGATGTGCGGTTCGGGTACGCTGCTTATTGAAGCGGCAATGATTGCCCGCAACATTGCTCCGGGCGTTTATCGCAAAGAATATGCATTCGAAAAATGGCTCGACTTCGATCGCGAACTGTTCGACCGTATCTACAACGACGACAGCCACGAACGTGAGTTCAACTTCAAATGCTACGGTTCAGATATCAGTCCGGCAGCTATCGAGATTGCCGAGAAGAACATTCGTAGTGCAGGATTGGTGAAATATATTGACTTGAAGGTCATACCGTTCCAACAAGTCAACGAAGCACCGAAGCCGGGAATCATGGTAACGAATCCACCTTACGGCGAACGTATCACTTCGAGAGATCTGCTAGGATTGTACAGCATGATCGGCGAACGCATCAAACATGTATTCACCGGATATAAGGTATGGATATTAAGCTACAAGGACGAATGCTTCGACAAAATCGGTCTGCGTCCCAACGAAAAACTCAAGCTGATGAACGGTTCGCTGGAATGTGAATATCATTGCTATGAGATTTTTGATGGGACAATCAAAGACTTCAAAAAGTCACTCAACGAACAAGGCAATGGTCGCCCGGAGTCACGCTTCAGCAACAATCAAGACAGACGGCCAGGATACGGCCAGGACAGACGATTCAGTAATGATCAGGACAGACGACGTGACAATGATCATGACAGACGCCCCAGCGGCTTCAACAACAATAATCGCAACAGCAACAACACGTTCAACAAGTTCGGCAAAACCGATCGTCCTGAACGTCGCTTCGCTGCCAATCATCGCGAGAACGATGAAGAATCGGACTTCGGAGACGACAAGTTCCACAAACGTCCGGAGAAGATGCGTTATGAAGATGACGACAAGTTCTTTGGCAAAAAAGACAAGTTCCGCGACAAGAAACACGATCACTCCTCTTTCAAGAAACCATTTAAGAAAAAGGGAAGAAACGATTATGGGGATGAAGAATAAGCTGTGGCTGTTAATTATAATGATTCCGCTATGCATCAGTTCGACAATGGCACAGAGTAAGCAGCTCACATTGCAGGATGTGATTCCAGGCGGGAAAAGTCACTGGAATTTTGTCCCCCGTTCGCTTCGGCAGATGCTTTGGTGTGGCGACACATTCATGTATGCCAAAGGCGACAGCATGTTGGGCGGCATACCTTCACAGAAAGAATCAGTGATCATTGCGCTGCCACAACTAAATGAAGCATTACAATCGACAGGATTGGAAAACATCAGTTCATTGCCTTACTTCAGTGCGCCATATAAAGACAAGACAGTTGTTTCCTTCTCATCGAAAGGACATCTGTTACATTACGATTATATAAAGAAAGACATTGTCCTCGACATCAAGGTGGAGGGCAAGAACTGGCAGAACTTTGACTTTTCGCCATGCAATGACTACCTGGCATTTACCGAAGGCAACAACCTCCGGATTGTCTCGCCGAAAAATGAAGTGACAAACGTTACTAATGAAACGGCAGAAGGAATTGTTTGTGGTCAGGCGGTTCATCAACGGGAGTTCGGTATTGATAAAGGAACATTTTGGTCGCCAAAGGGTTCGGCACTGGCTTTTTACCGCATGGATGAAAGTATGGTGACCGATTATCCGTTCGTGAATATCGACCAGCGTTGTGCCAAATCCGAACCGCACAAATATCCGATGGCCGGAATGAAAAGCCATGAAGTGACTGTCGGTGTATTCAATATTGCAACAGGAAAGACTGTCTGGTTAAAGACCGGACTGCCCAAAGAGAAATATCTGACCAACATCGCCTGGAGTCCGGATGAGCAAAGCATCTACATTGCCGAACTCAACCGCGACCAGAACAAGATGGATCTGGTACAGTATTCCGCCACAACAGGTGAAAGGCTGAAACAGCTTTTCACTGAGACCGACGAACATTATGTTGAGCCTCTGCATCCGGTAGAATTCCTTCCGAACGATGCGACAAAGTTCATCTGGCAAAGTGAACGAGACGGCTATAATCATCTGTATCTGTTCAACACCGACGGCAAACTGTTGAAGCAACTGACCAAGGGCAGTTGGGTAGATACCGATATGCTAGGCTTCGATACAAAGGGCGAAAACATCTTCATTACCTCAACGCAGCCGCATCCTTTACTTAGTTATAAAATTGGCAACCCGATGAATATAGCTGTATGGGAAGTGAACATCAAGAGTGGCAAAAGCTCTTGCCTGAATGATGAACCGGAAGGAATTCATAGAGTCATGCTGAGCGCTTCAGGCAAATACCTGCTCGACAACTATTCGGCTCCGAAAGTGCCGCGCATCATCAGCCTCATCACTACCAAAGATGGTAAGAAGATAAAAACCCTGCTCAAGGCCAACGATCCATTCAAGGACTATAACATGCCGGAGATTGTCACCGGAACCATCAAGGCTGCCGACGGCGTCACTGACTTAAATTACAGGCTAGTCAAACCCGTTGGTTTGGACGAAAGCAAGAAGTATCCGACCATCGTATACGTCTACGGCGGCCCGCATGCTCAGCTGGTTGACAACGGATGGATGAACAGTGTTGGCGGTTGGGATATTTATATGGCACAACGCGGATACGTGATGTTTACACTCGACAACAGAGGTTCCGCCAATCGTGGCCATGCCTTCGAAAGCGTGATCCATCGCAATCTGGGTGTCAATGAGATGGCCGATCAGATCAAAGGCGTGGAGTTTCTGAAGTCGCTTCCATTTGTCGATGCAAACCGCCTCGGCGTTCATGGATGGAGCTACGGCGGATTCATGACCACGAACCTGATGTGCAGCTATCCTGATGTATTCAAGGTAGCGGTTGCTGGCGGTCCGGTTATCGACTGGAGCAACTACGAAATCATGTACGGTGAGCGTTATATGGACCGTCCGCAGGATAATCCCGAAGGCTATAAGAACGCGAACCTGAAACTGAAAGCAGGCAATCTGAAAGGGCACTTGTTGATTATCCATGGCGACATCGATCCGATTGTCGTTTGGCAGCATAGCCTGGGATTCCTAAAAGCGTGCGTTGATGCAAACACTTACCCCGACTACTTTGTTTATCCAAGACATGAACATAACGTTATCGGCAAGGACCGTCCGCATCTGTACGAAAAGATTACACGGTATTTTGACGACTATTTGAAATAAATATAAAGTATGAAGATATTATTGTTAGGCTCCGGAGGTCGCGAACATGCTTTGGCATGGAAGATCGCCCAAAGCCCTAAAGTCGAAAAGTTATTCATTGCGCCGGGCAATGCCGGAACAGCTAATACAGGGAGCAATGTAGATATCAAAGTGAACGATTTCGCAGCCATCAAGGCTTTCGCCCTCAGCAACGCCATCGATATGATCGTTGTCGGACCGGAAGATCCGCTGGTTCATGGCATCTACGACTTCTTTAAGAATGACCCGGCTACGGCGCACATTGCAGTTATCGGTCCGTCGAAGGCAGGCGCGCAGCTCGAAGGCAGCAAGGATTTTGCCAAGGCTTTCATGATGCGTCACAACATTCCTACGGCTCAATACAAGAGCTTCACAGCCGAACAATATGAGGAAGGCGTAGCATTCATGCAGACGCTTCAACCGCCGTACGTTCTCAAAGCCGACGGACTGGCTGCAGGCAAGGGCGTCTTGATTCTCGACACGCTCAACGAAGCGAAGAAAGAACTGAAGGAAATGCTTAGCGGCATGTTCGGTGATGCCAGCAAGACCGTTCTCATCGAAGAGTTTATGGATGGTATCGAATGCTCGGTGTTCGTTATGAGCGACGGCAAGGATTACAAGGTGCTTCCCGTTGCCAAAGACTATAAACGTATTGGCGAAGGCAATACAGGTCTGAACACCGGCGGTATGGGTGCTGTTTCTCCCGTTCCGTTTGCTAACGACACGTTCATGGCAAAGGTCGACGAACACATCATCCGCCCAACTATTAAAGGATTACAGGATGAGAATCTCGAATATAAAGGCTTTATCTTTCTCGGTCTTATCAATGTGAAGGGCGAACCGAAAGTAATTGAATACAACTGCCGCATGGGTGACCCGGAAACCGAAGTAGTGATGCTCCGTATCAAGAGCGATCTCGTTGAACTACTCGAAGGTGTTGCCATAGGCGACTTAGGCAAGCGTCATTTGGAAATTGACAAGCGCTCGGCTGTAACCGTGATGCTAGTCAGCGGCGGCTATCCGCAAGCCTACGAGAAAGGCAAACCGATCAGTGGTCTGGACAAAGTGTCGCCTGCAAGCATCGTGTTCCATTGCGGCACAAAGTTTGCCGATGGAAAAATACTGACGAATGGCGGTCGCGTGATTACCGTCAGTTCGTATGGAAACAATAAGGAAGAGGCGTTAGCTCAATCGTTCATCGGCGCCAAAGCCATCACCTTCGATAAAAAGTATTTTCGCAGCGATATAGGATTCGACTTGTAAGCATGAGAGAACTTTACAGCAGTAGCTATTCGCGCAAACTTAATCTGTCCACCCCGCAGAATATCGTGCCGGTATTGATTATCTGCACTGTCTGCTGGGTGGTCAGTTATTCCAACTCGGTTGGTTTTCCTGTTTATGGAGAAGTATCAGCCACGCCTCTGTGGAACAGCATCTGCAAAATTCTGCCAGGCAAGGAAGTGACTTATCTTATCGGGATCGTGCTGATGTCGGGTGGTGCTTTTCTGCTGCACCGTGCGAACTACATCCTGGCACTGATCCGTGAGAAGACGTTCCTACCTTTCACACTGTACGTACTCTTTATCAGTACCAATCCAGACTTCTTCCCGCTCAAATCCATCACGTTGGGTGTTTTTTGCTTGATTCTGGCGATGTACGAACTGTTTATCTCCTATCATGAAGAAAATTCTGTTACCAAAGCCTACAATGCAGCGCTGTTAATTGGCGTAGGCAGTCTACTGTGGGTTCATCTACTGTGGTTCATGCCGCTGTTCTGGATCGGAATGTACAACTTCAGATCGCTCTCACCACGTACGCTTGCTGCTTCAATCCTAGGCGTTGGGACAGTTTACTGGTTCCTACTGGGTTGGTGCGTATGGCAGAACGACTATACAATGTTCACCATTCCTTTTACCTCGCTATTCAAAATGCGTGTACTCAGTCTCGACAATTTTGCCATTGTTAACTGGATCAGCATCATTCTGATTGCTTTACTGACAGTTATTGCATCCGTCAATATTATCACTCACGATTTCGACGATAATCTGCGGTCGCGGCAGTTTCTTTCGTTTCTTATTCTGATGGCGATATGGGCCTTTGCGCTCTACTTCATCTACGAGCAAAACTCCGAAGAGTTTCTGGAGACAGCCTGTGTTCCTTGTTCCATCTTAATTGCTCACTTCTTCACTGTCGGTCGCAAACGGATTCTGCAATGGCTTTTTTACGCGATCGTAGTCGTCATGGTTGCACTCCTCTTTTATCGGATATGGAATTCCTTATAGCGTACGGATATATCGGCGTATTTATAGCGTCGTTTCTAGCAGCTACGGTACTTCCTTTCAGTAGCGAAGTAGTCCTTACAGGTGTATTGCTGGCGGGCGCTTCGTATTGGCCATGCATGATTGCTGCCACAATTGGTAATTTTCTTGGCGGAATGAGTTGTTATTGGCTTGGGATGCTGGGAAAGACCGAATGGATTGACAAGTATCTGAAACTCGATCCAGTGAAACTGCAGAAAGTACAGAACTGGGTCCGCGACAAGGGCGGCATCATGGCTTTCTTCGTTTTCCTTCCGGGGATTGGCGATTTCATCGCCGTTGCCACTGGATTCCTGCGCTGCAACGTCTGGGTTGTAGCCACTTCAATGTTTATCGGCAAGGCGCTGCGCTACTGGGTGTGGATGGAATTCGTCTACAAGGTGCAGTCCATGGTGCAGTGATTGGTTCTTCTCTTCCAACAAATTGACCCGCTAAACAAGGAGATTCTTAACCTCGATGAACATAGGGGCGTATCCTCATTGAACATAAGCACGTATCTTCGATTGAGAGTAACGTTACTGCTTAATTGAGAACAATGCCTCTCTCAGGCTGATAGCAACGCTCTCGATGATGAAGTTTCTCCGTCAAGACATGACGAAGCGTTGCGTCGAGGCACGACGTAATGCCTCGTCAAGGTTAAACGTAATGCTGCGTCAAACCTCGACGTAACATCACATCAAATACGATAACTTAAATAATATAGGCAGATGCATTGGGAATCAATGCATATCGATAAATAGATAGCAGCGACTGTCATCTTTAAATGATCGTCGCCGCCAACCTTAAGCTCAATATTTCCAACTGTCCTGCCAGCGAATGACCGGCTGCTCGCCATCAAAAGTAATAGGCAACCAAATGTAGCGGCCATCAATAGCATTCTTCGGCATCCAGCGGTCGCCCATGTAGATGAACTGACCGGCTTTTCCGGGGACAGACAACACGTAGGTACTTTGTGAATGAAATGAAGTATTGCTATCATCTCCGACAAACGGATTTGACAACTCTTTCCACGGACCCCAGATAGAAGTAGCAACTGCTGAACGGCCTGCGTTAGGCGCCCAACCGGTGCAACCCGACATGATCAGATAATACTTGCCATCTTTCTTGAACATTGCCGGAGCCTCCATGAAACGGCCCACAAAGAAACGTGCGTACTTGCCGGAGCAAGCCGTATAGTCGTCGGTAAGCTGCGAAATCTGCAAGGCGCTGTTCTCCTCGGAAGCATAGATATGATAGGCAGTGCCATCGTCGTCAACAAAGAGATTCATGTCGCGAGCCATCTGTCCGCCTTGCATGTCTCGAGCAAAAATGCGCATCGAGTCAGGCGAAGCGGGAAGCGAAGCACCGCTAAAACTCTGATCGTTGAAACCTGCTATCACCACGCGCTCAGACTCCGGAACATTCATCGGCCAGAAGCCTGCATTCGGTCGCTTGGCAATAAGCAACTTGTACGGACCGGTGATCTTATTGCTTACAGCCACTCCGCTTTGTGCACCTTTATAGCCGGCACCTTTAGGCTCCAAATGAAACCACATCACATACTTCTTTGTCTTCTTGTTGAAGATTACTTTCGGACGCTCCAGGATGCAACCCTTCGCGATAGGACTCTTTGGATCGTTAGATACGGCAAGAGCAATGCCCTCATCTTTCCAATGATACAAATCTTTCGACGAATAGCAATGGACACCCACTTGAGCGCGATTACCCTCATCACCTGCCGTCTTGTGCTCACCGAACCAATAATAGACATTGCCCTTCTGGCATATTCCGCCGCCATGCGCATTAATGTGCACGCCCTTGTTATCAGGCCAAACTTCGCCCGACTTAATCTGAGCGCACACCTTCGATGAATACGAAGTCAATCCAAGCAATAGCGACAGAATATATACAAAACTTCTACTCATAACTTATACGTCACAGATACGGATACATTTCTCGAGCGAAGCCACCTTATCGGCCTGCTTCGGAACGAATTCCTGTCCTACGAATCCTTTATATCCTGTTGCAACAAGCGCCTTCATGATGGCCGGATAGTACAATTCCTGCGTCTCATCAATCTCAGCACGACCGGGAACACCGCCTGTATGTATGTGTGAAAAATACTGGTGGTACTTCTGAATATGGTCGATTACATTGCCTTCCATAATCTGCATATGATAAATGTCATACAGCAGCTTAAAGTTCTCTGAACCTAAACGGCGGCACAATTCGGCGCCCCAAACCGTATGGTCACACAAGTAATCCTTATGACCGACGCTGTTGAGCAACTCCATCGTCAGGACTACATGATATTTTTCGGCTGTAGGGATCAGTCGGCTCAAACCTTTCTCGCAGTTCTCCCAGCCTTGTAAGTCGGTCACACCGTTGCGGCGTCCGGCGAAACAGATCAGATTCTTCAATCCTGCGTCAGCAACCATTGGAATCACCTTTTCGTAGCTGGCAACCAGTTCGTCGTGAAGCGATGGATCATTGAATCCCTTGTCGATTCCAAGGCCTGCACCCTGTGCCATAGCAACGGTCAAACCATGACTCTTCACGATTGGCCAGTCCTTAGGATCGAGCAGTTCAACCGATTCGATGCCTATCTTCTTGCAAATCTCGCAGAACTCATCCAAAGGGATATCTCCGAAGCACCATTTACTAACGGAATGGTGAATGTTGCCCTTCAATGGTTCGGGAGCAACAACTTTCTCTTTCTTCTTCTTCTTATCTGCTGTAGCGGCGTCGATGCCTGTTACTGCCAATGCAGCGCTGCCGGCAAGGACTGTCTTGATTGCGGTTCTTCTTGAAATGTTGTTCATAAGCTTTATTCGTTTGTGATTAATTGATTACTTTGATATATTGAAGCCACTTCTGTATCAAATCCAACGTTTCCTCATGATAGATGAAATCAGGGCTAGAACCAAATCCATGAGCAGCGCTAGGGAACATGTACAAAGCAACCGGAATATGATGCTCGTGCAATGCCGTGTAATAAAGGATGGAATTGATGGGCGGAACAGTCTGATCGTCATCACCAACCAGTATCAGCGTCTTAGATGTCTTCTCGTTCACCTGTTTGTCGAGTGAATAGTGATTGACCAGTTCCTGATTATTGACATCGCTTCCCAGCAGATTCTTCTTGCTTCCTAAATGGGTAATCTTGTCATCGAAGCTGATCACCGGATAATAGAGTACTGCGAAGTTCGGACGATTGGCGTCGGCAGCAAGTGTACTCAATGACGCTGCCAAATGCCCACCGGCAGACGAACCGACTACACCGACTCGATTCACATCCAAATTCCATTTCGTCGCATTGCTGCGGATGATTGAGATTGCCTTTTCGGCATCCGTCAGCGGAATAGTATTCACGCCGTGTGGCATGCGATATTTGAGAACAACGGCTACGAAGCCTTTCGATAAGTACCATTTAGCCATGTTATGTCCCTCGTTATCCATTGACAAACCGGCATAACCACCACCCGGACAAATCAATATAGCCGGAGCAGACTTCACTGCCTTCACAGGATGATAAATGTACATTTCAGATTCGGCCGATGGATTATCAGGCCACAGTTTCATAGTTTCATATTGTTGAGCCCAAAGGGACGGAACAATGAACGTAAAGAGAAATAAAAAAATTCGTTTCATTATGCTATTGTTATTGAATAATTACTATTTGATGTTGAAAAAGGCACGGGTAACAAATGGCAGACAGGTATATAATGCCGAATGCCAGTATTCCCAGTCATGAACACCGTCGCGAACGCGAAACTGCAGTGGAATGTTCTGTTTCTGCATTGCTTGGAAAAACTCGATATTGCGTTGCAGCAGAAAGTCATCGTCGCCACAATCAACAAACCAAGCAATACTCCTCAACTTAGCTTTTGTAGCCTCATCAGCATTAAGTACATATTGTATGCAATCGTTCTCTTCAACGGATTTCGAAAGCAAAGCCATCTTACTCTCAGGATTCTGCTTCGGGGCATTTGCATTGTTGCCTCCTTCCATCTTCGGCATAGCCATCAGTGCACTCATCGCATATGCAGCGCAATACATGTCGCTGTGACGTTCGGCATAACTTGTCGTTCCACCTCCACCCATCGAGAGGCCGGCAATAGCGCGATGCTGCTTGTCGCCAATGACGCGATAAGTCTTCTCTATATAGGGAAGGAACTCGGTGTAGAAGAATGTTTCATATTTCCAGCCCGGCATATCGAAATAGCCATTCCAAACCTCGGCATAGATATCGCCACCAGCATTCGGTGTAACGATAATCATCTCGCAAGCCTCGCCATTGGCAATTTCATGATCGGTCACGTCTTTCAGTTGAGCTTTCTCAGTCCAGTCGGTATTTGTGCCTAACATTCCATGAAGCAGATAGAGAATCGGATACTTACGGTTAGTGTCCTGATCATAGCTCTTCGGCAAATAAATATTATAAGCACGCCAAGCATTCAAAACTTTACTGTGAATCGAATCCGTTACAATCTTGCTTTGTGGTCCACGCCCCGGAAATTGCGCATAGGCAAACATCGTGGCAAACATCATACACAGGGTTAATAATTTTCTCATGATACTATCTATTTTGAGTGTTATTTACGCTTCTGACAAAGGTATTAATTTTTTCCATATGGCAATGCTCTCCATTATATTAATCCTTATAACCTTTATCTATGAATCATTTGCTTTGCTTAAATGACAGTATAACCTGACCATTAGCAGGTTCAATGCACAGAACGTTGCCATGACCCTGACTACGGGTATCAACAAAACGTCCACAAGTACAAGCAACATGATAAGAGAAACTTTTCTGCACAGCTTCCACTTTTTGTACCGTGACAGAAGTGAACGGAAGTTTTGCTTCGGGCAGAGTTGTCAGTTCCAATTGCCAATTTGCAACGCCCGGACAAGCAACAAGCATTCGATCTTCCATAAATGTAATAGAAAGTTTTGCTTTATTGGTCAATGGCCATCTAACAAGCAAATTCTTTCCCTGTTCTGTTACTGTCGGCGTTCCACCTTTGGCCTCTACCATCTTTCCAGACGCATCTTTATATTTCAAACGCAAACCCGCCAACTGTTTGTCAGAACTCCATAAGCATCCATCAACAAAAGGAAGAGTAGTATAAACGCACTGCGTTGACGTTCCTGCCTTATTCAAATAATCCGAAAGATAGCCCTCATCAAAAAGATGGATATCGCGAAAGCGGAAAGAAGCGCCGTCCCAGAAAAGATTCGCCCGATAGTAACGGCTATTGTACCAAACCGTCTTTTTTCCACTATTTCTAAAATCCGTCAATGTTGTTACAGATGTTGCAGGTGTAACAGGGAACTGCATCTTAAACCAATTACCTGCTTCCGAGAGCGTTGCTACCTGGATTATCTTTTCCTTCTGAAGCTTGTCCAATAAAGGAATCTGTATCTCGAAGCCTTGCTTCATGGCATTCCATGTGAATGAGTTTTCCTGACCGACCTGCGTATAACCAAAAGCCAGACAGGGTTCTTCAAAGAGAGATTTGAAAAGCCACTCTACCCATTTCTGCGAACCGCCACCTTCTTTATATACAGGTTCAAGAGAAACCACTGATTGTCTAGATCCCCCCAAACCGCTGTCATATTGATAAATCGGATCACTGCCCAACATTCGGAAAATAGGCACAGGAATTTGCCCTTGCTCAGTCTGTGCCGGCATATAGGCATTTTTCCTACTTGGATAATAAGCCTGATTCCAATATCCGCCCCACATCGTGTAGCCGTCTGTTCCAACCTGATCCTTGCAGTTGCAGGAAGCGATAATATGATATTTGTCTGCCATGTAGGCTAAAGTATGTGCATCAATAAACCACGAGCCGATAGCGGTCGGATACTTTCCAAATATCTCCTTGAACTTTGCCATATACACATCGACCAATTTTTCGCGTTCAGCAGGCGTATATCCGGTAGCAAACCCGACATTCGCATGCCAATCCCACGGAAAACGTCCGCGCCACTTCAGACCGGCAGCTTTTACATGCGGTTCGGTTATTTCCCACCAACCGCCAATTTCTGTACCAGGATAGACATCTTTAGTCAGCAGTTGCTGATATCGTGGATTGATCAATGCATCATATTGTAACAAGAATGTACTTCTAAGCTGATGAGCTTTAAGAATCTGAACCTGCTCGGCTACTGTCTGATAAAGGACATCTTCCGTGATAGCAGAATCGCGAGGTTCAACATTGCGGATAAAATTAATAATATTGACAATACGCGGTGCCGGTGCCTTTACTTCGGCTTTAACCAACAACCCGACACATAAACTGGAGCAGAAAACAGACACTGCGACCCATTTGAAAATCTTGTTCATAATCATTGTAAATAAATAATAGCTCAAAGGTAAGGTTTATAGCAGAAAAGTATACCTTGCAAGGCGAATTTTTCGTTCCAAAACACATCTCTACCCCTAAAAACAAACAGGAGGAAAACGTTTGTGCTTCCCTCCTGTTCTATTATTTATTCTAACAATTAGAATTCCACATCTACCATAGCCGGACAGTGGTCGGACATAAAATGCCCATACAATGTATCGGTCAGAACGCCATATTTCAATATGCGTATACCTTTGGTTACAAAGATATAATCAATACGCTCTTTCATGGGCGAAGTAAATTCAAAATCCTGAAATGTTCCTTCCGGTCCGTATGGGGCTTTCTCAGAGATTGCTCTCGAATCCTTCAGCAATCCATCTGCCAAGATAATCTTAATCGGCTCAGATTCCGGAGTTGCATTGAAATCTCCTGTACAAAATACCGGCATATTTCCTGCAATAGTCTTAATCTTGGAGAGCAACAACTTTGAAGATTCGCGGCGAGCTACCACTCCTTGATGATCGAAATGAGAATTGAAGAAGAAGAATGTCTTTCCAGAAATCTTATCCTTGAATTTCCCCCATGAACAAATTCGATTACAACAAACAGCATCCCAACCCTTTACCGGTATATCCGATTTTTCGGCATACCAAAAGTCTCCACTGTCCAGCAACTGGAATCTATCCGTCTTATAAATGATAGCCGAATGTTCGCCACCATCTTTTCCATCATCACGACCTTTGCCTGTGTAAGCATATCCGCCGTCTGCTATTATATCATCCAACATATACTTGAAACCTTCTTGTGTTCCAAAGATGTCGAAATCGTGAAAACGTACGAATTGTGCAACGGCTTTAGCTCGTTTAGGCCATGCATCTGCTCCATCGCCCGGATTATTCATTCTCAGGTTGAATGAGGCAACCCGCATGTCGCACTTTCCTTTGGCTGTAGCAAGAGACACAAATCCAAACAAACAAAGGACTACAAATAATATACTACCATATTTTCTCATTATGATACCAAATTAATTACCATCATTTGAAGCACCATCTTCCCAACCCTTATTCTGAGTAATCTTTGGGTTCTTTACCATTACCAGAGAAGGAATAGGATAGAGATACTGTTTTTCACCAAATACACGTTTATAGTCATTAGGTGTATCCCAAGTCAGATAATAACCTGCTGCAGGATTACCCTTCTCAACTTCTTTAACCTGCTGTAACTGGTTTGCACCACCAACAACCAAGATAGGAGCACAAGTCTTGCTGACTGTAGCCCAATCCAATTTAGCTTTTGCAGCAGCCAAGTTAGCATCAGAATCGTAGAACAATACATCATATGTACCATCCTGATCCAAATCCATCGGAACATTCAGCTGAGGAACATACATACCATCCCAACTCTTGTTCAGCAGATAACCGCATTTCCAACGACGAAGATCATCGAAACGGAAACCTTCCAAACAGAGTTCGATTGCACGTTCGCGACGAATCTCAAGAATCACCGGATTAGTGATGCTCGGGAAATAGTTCTGCTGGAAATTAGTGTCAATTGTAGTCGGTTTAGAAGTCAATCCACCCGTTATACCGGCACGAGCACGTAATGCTCCGATTGTCTTTGCCCAATCAGCATCAGTTAATGTTCCCAATTCAGCTTTTGCCTCAGCATAGTTCAACAGAACTTCACCATAGCGGAACAATGGCAAAGCGTTGGTATTCAGATCAGCATTATCATACTTCTTTCCATCCAAACAAAGTTTGATTGGTTGATAACCGGTTCTTACATAGCCCAGAAAATCAGGAGCTGTAGCGACGCCATCACGCGTATAACCCGGCGTACGAATTGTTTGTGCTAAACGTGCATCACGATTCTGACATTCCTGATAAAATATTTCTTTCTCCCAACCTTTACGTGAAGTATAAGGCGTTCCATCTTTCTGAAGATACGTATTAATAAACGTACGAGTGAAACTGAAGCGGTTGCCATACGTCGGAGAAGTCCATTTCCAATTGGCATGATGCAATACACCTAGATCCGCACTTGAACATACAGCCAACAATATTTCATCAGTTATAGGCACATCATTAGTAAACAATGCACGATAAGAAGCACTTGTTCCAGCAGCAGTATAAATCTTCTTTCCTGAATTATTCATCAGATACTCTGACATATCAACAGCTCTCTTCAGCCATGTATCAGCAGAAGTTGTCAAACTTAAATTATGATACTTTCTGAAAGTACCTTCGAATAAAGCAATACGTGAAGCCAAGGCGTAAGCGACCCATTTAGTAACCATACTTCCTGTTGCATCGGTTGTCTTTGTTATATTATTGCAAGCGAATTGCAAGTCTTCATAAACATGTTCCATAACCGTTTCACGAGAATCACGAGCTGCATACAACTCTGGAGAATCCACATCCAAAGGTTTATCAATCCAAGGCACATCACCAAATTTACGAACCATGCCATAATAGAAGTAAGCTCTGAAGAAACGAGCAATACCAATGTAGTTATTCCTTACAGATTCACTTACATTCGGATCTGTACAATTGACAATAAAGTAATTGATGCTACGCAAGTTCGTCCATGTCCAACCGCTAGAATTAACTTCGCTATATGAATTCTTTACCTGAAAATCAGGCAAGTTATTGATAGCACCGAAATCTGTCAATTCAACTTCTATCTGATTCAAATCGCTTCCTGACGGAAACAGATTCTGATAGAAAGAATATACGTATGTTTGCAATCCTGCTTCCGAACTGAAGAGCTGATCTTTTGAAACAGAAGCTTCCGGTGTCTCATCCATGCTGCAAGCAGCAAAGCCAAACATCGATATCAGGACTAATAAATATGTTAATCTTTTCATTGTAATCATGTTTTAAAAAGTTATTGATACACCAAAAGTAATACTCTTCATCACAGGATAAGAATAAAAGTCGCCACTCGTCCCTGATGTCAAATCAGGATCAGAACCAGAAGTATTTGTTACATCAAAATCTTTTGTTTTCTTATACAGAGGAGACCAGCACATCAGATTCTCACCACTCATAAATATTCTTACATTCTGCATATAAGCTTTCGTTGTCAGTTTATGAGGTAATGTATAACCAAATTGTAAGTTCTTCAAACGCAAATAAGCAATGTTCTGTAAATAACGTGTCTGAGGAGTAGAAAGTTCACGTCCACTCAAAGCGGTATAACCTGAATAACGTGGCAGATATGCACCCGGATTATCTTCTGTCCAATAATTATCCAAATGCCATTTAGGCAACTGGTTGTACGGACGGTTATATTGTCCCCAGAATCCAGATTCAGCACTCGGATACCAGTTTTGTTTACCAACGCCTTGGAAGAAAGCAGAAATGAAGAAGTTATTCCAATCTCCATTCAACGTGAAGCTGTAGATGTAACGAGGTTCCGTGTTACCAATAATTTTCTTATCGCCAGGGTTCGTTACTGTGTTATCTCCGTAATCTATTTTTCCATTACCATTCAAATCTTCAAACTTGACATCACCCGGATAGATTTTCTTGTTTGCACAAGAAGGAATAATCGTATTGACATATCCTTGGGTTTCTGCTTCCGACTGGAACAAACCATTTGATTCATAACCCCAGATCTCACCAACCGTCATACCTTCATAATAATCATCCAAACTCATAGTCGAGTTGTTGTAACGATCGATTTTTGACTTATAATCAGCCAATGTTCCATGGATATCATAATTGAACGGTTTACCTGCCAAATCAAACTTGTCGCTATAACTCAACGATATTTCCCAACCGCGAGTGGTCATATCAGCATAGTTGCCTTTTGGTGAAGTGGCACCGAATACATCTGGAAGCGTAACACCCTTGGTGTACATATCGGTTGTTTTACGAATATAATAGTCGCCCGTCAATCTCAATTTACCATTCAAGAAGCCCAGATCAGCACCGATATCGGTAGTTGTAGCTGTTTCCCAAGTCAGTGATTTAGGCTTTACAGCAGGCGTACTTGCATATTTGTTCTTTGCTCCATTAACAATATAACTTGAAGTACTAATAGAAAGCAATTCCAGATAGCTGTACGGATTTACATTACCATTACCTAATGAACCGTAAGAAGCACGCAACTTTGCATCGGAAATCAGGTTCTTGTTTACCTTCCAGAAAGGTTCTTCAGAGATTCTCCAACCTGCAGATACAGAAGGGAAGAATGACCATTGTTGATCAGACGGGAACTTTGATGAACCATCATAACGACCATCGACCTCCAACAGATAACGATCTTTATAATCATAGTTCAAACGGAAAAATCCACCGGCAATACGCCATTTCTGATAATCACCGGATGTTGTGATGGCATCACCTAAAGCCAGGTTCAAATTCTTTGAATCAGCTAACAGCAAACCGTTACGATTGACAGTTGATGATTCAAACTTTGATGTCTCATAGTTGTAACCAACCATACCTTTAACATGGTGTACGTCTGCAAAAGTATCTTCATATTCAGCATACAAGTTAGTAGCTGTATATAATGTATTACTGAAGTACTTCTGGTAATCATTGTATGATGTACTTAAATAAGTGATTACGCCTTGCTGTGTGCTATATGGAACCGGCACGCGACGACGATTGTTATTATTATCAAAATTACGGAAAGTGAAGTCACCATTGATTCTTAATTTATTGTCCATGAACTTTGCAGTAAAACCTGTTGTATTCTTCAATTCCTTCTTATGTGTATCGATACCGTTCTTTCCGTAAATAAAATCACCGACAGTATATGCGGCAGACATGGTAAGAGAACCGTCCGGATTGTAGATCGGAGAAGTCGGGTGACCTTCATCGGCAATATTTCTCCAAATTGAACCACCTTCACCAACATTGATTGGGTTGTGATAACTCATATCTGAATACTCCATATTATTTGTCAGACGCAACCAGCTGGTTACCTGCAAAGAACCTTTGGCACGAATATTCATCATATCATAATCATCGGTATTATGACGGAACAAACCATCATATCCATAATAACGACCTGAAATATAAAAGTCAGCCTTATCGGTACCACCTGAAATATTGATGTTATGATCTTGAGCGAAAGTCTGATCCTTATACAATTCATTATAATAATCCGTACTTCCATAATAAGTATAAGTTCCATCAGAACCCACTTCTACTTCATCCATATTGCCAGATTGGCGACGTGATCTGAAGTTGTCCAACCAAGCATCCGAATATCTTTGACTCTTATTGATTTTACTTGGTAGAGATGCGTAATTGTTCCAAGCATAGTAAGCTTCACGGAAATGTTCTGCATAAACAAGACCATCGGTTACAAAGTCAGGAACTGTTGTTGGCTTCTGTACAGATACATTACCTGTATAGTTTACAGATACTTTACCCTTCTGAGGGTCCTTAGTCGTAATCAAAACGACACCGAAAGAACCACGGGCACCATAAATAGCAGCCGAAGCAGCATCCTTCAATACAGATACACTTGCGATATCATTCGGGTTCAGCAATGCCGGATCACCTTCTACACCATCAATTAAAACCAAAGCGCTACCGCCTTGTCCGATAGATGTTGTACCACGGACATTGTACGAAGCTGTACGAGTTGGTTTACCATCATCCAATGTAATATTCAAGTTAGGAATTGTACCTTGCAAAGCCTGTGTTACGTTTGATACTGAACGGTTATTAAAGACTTTATCTGTAACCTGATCAACAGCACCAGTCAAGTTGACTTTCTTCTGTGTACCGTAACCTACAACGACTACCTCTTCCAAAGCCTGCAAATCTTCTGTCAGTACAACTTTGAATTTGCTCTGCTTTCCTATTGGCATATCTTTCGTTAGATAACCGATATAAGAAACAGATAATGTATTAGCATTTACCGGAACTTTAAGTTCAAAATTACCATCGGCATCCGTTATTGTACCAATAGTTGTTCCTTTAACTGTTACATTTGCTCCTGCTACAGGCACACCCTGAGCATCTTGTACAATACCGGATACTACCTTGTTATTATCCTGCATCGTACTCAGTACTTTTGTAATAATAATGTGCTTTCCAACAATTCTATATGAAAGATGATTGTTTTTAGTAATAACATTCAGTACTTCCGAAGCCGTCTTATCTTTCATATTCAACGTGTATCGTTGATTGTTGTCAATCTCTTCGCTCTTATAGAAGAACATAAATTCAGATTGTTTTTCTATTTGCGAAATAACATCATAAAAGGTTCCATTCTCAACTGCAACAGAGATACGATGATCTTCAGCGTATGATGCTGCAGACACTTGGATTATTCCTAACAGAAGGAATACCATTGTGATTTTCAGAATTCTCCCTATTTTTAAGGAGAGAATAATGTCACTTAGCTTATTTTCCATGTTGTTAATGTGTTATTAAATATCTCATTTATAAGTTTTTCATGTTCATATAACTGAGAAAGGTTATTAAAAAAATAATAAGAATAGGAATACATAATCTCCAAACTCATTTGAAAGTGTCAGTTCATGTTTACTTCATAGGCAATTATATTTTAATGTTTAACATCATTTATTTTTTCTTGATACAAATATGTCACTTTTGATATGCTTGAAAGTGAAGTTACCTTCGTAATCAATAATCTGTAATACTTCCATGATATCTTGATCCAAAGAAAACGTCCCTGTATATTTCATTTGATTAATCTCATCCGGATTATCCAAATGTATATTCACATCATAATAGTTTTCCAATCGCTTCAAAATGGTACCCAGCAATTCATCCTTAAATTTATATTGTCCGTTAAGCCATGCTCTAGTCAAAACTTTATTAGCTTCTTGAATCATCATATATCCAGTTTGATTATTGCATACAGCTGTCGAGTTCGGTTTCAATGCAATCTTGCTTACCTCATCTCCCTGATTATTAAATGCACGCAATACAATACGACCAGATAAAAGAGTAATCGAGCTAAATGCCTCATCACCATATGCTTCAACATTGAATACAGTTCCAAGAACCGTGATATCCTGCTTTTTTAGCTTTACAACAAACGGCCGTTTTTTATCTTTTGTCACTTCAAAATAGGCCTCACCATCCAAATAAACTTTACGCTCATCAGAATTGAAAGTTGAAGGATATCGGAGTGTTGTACCAGCATTCAAAACGACTTTCGTACTATCAGACAAAATAATCGTATTGGCCCGTCCTCCTTTTTCAACGTGGATCTCATTATAGGCAGGTGTTTTTTCATAGGCATAATATCGTTTGATATTGTTGACCTCACCCAATCCTAAACCGATAATCAATGTGATAATAATAATAGCTGCATATTTTAAATAGTGGGAATATTTGTTGAAAATGTCTTTATCTGATTTTTCATTATCAGCAGTTGCTATACGGGCAGACATCCTCTTCCAACTCGATTCAGCAAATTCACTGTTTAAAGTAAAGGGATGTTGACAATAATCAGAGACTTTCTTCAACTGAAAGAAATACGCTTTATTTTTGGCATCAGCATTCAACCATTCGTCTAGCAAGCGAAGTTCATCTTCACTTATCTCTTTTTGAAAAAAGCGAATGATCAATTGCTCTATATCTTCCTTTTCTGCCATTTCTTCTTGCGTTTTCATAATAGACGATTTACGCTTCGGATTTACTTATTCATTTTACAAAAAAATGCTTTTAAAATAAACAAGAAAGAAATACAATCAGGTTATATTTGATAGCAACAATAGAAGATTGTATTTTTCATTGTCACTTATTTCCAATTATTTGCACAGCAATAATTCAACAAAAAGAAAGGTTACACTTGACAACACATCTCGTAATATTTTTAATGCTTTGTATAATTGCGCCTCAACAGTTCGTGGAGAAATATTAAGAAGTTTAGCAATTTCAGGAGTCTTGCGCTCTTCCATATACGACATAGTAAAAATATCACGACAACGTTCCGGCAGTTTTTCTACTTCTTGATAAATCGTTTGCAAACGTTCGTCTTCGTTAAAAAGAGATTCAGGATCATCATTATAATAGATTTCTTCTATTTTCAAGTGATTAATTGCCTCTTCAACATAATTGCTTTTCACCTCTTCTCTTTTTAGACAATCTAAACACGCATGTTGAACGGAACGATAAAGATATGTTGTCAGTCCTTCGTTGAGGAACAAGAATGTTCTTTTCTGCCAGATCTTAATAAAAATATCTTGAACAAGATCTTCGGCGGTATCTGAATCAACATATTTTTCGGCATAGAAAATCAATCTAGGAGCATTCGTTTTATACAAATGTTCAAATTGAATCATCTCCTTATTTTCTATTTCTTGCCTTTTCATCTAAAAATAAGATCCATTAGACATATAAACGATTTCATACATCACTTTACTTAAGGAATCACTAATAAATAATTGTTATCATGCAGCAAAAGTAAAAGGTCGATATTACAATATTATGACAGACCGGTAATAAATGCGAGAATATAAATCGTGATTACTTACCATACCAAAAGACTGTCGTTTCATAATCAACCTTGCCTTTATGCCAGCTCAACATCTCTATATCAAATTTTAATTGTTTATTAAAAGGTATAACATCCAGGTTTCGCATCCGATAAAAGGCATTCTTTCCATGAGAAGAAGCTTCTTCAGCTGTAGGCGCACCACCAAAAGAAGTATCAAACGGGACGACTGGTGCCCAAGAACAGTTATAATAATCTTCTGTGCCTGTTCCCATGAATGATGGGAATGCGTCATTATCTATCCAAATCTTTTCATCACCTTCGCCATACCAATCAGGACAATAATTATATACAGAGAGCAAATCGCCACAATAAACGCCACGACCTTGCAGTGTTGTAAAGTTCCAATCCAAATTATCATTAGAGTCAGCATCATTATTCACTGGTATTCCTTGCTCTGCACGACAAGTTGAATGGAAATAGAGCATGTTTTGAGTCCATTTCATTGGTTTTGTAAAAGCTGTTATTGTCGCTTCATACTTTAGATTCTTGGCTTTTTCAATAGTTATGACCGCTTTTTGCTTGTAAGGCATCACCCATCGGGAATCTAAACAGCCCTTTCCATCGGAAGAAAAATACCAGTTATGAATAGCCGGTGCCTCTTTTCCTCCACTAAAAAAGTTTGCCAATGGAGCATAAACACAGCGAGCACCATCAAAATCAATGCGAAGCCACGATTGATTCATAATAGTTTTATAATCGTCGGCTTTAAAACCAGAAATTGAAATATGCAAAGAACATACAGCCCGATTACCTGAAGGCAATTGCAATGATACATTTGAATGACTGACAGAAGAAACGCTTTTAGTGCCTTGCGTAAAAACAGGTGGATTCAGTAATCTTTCATTCACCAAAGCAATCTTCCCTTTTAAGAATTTCATTTCTTCCAAAGTGAATGTCTTAACTTTCGTTCCAGGTACATACGAACGATAACCAATCTGATAATAATGAGCGGCTTTAGCAGTTTCAGACGTTTCTTCAAAAGTGATACGACAGGACTTGGCATAAGGTAATGGCAAGAAACAGGTAGTTCCGCCTGTCTTGGATAAATCTTTCTGATAATGCGTATGTGTCAGCGACAATGGCTGTCCGATCTGGACAGGAAAAAGAGATGTATCGTAAGCAGGAATGATCACTTCCGGTTTAGAAGAGCCATCGAAATAGATTCGCAAAATTCCCCGTTTATCGGAAGTAGTCAACCAAATACGTGTGATTACGCCCGGTCCATCTTTCTCGAAAAGGACTTTCTCAACACGACCTTCTATCGAATCCAAACGTACAAAGCCGAATCCATCATTATTTGCAAACCAACCCGGTTTCGTAGGCGATACGGTTCTTCTATCGTAACTGCTTACTTGCGCGGCCTTATAACTCGGAGAAGGGTATGAAACAACAGCATCATACGAAACGAGTTCATCAAGGAGCGAACCCAAACTTATCTCAGTATTCTTGACAAAAGATGTGGCATGAACTGCAAATGTCAGCTCAAAGACGGTTATCAACAATATTGAAGAAAGGACAATAGGTCGTTTCATGGTCCTCTACATTATAATTTTCGCGGTTAAAATTACAAATAATTTTCTTAATTGTAAAGGACTTTTGAAAAACATAAATAAATGATACAGACCAGATTTTACTCAAAGAGAGGGAGAATCCTTAGCTATCATCCAAATCGTTATCCGAATCGTCTAGAATACAATAACTTAGATGTCTAAAAAACATTCGAATGCGACAACCATTTCATTCGAATGAAATGACCAACTCATTCGAATGAAAAGGTCCGCGCATTCGAATGAAATTTTTTTACTTCCGAATAAAGTGATTGACGGATTCGAATCGCTTTTTCAGCACTTCAAAACATGAATATTTGATATTATTATTCTCCCGGATATCCAACAGGAAGATAAATCAGCGGGAGATAATCTTCAGACAAATCCAGTGCCTCTCGTACAGCTTTTGCATCAATATGCGGAGCACATGGAACGGTTCCCAAACCTTCTGACGAACAATAGAGACAGATGTTTTGAGCAACCAAGCCCGCATCCATCGCACCAAACATAGGCGCGCTCTTTCTTCCTTCAAAATTTGCCTGATTACTTATCAAGAGAATGACAACCGGGGCCTTCATTATAAACTGATTTTGATCGGCAATGATCGGCCGAATATCTTTGTCGCTTACTTTTACAAGCGTGTTTTCGGCAGCCACATAATGATATACACTATTCCCTTTATTGATGAAAAGTTCAATATCCTGCGCATTAATTGCCGAAGGAGCCGTTCGTTTGCCATCACTCCTGTTTACACCATTCGCTGCCCAAAGGAGATTTGACAACGTCTGTTCAGGAATATCTTTTTCTTGAAACACACGAACAGAATGACGGTCTTGAAGCGCCTTCATCAGGCTTGCTTTTTCTGTTCCTTTCTGAGGTTCGGGCAGTTTTGTCACTTGTCCCTTCGAACGGTTGCAAGACACAGATATACTTGCAATAAGCAGGAGTGCCAATAGATAGAAATTTGTCTTCTTCATATAATAATTCAATTCTTTCATGCAAAAGTAATCTATTTTCTCAGCGCCATAAATCCTGTTTACTGCAAATAATCTTACTGATAGTTATAAAAAACACTAACTCTAGTTTTTACTGAACAAACGAGCTATCAGATCAAAATCCGAATCACTGAACGATGCTTCCCATGGCGCACTGTCCGTTTGCTCGCTACGACCCGAAAGCATTTGCGCAGCTTTAGCCTTATCGCCATTATAAATAGCCATGCACCATTGTGCCGTACGATTATCAGAATGATTCTTCATCCATGAAGCAACCAGATTGTCGGCATCCACTTTCTTACCCGTCTCACGCAGAGAAAGAGCAGTCAGCAAATCGGCAGAACTGAACTGCGAACCTGAATGTGCATAGCTTGCAACCGATTGCAGCAGTGTTTCAGCTTTCTGCTTCTCTCCCATGCCGGCAGAAATTTTTGCCTCGATATAATTTTCCAGACGATTATCGATCAAGTTGTCATAAGGTTTGCCTACACCCAAATTCTCCGGCCATTTCTTTGATGCTTCCAATGACTGCATAGCTGCTTTGTAGTTTTTACCTGACAACTGCTCCATCGCCTGATACAGATTTGCTTTGCGGAATACGGCACGACCGGCGCCTGAACCTTCACTTGGAAGAACCTGCATCTTATCCAACAAAGCTATACATTGTTTATATTGTCCTGTTTCACATAAAGCCGTCGTATATCTCAGTCCAATCATATAGTTTGATGGATAAAGCTTCATATATTTCTTTCCAACTTCAACCGATTTCTTCCAATCTTTAGCAGCGTTGTAATAATTTATCAACGCATAGCCTGTACGCCACGACTGACCTGTTTGTTCTGCCTTGAGCAAATCTGCCAAACGTTCTTTACCGTTTTTCATCGATGCACGACTCAGATAGAATGGAGCAAATCCCGTATCGCCACAACTATCCATCAGTTCCAAAGCCTTTGCCTTATCTTGATTCGACCAATAAAGCAATGCTTCATAATAGGTTATCTTCCAATTGGGAGCGGCTGTTGCTGCCCATTTCAAGGCTTTCATCGTAGAAGGACGGAATGGAAAAACGAACTCAGGCGACTGTCCGTTAGCCTTTTCAAGCGCAGCATTACTTGCAGACTCATTGCCTTGATTATGCAAGATATATGCTGTACGATAGTTGGCAATCGGATTGGCTGACGCGCATGAAAGCAGATCCAAAGCTTCATCCAAGCAACCTACGTTCTCATACCATTCGGCCATTTCCATATAAGTTTCATTAGGAAGTTCATTGCGAATCAACGATGTGAAATCTTCTTTCGAAGACTCTTTAAGCAGATACTTTTCGAACCAGGCATAATGATACAGTGGATATTCATCCAATAAAGAAGAAATCAAAGCTTTTGCCTTGTCCGTCTGTCCCGTCTTGCGATAAACAACCAGCTGCACCTGATTGGCAGTGAAGTTTAATCTGTTAACTTCAAGACTTTTTTGAGCATAATGCATTGCCTCAGTCATATTCTTTTCAAGCAAATACATTTCTGCAAGCTTCTCGTAAGCTGCGTTGCGGATGGATGGGGTATAAGTAGCAATCGAAAAACCTTCTTTTGCATCAGTATTCTTTCCAAGAACCATATTACACAAACCATACATATAATTAGCTTCGCCATCGTATGTATTAAGAGATAAAGCCGTGCGACAGAGTGCCAATGATTCGTCATAGCGACCTTCGCGATAATACAAAGAAGCCAAAGTATTCAATGCCGGCGAATAATATTTATCTTTCTGTAATGCTTCCGTCAGATATTTCTCAGCGCTTACAAAACTCTTCTGATACAAACTTTGCTGACCTTGAGTAGTCAGACCATTGACTGAATTCCAATCGAAATCTGCAGGTATCTGCCGCGGACGATTGGTAACATTGTCTTCCGGAACTTCCGAATAAACCAACAGATCATCACCAATAACTACTTTCAAACGGCCTTCAGCCACAGCTTCCTGCGTAGGAATAGAATCTTTCCAAGTTTTAAGGACTTCTGTATTTAGTGGTATTGAACGAACAAGTTTATCACCATCAAACAATTTCATTGTTGTAGAAAGTTTCTGCAACGGTGAGAAATACAGTTTCAAATAATTGCCTTCTCGCAACACATTCAAAGCTCCTGTCTCATTTGCCTTTGCAACACCTTTTGTACCTTTAACCGGGAACCAGTATTCTGTCCACTGATCGGTTGCCTGCGGTTCAAAAGGCGTTTGCTTGAACGGAGTGTAACTGCTTTCAGAAGCAGGTTGGTTATACATTCTTCCCGATTGTAGTTCGATATACTGTCCGTCGGTATCGGTCAATAGATTCTCCCAAATTCCACCTTCGCGTGACAAACCCCAAAGGAATATTTTCATTCCAAGTTTGGAATCGTATGAAGCATGATGAATTGATCCATAATCATAATCATGCCAGTATGCACCATGGAAATCACTGAATTTACCCAATACATGATATGATTTCGAAGGACCGAAATTGTTCTTCTCATACCAAGAAATATCGCGTCCTTGTTCATCAAGCGGAAACGAATGAAGACTTCCGTCGTGACCAATATAGTTTGTTCCCGGATAACAGAACTGCGCATTGCCCGCTGCCTGATAAGCGGCGTTCATCCATTGATAATAAGGTTGTTCGATAGACGAACTGTTATGCCATGTTGTGCGAGTGGTGAAATATGCTTTATCTTTCGGAAGATTCATCTCGACCGTCCAAAGCGTATGTGTCATCAGATCATAAGAAGCAATATAACAACTCACACTGCCATCACTTTTCGTGCGTGTCGTGTAATCGATGGGTGTACTCGTTGTCGGATCGTGCCCGATAATACCAAAGTTAAACTCAATACCTCCGGAAGTCCACGGACCGCGCATCGCAATATCTCTGAACTTCACCACATGATTATTATAAAGGAACTCGCGGTTCGATGTCTTATCGAATGCGCTCCATAGCTTACCGCCAATCTCCGGATAAACGGCAAGGCGAATATATTCGTTTTCAAGCGTCACCGTCTTCCACTGCTTATCCGTTGCTTTAGAAGCAAAACCGTCAAAGCGGAAATAAGGATAAAACGAGTTGGAAGGATTAGCTACAGGACTCGGATCGGAGAAGGGATAGGTTTTCACCGTCTGCACCGATTCAGTAACCGTTGCTTTCTGCTGCGCTGTAGCAGAGAAAGCAACCATTATTGCAAATAAAAGAATATACGTGTATTTCATAGACAATCTATTTTTTATTCAAAGATACACAGTTTTTATCAATGAAGCTTCTTTTCAACAAGGATAAGTAAGCCTTTTCCTTGTGGTACGGTAATCTCATCACCTACATTCCATGTCGCAGCCTCTTGGAATCCATCCACTGCAGGAGCATGAAGCATCACATTTTTCGGATCAAGACCTAACTCTTTCCAATCGATGGAAAGTTTCACTTTCGAGTCACTTTTTGCCCAAGTTGCCAAAGCGATAAGCGTCTTATCACCTTTTTGGCGATAAATGGTTGCCAAAGTTTCCTGACTGTTGGTCTTCACCGGATTATAACTTACCCAGTAACCTATCATCTCACTATTCTGAATACCGAAAGTATCCCATACATTCCAAATGGGTCGATTCTCAACGCCATAACCTGCGCGTCCGGTCATGCCATAAAGCATTCCACGCCATTTGTTTCCACCGTCTTGAAGCATCTCGCCCATTGTACCGTATGGAATACCCGAAACATCAATAAGGAAGAATTCAGGCGACATGTTATAATCGAAATATTCACCGAACCAGATACGATCCAGATAAGCCATGTGTTCGAGATATAAATTCGCACTGTTGGCATATCCATCGCGCGGATTGAACTGATTTGCCGAATGTAAATCGATCAGTGCTCCCGGATTGGTACGATTCAATACTTTGCGAACGCGTTTCATCGTCATACGGTCGAAAGCCAAGTCATCAATATACAATCCGTCGATTCCGACATTCTTAACCAACCAATCCAAACCTTCGAGATAATAGTTGTGCCAACGCGAAACACCGCTATTGACAATAGCTGCATCTTTCAACTGCGGAACAAACCAAGCACCAATATAATTCTGGTCCAGATGTTCCTGCAACCAAGAGAAACCTCCGCCCGGACCTTCCGAGAATATCTCATTGCCTAAACTGCGCAAAGCGAACATTTCTACACAACTGTTAGACAACTCACGGACGGTATTATAAATCTTTACCTTCATATCCAAAGCATGTGCACCATCAATATAAGCCTTCATCTCTTTCGGACGAAGGAACGGATAATTGATGAACGGATTAATGCCTGTAGCATGATGAATGTTTACAACATTCGCACCATACTGATGAATTTTGTCAATGAAATCATAACTATGATAGTAACGATTATGCCAATGCTTTTCAGTGTCGATCGTTCGGAATGGCGTAATAGCCAGATTGAAATAATAATACAGTTTCTCACCTTTCTTCACCTCACGCTTTCCTGAAAAAGCATTAACCAATGTATTGTTACCGTCTTTGCTGATATCGATTCCTCCATTACCACTGTTACACCATGAAGCCGGCATGATAAGCGGTTTCTGATGATAGAAGTTCGTATTCAACGGGCGTTCATATTTATTGTCGAACAGACGGATCTGCAAACCTGCATTCACATCGCCAATCCACGGTCCATCCTGATTCTTTTCTACATCCCACTTCCAATTCAGACTCTCAGGGCAATAACCTCCACGCTGACCTAATCCCATCATATAATGACCAATACCTGAAGCCAATTGCGTACGAAGTGCTATATCATTAACCGAACCATCTTCGCGAGCGACCAATGTTACTTTATAAGCGATATTGCCATCTGACTCCATCTCACCTTCCACATCCATCAGAAAACGACTGTTCTGGTTCAGTGCTTTCCATGCAATAGCTCCTTGTTTTTGTTTGGTGTATTCGAAGTTCAAATTATCCCAAGCGCCTCCATCGGCAACAAAGTTCATCGGTGAAGCAAGAATCGGGCGTCCGTCCTTACCAATCTCAGTAATAGTTTCTTTAAAATAGCTGGTGATTGAAGCCGGAAAACCGAACTCTGAGAGTTTAACTTCGCGTCCCAAACAATTGATAGTCTTATCTTTTAGAACTAACGGTGTATAAGGTGCAATCACCTCATCATCAAAGCCGATCTGCGAGTTCAACCAACGCAGACGCGAATGACGCCATGGTTCATTATCGCCATGATTAGCAATGAGGTTTTCAGAGATATGAACAGTGACAGTAACTGTCTTACTAGCTGCATTTGCTGCCGAAACCGTAACCGTTCCTGTATAATCGCCCGAAGAAATATGTTCCGGAAGCATCGCTCCAATCCACAATGCTTGTATTTTGCCTTTTGCTACTGAACAGTCTTTCTTGAAAACTGTACCTGTAACATCTGTACCTTCGGTATTAAAGCAGGTGAAAGCAGAAACAGGAATCTTCTCTCCAGTAAGTTTGTTTGTCAGTCCCGAATAATCAACATGCAACGTTTTGATATCCTGGCGCGCAGCCCATACTCCTAATTGGAAAACATAATATTCACCCTTATCAGCATTGCCTGTAAAATAATCATGACGATTGTCGGCAATCCATTTGTAAGGAATATCCGAAGTCATGCGTATCGGGTATTTTCGATCTTCCGTAAACAAAATGTAAGGATCATTCGGATTTGCATTAAGCAATTTTGTTGTTTCTGCGTTCGTAGCAATTACTTCCATCGGATAGAAACTGTTCATCTGATTGATTGCCTGAAACTGCACAACGCGTGCTGCAGGCAATTGAGGAGCTTTCTTTCCCGAAAGTTTATTTTTTTTAATCCATTCTGTAGAAGCAGTATTCTCGAAAGGAGGATACTTGACTGTCGGATAATAGCGACTTCCACTTGTCAGATTCTTCAAATAATAAATATAATAATTACCGGGAACCGTCTGTGGTTGGAATACTATTTCGCCCTTCTCACGATTAATTGTATAACGACAGACGTTGGTGATTCGCTTTCCCGTAGCCGCATCAACAACAATCAGATTCTTGTCTTCCGGTTTAATGTCGCGACGACGCCATTCAACATTTGCGACCACTGCATCTGCAGCTTTATCTACAGCAACAACAACACGATGATTACCTAACGAGTCGGCATCCCAACTACCTAAACCATAAAGCTTTTCGGAAGGCACAGATTGAGCTTGTAAACTTGCAAAGCCCAATAGACAACATAAAATAAATACGATTCGTTTCATACGTTTAAATTACTTCTTTATTTATAATTCATGATAAGATTAATCAATTCATCTTGAGGCCTTCTTTTCTCAATGTCAGAGATGTCGGCATGTTGCAAAAACTCTTTCTTCAATCGAGCATTCTCTGCCTTAAAGAAAGCTATTTCTTCCTCTGTAAAATGAGAGCGCAGCGCTCCTTCGGGCGAATACAATTTATAATTCAACCTCTGTAAGACATCACCTGCAACGGATTCAAAGATAGCTATATCTTCCGAAGATAGCTCATGAAGAAACTTATTTATATTATTTTTCATGATAGGCTTTGTAACATTTGCCCACATTGTTCCGGCAACCGCCGTATTTTGTGACTCTCGGCTTTTGTAATATTCCATCACCTTATCAGTATAAGGGAGGTGCAAAAAGTCGCAAAGTTGCTGCATCACTTCCACCGGATTCGCAGTAAGCATCTCATAGCTTAACATATAGAAATGGTCAGGATTGGTCCGTTCACGCAAACGGAATGCCTCTTCCTGATCTTTTTTCCAGTTTTGTGCCAAGGCATAAATATGTTTCTCACCCACAATCGCTTTCTGAAACGAAAGAGCTACATCGCGCCCGTCTCGATACAAATATATGTAATACGGACGAATACCTGTTGATTCGATACCTTCGGCATAAAACATGTTTTTCATACTTTTGCACAACCAATATGTGGCACCTTTCTGTCGCGCAGCCGTTTCATAGATGGCACGAAAAAGTTCATAAATGCTCGGACACTTACATTCGGCAAGTATTTCATCTGTAGAGATACATATTCCTTCCCACGGTACCGGATTTATGTTCACCATCTTACATACATCTGTAGCCAACTTTACAAAGTTAGCTCTTTCCGACAAATCGCCATATTTGGACAATAAGGGGACAAAACGCTGAAGAATATGTGGAGGATGTGGCCCTTCAATCTGTCCGATACCATCCATCATCACACGTAATAAATTTGAACCGGAACGTTGCGTTCCAATCATTTGTATTCCTTGTATCATCATAATCAAAACAAAACAAATCCAACCAAACCCGATCCAAGAATCAAGTAAATAGGATTGATAACATATTTAAGTGATATTACAAATGTAATAACAAAAATCAAAATAGAAACAACAGAGATAACCATTGTTTGTCCAATAGTTACTGCCGATGCAAATATCATTCCGATAACAGCGGCCCGAATTCCTTTCATGATGGCTTTAACTACTGCCGACTGTTTCAACGCTTCCACAAAGCGCGACAATAGAACTGTCAACACTGCCGGAGGTGTAAAAATACCTACTGTAGCTAAAGAAGCCCCTAAAATTCCTGCCACTTTGTATCCAATAAATGTAGCTGTAATAAAAATAGGTCCGGGAGTAATCTGACCAATGGCAATACCATCAGCAAACTCCGAAGAGGTAAGCCATTGTAGATTGTCGACAAACAGTTCATGCAATGCAGGAATCACTACATAACCGCCACCGAAAAGCGTCAGACTTATTCCGGAAAAAGTATACAATACTCTGAGATTCTTTGGTGCGTCCTGACTTTGTCCGCCCCATAACAAAAGGCACAAAAGCAATAAAAGAACGGCTCCAGATATCAACCATTGCTTTTTATTTATCGCAGTTCCTTTAGAACAATTTTGCTCGGATGATAGTGGCTGTTTATATAAGAAAGAGCCGACAACACCACTCAAAATAATCATGATCAATGTGATTGCAAATCCACCTACAACAACCAATAATATTGCTGCCATTGCACAAATAATCCATTGAGATATACTTTTTATAGTCTTACGTGACATTCCTATAGCCACCGTAACAATCAATGCAGTCACTGCAGGCATTATTCCATTGAACACGTTCTTTACAGCAGGAACATTTCCATACGTGAAGTACAACCAGGAAAGTAGAATCACCAAAACAAAAGAAGGTAGTATAATACCTAGAAAAGCCATAATAGATCCTGAAATGCCACGGAGCCGGTATCCAATATAAGCGACCGTATTCACAGCGACCGGTCCGGGAAGGACAGATGTCAGGGAAATTCCATCCAGTATATCTTCTTCCTTAAGTTTCTTGTCAATCTCAACCAATTGTTTTTGCACAATCGCAACCAACGACATGTAACCGCCAAAAGCCGTAGCACCCAACTTCAGGAATGTGAAGAATATATAGTATAGTGAAGTCTTCCCCATTATTACTTAATCTCTTTAAAATAGCCGTTCCATGTTTCTTTCGGTACATATATAGCCCGATAAGGAGCATACGACATCACACTTTCCCACAAAACCTTTCCATTACGATCAGTTACCATAATCGAACCGGTTTTAGAGCTTGTCTGTAATAAATTTCCATTAGGAAGCAGATAGGCACTTCCCATGCGAGAGGTATATTTTTCTGCTGGAAGTGTTGCTTTCAACAAAGTCTTTGCTGTACGATTCTTTTCATCGAGATGGAACATCTTCGCACCGGAACGCTTATTATACAGACCATTATCAAACAATATCAAGTTGCCATCAGGCATCATATAAGGTGAATGCTGGAAAGAGAAATAACTTGTCGAATCCATCTTAAAGTCTCCTCCTCGTCCAAATTTCCAGAGAATCTTTCCAGTCTTCCTATCAATTTTCCAAATCTGATCCTCTATCGGATTCGATACCAGATAATTGCCATCTTTATCAAAGCACAGTCCATTCATGTGAAAACGGTCATAACGATATTCGCCAATATACGGATCTTTACTTATATCCCAAACATCCCAGGCCGACCATGTTTTCAGAACCTTTCCAAGTGAGTCGACAACCATGATTCCATCGCCACCCAAAGTATCAGTCTGCATTTTCCCATCGACCATAATACTAGCCACTTTCTTTGGGCGATAGAGTGTATGTATATGATTCTCCTCATCCATCCAGATATCGTGATGGATAACTTGATAATCTTTTTCTGTTTCAACTTTATTCAGATCGAGGCGCCACATCATTTCGCCGGTAAGCGAAACTTCTACCAGTCCTGTCCCTCCAGCAAACCCCATCGAACCTCGACGCATAGGTTTCTTATGTTCTTCGTTAGCTATTTCTTCAGGAGTCTGAGGCTGATCATCAATCTCATCCTTCGCAAAAGGGCGAAGCATTCCTAAAATAGTACCACGTGGAGTCAGTGAACTCACACGAATACCTACATCCTCTATCTGCCAATACCAGCGTATCTCGCCTTCATTATCAATCAGAGCCATATATCCAGGCAATCTGCCGAAAGAGACTAAGATCATTCCATCACCTAAAGCGGATGTATCATGAGGATGTTTTTCATTAAACCAGTGATTCTCCAACCAAGGAGATTGTGGGCGAGTCTTGAACGAAAGCAATTCGGATTTCTGCCTGTATAGATTCGCAATAATAATCCGATAAGTATATTCAGTATTAGCTTTTAACAATAACAAATGTATATGATGGAGAACAGCTGCAGGCGAAGTAACCGTACGGAATTTTTTTCCTGACACTTTCTCGGTATATTCAATATATAAAGGTGCCGGCTTCTTTAAAGAAATCGTTACCAGATTATGCATGGCCGTATTTCCAGGAGAAGTCAGTGTAACAGACAGTATACTGTTTCTTTCGCTAAAATAAACCCAAGCGACAACAACACCGGCAATTAAAATAAATACAATAACTAAAAGACGTTTCATAGTAAATTGATAAATACAAATAAATAAAAGAGAAAGAACCGAGCCAAAAGGCCAATAGATCTTTTGGCCCGGTTGCATTAAAATAAGTTGTTCATTATGGCAAGCGTGAAGAATTAGCTGATTCCATATTTGAATTCAATAATGTTTCTGTCAAAGGATATGGCAAATAGCGCATATTGCTGGTCACATTCGTTGGACTGGCAATACCTAAAGCTTTCAAATGAGCATTTACTACTTCCTCGTACTTGCCGAATCTAATTAAGTCGGCACGACGCTGGAATTCAAATACCAATTCATATCCACGTTCTGCCAAAATAGCATCATTCATTGCTTCTTTTGTAGCCGGAGCAGCAAAGTCTTTATCAGAGCCTCCATATACAGGAGCGCCTGCACGTGTACGAATCTGATTCAAATAAGACAACGCTGCTGAAGGTCCTGTCAAGTTATTCTCAACCTCAGCCTTCATAAGAATCACATCCGACAAGCGGAAAATAGAAATCGTACGACCGTCGTAGTATGCATCCGATATCATCTTATAAGAATACTTCTGTGTAGCAACGTTCACCAACAATTTGGTTGTATCGTTCGGAGGTGTTGTTTGTCCAACAGCCGGCATCATATAATAGAAGCCAGACTTCGTTGTGTTATCACGTGGACTTAAACCGGTGTAGTTGTAATAGAAGAACTGCTTACGAGGATCTTTATCACTGTACTTACGCCAGAATGGTAATGATACAGCATAATACTGCCAACGGTTCGGAACATCTGGATAATCCTTCGGACCGAAATGGTTCGTTATCTCACCACCATTTGTTGTTGACTCATGAAGGATGTAGAAGATAAACTCGTTATTTGTTTTATTTGCTTCAGACCATACCTCCTTAAAATCAGACTGCAAAGAGTAAACACCTTTGTCGCGCAAAGCAAGAACCATATCAATATATGTTTTCGCATTTGTATAATCATGATTACGCAGATAAATTTTTGCCAGCAATGTTTCAGCAGCACCTTTAGTTGCGCGTGAAAGATCTGATGTAGACCACTTCTCAGGCAATACATTAATACATTCCTTCAAATCGGCTATAATTCCAGTCTCAATATCAGCTACCGGAGTCAATTCGGCATTTTTCATGTTTGCCGGATCAGTGGGAGGTGTTGTAATATAAGGGACTGGACCGTATTGTTCGGTCAGATCACGATAAGCTAAAGCGCGGAGGAACTTTGCTTGAGCCTTTATCGACGATTTGTTTGCATCAGCCATGCTTACATTATCTATATTGGCAAGAATAGCGTTAGCATTTGAAATGACCTGGTACATACAACGGTAATTATTCTTTAGATAAATACTATTTGCATCGTATGTCATTGTACTGTGTTTTGTCGGATCGCCCGCAGCAGTCGAGTATCCCATATCGGTTGTATAATCGGTATTCATTACCAGATATCCAGCATAATACATCCAGGCATCGCCGGGATATGGATCCAAATCGGCATAAACACCTACCAGAGCTGCATTAATATCAGACTCAGAAGAATAGGCATTAGCAGATGTCAAGTTACTATAAACGGTTGGCTCCAAATCTGTACACGCTGTCATACCAGCGGCAACAGCCAAAACCATCAGATATTTATTTATATTCATTTTCATTGAATCTACGTTTTTAGAATGTTATATTCAATCCCATTGTAAATGTTCTCATGCTTGGATAAGCATTGAAGTCCAAACCGGCACCTGCATTTGCAGTCTGGAATGATCCACCACCCTTTGTAACCTCATTGGCTTTTGTATCGATTTCAGGATCCCATCCGGAATAACCTGTAATTGTAAACAAATTTTCTGCAGAAGCATAAATACGGCAAGAGCTTATAATCTTCTTAAACGGAAGAGTATAACCCAATGTTACATTCTTCAGACGGACGAAAGAAGCATTCTCAATAAAGTGGTCATTGATATAACCTCCGTATTTAGAATAATAGAATCCGTTGCGAGGAACATTCGTTTCAGTATTAGAAGTTGTCCAACGTTTTGCGGCATCAGTACTACGTTCCCACTCCAGGTTCATATTAGTCATGTTCAACAGATGGTTACCAATAGATCCTTGGAAGAATATCGACATATCAAAACCTTTCCATGCGAACGTGTTGCTCAAACCAAGAATAACATCCGGATTGGCACGTCCCAAGATAGTACGGTCTAAAGACGTAATCTTTCCATCTCCATTGACATCTTCAAACTTTGGATCACCCGGTTTGGAGTTTGGCTGCGGCGAATAGGTTTCGCCTTGTTGAAGAACGCCAATATATTTGTATCCGAACAATGAGCCCAGAGGTTCACCTTGACGGATAATAGCAAAAGCTTCCTCTGACACACTACCATAAGGCTTAGAAGAAGTGAGATAAATATCACCGTTCGTACCTAAATCGAGCACTTTATTTCTATTATATGCCACATTTAATTTGGTATCCCAAACAAAACTGCCTGTCAAATTGTGAGAAGTAACATCCAACTCAAGACCTTCATTCCTGATAGAACCGATATTACTTTGACCACTGGTGAAACCGGTATAATAAGGAAGAGCTACGTTCATCAGCAGATCCTTTGTTTTCTTGGTATAAGCATCAACAGTCACCATCAAACGGTTATTAAAGAATCCCATATCCATACCGATATTGTACTGAGCTGTTGATTCCCACTTCAGTGCCGGATTTGCCGGACTGCTTTGAGACATGTGTACACCAGCTGTATTTCCGCTTCCATCAAAAGTATAACGTGTATTAGCCATGTTCGCATAAGAAGCATAATCGCCAATACGTTCGTTACCTGTAACACCGAAACCGGCTCTCACTTTCAATGAGCTGAAGATATTCAAGTTCTTGATAAACTCTTCCTCGCTTGCACGCCATGCCAAAGATCCTGAAGGAAATGTTCCCCAACGCTGATTGGCACCGAAACGAGATGAACCATCACGACGCAGTGTAAATGTTGCCAAATACTTATCTTTATAAGTATAATTCATACGGCCGAAGAATGAAATCAAAATATTCTCCGTCTTGTTTGAGGCAATAGAAGTAATCTTCGATGCTGCTCCCATATTATTATACTGGAACAAGTCCGTCGAGAATTTCTTTGCTTCCTGTCTGCGATACTCACCAACAAACTTCTCATATGAATAACCCAGCATGAAATTGACATCATGAACCTTATTGAAAGTTTTCATATAGTTTGCCAAACCTTCGAACAAGCTTCTCGTACCTGTATAATCGTAGGTTGAAGCAACGCCGCCATCGATACCGCCCTGATATGTTGAAGCAGGCATATAGGTTCCCTGGAAGTTGTGAAGGATTTCCGTTCCGGCAGTAGCTTTCAATGTTAAGTCAGAAATCGGACGGATTTCAATAAAGGTATTTCCGTCGAACTTATCATGACGCAAATCATTAACACGTTCCAACAAGTTAGCCAATGGGTTATCTCCACGACCACCAGGAACGCGACCATAAGTGCCATCTTCATTATACGGAACAACTGTCGGATCGTAAAGCAAGATAGAATAAAGTACGTTGGAATTGACAATATTACCAGAATACAACTGATAGTTTGAATTCTCACGATGTGCATAAATTGATGCACCTGCCTTTACATAATTATTGATTGTCTGATCAACATTCACACGACCTGAAACACGGTCGAAGTTAGTATTCTTCAGAACACCATCCTGTTTGAAATAGCCCAAACTGGTCATTACTTTAGTCTTCTCGCTACCGCCTTGGAACTGAACACTATGGTCCTGAACAATACCCAAACGGGTTGTTTCTTTCACCCAGTCAGTATTAACAGTAGACTGCAACTGTGAATCGGTATAGACACCGTTTTCTTGGTTCTCCTGACCTTCGATCTCCTTATACAGGGCATTCTGCAGATTCATATAATCCTTTGCATTCAACAGTTTGAAAGGATTCTTTATCTTCTGAACACCTACGTAGCCACTGTAAGAGATCTTGTTCTCACCCGACTGTCCACGCTTGGTTGTAATTAACACAACACCGTTTGCACCACGCGCACCGTAGATAGCGGTTGCAGAAGCATCCTTCAAAATCTGAACCGATTCGATATCATTCGGATTGATATTCAAACCTTCTGTAGAAGGGAAACCATCGACTACATACAATGGTTCATTGGTTGAACTGATAGAGTTGTTACCACGAACACGAACAATGATCGTACCACCCGGAGCACTCGAACTCTGACCAATCTGAACACCGGCTGATTTTCCTTGCAGCGCTTGAGCCACATTACTTACCGTACCACCCAAAGTCATATCCTTTGCTGTTACGGAAGAAATAGAACCTGTCAAATCTTTCTTCTTCTGATAACCATAACCGATGGCAACGACTTCATTAAGACCGATGGCATCTTCCGAAAGAACAACATTAAGAGTAGACTGCGAACCAACCTTAACCTCTTTTGTTGTATAACCGATAAAAGACACATTCAATGTAGCACTGTTTGAAACACTCAACGTATACTTACCATTCGCATCAGTAACCGTACCGTTGGTTGTTCCTTTTTCCACTACATTCGCACCTACAATAGGTTCGCCAGTGTTGTCTTTTACTACACCCGTGATTCTCTTGCTTTGCTGAGTAATCGCAACGATGCCCTCTCCTTTATTCGAAGCAGTCATTCCATCTGAAACTGCATAAGAAGGAGCGATAGAAGAAATACACAACCCAACAATTAATCCGGATTTCAATAAAAACTTCTTCATGTGACGATCTAACATTTTGGCATCTAAATCATCATTTAGTAAAGCGTTTCTCATAAAATTTGTAATATAATTGTGTTAGTAACTCATACAAACCCTACACATTCAATAAAATTAAATGTGCTTTTGTTTATTTAGTTTATCAGCGGTCAAAGATATGAAAAGAATATTAAACTAGTTTTCAAATATAAAATAAAAATTCCAACTTTAACATTTGAGGTCGAAAAACTAATAATCTGATAGTTATTCTAATAGATTTTGATTGAATGTTAAGTGTTCTGCCGACAAATATTTAATGAATGTAAAGATGTAAAATAAAGAAAACGCTTATGAATAGGGTTACAACTACTTTTGATTAAGTCTGGAAAAAACTTTTCATACATCCTTTTAAATTTATTGTCTCATATTATATGAACCGATCGGACCATATATATGGATCAATCAGACCATATTATATAAGCTAATCAGACCACGTATATGACCTGATAAATTTATCATTACTTTTACAGAAATACATCTGTAACTAATTATAAATTAATTCTTTGTTGAAACTTCAATCATCGTGAAAGAATGTGCCGGGAAACTATATTTAAACTGATCGCCTTTCACTTTCAGTGAATGAGAAATCGTTTTCACTGCTTGCTTTTCTGCGGAATTTTTGACTTTGATATTATCGCCATTCACTTCGTAAGCAATGGCCGAATCACCAAAAGCACCATTCTGACTGATTATTGTTGTTTCTATATTCTTTTCTTTATTCCGATTCACTACATTGATAATCACTTTCTTTTTTGCTGAATCATAAGCAGATGATACATCCAGATAAGGGATATCTTTCCCATCGAGTAAATAGGTAGGACCATCAACATAAGTTTGAAGCGATTCTCCAAAACAGTGGTTTGAAAACAGAGACAAAGGATAAAAGATTGTTTGATACCACATTCCTTCAGGTGTCGTATATATAGGAGCTAACAGATTAACCAGCTGTGCCATATTTGCCATTTTGACAATATTAGCATGGCGAACGAAAGCATTCAGATAAGAAGCCACAACTAAAGCATCCTCCAAATTAAAGATATCTTTTGTTCCTCCGTGACTAGGCGTCCCGTACGTAGTATTGTACTCATCAAAAGCAATATAGATAGGTTTCGTCCGTTTCGCTTTAATCATCGCTTCATGGATAATACCTTCGGTGACCTTTATCACATCCTCAGCAAAATAAGTAGAAGCCATATACTTATAATAGTTGTCGTCGTGATTACCTACATAATTGTGTAGAGAAAGATAATCAACGTCATTCTTCATATAATCAAGAACCGTTCGATTCCATTGCATCCAATCTGCTCCATAATTACTGCATCCGGCAGCAATCAGTTTGATACTTCCATCAACCCACTTCATCAGTTTACCGGCTTCAAGTGCATACTTGCCATAATCATCTGCGCTTTTATGACCCATCTGCCACGGACCATCCACTTCATTTCCCAATCCCCAATATTTTACTTTATAAGGAGCAACATGACCGTTTTTAATGCGCAAGTCGGAATAATAGGTTCCTTTTTCGATATTGCAATATTCGACCCAGTTACGCGCCTCATCCAAAGAACCGGTTCCCAAGTTTACACAGACATACGGCACCGAATGTACCATTCCACACCATTTCATAAACTCATCTGTTCCAAAAGAATTGTCTTCAAGTTTGCCCCAAGCCAGATCCATCCTGACCGGACGTTTTTCTTTCGGACCAATGCCATCTTCCCAATGATAACCGGAGACAAAATTTCCTCCCGGCCAACGGATAACTGACACATTGAGTTCCTTCACCGCTTTCATCACATCTTTTCTAAATCCGTTTTCATCAGACAGAGATGAACCAGGTTCATATAATCCCTTATAGACGCAACGACCTAGATGTTCGGTAAAATTGCCATACAGCATCGTGTCGACACTTCCAATTTGTCGCTCAATATCAATCTTTATACGTGCCTCTTTTTGTGCTGAGACAGAGAAAGAGAGTAACAGCATAACACTTAATAGACAAAGAACAATGTGTTTCATATCCTTCATATTTTATTTTTCATGATATTCAAATGATCCGATTTTAATTCATCAAGTATATAACGGCAACTTATCACTTTCTCAATCAAATCATCCGGAACAAACCAGTAATGATTAGAAGCTTCGAAACCTATACATGAATCTTCCTTAGTCAGAACATACAGTTTCTTTGCCAAAGTAATCTCCTTCTGAACAATTTCCATCATCGAATTGCGGAGTTCCTGTTTACGGACAGTAGAAGTCTTCGCATCCAGCCATTCATCGCGAAGCAAGATAAACCGGGATTGATTCGCTGCACTCTGATAAATAAGACCAATCGTTTCAGCATAACGCGCCTGTTGCTGCACTTCACAAAGATGTTTGTTTGGAGCCAATGTAACAGCTTTCTGAAGCATTGATGCGCCTTCGGTATATCCATCCGCCACTTTTTGCAATTGATTGATAAAGACATCTGCGGGATAAGGCCCACGCCATGTCTTCAAATCGTCATAAGGAATGCCTACCATCGTCGCCGTATATCCGCTTGGTTTCAACCGTAACAGATTGGCGGGACCTATTTGTGTCGGTGCAAAATAAAGCACACTCCCATTATAAGGGAATTCTTTAAAGGCATTACTCAAGCGTGTCCACCCTTTACGAGCAAAGGCTTTCCCTTTTTCGCCATAATAATTACGGGCCATTTCATCGAGCGCCTCATCGACGGATGGCAGCGGATCACGGTCGAACATCTTCGACATCAAGAGATTCATCGATGGATATCCGCCTAACGACCAGCTAAGCATCAGTCCGTTGACTCCACTCGACGCCAGATTCCAGCAGTGTTGTGCCACTAAATCCATCGCCGGATTAAAAGGCACGGAAGCGATTTCCCAAGAGTTGTTGAGCTGCATCTTGGCAGCAGTCTTCAGTCCTCTTTTCTGAGCAGCTTCCCAATGCGTTTGCGCTCTTGGACCCGGTCCGACAGCCGATATCGAATATTCACCAACTTGCGTTGATATTCCGCCTCTCTGCAATGGCAATGCCCATTCACTAACCGACATTAACCATATATTATTCGGTAACTGACTGATAATATCCGGTGCTATCTGATGACCGCGCCATCCCCAATCCCAAACAATCACTTTTGCATTCGGTGCCGAACGATGGACGCCCTCTTCCATAGCAGAATTCACATCGGCAATAAGTTCTGTGTCCGTCTTCTTTGAACAGCGCTCGCACGAAGCGAACTGTCCATGCGAAACACAGGTAGTCAAATTCTCAGAACCTGTAATAGAGAAGATTCCACCCAAAGCGGGGACCTCTTTGAAAAGATATGCCAAAGCATCCGTCAACCATTTATGGACTATCGGATTAGATACACACATCGCGCTATAGTCACCTTCACTTACACCTTCCATATCCGGACGATTCTTGAAAAACGCTTTCGGCATCGCTCGAGGCTCATTCATGTAAAGATAAACACCAATGCCATATTTCTTTGCTCTATCAACGAGTTCACGCAGATGAAGAAGCCGTTGTTCATGCCCTTTGCCGAACTCTGGAAAAGCTTCGCCTCCGGGCGCCATGTCACGAAGTACAACATGAAGCCATACACCATTGATCCCCATTCGACTCAGTTTCTGCAGCAATCCATCAGGATAAAGATTAGGATCATTATCGAACAGCGGATCACCGAAAAGGCCAAAATAGGAATAGATATACCGAAGTTCGAAACGTGACTTCTGATTGTCTTGAGAATTAACCTCGGGATCGACATGAGTCAGATCGTTGATAAAGGCAAAACGTGGCACTTCAGGTTTATTGACAGTTGAACCAAAATCAGTGTGCACAACCTGAGCTATTCGCGCCAGCTTACGGATATCAGCCTTTGTCGGTTCAGAATAATGAACTGCATCACAGACAGGCTTAATATTTCCAAGCTTAACATACAAGAAATCGTCTTCACGCAATTTCTGCGCAAGTTCGGAATCAGACAAGTTTGTAAGCGTCATCAATTGTGAATAAGGAAGAATATGCCAGTTGCGACGAAGCAATGTAATATAAATCTGCTGTATTGACCACGTTGGTTTTACATATTGAGGCAATCCCATCATCTTTGCTATCTGCACAATATTCACCGGTTTCGTTTCAAGCACTTTAGACATCTGATTAATGTCAACCAGATTCCAGTTGCGCCAAATAAAGGCATACATTTTATTGGGAAAATGAGAAATCGCCTCAGCTGCTCTATCCGACACAGCGGGAAGTTGTGTGGAATTATCTCCTTCCACACAAATGCCTATTCCTCCCATCATCCAGATGAAAGCAATCAAAATACATCTAAATATTTTTCTCTTCAACAAGACTATCCGAATTAAAAAGTTATTTCCAAAATTCAATATTGACAGGACCGACCAATCCGGCTTTCTGTAGAGGTGAATCCTTTCTATGATAATACCATACGGCAAAAGCTTTTCTGCCTTTTTGTGGACGAGGCTGTCCTTTCAAAAACCATTCGGGATAACCTTTCATTGCACGTCCCAACTCAACTCCACGATCTTTTCCCCATTCAAAATCGGCAGGGAACTGTTCATCACCTATCATCCGGTTTGCCCAATTATTAGTGACGAGCACTTCTATTATATTCTTCCCTTTCTTCAGATACTTAGTGATTTCTGTGCGATAAGGCGGATACCACAGTGTATCTACCGAAATGTCATTGATCTTTAATACAGCAATATCGTTCATCGAATCGAGATCAAACCATATTTGTGAAGCTTCAGAAAGTTGATTCTGCGTTATGTTCACTGTCTGACGATATGTAGCCGTTCCTGTAAAATACTTTACTTTACTGTCTTTACTCAAGCTAAAGTCTGACAATGTATCCATCTTTAAATTGAATGCTTTATCCAATTTCGGTTCGAAATGAACATTCCATCCATTATGCAATTGAATAGTTGAAGCTTTTGTCAGAACAGCTTTGTCAGCACTTCCTGCTTGAATTTCTGTTTCTGTAGCATTACGACGCATCACAACAAAGTGAGACTGATAAGGCAAGAGTGTCATACGAATGAGCGTACGATTGTTTTCAAAACTCCAATAAGCACCTTTAATCATCTTACCAGCATTGTCTATATTACTGATATTATTGATATCCTCAATATTACCGGTCTGTGCGTTCCACAACTCCGGATACTTGTCTTTTATTCTCAACGAAACGGTTACAGTCTGCTTTTTGTCCGTCAAATTTCCTATATAGTAAATATCAGCTTCCGACAAATGTCTGTGAACAATACGTGCATCTCCTTCATATACTTGATAATCTGGAGTCAGAGATAAAGCATGCATGGCATCTTCGCGTTTCGAGAATATCTGTTTGCCTACATATTTTTTCCACAAGTTTTCTGCCTTTGTTTTCACGTACGTATCGCATGCCGGATAGTTAGTAAGACTAAGAGACTGCTCAGGTTTTTGTGCTACAATGATTGCCCCATGTTCAAGCAATTCGCCCATTTTATCGAGGACTTCGGGCAACATGGACTTATTGTTAGGAAACTGCATCAGTGCATACTCACGACCTGAAGGAAGAACAATACGCCTGTCTCTTACATTAACCGGCATCTGAAGGAAATCAATTGTTGCCACAGCATCTGTAACCTGATCAGATACACCATCCAAAGCCAGGAAGTCAATCACTTGTTCGCCTTGTTGCAAAAGATACTGGCTTCTTGTAAGATACTCGAAGAACGCTTTTCCTGGTTTTATCCACGGTTGATGGCGACTGAAATGTGTTCCCCACCAACCCATTCCCATTCCGGGTTGATAACGATCGTCAAACGGTTGCAATACCCATTGATGCATCGCCATGTGATTCACTCCTACAGCGAATGCACCTTCGGTCGTTTTCTTCAAGAATGCCGGATCTTCAGTCCACCTACTATTATCCGGACTTGATGTATAAGCTTCAGCACCAATCACTGTATGTCCACCGGCGCGTCCGCCTGCAGGAACATTCAGATCCACGCTTCCATCACTGTGTGTCCAAAATTCACCCATAGGAAGATCGTCTAAAGCAGCGCCGGCAGCTATAGAGAACGGACCCCAATAAGGTTCGTGTTGTAACAGCAAACCCATTGCCGCAATCTTTTCCTTCGCAACCTTCCAACCGTAAACTTGATACATTCGTGCTATAACATCATCGAAATCCCATTTGAAGCGAAGCGCTTTAATAGTATCCATCTGTAAAGTATCACCTTTTTCCAATAATACACAAGGCAACCATTCAATCGGATCATAGCCTTTCCATTTAATGAACGTTTCGCGAAAACCCTTCGTCCAGTTCTGATTGCCTGCTTCATAACTGTCAATAAGCAGATGTTTAAAGCTCTTTCCAAAATAATCGCCTACATGCTCTTTTAAAGGAATCAACACTTGGTCCCAATGGAAAGCCGTTAGTGAAGAATCTATCTTGTTTACTTCCAATGTCTTTCCCATCAAATCATCGGGCACAGGATGAGGTGTAGCCATGGATGAAGCATAGCCTATTCTGAAGATAAACCATTCACCCGCAGGCGCATTCCATACGATATGTCCTTTACTGTCCTGATTAGAAGTCAGGTTAAAAACCTTTCCTTGCAAAGGATTCCCTTTACAAGGAACAGCCAAAACGGCTATTTCATCGTATTTATCAGGTGTTGTCTTTCCAGTTGCGCCCCATCCGGGATAAGGAGGCAACTCCGGACGAAGCAGATCGATAGAAATTTCTTTGCCGCCAGTCACTTTCACCCTGCGACTTACCAAATGCTTCATTCCTTTATCCTCATCAATCCAAGGGCCACCGGTTGTAGAATAACCCACTGTATTATGAAGTCCGATCTCGATTCCAAGACGTTCGGCTTCACTGCAAGCGAAACGGATAGCTTTCCAATATGCATCGCTGCGGTAGGTCTGTTCAGGCCATGGATTATTTTCAGTCGGAGAGATACTTTCTTGCACAGCCGAACACAAATTGAAAATCGTTGCTCCACCAATACCTGCCGCTTTCATCGCTTCCAAATCCTTAGTGATTCCCTGCAATGAAAAATTCGGTCCCATCCAATGCCACCACACATAAGGTCTGTAGTGCATCGGGGGGGTCTTAAAATCTTTTTCCAAACGCTGAGCTTTCAACCCACTACCACCTGCTATAAAGGCAAGCAGGATCAAACATCCAATTATCCGTTTCATCATCATTATACTTTTAATCTTTCATCTATTGCTATTTTTTCATTAATGAACCAAATCAAAATCTTCCATCAATCCGTAATCCTTCATCAGATAACTCGAAGCCGATATCGGTTTCTCTATGCGTTTCCAAAAGTCCGGCGAAACCAATCCTTCGGGATTTGATGTCTTATAATGCGGTCCCAACAAATTCTTCAAACTTCCAATCACATGAATATCTATCTGATTTGTTCCTGTTTTCAACGATGAAGTGACGTCCAAGCGGTACGGATTGCTGTAGATGATCCCGGCTTTTGTGCCGTTGACATATACTTCGGCAACCGTTCCATTCCATTTGTTAAGCTGAACAGCGTAAGCACCCGTTTTCTTATCAATAGTATAAGTCTTGCTATAACTCATATCCCATGAATAGAATGGCTGTTTCTGCTCTTTCCAACTCCCTAAAGTAAAGGAGGAAACAGGCGAACTAATGCTCCACCCAATCTCTTCAGGTACAACAGAGAAGTTGCCTGTGATATAAACGGGTTCTATCTCAGCGTAAACGCTCATCGGACTGACACTTACCTCAACAGTATTCTCGCCTTCCTTTGCCAGGCTTTCAACGTTATAAACGCCAAAAGAACGATCGAGCCACCATTCGCCAGGAATTGGTTTGACAACTGTACCGTTCATCTTGACTGTAAACAGTTCAGGACGTTCGGATACCAAACGCATTCCGGAATAATTAAAGACTTCATTGATCTTAAAATGATAAGTTGCCGTGAATCCACCTTCTCTGAAAGTGTCTCTATCTACAATACTGCGTTTATACTGCACAGATGTATTCCAAGGATTACCATTCTTGAAACCATACGCTTGGAAAGCGATATTCGCAGCATTCGAGAAATAAACATTCTTATGCGTCTCACCTTTCACCGTGACATCACAGAAGTCAACTGTCATCGCATTATCTTTCAAACGTTTCACTGTCGTTTCTGAAGAGGCCGTCAGTTTATTGTTGCCTGCCTGAAGCGGACACTTAGGATAGGATACTTTAGGTGCAGCATTCAAAACATAAAAGATAACGCTCCCGGCCGGTTCAACCTTGAACGAAACCGTCAGTTTGCCGGCTTCCCAAACAGAAGGATAAGTATAAACCTTCCCCGCCTGAGCATCAAGCTGCAACAAGGTTTTCCCACGAACGACCAAAGATCCTTCCGTCGCCTCATCCATTGAAGAGTTGACTAAAGTAATCATCTCCCCATCAGTCATCTGGCGACGCTGATGATAAAGATCGCCATTCTTGAAATCAATCTTACAGTCTGAAGAGCGGAAATATTTGTTGATGACAGGCTCTGATAGCTCGGTGAGTTTCACAGCAGACTTTTTAGCCAACAACTCGCCTAATGATTTATTCTCAATTCCTTCAACGCGGTCAGGCGCAGAGAAACAAATCAGTTTACCACCCTGAGCAACAAACTGGCGTAACAAGTCAACGGTAGGTTTATTCAAAGTCTCCATCATTGGAGGAAGAACCACTGTTGAATAAGAAGCTTTGCCAATGACAAAACGCCCTTTGAGTACGCTTCCATGATCCTTGATGATATTCTCGGAACCCAGATCGTACTCTACCTGATCTTTCTCCAATGTAGTAATAAACTTTTGGAAAGTTACTCCAATCTCATTCAACCTTGGCGAATTACCCAGATTGGATGCATAACTCCAAATGGTTGAATTCGGTTCAAGAATAAGAATATTATTCTTCTGAACGCCGATACTCATCAGCATAGAGAGACGTCCGAAATAATCATTTATCGTCTTATAGTTAGACCACCAAGGAGAAACATATGTGAATACCGGTGGATAATCATATTTTCGTGCACCGGAAAGTGTCATGTGTGCCAAATGCTGATTCATGAAGTTCACACCTAATACATATTCCCAGTCGCCCAGCCGTTTGAAGTCTTTGAAAGTTTCATCCCAACCGCCACCTCCGTATGTTTCACTTAAAGTACGATCGTATCCCATCTGATTCGCTACACTCCTAAGCTCTTTCACGGAACGTACATTACCAAACTGGGCTTTTGGACTTGTTTCATTGAACTGATTGAAAAGCATATCTATTCCTGGCATCTGATGCCAAGCATACATTGCCATATTATCAGGACCTTCGCTCATATCCGGCCATCCATGTTCCCAATAATGACCCGTCCATTTCAGATTATGAGAAAGACAGTATTCGCTCCATGGTTTCGACCAGCGATCGATAAACATCTGCAATAAAGTAGACTGATAGTTATGACGCACTTGTTTCCAGTTACCTGTTTCTTCACTAAGCAAAGGCAGCAATGGTTTCAAATCATAACCCCACTGTTCTTTGAATGTGGTAAACAGATCCGGAGTCCAACGCAGCGCCCTTGAAATGGAAATGTTCGGTTCATCACTAAACACGCCTAAGACAGATTTTCCAAATTCATCTTTCAATGTCTGCTCATAGCCTTTCATCGTAGTTGAAATGAATCTGTCTGTTACGCCTTTCATCAGCAAGTCAACATAAGAATAGCCTCCGTACCAATCTGATTTACCATAATAAGTTTTGCTATAAATATAATACTCGCCTTTGGCATTTTTATAGGAAGAAACCGTTTGCGTGATATCTATCCACTTATCGCCGTCTTTCTTCAGACAGATAAAACAGTTGCTCATATCATCCGGAAGCGTTTCAGCTTTCGTAAGTGCCAAACCTGCACCCTGATTATACGATTCAGGCATATCATGAGGCACATGACCACCGGCAAATCCGCTCGGATAGGAGTTCTCGTCATAGATCCAGATCGTCATCCCGACTTCTTTACCTTTATCTACAGCATAACGATACAAGGAATACCAATCATCGGACATATATTCGGTAATCAGTCCCGGACGAGGGTGAATAATCACCGCTCCACAACCGGCATCTTTAAAATCCATGATCATACGGTCAATCTCAGGCTTGGTTACTTTCCAGTTCCATACCATAAATGGTGCTGTACGATAAATGGCCGGTGGATTGGCAAAATTTGAAGCGACTGAAGTAACATTACTCTTTACAGCGCTTTGTGCAAAAGCTGTCGTTGCTAAAACAAAAAGCGACAAAATTCCAACGAAGAAGATACTAACTTTTTTTACTAAAGTAGATGTTTTCATGACTGGTATATGTATTATTCGTTAAACTTTAACTTATGAACGCCACTTTGTAGAGGAATTATTTGATCCTTAACCTTTACAGTTGCTTCAGTGCCTAAAGGAACCGTAACCGTCAAGATTACTTGTGCTCCTTCCCGCTTCCATTCGCTACAAATATAGCCATTAATTGAATGATATTCACCTTTCGCCCAATTCAAATCTTTAACAAAGTGAGGTGTAAAAAGAATCTTTCGAAAACCGGGATTATCCGAATCATAATTTATTCCTGCCAAAGTGTTCATCATCCAAGAAGAAACATCACCCAAGAAAACATGATTCAATGAACTTGCGCATTTCCAATCTTCAGAAAGAGTCTTGTATTTCATCTTTTCAATCCAAAAGCCCCATGAAGGTTGTTCGGTTTTTGTAATCATCTTCATCGCATCCTCTACATAGCCATATTTGGTAAGCATGGCCGGAACGGTTTTACTACCCAACATCCCAAAATCGAGGAAATAATTATTGGTTTGCAGCAGTTCGTGAAGCTTATTGGCAACAGCCTGTTCTTTTTCTTTAGGAACAAGGCCTAAATATAGAGCAACTGCTTCAGCTGCTTGTGTGCCTTCTGCATACGTATTCATCTCTGAATTGAAAAACTTCTGATTGATGCGTTGCTTCAATTCTTCAGCTTTCTTCTGAAATGGAGTGGCATCTTTACCAAGCAATGAAGCAAAACGAGCCATCAGTACATTATCCAGATAATAATATCCAGTCGAAGTATAATCGGTATTAGTTGTTGCTTTCCATGGAACCCAGTCACCAAGACCGAAAGTAATCAATCCATCTTTCTCCTTGCTCTTCAAATACTCCAAATAACGAAGCATCGTTGGATACATCTTCTGAATACAACGCAGGTTGCCATAATAATTATACAGCACATTTGGGATAACAAACAAAGCGGCGTCCCACACCGGTCCTTCTCCCAAACCCCAACCGCTAGATGGCACTATAGCTGTAATTTCTCCTTCGGCATTTTGATTGTCGATGAAATCGTTCATCCATTTTTCATAGAGAGTGATACCATCAAAACCCCAAGTACCTAAATCGGCAGATACATGCGCATCGGCGGTCCATCCATTCTTTTCGCGTTGCGGACAATCGGTAGGAATACTGTGTAAATTACTGAGATAAGCATTCATCGAAGCATCCCAGATCTTGTTTAATAAAGGATTCGAACAGGTAAAATGTCCGACAGATTGAACATCTGTATGCATAAACAGTCCTGTCAAACTCTTTTTCGTTAGTTGAACAGGCTTGGAAGCTTTGACTTCGACATACTGAAAGCCATGATATGTGAAAGATGGAGTGAATGTTTCTTCTCCATCACCTTTTAAGATATACACATCTGTTTGAAACCTTTCAGACGTATCCACCGCATGAAAATACTCATTGATAGGAACGATAGACAAGTGTCCATTATCGTCCAATCTTTCTCCATGTGTAAATTCAATGCGAGTTCCCGCTTCGCCGCTGACCTTCAAACGGCAAACGCCAGCGAAGTTCTTTTCAAAAGAAAAGAGATAATCATGGTCATTAAAAGCATTCATTGACACCGGATGCAATTCTTCTTTTACACGGATTGCAGGCATTTGCTGAGCGACTAGCATTTGCGTTGGGCATTTTATTTCTATAGCCGATTGCCATTTGCTGTCATCAAAATTGATATTGTTCCAACCTGACTGTTCCAGATTGGCATCATACCATTCGCCACTGTATATATTGTTGAGAATATCTGCGCCTGTCGATGTTTTCCATGAGGCATCAGTTACGATCATATCTTTAGAACCATCCGTATAGGTGATATGCAGTTCACAAAGCAGTGAAGGACGAGCGCGCCAACGAGCTGTTTCAAAATTCCAAACAGCTTTAGTCTGTTCGTTATACCATCCATTGCCCAAAACTGTGGCAATCACATTCTCTCCTTGCTTCAACAACGACGAAACATCATGCGTAACATATAATATTCGTTTGTCGAAATGAGTATATCCCGGATCCATCTGATTCGTTCCCACTCTTTGGCCGTTGATATACATATTATAATAACCGGCAGCAGCGATATACAATCTGGCTTCCTGAATCGTTTTATTGGCATTGAAAACCTTCCTTAATAAAGGCGCCGGCCTGAATTCCTTATCATGATTATCCGTAATCCATTTGCCAGACCAATCATCAAAAGAATACATTCCTGTTTCAAATGTTGCCGTTTTGGATATCTTTAAATGTTTGCCATTGGCATCCCAAACCGTCACATTCCAATAATATTTTGTTCGCGGTTTCAATGCCATATCCGAGGAATAAAGAGCAAGCTGTTTACTCGATGTTCCTATACGTATCTCATTCTTTGAAGGAACAAATCTTTTATCAGAACCATGATACTCCCATGTGAAACAAGGGCTCTTTGCATCGATTCCAACAGGTTCCACTAAATACTCCGTCCGCAAATTCACCGGAGTAACCGCCACTTCCCCACTCTTACAGCCCAGAAGCAGCAAAAAGGATAAAAAGAAAAATATACTGCGTTTCATTGCATTTTATTAATTGAAAAAATCTATAACCTTGCTCCATGAATAATTGAAATCTGACACGATATGTAATTTATCTGAAGCATTCATCGTTTGATAACCAGAACGAATAGCATCCATATCATCTTCAATCTGTTTTGTATCTACATTCTTCCCAGCTCCATCCGTAGGACCTATGACAAATAACGTTCTCGGAGCTAACGAAATGGCAAGATCAGGTAAATCATAGCGAGTCAAAGCTGAAGGAACAGTATTCATAAACAGTGTTGAATTATATTGATTATTCAACACTATAGACGCAAAAGAAGAACAGGGAGAAGCAAGCACAACACTATGAATGTCTTTTGAAAATGCAGCTGCATGCAACATAATCGGAGCCATTTCCCCTTTGGCCAACCCGATAATCTCAGCCTGAGCATTTATCTGCTGGATTATTTTCGATAGAAGTACCACATCTGCCGCCCTAACACCAACCAAACTTCGTCCAATCAACATGGCTGAATACCACATATTATGTGATACTCCTCCAATAAACGCATCGCCTCTGAATGAACCGGGCCCCATCTCTCCATATCCGACAAGATCAGGAGAAAGAACGTTTATGCCTTCCTTCAGGAGAGGTTCGATTTCATTCTTGATTGCTTCGGCATCTGACTTACCTTTAGGATTCAGATATATCACATATTTATTTGATCGCATATCAGGTTTGAAAAGCAGATATGGGAACGTATATCCACCTTCAACAGTCACAAAATATTTCTCTACATAATAATTATCGCGCTTGATATTTCCCATGTAGACAGGCTTTGCGTATTCAGGCTCTTCGTATCCTGAAAGTTTTTGAGCAGACTCAAGTATCTCGGGAAGAGACTGAGCAATATGAGTACGAGCTTCTTCCAATCGCTGTGTCAATTTCTTCGTAAAGTCACAATTCATGCTGAACGGTGTTTTTCCACCGAGTGAAGAATAGACTTGTCCGGTCTTGGTTATCGTCATTTCTTCTGGAGTAAGCAAAGGATAAACAGTGTATGTCGGATCACCTGGATTATTTAGCTGTTTCTGGAAGAAGGCATACTTGGCTTGTCTGTTCTTATCCGTAAAAGCATGTCCTGAATAGTCTTCTACACGACCGAAATTCTCAGATTCCCCATAAGCCTGATAGATTTTAGATATCTCTTCTTCCGATTCCATCGCTCCTTGGATATTGAAAAAATCATTTGTTGTTGTAATCATCAAGGCTGGTTTAGGAGCCCTTACTTCAAGAAAATCAGGATGATCCAAACCATCAGCAACAAAGCGATCGAATACTTGCTCAGCATCCTGCGGTCCGATAGTTTGAAACAGACGAGTAAAGTTGGTAATAAAACATTCAGGAGCAGCAGCGTATATCCGCTCATCCATTGCAGCAATCAAAGCCGTCTGAGTACCTCCACCTGAAATGCCTGTGATGCCAATTCTTTTCGCATCAACTTCTTTTCTGGAGATTAGATAATCTACAGAACGAATGCCATCCCAAATCATATATTTCCCCAAAGAATTGCCCGAAACAAAAAGCGGACTTCCCGGGAAAGAATGTTCAATCGTTGGACCGCCAACTGTAGATTTGCCATCTTTACTAAGATACTGCACACGTTCGCCTTGTCCGATAGGATCGAATGAGAAGGCGATAAATCCCTTATGGACAAAATTAAGCAAATCCTCCTGATATCGATCATTGCGGAAGCTTTCTTCTGCATGTCCAACACAATATATGATAGCCGGAGCTTTTTTCTTTAAATTAGAAGGGATAAACATCGAGGCAGTCACATAATAGTTTGGCATAGATTCAAATACAATATGTTCTATACGAAATCCATCTTTCTTTATTACCTTCACGACCTTTGCATTAAGTGGCGTCTTTTCTGGAAAGGCACCTATATCCTTTTTCAAAGTCTCAGCAACTATCTTCTGTCGATTCTTCCAACCATCAAGTGTCTGTATTGCTCCGACATTCTTTGAACGGTTCTTAGTAAATTCAAACACCTGCCCCGCCAAATACTTATACAAGGCATTTTGCGAATCCGAAAACTCGAGACATCCGTTGAACACATCATATTCAGAAGGATTAACGGTCTGCGCGTTAGCAGAAAAAGAGATAAGAACAATTAACAAAGCCGTTAAAGCGACAGAACAGAATAGGTAAAATACATTTTGATGTTGATATTCTCTTTTCATGGATGAATTATTTAAATTATTATTGAAACACGTCACATCTATTTAAATCAACAATACCAAAGGATTTATTAATTCATGAGATATAAATAGGACTTACTACAAAGATAAAAGACTTCTATCTAAACTCAAAATATATATTTAAAGAAATCTTTTATTAATTGTCTACCACAACAATAATTCTTATCTCCTTAATTAACAGAAAAATTATATTTACCTTGTTTGACTTCTACTAAATAATAATTATTAGCAACGCCTATATTTTTTACAAAAGGATTATTCCTAATATCTATTCCATTTTCTTTGATACTTGACTCCTTTCTTTTGATAGGGATGTATATTGTTGCATAACTTCCTACAGGCACTGTTACATTCATTTCAATAAAATCTTGATGACTTCTGATTTCTGAAACGACCTTTCCATAAGGGGTCATATTGGAATAATATACATTCTCCAATTCAGAAAGGACAGGTTTAATAATGATATGTTTGTATCCCGGTTCATTCTCATCCGTGTTAATGCCTGCAAGTGTCCTATAAAACCAAGTCAATCCGCCACCGAACATTGGATGATTATGAGAATCAGAACCATTCCATTGTTCCCATGTCGTTGTAGCTCCTTGTCTGATCCAATTGCCATAACTTGGGAAGTCATGTTTGTCCATGGCTTCATAAGCCAAATCATTCATATCGTTAGCCCCTAATGTTTCAAAGAAAAATTGAGTGCCTAACATACCTGTATTCAGATGACCTTTATATTTTTGGGCTATTTCTACACGCAGAGTATTTTTTATATCTTGTAAACGCTCTTGAGGTACTCCAATTTTCAAAGCATAAATATTGCTTCCATAATCGCCATACGTTTTGTTTTGGGCATCATAGAATTTATCATTGAAAGCTTGTTCAACCTCCTTAGAAATATTACTATAATATTGATAATCATTGATATTTCCTAGTGCTTTTGCAGCTTTTGCTGTGTAGTCTGCACAACGCCAAAGATAAAAGGTATGAACTAATTCGTCCGACGGGTTTTTATAGGAAGGAGCCCAATCACCTAAATTAAGAAAGAATACAGGTTTTGTTTCATTCAAATTAGTTCTTTGAGAGAACATCGTTCCTTCTTTAGTTTGCCAAGTAAGCATATATTTTACCTGTTCTTTCATTGCCGTATAATTATCTTCAAGCATTTTCTTGTCGCCATAATGGAGATAAAACTCCCATGGAATGATATTCATGGCTGCGCCCCAAGCTACACCGCCACCACATCCCGGTTGCCATGGTGCTCCGTTGGGAACATAACCGGTTTCAATATTCTGGGCATCGCGCATATCACGAGTCCATTTTGTATAGAATGCAGCTGCATTGAAATTGTGCATCACTGTGACACAGGACACTTGTCCGTCGCCTGTATACGGCGAACGTTCACGATGAGGACAGTCGCTGGCTATGCATCCGTGCATATTATCCAGTTGCGAACGTTCCCAAATATCGTTGATCTTGTTGAATAGGTCATTGGATGTCTTGAATACGGACGTAATTTTTACATCCGTATTGACGGCCTCGGCAGTCAGATTATCAGCAGTCAGATTATTGACGCCACTGATGATGGCTTTGCTGAATACATACCACGTAAACCGGGGTGCATAGCTTTCTGCAGATCCGCCTTTGAAAATATATTTTTGTACGCCTAGAGGTGATTCACAAATATACTTGACATTCAATGTATCTCCTTTTGTTCCTTGAATGTTCTTAAAATGGATCCATCCTGAAACTTCTTTACCGAAATCAACGGCATAGGTTCCATCTTTTTGTTTGACCAGTGAAACAGGGTGAAGCACTTCTGTCACTTTGTCAGTCGGAGAGGTGTTCGCCGTAAGCTTCCCTGTGGGAGCCTGGCGCAATACAGCCGTTTCCCATTTCGAATCATCGCAAAGCGTTGTTGCCCAATTGCCGGTTTCCTTGTTTGCATCATATATCTCACCATCATAGACTCCGTTCATAATGATTGGAGATGCCTTGACTTTCCATGTATTGTCGCTGTATATATATTGTTTTTCCCCGTCTTTAAAAGTGATTTCTATCTGACAGAGAAAGCGTGGAGAGCCGAAAGAAGATACCCAATGTGAAGTACAGTCATAGAATCCGTCACCAATGATGGCACCGGCAACATTCTTCTTTTGTAGCAGATTCGTGATATCATAAGCCAAATACAAGACACGGTATCCACGGAAATTATTGTCGATAGATAAATAAGCATTCTTAAGATCGTTACGAACCGTAAAGTTGGTAAAGTTGGGAACCAGGCAGTCATCACTTACTTTCTTCCCATTGATATAGAATTCAAAATAACCGAGTCCGGTAACAAAGGCTTTAGCTGATTTTATCTCTTTGTTGACCGCAAAAGCTTTTCTGAAAAGAGGCGCCGGATAAGAAGGATAAGCCTGAGGCTTGTATTGTCCCTTCTCAATAATCTTTCTCGCTTCTTCTCCTTGCCAGGGTGCTCCGATCCATTTTGCTTTCCATTCGTTGGAAGAAAGAATTCCCATTCCCCAATGGGCAGATTCGCTCCAGGCAGAAGCAGCGCCTTTGCTGTCCCAAACCATCACTTTCCACCAATAATCTTTTGTGGAAAGAAGTTTGCTTCCTTTATAAGAAACAAGATATGAATCTGAAGAACTAACCTTTCTACTGTCCCAGACATCAAACTTGTTTTTCAGCAGATTCTCTTTTGAGGAGGCAACGCCTATTCTGTAAGCCTGCTGTTTTTCGCCTCTTACTGTCGTTGAAATCACTTCATTAATCCAGGACAGACGAGGAGATTGCACATCTACAACATTTGGATTCTGCATATATTCACAAGTCAGCGTTGTAGGTTTTATCCGGCTGTTGCCGAAACATGGAACAGAAAAAAACATCATCAGGCTTATCAGGCTGATAATAGCTACTACGGGAAATATCTTATTTCTCATGATTTTCTTATATTACAAATTTCAAAATGCATCGTGCTCTTTTCAAATAAAGGACACACAAAAATCCCTTATGGTTAAGGGTAAAAACACTCAAAAACCATAAGGGACTTAAAAAAATTAGTATCCAGGATTCTGTGTCAATTTATTATTAATTTCTAACTCTCTAGTAGGAATTGCATAAATCATACGGAAATCATCAATTTTAAAACAACCATCATTGTTAGTCGATTTAACCCATGGATATTGTTCCTTAATATAATTACCATATTCAGTCATTACGGATTTAACCAAGCCTGTACGTTTAAGATCACTCCAACGCTGATTCTCAAAAGCCAGTTCATGTTTCATCTCATTAGACACTACTGCCAAAGAGCAACTGCTTAATTGTTTCAGCCCAGCACGTGCACGCACCTGATTGATGTAAGGAAGCGCTTCAGAAGCCTTACCTTCCTGGACCAAACATTCAGATAAAAGTAATAATGTACCGGCATAGCGATAAATCGGGAAATTTTCGTTGGAACGCAAGCTGTAAGTATACGGTGGATGATAATATTTCTTTACCATATAACGATAATCTTTTCCTGTCGGACAAGTGTAATTCTTTGCATCAACAAGCTTTTCATAGTAGAAATTATCACCCTCAGAGTGACCTTCGACTACAATAATAGAAGCCGGTAAACGCAAATCACCTTCTTCATAAGAATCAACCATTCTTTTGGTAGGGACGACCCAGCCACCACTTGTACTAGCATAATTTGAACCGCCTATACCCATCATATCTACCAAATTGCTACACTTGGGAGCCAATCTCCATGCAAAAGTACTGTACTGATTAGATGAGCCATCTTCCGTATATTGAACTTCAAAGATTGTTTCTTTCATATTCTTATTCTTTGGATCAAAACAAGAAGCATAATCACTCAACAAACCGTAATTCATTTGTGTGATTGCCTTCAAATCAGATTCAGCTGTTGAATAATCCGGACTCGGCTTTGTCATATTTACATATGCACGCAACATTTTTGCTGCCCCCATAGTAGCGTGACCACCATTTTCATCCGGGAACTTTGCAGGAATAGGTAAGCCTAAAGAAATCGCATTATTCACATCATCCAATATTTGAGTATAGCATTGCTCTAAAGAAGAGCGTTCCAAAAAGACACCCTCTGCACTCGTTACTTCATGCAAAGTTAAAGGAACACCTCCAAAACATTTAACCAAATCAAAATAATAAAATGCCCTTAAAAATAAAGCTTCTGCTTTGTAAGATGCTTTATCGGCATCTGACATTTCTGAAGCATCTGCTCTATCAAGTATAGTATTCAACTTGGCTATATTGGAATAATCCACAGTCCAACGATCGCGAATGCATCCTGCGTTAGCTGATACTTCATCATCAATAAACAACGCAGGTTTTTCATAAGCACTGTATGGACCACGATCGCCATAATATATTGTATAAAATGCATTATCAGAACGTTGCTCGTCCATAAACATTCCATCACTCACAATACTACGAAGTCCCGTATAAGACGCATTTACCGCTTGCTCGAACTGATCTGCGGTCTTATAAAAAGACCCTGACGTAACGGATGTTTGAGGATACAACTCCAAGAATGATCCACTACAAGAGGAAAGAACTAATCCTCCTAACATTGCTAATATAACTGATATCTTTTTCATCGTATTTTTCATTTAAAATGAAACATTAAGACCTGCAGTGTAAACACGAGATACAGGATATGAAGTATGATCAACTCCGTAGTAACTTAAGCCGCTTGTACCACTACGACTAACTTCTGGGTTCATACCTGGATATTTCGTCCATGTCAACAAATTCTGTCCTGTAACATAAAGTCTTATAGACTTAACATAAGAATTATGTTTCAAAGGAATTGTATAACCGAGAGTCAAATTCTTAACCATCAAATAAGATCCATCAAACACCCAACGAGAATTTGTAAATCTAAATAATTCAGTTGTTCCTGACATAGTACGTGGTATTTCGCCTTTACCAGGATTCTCTAATGAACGCCAACGGTCAGCTACACATTTACGAACATTGAATACACCATCTATATTTTCTGTCCATTCATATGTACCATCAAGAATATCATTCCCTACCGAACCGGCAATAACCAAACTTGCATCGAAGTTATTCCAACTAAAGTTATTGGTTATACCATAAATGAAATCAGGATTAGGATTACCAATATATGTTTTATCTTTTGAATCAATAACACCATCGTTATTGACATCTTTCATACGAACAGTACCAACAGTAGAAGAAGCATGCTTAGGCTGACTGTCATATTCCTGTTGAGTCATATAAACACCATCATATACATAGCCATAAAACATACCTAAAGGTTGACCTACTGCAGTACGGTTATAATCGACCTGATTGTTGTATCCACCAATAGGTGTATCATTTGTACCTAACTTAACAGCCTTATTTCTATCGAATGAAATATTAAAATCAGTACTCCATTTGAACTTACCCGTCATATTCTTAGTCTGTAAGGTAAATTCATGTCCCCAGAAATGAAATTCACCGATATTAGACTGAATGCTTGAGAAACCAGAAGAATACGGGATATCTATCTGATATAATAATCCATTTGTCTTCTTATGATAATAATCATACATAAAGTAAACACGATCATTAAACAATCCCAAATCCAAACCAATATCCCAAGACTTAGTTGTTTCCCAGGTCAAATCACTATTTCCAATACCACTCAACTGACGACCTGCAATGATTGCTCCATTATTAACATAGTTTGCTGTAGAGACAGAAGCAATAGAAGGATAATTACCGATATTGTTGTTACCAACCTTACCCCAGCTAGCACGTAGCTTCAAGAAACTGATATCCTCATATTTTTTCATAAAATTTTCTTCGCTCATGACCCAACCGCCAGATACAGACGGGAAGTTTGCCCAACGAGCATTTGAACCAAATCGAGAACAACCATCACGACGAAATGACAATGAAAGGATGTACTTATTTTTATATTCATAATTTAAACGGGCCAACCATGATGCCATAGACCAAGCTGATTTATCACCACTACCAACTTTTGTCGTTGCCGCATTAAAGAAACCTACTGCATCATCTGCATAATCAGAAGCATTGATAGTAGAGGAAATATCATTTGATCTTTGGGCTGAATAGCCTAACAATACATCTACATCATGTACACCAAGGAATGTCTTCTTGTAAGTCAACATATTCTCGACCAACCATGTATAATAATTATATGTATAATAAGAGCCGTAAGCTGGATTAGGCGGAGCTGAAAACATTGCACCACTTACCCAAGAAGGTACCCATCTTTCTTGTGATACATTTCCTACATCACCATTACCACTTATACGATACTTCAACCCATCAATAATCTTTATTTCAGCATATCCAGTAGCCGTTCCACGAATTCTCTTTTTAGGATTCTCTCTGTCACGCAAAACCAAATACCAGTTTGGATTACCAAACATGCCTGGCTGATTGAATGAAATAGGATAAGTACCATCATCATTCTTATATTTCAATTGAGGATCCATTAAAAATGCAGAACCAATAATTTGACGATCAATACCCAAACCATCTTGTACCTGTTCTTTAATATATGATCCCGATAAATTCAATCCAAAAGTAATTCTATCACTTGCTTTAAATTCATTATTTGAACGCACAGATAAACGTTTTGAATATGAATTGATTACCGTATCTTCTGTATCATTATAATTAACATTTACAGCAGCCTTAACGACATCTGTTCCTGTCTGTAAGCCTAAATTATAATTTTGAGAATGAGCAGTTCGAAGTAATACTTTGTACCAATCTGTTCCCTCTTGTACAGAAGAAGGATTTGCATAAATACTAGGAACGGCAGTTTTTGAACCTTCATATTTCTGAGCATCTTCATAATACTCTTTCTTAAACTGTGCAAACTCCTGAGCATTCATAACATCTGGCATTCCTCTGCTGGAAACAGACTCGATACCGTAATTAGCAGTAAGCGTAATATTCGTCTTACCTTTCTTCCCTTGTTTAGTTGTTACCAAAATAACACCATTAGCCGCACGAGACCCATAAAGAGTTGTAGATGCTGCATCCTTCAGAATTGAGATCGATTCAATCTCATCCGGTGACAATGATTCAAGTCCAGAACTTGTTGGGAATCCATCTATAACGACCAATGGAGTGTTACCACCATTGATAGAAGCCTGTCCACGAATACGGATTGACAAATTACCATTTGGTTCTCCTGAATTGTTCAAGATTTGAACGCCAGAAAACTTACCTTGAAGTTTCTGCGTAATATTTGAAACCGGCATATCATTCAATTCATCAGTATTAATTTTGCTCATTGCACCCGTAACCGAACGAGCTTTCTGAGTACCATAAGCAACAACAACAACTTCATTCAATGCTGTTGTATTATCTTTCAATATTACGTTAATGCTCGTTTGATTTCCGACTTTTATTGCTTGAGTTGTTAACCCTATAAATGAATATTCCAATGTTGAATTATTCGAAGATACGTTTATAGTATATTTCCCCGCTGCATCTGTTATAGTTCCATTTGTAGTTCCCTTTTCAACCACATTAACACCTGCAACAGGTTCTCCTTGTGCATCTGTAACAGCACCGACTATTTTTTTAACCTGCTGTAAAGCAGAAACAACTTCAATAGCTTTTGTATCTTCTCTATACAACACAATATGTTTATCACTGATGACATAATGAATATCACTATTAGCAAATAAGCTATTCAATATCTCTGTAACTGTCTTATTCTTAACATTTACAGAGACCATACGTGTTGCATTAATTTCCTTTACATTGTATGTAAAATAGAAATCACTCTTTTGTTCAATCGTTGAAAGAACGCTTTGGACTGTTGCATTTTCCATATTTAATGAAAACTTAGTCGTTTGTGAATAACTTAATTCAGCAAAAGACTGAAGCGTCCCAATCAACAAAAATAGGAGCATATATCTCATGATAAATAGACTCTTTTTCAACCATGGCAAATTATTAACTTTCCATGGTATTCCGTTTGAAATAAAATTCATACTTTTGTAATTGATTAGTTTGTAATAAATTTAACAATTTTGATGTAATTACTGATTAATCCTAAACCGAAGATGTTTGCGGCATCTTCGGTTTTTTTTGTCGTTCATACTTTCTCCATAGGCATACTATTTTTAGATTTATATATAACTATTTTACCTTCTTTGAAAGAATAGTTTAATTTTCTAGTCTCTTTCAATAAGGTCATAACTTCCTCTATAGTCGCTGATTCCTTAAAATGGCAAGTAAATACATCTACAGCCAATTGTCGGTCTGCAATGACAATCTTTACATTGAATTTCCTTTCAATCGCTTTACAAATAATAGATAAAGATTGGTCCATGAAAGCTAATTCACCTTTTGTCCATGATTTTGAAATTCCAACATTGATTCCTTTTGAAATAGACATTCCTGCACTCTCAGAATATGTTGCTTCTTCATTAGGATGTAAAGTTATTTTGTTCTCTTTATTTGAAGATTCTACTTCCACTTTCCCTTCTGACAAAGTCACTATTGAATTTTCACCAGAGTATGTTCGCATATTAAACTTTGTACCTAATACTTTTACATGTATCATTTGAGCATTTACAATAAATGGCTTTTGAGGATTATGTGTTACTTCGAAGTAGCCTTCACCTATCAGGCTTACATTTCTACTAGATTTAGAAAAGTGGCTCGGATAAGTAAATTTTGTATCTGAATTCAATGCTACTTTAGTTCCATCAGATAAAGTCACATTTGCACGCTCGCCACGAGGAACACAGATCTCATTCATTAATTCTGGTTCTTGTGGAGTAAGCATCTTATAAAGATTAATTGACAACAAAGAGACTACTACTATTATAGCGACATATTTGAGCACTGAATAAAAATATGTACGATATTTTAACTGGAGTGTTTTTTTACTTATGCGGGAAATGAACTGCCTATAGGCTTTTTCGATTTCTTGTTTATCGGAAAAGCGAAGTTCGTCTTTAAGACTCCAGATACGTTCCATCTCGAATAACCAATCAGCGTTGGCTTTGTTGGACGCTATCCAATTGTCTACTTGCTTCAGTTCTTCAGTGGAACAGGTATGAGTAAGAAATCGTATGAGTAATTCTTCGTTCATGTCTATGTCTTTCATGTTTTACATATAGAAGACAACTGAACTAAATAAAACTACGTGGTCAAAAGTAAAGAATTTTTCAAAATGTGCTGTAGAACATAAAAACTAATAAAAATAGATCTTTCAAATCTTCACGAAGAAAGTTTAAGGCTTGCTGAATATGTCCGTCTACTGTTCGAGGTGAAATGCCCATTAACTCTGCCACTTCTTTGCGATCGACATCATGGAAATAACATAAGCGAAAGGCTTGGGCGCACTTCGGAGGAAGCTTTTCAACCGATTTTTCAATGATCTCGCGCAAATCACGATTCATCACTTGCTCAAGAACATGGTTGGCATCTGACGTGTCAGCAAGATAAGCGATTCGAGCTTCCGCTATACGGACACGCGATTCATATTCTTCTTCAACCATCTGATGCTTAATAAAATTCAAGCATTTATTTTGCAGACATTTAAACAAGAAAGACTGAATATTATCTGCTTGAATACTCGTCTTTTGTTCCCAATATGACGCAAAAACATCTTGCACCAAATCGTCGGCAACCTGTCCGTCTACAAAGCGACAAGCTAAAGCTTTCAGTTTAGGATAAAAAGTGATGAAGAAACTTTTGAAAGCTTCTTCATCACCTCCTCTTATTTTGTCTATATTAAGATCCAATTGCAACATTATCTAATCGATGCCTTCCCAGATAATAATTTGTGAGGCGCAAAAATAATAAAAAAGTTTCAAAATATATATGGCATAATTATCCTTTCAATCGGAAATACAATATTCGAAAGAGACCAACAATAAAATACCATGCATGCCTTTCTCCAAACAATGCGTAGTTCTTAGAAAAAGGATATATAGTTTTTTCGAACCAGCATCGAAGATCATTTTTGTTTCGATTATGACTCATTTGACTTAAATCCTATTGATGCAGAGATTACATAAAGGTAAGTGTATTATATTGCAAGAGGAGTGTTTTCCTCTCAAGACGCTCATTCTCTTATTTGAACTCCCTTCAAAAACCATTTAAACGACTTTGAAACAAGATTTCTCTTTCAATCTCCATATCTATCCTTTTTCGGCAAATTTACACATTTTCTATAGATATATCAATATCTTTCATTTATTATTCCAACAAACTTTCAGACATAAAAAAGACACGGATGATATAGATTTTAATGCACTTGCAAAAGCAAGAGTACATTTCTCTATATCATCCGCGATTCGGAAACTATTATCAAATATTAAATCTTTACTGCTTGAACATCTACTGACACCACTTCAATTTCGAATATCAGAGTAGAATAAGCAGGGATTGTTTTTGCATCGGTTGATCCGGTCTGGGCGGCATCAGCATAGCCTAGCTGTTGTGGAATCCAGATTTCATACTTGTCGCCTTCCACCATGTTCTGCAAAGCTACGCCCCAGCCTTCAATGACGGACGAATAACCGCTTGTATTATACGAACTATAATTGGCATAGTATGAACTTACTGCACATTTGAACGGCGTCCCGTCATCATAGAGATGCGAGTCGAATACAGTTCCATCAATCTTCCAACCTTTATAATATACGCTTACGCGACTGTTATAATAAATCTTCTTTCCCGTGCCTTTGGTAATCAGCTTGGCATAGACATAACCGTTGTTTGCCTGCGACATCCATTTAACGTATGAAGCATCGCTGGCCTTCGCCTCAAAAGCTGCATCATTCTTCTGCTTGTAAGCTTCCTGCTCGATCTCTTCGGTATTATCCTTATCGTCCTTGCACGAAGGCAACACAAACAGCAGACACAATACTATTCCAACAACAGACAGATATTTACTCATAAATCACTCCATTACTTTTTTCAACAAATTCTTCATATCCACCTTTTCGGCGATAATATCATTCAGCTTATCGATAGGCACACGCTCCTGCTTCATCGTATCGCGGTAGCGGATGGTCACGGTATTGTCCTTCATCGTATCGTAATCAATAGTGATACAGAACGGTGTACCAATAGCATCCTGACGACGATAGCGCTTGCCGATAGAATCTTTCTCATCATACTGGCAACGGAAGTCGAAACGCAACATATTCACAATCTCCTCAGCTTTCTCCGACAGACCATCTTTCTTTACCAATGGCAATACGGCCAACTTGATTGGGGCAATCTCTGCCGGCAACTTCAATACAACACGTGTCTCGCCGCTCTCCAAAGTCTCTTCGCAGTATGAACCTGCCATTACACTCAGGAACAGGCGGTCAACACCGATAGAAGTCTCGATATCGTACGGTGTATAGCTCTTATTCAGTTCGGCATCGAAGTATTGAATCTTCTTACCGGAGAACTTCTCATGCTGGCTCAAATCGAAATCGGTACGGCTGTGAATGCCTTCAACTTCCTTGAAACCAAACGGCATCTCGTACTCAATATCGGTTGCAGCATTAGCGTAATGGGCCAATTTCTCATGATCATGGAAACGATATTTGTCGTCGCCCAATCCCAGAGCCTTATGCCATTTCATACGTATTTCCTTCCATTTCTTGAACCATTCCATTTCTTCGCCCGGACGAACAAAGAACTGCATCTCCATCTGTTCGAACTCACGCATACGGAAGATGAACTGACGGGCAACGATCTCATTACGGAAAGCTTTACCAATCTGAGCGATACCGAACGGGATCTTCATACGGCCGGTCTTCTGAACATTGAGGAAGTTGACGAAGATACCCTGTGCCGTTTCCGGACGCAGATACACCTTCATCGTACCGTCGGAGGTTGAACCCATCTCGGTCGAGAACATCAGATTGAACTGGCGTACATCCGTCCAGTTGCATGTTCCCGAAATCGGACAAACGATCTTGCAATCGATGATCAGCTGACGCAGGTCGGCGAAATCGTTTGCATTCATATCTTTCTTATAGCGTTCGTGGATCTGGTTCCATTCTTCCTGATGCTGCATGACGCGCGGATTTGTAGCGCGGAACTTTGCCTCATCAAAAGTATCCCCAAACTTCTTGGCGGCCTTTTCGACCTCCTTGTTCATTTTCTCTTCAATCTTTCCCAGATGATCTTCGATCAGTACATCTGCACGATAACGCTTCTTTGAATCCTTGTTATCGATCAGCGGATCGTTGAAAGCGTCGACATGACCGGAAGCTTTCCAGATAGTCGGATGCATAAAGATAGCCGAATCCAAACCAACAATATTCTCGTGAAGCAGCGTCATGCTATCCCACCAATACTTTTTCAGATTGTTCTTCAGCTCTACACCATACTGTCCGTAATCGTACACTGCGCCTAAGCCGTCATAAATCTCTGACGACGGAAATACAAAACCATATTCCTTGCAGTGAGAAACTAATTTCTTAAAAACATCTTCCTGTGCCATAATTATTTATTTGCCAAATTATTACTTTTCAAAACATACGAGTTTCGTACCCGTATTCGCGAGCATCTACTCATTGAAGTTGCAAAGTAAATGAATTTTTCGGGAATATGTGCCTTTTTGCCCCGCTTATTAACTTTATTGCATTCAAAATGACTAAACTAAAGGCACAAAACGTTTGCCATCATGAACTAGAGCCGACGCATCCAGAATCCACTCAAACGAATATTTCCCCCTGGCTAACCATACAGGAACACTGTCGCCATCGGCCAACATTCCTTCGATATGAAAAGACACAGCTTCTTTGGTTGCATTTTTAACGCCTTCCAAGGTTTTGTCCGTTACAACAATTGCACCCGGCACTTCACTTCCAACAGAAGCACCATAATTCTTATCACACCAGCTAATATTTACTCTAATTCTTTTCATTTTTTACAATTCTTATTTCCAACCGGCTTGCTTCCAAATACTATTCAAAAGAAATTGATTCAAGTTATCGCTCAAATGCCCTCTTACAGTTACCTTTCCACTTATTGTAGGATGTTTGAACTATCGATGATCGCCTTTACAACGATATTCTCGCCATCCCGCATCTTCCAACAGCTTGATCACTTCACGTACTTTATATTTTTTCATGTCATGTTCGGTCAAATGCAATTATTCATTGGACAAAGATATTCAAATTAATTTATCATACAAATAGTACATTCAAAAACATATGGATTATCATTTTGACATTTTGTCAAATGAAGTTGCTTACAGCAGGCTGTATCGTCATGGAGTACAGGCATTAGGTTCTTATTCATTCCTCCGGGAGTTGAGGTTTGACAGATTTCTTGCCTATTCGTGAAATAGCAATAGTATGGCAGAAGGGAGATAAAGTCACAATCAAATTTCCATCGAAGGGGCTTTTATGCTATCAGAATAACAATCTTCGCAGTGCCTTCTCGCAGAAGCTTCCAGATGTTAAATAAAGGAATTTCAGCCTTTTCATCATGTAAAAAGGAGATAAAAACCGAAATTCCAAAAAGTAGACGCCATTTTATTCGAATGCGGCAACCTTTTCTTCCGAATGTAGTGACCTTCGCATTCGAAACAAAGGACTTCTTGTTCCGAAAGTATATACTCTTGGATTCGAAAGTATATACTTTTGCACTCAAAAGTACCCACAAACGCTTCCGAAAGTATAGAAAAAGCTTCCAGAAGCACCAACTCCGACAACTGACGTGTCAGCAAATTCAATTAATAAAGTACATTATGATAAACAAAAAAACATTACATATTACATTTTGACAAACAAGAAGCAAGCTAATATCTGGACATAGCAATAGAGCATCATTAAAATTATATTTGGAAAAACTTGTTCATTATAACATAATCGTTATATTTGCAACATTAAACTCAAATCCTTAAGATATGAAATATTCAGAACTGATAGCAGAATTAAAAACGGCCGGTTGCTACTTTCTAAAACACGGAGGAAATCATGATATGTGGTATAGTCCAATTACTGAAAAACGTTTCCCAGTACCAAGACATCAAAGCCATGAGGTCCCCAAAGAAACAGAAAAAGCGATCAAACGACAAGCTGGGATATAATTCTTTATATAATATATCAACAATAATGCTCTTGTTTTATACAAAGCGACAAATTAAAAATGCAATGGATATGAAAATAACTTTTATAATAGAAAAATCAACTGACGGGTATTATTCCTGTTATACAAAGCATGAATTTAATGGATTCGGACTTCTCGGATACGGAAATACTGTCGAAGAAGCCAAGCAAGACTTATTCAATTCGTATGAAGAAATCAAAAAGGATCGCGCGAACGAAGGGAAATCCACTCCTGATATCGAATTCGTATGGGAATATGATTTGCAATCGTTTTTCAATTATTTCAGTGTCTTGAACGTATCTGAATTAGCCCGCAAATCAGGCATTAATTCATCTTTGCTTCGGCAATACAGAAGCGGATTAGCAAAAGCAAGCGAAGTGCAATACGACAAGTTGAGAAAATGCGTTCATCAAATAGGGAAGGAACTGGCAGCAGCCCGGTTCTGACAGTTGACTGGAAACAAAATAGGCAAGCATCATGCGATACCTGCCTATAAGTGAGTCGGGATGAGAAGACTTGAACTTCCGACCTCCACGTCCCGAACGTGGCGCGCTAGCCAACTGTGCTACATCCCGCTCTTTCAAAATTACGGCTGCAAAGGTACAAATAAATTCTAACAAGCAAATACTTTCCTATTTTTTCTTGTTTAAAAAATTAATTTACGCTCAAATATTTGGAGTATAACAAATAATGTCTACCTTTGCAGTCGCAAAACAAAAGGTGCCATAGCTCAGCTGGTAGAGCAAAGGACTGAAAATCCTTGTGTCCCTGGTTCAACTCCCGGTGGCACCACTTGCAAAGAGAATCATTTGAATCCCTGAATTTCTTCGAAGTTCAGGGATTTTTTCTTTTTAAGAATACAAATAAGTCATCAAGTAGTTATACATCAACATTCTTCACAATATATATCACCCTACATACAAAAAGAGACAAATAATTATGAAACTTCCAATTTCTTTGTATATTTGTTGCGGAACTTGATAATTAAATATTATGAGAAAAGTGTTATTCATTTGGGCTTTGGTTGTAGGGGCCGGGCTTAGTGCAATTATCTCTGCACAAGAAAAGAATAGTAATCTGTTCAATCACTTGGCAATCGGTGCTTCTGTTGGAACGCCCGGTATTGGTTTGGATTTGGCGATACCGATGGGCAACTACGTGCAAATGCGCGTCGGTATTGATGCAATGCCAAACATTAAATATAATACTTCGCTAAAAATCAACGCGCCCGATAAAGTTACTGTCTACGGACAAGAGATAACGATTCCCAACAAAATAGACATCCAAGCCAAAAGCAATTTGTTCGATGGCAAACTGCTATTTGATTTCTATCCAACGAAAGGAATATTTCATATCACCGTAGGCGCCTATTTTGGCAGTGACAAAGTGATGAAAGTATACAACAAAGAGAATGGTTCGCTGATGGATGTAACCACAGCCAATAAAATGATTGATATCTACAACCAGACACATCCTTCGGATCAAGTCCAGAAAGTAGGGCTCGAACTTGGTGACTACTTGCTGACTCCCGATGCCAATGGCAACGTTGAAGCAAACATTCAGGTGAAAAGCTTCAAACCATATACCGGAATAGGTATTGGCAGAGCCGTTCCAAAGAAAAGCATCGGATTCATGTTCGAACTTGGATGCCAATTTTGGGGAACACCCAAAGTGTTCACTCAAGGTCACGAACTCACTTCTGAGAATCTGGGAGGAAGTGATGGTGGCGTTGTGAAGAACATCAGTAAAATCTCTGTATATCCTGTTCTGAACTTCCGCCTATGCGGAAAACTATTCTAACGCTCTTTCAAGGAAAGGCGACTTGTTGACTCACATAATCATCAAGCCGTCTTTTTGAAAAATAGTATAAAAAGAAAGCAAAACATTTGTGGATTAGAAAAATTTCCTACATTTGTGCAATTAATAAAACAAGCAGGTGTCTGCGCGAACATTAAATAATAAATATATGACCATGAATTCGGATGATATTTCTCGCCGTTCATTTCTAAAACGAGCATTAGCACTTTCGGCTGCTACAGCCATTCCTTCATTTTGGATTCCTACAACAGCTCATGCAGGAACAGCTACACATTTTGTCAGCCCTAACGACAAAGTCAAGATTGCATTCATCGGAATCGGCAACCGAGGTGAAGAAGATGCCTTGGAGTTTATCAAGACAGGATTGTGCGATGTTGTCGCTCTTTGTGATGTAGATATGGGAGCCAAACACACACAGAAGATTATGTCAATGTTCCCGAAAGTTCCGCATTATCAGGATTTCCGCAAGATGTTTGACCAGATGTCCGATAAGATCGATGCCGTATCTATCGCCGTTCCTGACTGTTCACATTTCGCTATAGCTATCGAAGCCATGGCTCATGGCAAACATGTATATTGCGAAAAACCTTTGGGACGTACTTTCCAAGAGATTGAACTGATGATGAAAGCTGCCAAGAAATATGGTGTCATCACACAGATGGGCAACCAAGGTCATTCCGAAGCCAACTATTTCCAGTTCAAAGCATGGAAAGAAGCCGGCCTCATCAAAGACGTTACAGCCATCACCGCTCATATGAACTCACCGCGCCGCTGGCACGGATGGAACCCGAATATCAAACACATGCCTTCAGGCGAACCGGTTCCTTCAACATTGGACTGGGATACATGGCTGGGCGTTCGTCCGTTCCATGAATACAATCATGATTATCACCTCGGACAATGGCGTTGCTGGTATGATTTCGGAATGGGCGCATTAGGCGACTGGGGTGCACATATTCTGGATACAGCTCACCAATTCCTAGATATGGGATTGCCTACAGAAGTAAACCCAATCTATCTGAAAGATCATAATCCATTCTTCTATCCGATGTCGTCGACCATCCTGTTCCGCTTCCCGAAACGAGGCGATATGCCGGCTGTTGATGTTACTTGGTACGATGGATTGGACAATATTCCTCCGGTTCCGGCAGATTATGGATCATCGGATGTTGATCCGAACATTCCAACAGTTGCCGGGGGCAAACTCCAACTGACGAAGTTGAATCCAGGAAAGGAAATATATACAAAGACATTAACCTTCAAGGGTGGATCTCATGGCAGCACGCTTTCAGTTATTCCTGATAAAGTTGCTAAAGATATGAATCCAACCCTTCCGACATACGAACAGAGTCCGTCGAACCATTACGTAAACTTCCTCCACGCTATTCAAGGCAAGGAAGAGACACGTTCGCCGTTCTCCATCGCCGGTCCGTTGAGCCAAATATTCTGCTTGGGAGTTATGGCACAACACATGAATCGCAAGATTGTATTCGACCGTGACTTGAAGCAAATCACCAACGATCCTGTATTGAATCAGATGCTTGTTGGCGATATGCCTCGTAAAGGCTGGGAAGAATATTACGATATTTAATAGTAACAAGGCTATTGATTATTTGGAGTTATTTTTAAGTAAAAGGCAGGTTCCCTAAAACCTGCCTTTTTATTTTAACCAAACGTTTGAAAACTTTCGAATTATTACATACCTTTGATGTATGATCCTATCGTGATTAACGCATTCAAAATTAACGAGTATGCAAAGAAGAAAATTTGTCCAATCCATCGCATTGGGAGGCATCGGCATCGCATTGTCTCCGATAGTAAAAGCAGCCGCACCTGAAAAAACAGTAGCTGTAAAACCGGCATCAAACATACAAGATGCTTTAAGTATTCCACGGACAGCCTTTTCAATGCCCGGAAAATTTCCAGGCAAAGTTGTCAAGGTGAACCATTCGGATTGCTTTGTCAATGGTAAACCATCCGAAGATATCGCATATCAGATGATGAAAACTTCCATGCAAAAACTTACCGGTGAAGACGATCTGAGCAAAGCATGGCTACAACTGGTCAGCCCAAAAGATATCATCGGATTAAAAGTCAATCCGATAGGTGGAAAAATACTTTCAACCTCTCATGCTGTAACAAAGGCGGTTATCAAACAACTTAAGGAGGCGGGTATTCCTGAAACAAACATTATTATTTGGGACCGCAGAGGCGAAGATCTGGAGAGTGCAGGTTTTACTGCAGAAAATTATCCCGGCATCAAAATAATGAGCACCGAATACAAGGATGATAAGGGAAGTATGATCGATGGAAACGGGAAATTCTACAGTGAAAACGAGATTGATAAGAATCAATATTTTTATGTTGACGCGGAAGGATCTTATGATAAAGAGACAATGCCGTATATGACAAATGGAGGGAAAAACTCATACTTCACAAAGATTTGTACAGAGAAAGTAACGAAAATCATCAATATTCCGATTATTAAGAATGCAGGATCTTCTATCACTGTCTGCATGAAAAATCTGGCATTCGGTGCAATCACAAACACCGGACGACTGCATCAGGCCATGTGGCACGAGACGTGCGCTTACGTTTGCGCCTTTCCTCCGCTACGTGACAAAGTAGTTCTCAATATTGCAGACGGTTTGATAAGCAACTTCGATGGTGGGCCAGGCGCTGATCCACAGTTTATTTATCATGCAAACACTTTGGTCGTTGGAACAGACCCTGTAGCTGTTGATCGCATCTGCTACGATATGGTACTCGACAAACGCATTAAAGAAGGTGTACAGCAAAAAGAAAAAGAAGGTTCACGGGCATTTATGGATATTGCCCAAAAGCTAAATCTGGGAATCGCCGATAAAGCCAATATCAAACTGGAAGAGATAAATCTGAATGCATGAGAAGAACGATTAAAACGAGGCTGTTATTTTCGCTGTATCTAATCTTCATCCCGATTATTCTATTTGGACAGAATCCGGAAGTGAAGCGCGAACGGACATTCACCGGCGACGGCCTTTACGGCTTCATGGATGGCGGAGCCGAACAGTATTTGGAATATGGAGTTAGTAAACTTGTCACGCGCGATGTTGTATTCAAAGGCGAAGAATATACTATCGACATATACGATTTGCCGACGCCCGAAGATGCTTTTGGTATCTATTCGCTTCATATATTCAAATGCGCTGACAAAGATATGCAAGGCTGCATCGATTGCCTTTCCACTTATCAGATGCAGACTGTTGAAGGGAACCGCTATATCTCTGTTGTCTTTCCTTCGGGTACCGAAACAGCTAGAAACAATGCAACTGAACTACTCCGGTATTATGTAAAAGCAGATCCGAAACATATGCCGGCTTTTCCAGCAGTACTCAAGTTGGCGACGCCCTATTCATTAAAAGTAAAATATCTTCGTGGGCCAATAGCTCTTTCGGAAGCAAGCATCACGCTTTCCAAACAACTGAATGGTATCAAATACAGCAGAATATGGTTCATTCCCGAAAAAGTGACGAATAGTTTTAAAGCCCTTATCTACATAGCCGACAAAAAAGATGTAGCAAAACTAAAAGCAACGACAAAAGGTTCAGACATCATCGAAGAAGGCAGAGATTTTATATATATAAAAGGTATTGAGGCCGCCGATGACAGTCAGGAAAGCGATCATGGCAGTTTCGGATTCTAAAGTATAAAGCATTATCACAAGCTTATTAACAGATGTTCTTACAATAAAAAAGAAGCGGCTCCTAATAAGGCGTCGCTTCTTTTTTACAGGTCAATTATATAAGTTTATTTTACCAACTTCAATTCATTAATCAAACGCGGACATTTGCCCCACTTGTCAATCATAAACAAGACATAACGGATATCCACGCCAATCGTGCGCTGCAATTCCGGTTCGAATGCAATATCTCCGCTCATAGCTTCCCAGTTTCCATCAAAAGCGAGACCAATCAAACGTGCGTTTTTATCAAACATAGGGCTTCCTGAATTACCGCCTGTGATATCATTATTCGAAAGGAAACAGAGTTGAAGATCACCTTCTTTATTTGCATATGGTCCAAAATTCTTATCACGAACCAGTTTCAAAATATCCGGTTGGACATAGAATTCATCGTTATCAGGATCTTCCTTCTGAAGGATTCCACGCTGTGTAGTAAAATAGTCATACCATGCAGCATCATAAGGATGATAACCACCTATAGAACCATAACTCAAGCGCATCGTGAAGTTTGCATCCGAAGAGAGTGTCTTTTCCGGATGCATTTCTTTCAGAGCAGCAAAATATAAGCGCTCACCCTTTTCGATATCATATTGAAAATCGCTGATCTCCTGTTGCAAATCAAAAAGTGAAATAAGGACAGACAGACTCAGTTCAGCAGCCGGATCTTTCTTTAACTTTGCATATTCCTTTGGATCACGAAGCATCTTCTCTACCTTATCTATAGACAAAATAGATGTCTTCTTAAACAAATCGGCAGCGTATTTATCGTAATCGCCTTTATACTTCTTGTCGATCTTCTGATATACTTCAGGCAGAAACTCTGCAGAAATACGCTGTTTTGCCACTTTCATCATTGCAGCCAAAACAGATTGATCCAAAGTTGCATCGTAATCTTTAAAAAATGGCTTCAGATTATCTTCGATGAATTCATCAATCTCTTTAGATGTAGAGCCTTTTACATCCACACTTTGAATCATACGTGCCAAACGAACGATTTCGGCACCATTGGCAAATGTTTCAGCCAAATAGGTGATATTCTTACGATATTCGTTTGAAGAAGTATAACCTTTCTTCAACAGATCCAATACTTCTCCATATTTAGCCTTCCGCTCCGGTGTCTGTTCAACCCATTTGGCAAAAGCTGCTTCCTCTGCTTCTTTACGAGCAACAACATCCAGATTTGTCAAGCCTTTATTCATTCCGATGGAGTTCTTCCAATAGTTTGAACTGCCTTGATATTTGGAAGCATATTTGATACGTGTAGCTTCATCAGCATCCATCGCCTTTTTCCAGATTGCCTGCTTGATTCCTCTTACTTCAATACGAGGTTTGTTACTATCTTCAATACGTTGTTTTACGCCCCAAGAGCTCAAATAACGCTCAGTACTTCCCGGAAATCCTAAAGTCATAGCATAATCGCCCGAGCCGTAACCTTGCATGGATACTTCGACAACATATTTCGGTTTATAAGGTTTATTATCCTTGCTGTAATTAGCAGGCTTGTTTTCAGCATTAGCATAAACACGGAAAACAGAGAAATCGCCTGTCTGACGCGGCCACATCCAGTTGTCTGTATCGCCTCCAAACTTTCCTATTGAACTAGGTGGAGCAAAAACCATACGGACATCTCTATATACGTCATAAATAACCAAGAAATATTTATTATTACTATAGAACGGTATAACGTCGGCAGCTTGAAATTCATTATTGCCAATAGAATCTGCAATCACCTGCCCTAAAGAATCAGCCATTGACAAGCGGGTACGCTCATCTTTTATCGTATCAATAGCGGCATTGATACGAGTACTGACGTCGACTGTTTCACGAAGATAACGAACACTCAAGCCTGGAACAGGTAATTCCTCTTCCTTATTCTGAGTGATAAAACCATCCTTCAAATAATCATGTTCAACACTACTCAACTGCTGGATAGAACCATACCCACAATGGTGATTGGTAAAAATAAGACCTTCATTGGAAACAGTTACACCCGTACAACCACCTCCAAAAATAACAACGGCATTAGCAACACAAGGGTCAGTTTCACTATACAACTTATCGTAAGAAGGAACAAATCCCAGTTCCTTCATTCTTGCCAAGTTCTGCTGATTCAATTCTTTCAGCACCCACATGCCCTCATCGGCAAAAACTTGGCCAGAAGCGACTAAGAGCAGTAAAACTGCCCATAACTTTTTCATTAAGCTCATTCTTTTTATTCTATTATTAGTTTTATATTCTTCACATTTACACGTGCCGCAAGCCAATTTTGCAACTTCTGCTGTTCTACTGCACGTAGTTTAGCATCGCTCTTCACATATACCAACAAGACAGTATCAGGCTGCGACGTTGCTGTATTCATCATATAGGTATGCGAACATGATATCTGATTTACATTAGGAAATAAGACCTTCAATTCAGGGACCAATTGAGATGCCATCTGATCATTAGCACGGTACCAATCCAGATTACGTTTTAATGAATCAATCTGCATTGACTGCTGCCTAAGTACATCTTCGCTATTATGATATAAATCTTGAACCAACATACTCTTTAACTGATTAATATCAGTCGTCTGATTAAAACCCTGTTGAACAACTAAAGATACACCTTTGAGTCCATATTTGGGAAGTTTGGCTTTTGCTTGGGTAATCATCTTATCTGCTACTACATCACCAATAAGAATTACTTTTACCTCTTTTAAATCATGGGTAATCGTAATCTTTTTACTTAGTACTTGTGTGTTGGGAAAATTTAATTCTTCTGCCACAAAAGTACGTACCCGCTCATTGAAATAAGTTGTTCTAACTAGATTATAACTCAAAAATAGACTCGGTACAATAGTAAAAAAAACAATTACACCCACATAACGGGAAACCTTCTTTTCGGTTTGCTTATCCAAGAAAACCTTTTTGGGGTACTTTAGAATTCGAACTACCAAATAAGTAGACAAGCTGATAAACACCGTATTAATAAAGAAAAGATAAAAAGCGCCGAAGAAATAATACAGATTCCCTGTTGCCAAACCGAATCCGGCAGTACACAAAGGCGGCATCAACGCTGTTGCAATAGCAACACCTGGAATAACATTCCCTTTACTTTTAGTCGAACTGGCTACAATCCCAGCCAAACCACCAAAGAACGCAATAAGGACATCATATACAGTAGGCTGAGTACGAGCAAGAAGTTCGCTTTGGGCTTCACTGATAGGAGAAATCAGAAAAAATACAGTAGAGGTAATCACACTGAAAAGGATAGCAGTAACGAAGTTACGGAATGCCCGCTTGATTAATCCAAAGTCGGATATACCCAATCCCAAACCGAAACCCATGATAGGTCCCATCAATGGCGAGATTAACATCGCACCGATGATAACAGCTGTCGAATTGGTATTCAATCCTAATGAAGCGACGAACGTAGCAAAAATGAGTACCCACAGATTAGTGCCCTTGAACTCAATTCCTTTCTTGATAGATTCAATTGTTTCAAGTTCATCTTCTTTATCTTGGCGCACATCAAAATTACGAGTAAAAAAGTCTTTGATAGCTCTTTGCAATAATCCTTTCTCCATATCTTGTTGCTTAAAAGATGTCTTTACACCTGGATATAGCGACTCTCGCCTTTATAAAGCGTAAACGTGCACAAAGATAGGAAGAAAAATAAAACGAGTAGTATTTACAAGGCTGCTGGTTAAAATAAATAACTATTTTTGATTATATTAATCACAAAAAATATATCTTTGCAAAGTAATACAGGAAGAAGCAAATGCAGAAAGGTAAGAGTACAGGGATTGGAATTTATGCATTTATACTAATAATGCTCCCATTATTAGCTATAAATAATGCTGTAGCAAATACAAGTTCTATGCCAAAGAAGACTTTACTCCAAAACACCCTATCTTTTGCTAAAACACCCCAACAGAGACTTGAGGCTCTCACGAACTTGATGGATTTCTCGCATCAACAGGAACAAATAACTTATGCCAAACAACTTTACCAAGAAGCCTTGAAAAACGATAACGACTACTACAAAGAAGCTGCTTTGACAGAACTTCTTCGCTATTATGTCAATAATGATATAAAAGATACCGCAAATTTCTATTTGAAAGAGGCAAAAAAAGTGCTGCCAAAGAAAGCTTCAGACTTTCTCTGTACGTACATGAAAACAATCCTGGATGTCAGGGTCGTTTTTTATACACAAGGTAAAGCAAGAGAAAAACTGATCAAAGATTATAAAATCAAGGAAGAGACTGATCCAAATCTGACTGCATTAGATAAAATGTCAATCAATTATCTGTTGGCTATAAACTTCACGCAAAGAATTGACCCGGGCAACGAGAGTGCGTTGAATAGTCAAATCTGCTACTACTTTAAAAAAGTTATAAAGCTGTCAGACAATATTCCTCTGCGTTATTCTTATCTATTCCGCTTGAATCCATTCAATATGCTTGCTTTGTATTCCTTGACTAAAAAAGAGCAAGTGAACTATGCTTTTCGTTACCTGAATATGCAAAAAGAATACTTGTCGACGGACGAAATGAAGAAAAGGCCGTACGTAACTAAAAGACATCTGCTTAATGCATACTCACTGCTGGCAATGGCTGTTGAAGAGCTTGGTAAAGATATGGCAAGCCAATACTTTAAAGAATTTAAATGGTTAATGAAGGAATATCCTCAAGATGATCCTATGGGAGAATATAATCTCTTTTTCACTTCATGTAATTACTATATGAAGACAAAAGACTTTAGAAAAGCAGCCAACTATTGCGATTCTATCATTCATTATCTCAAAAATGGGCCTCTGAGTGCTACACTATCTGATAATGTTATACAAATACTAAGTGATAAAACGAATTGTTTGGATAGCCTCCATGATTACAAAGGAGCATACGAGACTTACAAACAGTACGTTTTTATGCTAGACTCTGCCAGAGTAAAAAACATGCAAAGCAAAGTCAATGACCTAGAAATAACAAAACAGGTAGACCAAATAGCCGTAGAGAAGAAAACACTTGAATTGGATCTACAAAAGAGCCACACTTTCCTTTATCTGGTTCTTTCTTTACTCATCCTTTCTGTTGCAATAGCCGTTTTTGTCTTTTTCAGATTAGGAAAAATACAATCTCTATACAAACACTTGCAAGAGACAAATAATCTTCTCGATCTTGCCAGAAAGAAAGCGGAAGAGAGCGAACAGATGAAGAACTCTTTCATCAAAAATATGTGCCATGAAGTGCGCACACCTCTCAATGCTATCAATGGCTTCGCTGAACTAATCTCTGACGAAGGGGCAAGTACTGAAGAGAAAAAAGAATTCAGCAGAATCATCTTTGCAAATTGCAATGACATCACATCGATGATGAACAATGTGTTAGTCATTTCTGAAATGGATAATAGCCATAGCATGTTCAACCTGACTCCTACTCATTTGGATATTATCTGCCAATATGAAATGGAAAAACTGAAAAAACTGAAAGCAAAGGCAGGTATTCTATATTCAATTGAGGGAGATAGGAATAATGATCTTGTCCTTTCTGCACAAAATCAGCTTTCTGTAATTATATCCCATCTATTGGACAATGCCAATAAATTTACCGAAACAGGAGAAATAATTCTTGCCTACAAACATAATGAAACAGAGAACAAGATGTATGTCAGTATTTCTGATACAGGTTGTGGAATTCCTATAGACAAAAAAGAATGGATCTTTGAACGTTTCACTAAAAACAATGACTTTATCCCTGGATCCGGATTAGGTCTCTATATGTGCAAGCTAATCGCTCAACATTTAGATGGAAGTCTTACTTTAGACACAACATACGTTGGAGGCGCTCGCTTTATTCTTTCACTTCCATTGCCAAAAGATAATCATTAAGATTTCATTTTCTAAAGAATCGACCCACATAAGGCAATTCTCGCAATGGCATGTCTCTTTTGACAATAATCCCCAAGAAAAGAATCAGTAAAACAGAACGATAGGCAAGTCTCAATGACATCGAATTGATTTGTGGCAACGTTCCAACCACATAAAATACTGCGGCTAAAACACCGTAAAAGACAGCCGACTTGATATCATACTGTATCGGATAATGCTTCTGTCCGATAACATACGACAGTACCATCATCAGAAGGTTACTTGCAAAGGAAGCCCACGCACAAGCCATATATCCATATATCGGTGCAAAACCAACAATAATCAATACGGTAACCACACAACCTATGGTTGAGAAATAAGCACCCCATTTAGTCTGATCAATGAGCTTATACCAAAAAGAAAGATTGAAATAGATGCCGAAGAAAAACTCACCTAGCATAACAATTGGCACTACTCGCAATCCCGGATAATATTCGCGGGCCACAAAATGTTTGAGAATATCCAAATAGTATATGACACCTATGAAAATAACCAGCGAAAAGATTATGAAATACTTCATAGCTTCGGAATAGGCTTTTGTATTATCGCCTTCACTCTTATTCTTGGCAAAGATAAACGGTTCGTAAGCATAGCGAAAAGCCTGAATAAACATCACCATTACAACAGCTACTTTAAAACAAGCACCATAAATACCCAACTGCGTATTCGCCTCAAACTTGTCGTCAAACAAGAACGGGAAGAGAATCTTATCAGCCGTTTGATTAAAGATACCTGCAATACCTAATATTAAGATAGGAAATGAGTATCTCAGCATCTGCTTCAATAAGGGGAAACAAGCTTTATGACGAAAACCAGGAAGCATATCCGGAACCAATAACAGCAGTGTTACTAAAGAAGTAATCACATTTGCAATAAAGATATAACCTACTTGATAATGTGGCTTATAAAACCAACTAACAGCATCAGGCATCTTATTGGCAATAATTGGACAAACGATCAGGAAGAAGATCACTAAGATGATATTGAGGAATATATTCAACAATTTCAAGCCTGCAAAACGCAATGCTTTTCTCTGGAAGCGTAAAAAGGCAAACGGAATACAGCAAAAAGCGTCCACAGCTACAATACCTGCCATCATTCCCACAAACTCCGGATGCTCTGCATAACCTAAAGAATGACTCACAGGCATCAGCGCACTAAAAATAATCAGCATGAAAAGAATAGAAGTGGCACCAATACTCAGCATCGTCGTTGAATAAACACGCATTGGTTCTTCTATTTCTTTTTTATTCATGAAACGAAAGAAACCCGTTTCCATGCCATAAGTCAGTATGACCATCAGCAGAGCGGTCCATGCGTATAAGTTCGTAACAATACCAAAATCGCTCTCTGTCTCCAGCACTCTGGTGTACATCGGCACAAGCATCCAGTTCAGAAACTTTCCGATAATACTGCTTAAGCCATATATTGCCGTCTCACCTGCGAGACGTTTCATTCCTCCTGCCATATCTCTTTCTCAATCAAATAAATCTGCTTGCTTGCCTCCCGAAGGTACTCGTCCTAAATGAGTATAAGCCAATTCTGTTACTTCTCTACCTCGCGGCGTCCGTTTCAAGAAACCTTCCTTGATGAGGAATGGTTCATAAACCTCTTCAACAGTGCCTGGATCTTCACTAATAGCCGTTGCAATAGTAGTAAGGCCTACGGGACCGCCATTGAACTTGTCAATAACAGTCGTGAGCAGCCTGTTATCCATCTGATCCAAACCGTAACGGTCAATATTCAAAGCCTCAAGAGCAAAACAAGTGATAGCTTTGTCGATCGTTCCCGATCCTTTCACTTGTGCAAAGTCACGAACACGGCGAAGCAATGCGTTTGCAACACGTGGTGTTCCACGACTGCGTGAAGCAATCTCCCGTGCAGCATTCAGTTCACATTTAATCTTCAATATATCAGCACTGCGAAGCACAATCTTCGTCAATGTAGCTGTATCATAATATTCCAAATGCAGATTGATGCCAAAACGAGCACGGAGCGGACTTGTCAGCAAACCACTGCGTGTTGTTGCTCCGACTAATGTAAACGGCGCTAAATCAATCTGTATACTGCGAGCACTCGGACCTTTATCAATTACAATATCGATACGGTAATCCTCCATAGCTGAATAGAGATATTCCTCAACGACAGGACTCAAACGATGAATCTCATCAATAAAGAGCACGTCATTCTTCTCGAGAGAGGTAAGCACGCCGGCTAAATCACCAGGCTTATCAAGAACCGGTCCCGAAGTCACTTTGAAACCAACGCCTAATTCATTGGCTATAATATTGGAAAGAGTAGTCTTTCCTAATCCTGGAGGTCCGTGTAGCAAGACGTGGTCAAGCGGTTCTTTACGCATACGAGCTGCCATAACGAAGACCTTCAGATTCTCAACGACCTTTTCCTGGCCACTGAAATCATGAAATGAAAGCGGACGTAAAGCATTCTCATACTCTTTCTCGCTTTCCGGCATCTGGGCTTCTCGTATGTCAAATTCGTCTTCCATATCTTCATTATTATGCGACAAAGGTAATCATTATTTGAGAAGAATAGACATGAGGTATTACGGAATATAAACTTTTGAATTATCTTTGTTCCTGTAATACATAACTATAATAGCATGAAACAACTAAGCATTTTCCATAAAGAGTCTTTCCGAAGAGGATTCTTCATGGCAACACTTTTACTCCTCAGTTTGAACGGATGGAGCGACAATCATCTAACGGCTATACAAACCAAGAGCGACCTGCATTTTAATAAGCCGGCAGTAACATGGGACGAAGGTATTCCTCTGGGAAACGCAACAGTAGGAGAACTGGTATGGCAAAAAGGAGAAGCGCTACGTTTCTCTTTAGATCGCACAGACTTGTGGGACTTACGCCTTTTGGACAGCCTCAAAGGACCGAACTTCCGTTTCGCCTGGATTAAAGAACAAGTATCTAAAGGCAATTATAAAGCTATTCAGAAAAAGTTTGATCTGCCGTATGAAGATGAAGCAGCGCCTTCGAAAATTCCAGGAGCAGCAATTGAATTCACTTTGGCAAATGCCAACGAAGCCAACTCTGTACATTTGTTTCTTCACAACGCACTATGCGAAGTAAAATGGCCCAACGGAACGACGCTGAAGACTTTTGTTCACGCTACCCAAAACGTCGGATGGTTTGAATTCAACAATCTGAAAGGAGATATCAAGCTAAGGCTCAAAGCCCCACAATATCAAAAAGACGGATCTGCAGAAAGTCATAATTCCGTAGACGGACAAAGTCTCACACGCCTAGGCTACGAACAAGGCTCAATCCAAGAGAAACCGGGACAAATCACTTATCATCAGAAAGGATATAACGGCTTCTTCTACGACGTCAGTGTACGATGGATACAGAAAGGACAACGCCTTTACGGAGTTTGGAGCATCACAACCTCGCTTAGCAGCGACAAAGCCGGCGCTGAAACGTCCGAAGCCTTAAAGCGAGGTATCGACAAAGACTACCAAACACATACAGCCTTTTGGAATAGCTTTTGGGCAGCTTCTTCTGTCAATATTCCTGACCCTGTCCTACAGAAACAATACGACAATGAGATGTACAAGTTCGGTTCCGCCGCACGTGAACACTCTTATCCAATCTCATTGCAAGCTGTATGGACAGCCGACAATGGCAATCTTCCGCCATGGAAAGGCGATTACCATCATGACTTGAATACGCAACTCAGCTATTGGCCATCCTATACAGGTAATCATTTGCAGGAAGAATTAGGTTACTTGAATACACTGTGGAGTCAGCGCGACGTTTATAAAAAATACACCCGGCAGTTCTTTGAAGCCGATGGAATGGATATTCCCGGAGTCTGCACGCTAACCGGCGAACCGATGGGCGGATGGGTACAGTATTCCATGTCGCAAACTGTTTCCGCCTGGCTTTCTCAACACTTCTATCTGCATTGGAAATACTCCATGGACCGCACATTCCTAAAAGAACGCGCCTATCCATTCATCAAAGATGTGGCTATCTTTCTGGAACAAATGACAAAAGTAAACAATGATGGCATACGGACACTCACAACAAGCACAAGTCCTGAGATCTTCGACAACTCAGCAAAAGCTTGGTTCAAGACTATCACCAACTACGATTTGTCGCTGATACGCTTTGTTTTCGGTGCTGCATCCGAGCTTGCCGGTGAATTGAAGTTAAGCGACGAGGCTTCACACTGGAGCGCTTTGAAAGCACAATTGCCCTCGTTCGATCTCGATGCCGAAGGCGCTTTGACTTTTGCCAAAGGCTTTCCTTACGACCAATCGCACCGTCATTTCTCGCATGCCATGTCCATATATCCATTAAGTCTGATTGACTGGAGTCAAGGTGAGAAATCACAGAACATCATACACGCTACATTGAAGAAACTGGGAGACAACGGTCCGGATTATTGGACAGGATATTCCTACAGTTGGTTCGGTATCATGAAAGCACGTGCTTTCGATGGTGAAGGAGCAGCGAGAGAACTCCGTACTTTCGCCGAATGCTTCTGTCTTCCAAATACATTCCATGCCAACGGCGATCAAACCAAAAGCGGTAAGTCCAAATTCACATACCGCCCATTCACGTTGGAAGGCAACTTCGCCTTCGCTGCAGGTATTCAAGAAATGCTAATGCAAAGTCATACGGGTATTATTCGCCTCTTCCCATCAATACCTAAGGAGTGGAAAGACGCGTCATTCAACAAGCTTCGTGCTATGGGTGCTTTTATTGTATCGGCTGAAATGAAGGATGGAAAAATAAAACATATAACCATTAATCCCGAACAGGGAGGCGTCTTGAAAATAGCTATTCCTGAAGGTTCGAACATCGCTTCTATTAAAGGAAATGAAGGCGAAAAGCAGTTTAAAGACGGGATCCTCACCCTTAATACCATCAAAGGCCGGGCAGTTATTATTGAGATGTAAACAAATTGCCTCAAAAAAGATAAATATCTAAATATTTAAGCCGCGAAAGTCATCATCGAAATGAGACTTCCGCGGCTTACTGTATGTTTAGTTTACAACCTTTCTCATATAATTAGTAAAGTCCGTATCTAAAATAAGCGTTTCACTGTATGTTTAATTTCTTTCGCATCTCTTTTGAAAGAGCGTCTTTATGAATCATCACATAAATAGTCTTAGCACGAACAAAGCTTTCCGACATGTTCAGATAACCGCCGAATTTATTACGCTCAGTGCCCCAAGAGTTCTTCGTAATATAATATTTCGTGCCGTTCTGATCTTTCACAATGCCGATGACATGCATCAAATGATCGTCGGTAGTAACAAAAGCCTCATAACCTTGCTGACGTATTTCAGGCGTCACCTTGACTTCAGGATATGGCTGTTCAAACTTAAAAACTTCGGCCATACGAGCCTGTTCGTCCATCTTCTCAAAGCGGGCACGGTCGGTCTCAGAATAATCTGCCACCTCCTTTACTTCTGGATTAATCGCAACACCATTCTTGAAAGAAAAACCTCGTTCGCTCACATCGCCGTCCCAGCAGACTGTATAACCATGGTTTAACGCATAGTCGACAGCCGACATCATCTCGTCGAGCGGAAGATTATACATCAGAGAATGTTCCCAGTTGTCGGGTACCTCAACATCACACTTCTGATAATACGGATGATGTGTAAAGCTAGTTAGTTCCACGTAATCGTCCATATTCAGACCCAAAGAAGCAGCGAAACTTTTCGACGTGTATTCCTTTCCCTGATAGTTAAATTTCTCAGGCAATTTACCCAAATAAGTATCAAAGAGATTATTAACCAACTCATAGTACTGTGGCGTACGCTGTTTCTCCTTCACAGCTACGTCAGCTATGGCTTGCATGAAACGCACCATCTCGGAATGATTGTGTGTTTCAGAAGCGTAGTTAATACCATGATAAGCCTCTTCGGGAACAATACCCGCCTGGCGGAAAGCGTTCATCCAAGTATGCGAAAGACTGCCTTGCCCAATGTTGCCATGGCCGCCGCGCAGATAGTTGTCCTGAAGCTGGTTGAGATACTTCTGGCGGACGATGAACATCTCCGACAAATCATATGTGCCTTTGCCCATGCGAAGCAGTTCAGACTCCATGAACGAAGTTGTTGCGAAGCACCAGCACGTGCCGGTAGCTGACTGATTCTTCACCGGCGTAGCCTGCAAGCGAACAACATCGGTAAACTGATAACCTTGAGCCAATGCCGATAGCGATAGTGTCAAGGCGCAAGAAATAATCAATGCTTTCATCTTCATATCATTTATTCGTTATTACTTTTCTATTTTGCTTTTGTGTTAGTTATCTGCTGTTTTATTGCTGTCATAATAGAATCAGAATCCCCGCGCAAACATTTTCCAGAACTCATCAGCCATCTCTTGCCAACGATGCATCTCTGCACCGACAAAGTCAGCCGTATATCCTGTCAGGAATTCCCGTGCAGCAGTCTCACCTTTGCTTGACTGAAGTGCCTTATAGCGTGTCTCAACGTAGGGCAGTTCATTCTGCCCTTTATCTTCAAAATGTCGGATAGAGTTATTCATTTCCTCCTTTGTTAAACCCCAACGTACCGTAGCAAGCTTATTTGCACGGCGAAAAGCCCATATAGCTGCGTCTTCGCGATGGCTCTTCTGTCCGCAAATAGCAAAACTGGCAGGAAGCGTCGTCGTCCCAGAGAATATCGGGAAGCGCGGACTCTGTGCAGGATTATCAAACGACATCCAAGCAACACCACCCACTGCATCAGGCAACCAGCTGCGCAACTGTATCACATGCGAATAAGAACACTGCGGGACAGCTACCAGGCGATTACGCGCCGTCGTTCCCGGTTTCAAAGCATTCAACATTGCCGCCATATCAGCCGTCAGCCACGGATTAGCTGCCAGGCTGATAACACTATCCATTATATTTGTCGCTTCATTCTTCTTCGTTACCTTCAAATTTCCGATGTTACTCCAAGTTGTTCCATCGTAGTATTCACCCAACAATGCCATCACATCAGTCACACTCAACTGCTTGTCAGGTTTCACACTGAAAGGCATCTCCTCAGCATCATACGACAGATGCAACGACGGCGCCATCTTATTAAGCAAGAAATACTCGCGAACGCTATAGTTCTTGTTCTCGCCAAAATAATTGCCGCCGGTATAAGCTTTCCAGAACTTAAACGGCTCCTTGCCGTCCCAGAATTTCATCTTCTTGGCAACAGTATAGACGTTGTCGGAAGCCATATAATGATCGCTGTCCTTCAGATCAAGCTTTGAGATTCGGGAGATATTGCCACAAACAGCTACTTCATCGTCCGGAACACGCTGAGCTGCCCAGACAGCACCAATCTTATCCGGTCCTTCGCCATAGATTTCCAATTGCCAAACTTCATTCGGATCGGCAAACGAGAGACACTCGCCTGAATCGCCATAACCATATTTCGCAACCAGCGTACCAATCATACGGATAGCTTCGCGTGCGGTTGTGCAACGTTGCAGTACAATCTTCTCCAACTCTTCAATCATGAACATTCCCTTCTTATTCTCCAGTTCCTTGCGTCCGCCGATAGTACTCTCACCGATAGCCAACTGTTTCTCATTGAGACATGGATAACCGGTGTTGAGATATTGATACGTCGAACGTGCTTCCGGAATAACGCCTTTCTGCTCCATTCCAGTCCGATCATCAGCAGACTCGGTATGCAATTTCCCTGAATATACGGCAAGTGTCGTGTCGCGTTCATAACGAGCTGCCGGCACAATTGTCATCCAAGTACGATAATTACCGTCGCAAGTATGACTTGTCATCACCGAACCGTCGGTCGAAGCTTTCTTGCCCACCATAATACTGGTACAACTTTCAGGCGTATTTTCAGCCCGAGCGTATTCAATCTCTTGGGCGATCATTGCCTGGCAGCACACGCCCATTGCCAAAGTGAAGATAAAGAGTCTATTCATGGACTATCAATCAATTAATTATTAAAGCGGCTAAAGATACAAACTTCTTGCCACATAAAATCTTCGTTAGAAAATAAAAAGAGCAGGCACATAGTTGATTGTGTCTGCTCCAAATCATGTGCGGCTGAAGGGACTCGAACCCCCACGCCGTGAGGCATCAGATCCTAAGTCTGACGTGGCTACCAATTACACCACAACCGCATTTTCATAATGACACTGCAAAGTAACGAAAATTTTTGTCAATCTGCAACGTTTCGCCTAAGATTTTGTTTTCATTGTATACGAACCGTATCCTGCGGGTTCATGATCCGTGCTATTGCTGCATCAATAATGGTATCTTTACCCTTGGCTATATCTTCGCTCGTCAGAGAAACCTTCACATCGGGATCAATGCCGAACTCTGTATGCTGCATATTCACATCAAGAATCGGACATGCCGAGAATCGAATACTCCAACCGATAGGAATTTCCGAACTGAAGGGAAGACCACTGCCTCCACCTGTCCTGTCACCCATAATCGTCACTTGTGGCAAAAGCCGCATAACATTCACAAAATCGTTCGTTGCACTATAAGAACGGCGGTTCGTAAGTACAATCACCGGCTTTAACCAGCGGATACGATCCGAAGGTGAAAGATACAGCGGGTTCGGATCAGTAAAATCATTATGACCATTGCCATTCTTATACTGCGAATAGCCGGTCAATATCTTTTCCGTCAGGAATCGTGAAGCGATACGATCAGAATAACTCATTGCACCACCGCCATTATCACGCACATCGAAAATAAGTCCTTTGCAATTTTTGAAGTACGTAAACATATAATCGAGATTATTCTCTCCCACTCCATTATTAAAACTGCCATAATAAACATATCCCACACTATCGTTTGCCAAGCGCGTATACTTCATGCCGCCGGCAATCTTGTAAGTCGTTCCAATATAATTATCCTGAAGTTCAGTATAGAAATTACGAGGATACGCCTCATACCATGCCCAGTAACGCGACATATCAAACGAAGATATCAAGTTAGTGTGCCCGTCTTTTAACTCGGCAAGCATCGCAGCCAATTTGTCGAACAATGAATATTGACTCATCGTATCCGATATCTGCACACTATAGCGATCGTGAACCTCATCCCAGTCAACATTCTTATATTCGAAGAAACAATAGTTCTCGTCCATAATCTTCCACAACGCTTCAAAATTCTCACGCGGGGAAGAATTAAATTCCGTAGCCTTCTCACAACCAGAAAGAAGAATGCTCAACAGAACAATACCATATAGAATATGCTTTCTCATAGCTTTCGGTTTAATAGTATGCACTCTTGTATTTGTTCGTATCCTTCAAATTCTTTCCGCCAAAAGAGATGAACTCTTTCACAATACCAATCATGAATGCATTGGAAATCACATGCGTTTTTATCTCATTCACATTCGTATGATACATGCTGTTGAGATAACCCGTACGCACCGTAAAGCCACCGACAGGAATATCCAAAGTGAAGTAATTACGCATAACCCATTTGTTATGGAACGAGCTAAAGCGCACGAGGCCTTCTGTATCACCTTCACTGATAAAATAATAAGGCTGTCCTTTATTGACCGAGAACAGCACACCGGCGAAAGGCACTTCCATCTGATAACGCAACGTCAAGGGCAACTGCCCGATATGGAAGTTATAGATAGCCATTCCTGACAGATTCAAGTCGATATCAGCTTTACCGGAAACCGGATTATTGCTGTTACGCGTATTATAAATAAAACCTCCGGAAGCTCTTCCCGAAAGTCCTGCAAGCAGTTTCAACCCATCCACAGGCAATTCAGTAAACCGATAATGATATCCCAGATCATAATCAACGAATCCGGCATAAGCATTAGCCGTTTCCGCTCCATTATGTGTAGAACCGAACTCGACATTAATCAGTTGCTGCCTCGAAATATTTCCATCAGCAAGACCAGTCACTTTCATCCGTTCATTCAGAACACGTACCATCCAACCGGTGTAGTTGATGTTGATCCCCGGCGAAAGATAAGTGTCCTGCAAATTATAGCTACCGATACCGATCATCGTGCTTTCATTGGTCGACAAAGGCACCTCCGTCTGTGCCGCAAGCGACAAAGAGATGCTCATCAAACCAACTATCAACCACGTTGCCCGTTTCATACACTATTTATCAAACAATTTCATCTGTCCCGTAATTTCATCTATAATGTCGGAATCGCTCTTCTCCTCTTCTTCTTCAACCTCATTGTTATCATCAGTCAGAATAGCTTCGCTTGACTGTTGCGGTGCTGCCGTGCGTATCGGCTCCAGCTCATTGATTGTTTCAATATCAAAAGTGGAGATACGTTTACCTTTGGCTTTGAAACCTTTGACAGAAATAAACTCCTCAGCATCGAGCACCAATGATTCGCGGAACGAATCATGACCACCAAAGACGGCTTCAATACGTGCATACATCTCATCCGTTAAAAGGACCAGGCGACTGTTCGGATTTTCATTGAGGAAGTTTTGCTTCTTACTGCCCGCTTCAAAGATAAAGCGCTTCAAATAATAATAGTTCTGTTCGCCATCGAAATAGGCTGCCGTCCATATCTTATTTGGATTGAATTTCTCAATCACCAGAATATCCGATTCATAATGATTGCTCAAGTCAAAGTTCGTCGTATAGAAGTCACCACTTTGCAAAACGACCAGTATCAAGTCATTACTCTGGAACTCGCCTAATTCTTCTCCACGTCCATCGTAGTTCAGACGTAAAATATCTCGGTCGAACCATACCATACGCCCGCCCAACGTTGAGGAGCCTTTCTGTTTCAGCGTAATCTTATGTACTTCCGCCTTAGTCAAAATATTCCCCATGGAAGCACGCCCTTTAATATTTATCTCACTGAAATCCTTTTCAAAGACAAGCAGCTTCTGACGAGGTTTAGGTTTCAGGATCACCTTCACCGTCTCAGCTTCACCATTCGGATTCGCACTGAAATAAAGCACTCTTGAACCTTCCGTTCCTTTGGTTACGGTATATTCCTTATCACGCGTGACACCGGTCACAGCAAAACGCTTGATGAAGTTATAACCCAGTTTGCCATCGCGATAAATCACATTATAGATTGTCCGACTGTCATTGCGATTGAACACATTGACATAGATTACATCCTTGCCAATAAACATTTTGTCGCTGACCTTCACAATCTTATACGTACCATTGCGATAGAAGATGATGATATCGTCGATATCCGAGCAGTTACAGATACATTCATCCTTCTTCAGACTCGTACCGATAAAGCCTTCAGCCCTATTGATATAAAGCTTCTCGTTTGCCTCAACCACCTTTGTTGCTTCAATCGTATCGAAGTTACGCACTTGAGTCAAGCGTTCATGCTTCTTGCCGTATTTTTCCTTAAGCATCATAAACCATTCGATGGTATATTCCACCAAATGTGCCAGGTGGTTGTTGATCTTCTCAATCTGGCTCTTGTATTGGGCAATCTGTTCATCGCACTTGTCGGAATTAAACTTGAGGATACGTCCCATTTTTATTTCCATCAACTTCAAAATATCCTCCCGCGTCACTTCGCGGATAAAGTTTGGTTTGAACGGCGTCAGTCGCATATCGACATGCGCTATTGCCTCATCCATATTGTTCGCATTCTCAAACTCACGGTCCTTATAGATTCGTTCCTCAATAAAGATTCTTTCCAAAGAAGCAAAGAAGAGTGATTCTTCAATTTCTCCTTTCTCAATCTCCAGTTCACGACGGAGCAGATTCAGCGTATCATTGGTAGAATGTTTCAATACATCGCTAACCGTCAGAAAACATGGTTTGTCATCCATGATAACGCAACAGTTCGGCGAAATACTGATCTCACAGTCAGTAAAAGCATAAAGCGCATCAATCGTCTTGTCCGACGAAACGCCGGGAGCCAGATGAATCAGTATCTCTACATTCCTAGCCGTATTATCGTCGATCTTCTTTATCTTGATTTTGCCCTTATCGTTCGCTTTCAAGATAGAATCGATAACGATAGAGGTAGTCTTGCCATATGGAATCTCATTAATGACAAGCGTTTTGTTATCCAGTTTGGTAATCTTCGCTCTCACCTTCACCATGCCGCCCCGTTCGCCATCATTATATTTGCTGACATCCACAAAGCCACCCGTCTGAAAATCGGGATACAAAGTAAAAGGTTCTCCCTTCAAATAAGCGATAGAAGCATCCAGCAACTCATTGAAATTATGCGGTAATATCTTTGATGAAAGGCCGACAGCAATACCTTCAACACCTTGCGCCAGCAGCAACGGGAACTTCACCGGCAGAGTCACCGGTTCTCTGTTACGTCCATCATACGAAAGCTGCCATAAGGTTGTTTTAGGATTAAAGACTGTTTCCAGAGCGAACTTCGAGAGTCGCGCTTCGATATATCGGGGAGCGGCTGCGCTATCGCCGGTAAGAATATTTCCCCAGTTTCCTTGACAATCGATCAGTAAATCCTTCTGCCCAAGCTGCACCAATGCATCACCGATAGAAGCATCGCCATGAGGATGATATTGCATCGTATGACCTACAATATTAGCCACCTTGTTGTATCGCCCATCATCCAGTTGCTTCATCGAATGCAAGATTCGGCGCTGTACCGGCTTCAAACCATCATTGATATGTGGAACGGCACGCTCCAATATTACATAAGAGGCATAATCCAGAAACCAGTTCTCGTACATTCCCGACAGATGATACGATATTCGCCCGTCGGTCTTGCTTGGAACCTTATAGTCGGAATGCGTTTCCCTTCCAGGTTCCGCCGATTCCTCCTCCGTATTATCATTTGTATCCATATCAGAAGCAGACTGATCTTCAAGATCGTCCGCCCGTTTATCCTTATCTTGTTCTGTAATATCTTCTGGTATCATATCTTCACTTGTAACAGGCTGTAAATATAGGAAATATTGTTGAATTGGTAAAATCGTTCGGGGCAAGAACTATTTTTGCTAATTGAAATATAAGGATTATGAATAATATCAAAGGAAGTTTTGTACATTTGCATACTAAACTAAATAATGCTATAAAGATATGAATGCAAAGTTTTTAATTACCTCAGATAGCAGTAGCCGCAGCGAACTGCTTAAAAAGAAAATCATTCACTATTATATTGCCAACGGTGATACCACAATAGCAGATATTGGAAGTGAATTAAACCTGAGCATTCCCACAGTGACCAAATTAGTGACCGAACTACAGGAAGATGGTTATATTCTGGAATTCGGCAAACAAGATACCAACGGCGGCCGCAAACCAAGTATTTACGGATTGAATCCAACTTCCGGATACTTTATCGGAGTCGATATGCTGAAAGACAAACTGAGCATATGCGCCATTGACTTCAAAGGCGAAAAGGTTCGTTTGGAAGAAAATATTCCTTACCAAACAGTCAATACGCCTGCCGCATTAGACGAGTTATGTATCATTATAGACAAGTTTATCAGCACCTTATCTGTAGAAAGAGAAAAAGTGCTGGCTGTACAAGTCAATATCTCCGGACGAGTAAACCCAATTTCCGGCTACAGCTACAGCCTTTTCTATTTTGAAGAGAAACCTCTGACACAGATTATCGAAGACAAACTTCATATCAAAACATTCATTGAGAATGATACCCGTGCAATGGCTTATGGCGAATATATGCAAGGTGTCATAAAAGGAGAAAAAGACGTTCTGTTTGTAAACATGGGTTGGGGATTAGGCATCGGCATCATTATCGATGGCAATCCATACTACGGAAAGTCGGGATTCTCCGGTGAATTCGGTCATTTCCGCTTCTTCGATAATGAAGTGCTTTGTCATTGCGGCAAAAAAGGCTGTCTCGAAACAGGTGCTTCAGGCTCGGCTTTACATCGCATATTGCTGGAGCGCCACAAAGAAGGAAGCAACACCATTCTTGCCGGCAAAATTGACAAGAATGAACCGATCACGATGGACGACATCATGGAAGCCATTCAGAAAGAAGATACTCTCTGCATAGATATTTTGGAAGATATGGCTACGAATCTGGGCAAGGGAATTGCAGGACTCATCAATGTATTCAATCCCGAACTGGTTGTACTGGGAGGAATATTGTCGCTCACAGGCGAATATATCAGTCTTCCGGTAAAGAGCGCCATCCGCAAATACTCACTCAATTTGGTTAATCAAGACACAGAAATCAAGATCTCACGTCTAGGCGAAAGAGCAGGAGTCCTTGGTGCCTGCCTTCTGTCGCGGAGTAAATTATTAGGTATGATTCACTATTAATCGATAAGTCATGAAACGAACAATCCTATCTCTTGCCCTACTCGTCGTAACATTATCTGCTTCGGCTACGGACTCTTTGTTCGTTAAATCGCCACAGCTGCCCATTCTGACAGACAGAGCAGACAATATTCTTTTTGAGTTGCGTATTCCGGCACAGAAGAACGATGTGCTCAACCAAATAGAACTACAATTCGGGAAGCTAACGGATTTGAGTCAGATCGAAGCCGTACGGCTCTATTATAGTGGCATAGAAAGCAAAATCAGAAAAGGCGAAAATTTCAGACCTTTAGACTATTTTGCCACTCTCAAACCGGGAAAAGCGCGCGTTATAAATTCTTCCTATTCTGTCAAACAGGATGAAGCGAGTCATCCCGGTCAAACACTTTCTCTTCATTCCAAGCAACCTTTACTCGATGGAATCAACTATTTCTGGGTAAGTATTCAGATGAAACCCGATGCATCGTTACTGAACAAGATAGATGCAACGATTCCATCTGCCCTAATCAATAAGCAAGCGGCTGTCATTACATGGAAAGGCAAAAATGAAACGAAGCGATTGGGATTAGGATTGCGCCAGGCGGGCGACGATGGAGTCGAAGCGTATCGTATTCCAGGACTTGCTACGACTTGCAAAGGCACATTGATAGGCATCTATGATATCCGCTATAATGGAAGCATGGATTTGCAAGAGAGCATTGATATAGGCGTCAGTCGCAGTACAGACAAAGGACAGACATGGGAACCGATGCGCAAAGCAATGTCATTCGGTGAATCCAACGGACTGCCTTCCGCTCAGAACGGAGTTGGTGATCCCTGTGTATTGGTCGACGAAACGACAAATACGATATGGATTGCAGCAGCCTGGTGTCATGGGATGGGTGGACAAAGAGCCTGGTTCAGTTCGATGCCCGGACTGGATAAAGACCAGACCGCACAACTGATGTTGGTCAAAAGTGAAGATGATGGGAAAACTTGGAGTGAACCTATTGATATCACATCGCAAGTGAAAGATCCGTCCTGGCATTTCCTATTGCAAGGTCCGGGCCGTGGAATCACGATGCAGGATGGAACTTTGGTCTTTCCTGCCCAATTCATCGATGCTGATCGCATTCCTCACTCTTGTATCATATACAGCAAAGATCACGGAAAACATTGGCAACTGCATAACGGTGCCCGCACAAAAACAACCGAATCACAAGTGGCGGAAATAGAACCCGGCGTATTGATGTTGAACATGCGTGACGACAGAGGTGGCAGTCGCGCCGTATCGATTACAAAAGATATGGGACAAACATGGACCGAACATCCAACGAACCGCTCTGCATTGCAGGAATCCGTTTGCATGGCAAGCCTCCTCAAAGTTGGCGCTTCGGAGAATTATACCGGAAAACAGCTGCTCCTCTTTTCCAATCCAAATACAACAAAGGATCGGAATCATATTACGATTAAAGCCAGTTTCGATAATGGAATGACATGGCCGCAAGAATATCAACTGCTTTTGGATGAAGATGAAGGATGGGGATATTCCTGTCTGACGATGATTGATAAGGAGACTGTCGGTATCTTATACGAATCAAGCGTCTCCGAAATGACATTTCAGAAAGTCAAACTCAAAGACATTATCAAGCAATAATCAGAATCAGATAGCTGCAAACTTACTCAGACTCTTGTCCCAAATAGGTTGTGTATGAATCATCTCAACGGCTTCGGCGGCTGTCGATGCGACAGTCCATAAAGCGAGATGCTGTTCACGCATGAACATCTCATCTACAGCCTTGCGGAACATCTCCAATAACGGATCGTAATAATGATTGATATTCAGGATAACGATAGGTTTCAGATAAAGTCCCAACTGCTTCCAGGTAATCAGCTCGAGCAATTCCTCCAAAGTACCGCAACCACCTGGAAGTGCGATTACCGCATCCGACTTGTCAGCCATCATCTGCTTGCGTTCATGCATCGAATCCACTTCAATGAGTTCGGTAAGTCCTTTATGATACCAACCACGACTGATCATAAAACGAGGAATGATTCCGGTAACCGTTCCTCCCGCAGCTAAAGTGGCGTCCGAAACAGCACACATCAACCCCATTTTACCGGCACCATTGATCACACGGATCTTCTTTTCGCCAAGTAAATGTCCTAACTCTTCGGCAGCTCGAAAATAAACCGGATTAATCTGTGTACTGGATGCGCAATAAACGCAAACGCTTTGTATGTTGTTCCTTTCCATCTTTCAATTTATGTTCTAATGTCTTATTAAAACGGCCAAAATTACAAATAAAATTGTAACATTCGGGTATCGTTTTGGAAAGTATATACTTTTGCTTCAGAAAGTATATACTTCTGATACATGAAAGTATATACTTTTACACCCCGAAAGTATATACTTTTGAACTCGAAAGTATATACTTTTTTAAGTACTCTTCAATAACTTCTATTTCAATGATATATCATAGCCGAAAAGAGCGAAGTCACCCAGGCATGGGTCATTAGGGAAGATTTCTTTAAGATGACCGGTTATTTCGATGGCCGCTTTCATATTGGCTGTTTTCTGTGAAGTCAGACCTAAACGACAAGATATCTGATAGACATGCGTATCTAAAGGGATAATCAGTTCGGAAGGATTGATGGAATGTGTCCAAAGACCAAAATCAACGATTCCATCGCATCGTACCATCCAACGCAAGAACATCGCCAACCGTTTGCAGGCAGAGTTTCCATCCATCATCGGAATACCCCGGATTCCGGCGAACAGCTCTTGAAGTTTGTTCAGCGGATTCGCAGCCTTCTCAACCGAAAACACCGCTTCCATCGAATCATAGTTCGTATAAATAGCCTTTAAACGGCTGCATAACGCCTTTAAATCGCCGAAAGTGTAAAAGCGATAGAAGGTATCCCGTTTGCCTGTTTTCGGATTGCCTAAAGAGAGATATTGCTCATTCATGATCCAGCGATACGGACTTTCTCCCATCTGTGAATGGAGCCATTCCGCTTTCTGTACAATCAGCTCGCGACGACCATACGAAATCCATGCCGTCAGGAACGCAGAAATCTCAATATCCTGCTTATTTACAAAGCGATGAGGGAACTGTACCGGATCATTCGGAATAAATGACGGGGCATTATATTCTGCCGCCCATTTGCGGAGCTGCAAAACGGTTTTGCTGTACCTGGGTTGACTACTTTCCATGCAAAAAACCGAGCCTCTCGTCCTCCGGGTAGTGTTCAATCGCATAGCGGAGCGTTGTGCGCGGCATGTGATTCAGATTCTCCTCGAGAAAAGCCGTCAGCGTCGCTCGATCCTGTTTCTCTACTTCGCGAAGCATCCAACCCACTGCTTTATGAATCAGATCCTGCTTACTATCGAACAGCATTTTGGCAATGTTCAGTGTATCGCTGAAATCAGAACGATGGATGAAAGCCCATGTCGAAACAATAGAGATCCGCTGTTCCCAAAGATTATCGCTCTTCGCCCAGGAATAAAGGATAGAGCGATCTTTATCTACCAGGTATTCGCCTACGATATCACGACATGACAGGTCCACCAAATCCCAGTTATTGCAACGCCTCGCATTCTTCATATAAAAATGATAGATAAACTCGCGTTCGCTTGGCAGTGATTTACGGTTCTTATAACGCAAAACCAAAATCAACAGCGCACATAATCGTGCTTCATGCCAAGGCGAATCCAGCAACTTCTGCAATTCATCGTAGGATGTTTCACGATTCTCTTTAGCAACGAGTCGTGTATGAGGAACGATGACTCCCAAAAACTGATCTCCTTCGCCATAATCACCGGGAGCCGTTTTGAAGAAACGACTCAGATGCTTGGCTTTTTCCGGCGAACCGTAAGAGCGCAAAGCTTTGATAATAGCTTCCGCCGTCATGGATGCAATACTTTTGTGATGGGACGATCGCCTTCAATGAATCCGATCACATTATCGCAGACGGTACGCGCCATTAGAATCCGCACTTCCAATGTTTGGGTACCAATATGTGGCGTCATTACAACATTATCCAATTCCAAAAGCTCAGGCGACGGATAATCACCGAACTCGAACACATCCAATCCGGCAGCATGAATCGTTCCATTCTGCAATGCTTTCACCAAAGCATGTTCGTCGACCAGCGGACCACGGGAAGTATTGATCAATATAGCTGTTTTCTTCATCTGTTTCAGTTCCGCTTCGCCGATGATATGATAAGTTTCGGGTGTATAAGGCGCATTGACTGAAACGAAATCCGATTGAGCCAGCAGCTCTTCCATCGAAGCATAACGAACACCGAGTGCAGATTCCTTTTCAGCAGTTAATGGATGGCGATTGTGATAAAGAACGGTCATCTCACAGGCAACAGCCCGTTTGGCAAGCGCCGTTCCGATGCGTCCCATTCCAACAATGCCCAATGTTTTGCCACTGATGTTCACACCCAGATTCTCCAAGACACCGATCTTCATCTCGTGGCGAAGCGTACGCAGTTTGCGATCGCATTCCGTCAGGCGGCGGGCAGCATCAATCATCAATCCTAAAGCAACATTCGCTGTTGGAGCGGTGACCGGACCGGGCGTATTGGTAACCGTTACTCCATGAGAAACACAATAGGCCACATCGATATTATTATACCCGACTGCATAGTTCGCAACCAGTTTCAACTTCGGTGCATGATCGATAAGCTCTTTATTTACCTTGAAATCGAACATCGAACAAAGCACATCATATTCCGGAATCAACTCATACACTTCCTCGTAGGTGAAGTCGCGGTGATTAGGAAACGTCACATCATACTTGCTTTCCAATTCCGTGAATCCCTCGCGGAACATATCGTATGTAACTAATACCTTTGTCATACTATTTTGATTAATCGACACAAAAATACAAATCAATTACCAATAAATCTCTATATTTGTAACCAAAGTAAAACAATTCCATTCATTATGGTTCTAAATTATATCTGGATCGCCTTCTTCTTTATTGCATTCGTAGTTGCTTTGGCGAAGTTATGCATCGGCGGGGATACAGCTGTTTTCACCGATATTATAAATGCTTCCTTTGCATCGGCAAAGACTGGCTTTGAAGTTTCATTAGGTTTGACCGGCATCTTGTCGTTATGGCTCGGTATCATGAAGATCGGCGAAAAAGGAGGAATCATACAAGCTTTCGCACGTTGGGCAACACCCGTATTCAGCAAACTTTTCCCCGGACTTCCGGCTAATCATCCTGTGACCGGTTCGATGTTCATGAATTTCTCCGCGAATCTTTTAGGACTGGATAATGCAGCAACACCCATGGGACTGAAAGCGATGCAGCAACTGCAGGAACTCAACACAGACAAGAACAGAGCTTCCGACGCGATGATCATGTTCCTTTGCATCAATGCTTCCGGACTTACGCTCATCCCTATTTCCATTATGGTTTATCGTGCACAGATGGGCGCCGCCAATCCTTCCGATATCTTTCTTCCCATCATGTTGGCTACGTTTACTTCTACTTTGGTTGCTATTCTAGCCGTTTGCATCAAGCAACGAATTAATATTTTTCAAAAGAATCTGTTGCTGTTTTTCCTCGGAATGTTCGCATTCATCGGAGGCGTTATCGGATTATTCAACTCGATGGATCAGAAGAATGCCTCACTCTACTCTACTCTTTTCGCCAACACATTACTGTTTACAATCATCTGCGGATTCATCTACAGCGGAATACGAAAGAAAATAAATGTTTACGACACGTTCATCGAAGGTGCAAAGGAAGGATTCAAGACGGCGGTCACAATCATTCCCTATCTGATTGCGATTCTTGTTGCAATCGGTGTGTTCCGAGCTTCGGGAGCAATGGATTTTATTATTGATGGAATCAGGATGGGATTCGGTGCTTTGGGCTTGGATACACGGTTTGTCGAAGGTCTCCCAACGATCTTGATGAAACCCCTGAGCGGAAGTGGAGCACGCGGAATGATGCTCGATGCGATGAATACTTACGGCGCCGATTCGTTTGTTGGACGTTTGGCATCCATCGCGCAAGGTTCTAGCGACACAACCTTCTATGTTGTAGCACTTTACTACGGAAGTGTAGGCATTCGCAACACCAGATATACGGTCACTTGTTCATTGCTTGCCGATTTGGCGGGAGCCATTGCTGCAATCATCATGGCGTATGTCTTTTTCGGCTAAATTATGTAACTTCACATCGAATTTAAAGAAAGGATCATTACAATGGCAATCGCATTTTACGCAGAAGATATAGAACTTCCGAAAATCAACCAACAGAAGGTAACGGAATGGATAAAGACCGTCGCACAGACGTATGGCAAAAGAACAGGCGACATCAGTTACATCTTTTGTTCAGACGAGAAGATTCTGGAAGTGAACCGCCAATATCTGAAACATGATTATTACACCGATATCATCACCTTCGATTATACAAGCAGAAACAAGATTTCCGGCGATATTTTCATCAGCTTGGATACGGTGAAAAGCAATTCGGAAACATTCAAAACCGCCTATGAGCAGGAACTGCATCGCACGATTATTCATGGCATCCTTCATCTTTGCGGCATCAACGACAAAGGTCCGGGCGAACGCGAGATTATGGAAGCCAATGAGAATAAAGCATTAGCTTTACTCCCATCAGAATAATCCAGGATTACTGCACATCGACTGCTCCATTCAAATGCATCGTTTGTGCATCTGAAGAAATGAGAATATTTATCTGACGCGGTTCGACAACATATTTCATTTCACTGTTCCAAATACCGAATGCCTGGTAAGGCACTTTGAGCGTTACTTCTTTGCTTTCACCCGGATTCAAAGTTACACGCTTGAATGCTTTCATCTGCAGAATCGGACGGACAACGGACGCATGTTCGTCTTTCATATATAACTGAGCCACTTCATCACCGGCAACTTTTCCTGTATTCTTCAGCGTAAACTTTACCTCCAACGAGTCGTTTTTCGCCAGTTGCGAAGGTATCTGCAAGTTCGAATATTCAAAGGAACTATAGCTCAAACCATAACCGAACGGAAACAGCGGTTTGCCGTCATCATCATTATAGGCATAACCTCTTCCTGAAGGCTTAATACTGTAATAAATAGGAAGTTGACCGGTATGTTTTGCCCACGTAAACGGCAGACGACCACCCGGATTCTTATCTCCAAACAGTGTTCCAGCAATAGCTTTTGCACCTTCCTGTCCGGGATACCAAGCTTCGAGCAGACCATCAACCTTATCAATCCAATGGCTCACATCAATCCAGGAGCCGTTTTGAAGTATCACAATCGTCTTTACTTTCGAAGCAGCCAGGTCAAGGATCATCTTTTCCTGATCCACATTGATGGTAACGTCGTTGGAGTTCTTTACGATGATGGCATTATCGAGACTTTTCGCCGTTTTCATCGGTTTTGAAGGCAATGACATAATGCTTCGGTCAGCACCTTCGCCTTCATTGATAGCTCCAAAAAAGAACGCCACATCACACTTGCTCACGAACTGCTGCAGATCTTCCGACGGATTATAAAGCAATACTTCTGCTTTTCCTGCCAAACGTTGCTTCAATGCCTGATACGGCGTAAGAAATTTATCGCCCTGACGACCGCCAAACGGACCGTTATAATCACCAAGACTAAGAATATCAGCAGCCGGACCAAAAACGCCTACTCGTTTGATCTGACTGTCCGAAAGCGGTAAAATATTATCTTTATTCTTCAGAAGTGTCATACATTCATCGGCAGTTTTTTGCGCCAAAGCTTGTGCCTCAATGTTTCCAACTACTTTATCGGCTTTCTTGGCATCGACATAAGGATCATCAAACAAACCAAGTTCGAATTTGCAACGCAACACATGCATGACAGATGAGTCCAATTGTTGCTCCGTCACCTTCCCTTCTTTTACCAATTCGAGTAGATTGGAATAGCCATTTGGAAGTTCCACATCCAAACCCGCCATCAAGCTCTTTGCCTCTGCATCTTTATAATCTTTTGCAACATGATGCGCACCATAAACACCGCTCACACCGCTATAGTCGGAGACAACAAAGCCACGGAAACCCCATTCCTTTCGTAAGATATTGTCTAGCAAAACTTTATTATCCGTACAAGGTGTTCCGTCAATAGAATTGTAAGCGGCCATGACCGAACGCGCACCGCCTTCCTGAAAACAGACCCTGAATGGTTCGAGATCTGTTTCGCGCAAAGCCCGCCAGGAAAGATTGGAAGCATACGAATCGTGTCCGCCATCAGCATAATTATCCACAAAATGTTTCGGAGTAGAAATGATTCCTCCCTGTTCCAAGGCACTGACGTAAGCTTTTCCCATCAGCGAATTCAGGAGAACATCTTCGCCGTATGTCTCTTCCGTCCTTCCCCAACGCGGATCTCTGGAGATATTGATTACCGGAGCAAACACCTGCCGAACACCGACGGCACGCAACTCGCGGGCAACAATCTGTCCCACATAATAATACAAGTCATTATCGAAAGTAGCTGCCATGGCAATGCTCTGGGGAAAGCAAGTAGCATTTCCCCATTGAGCACCATGCAACGCTTCTCCGTTCTGCAACACGGGTATTCCCCATCTGCTCGCGGAAATAGAACTTTTCGTATCTTCATTCAACGCCTTCGCACATTCGCTCGGAAGCACTCTGCGCGGAGAATCCTTATGCATAAAATGCGCTTTGTTGCGAACATTGCCAATCCGATAATCACGTTTGTTGAAATCGGTATAAACCATCTGACTCTGGAGTTGATACACTTTTTCATCCAAAGACATCCGTTGCAACAAATCGGCTGCACGTTCGTCAGCCGTATATTTTGGATTCTTGTATATATAAGTTTGCGAACTCATCTCGAAACTCATAGTCAAACCAAGAATCAAGAACAATGGAATGATATATTTATGCATAAACACTGTATTTTTCATATTTGTAAAGATAATACAACTATTACATTAAACACGTACTCATTCAGGGATATTTTTAACAATGATCGTATTGTATGATTCATATAAAAGGCGTCTGAAAAACATTCGGAAGAAATAGTAAAAACATTCGAATCCGTCATTCGTTTGACATATGTTGAATGAATGTTTCATTCGAATGAAATGGTTGCCGGATCCGAATGAAATTGAAGTCGGATTCGAATGATTTGAGTTCTATATTCAGACTTGGAGATAAACGACAACCATCAATAATGAGAATATTCAATTAGCATAATTAAAAACGCAATATTCTCAGTATCTTTGCGGTTGAAATTTAAGAGACATTACAATGACTTTTGACTACGATGTAATTGTTGTCGGCGCCGGCCATGCAGGATGCGAAGCTGCATCTGCTGCTGCAAACATGGGTTCGAAGACGCTTCTCATCACGATGGATATGAACAAGATCGCCCAGATGAGCTGTAACCCGGCCGTTGGCGGTATTGCCAAAGGACAAATCGTTCGCGAGATTGATGCGTTGGGAGGCAATATGGGAATCGTGACCGACAGCACGGCGATACAATTCAGAATGCTCAACCGGAGCAAAGGCCCGGCGATGTGGAGTCCGCGTGCGCAAAGCGACAGAGCGAAGTTTATCCAATGCTGGCGACATCTTCTTGAGAATATTCCCAATTTATTCATGTGGCAGGACAGCGTGAAAGAGCTGCTCTTAGATGGCGACACCGTTTGTGGCGTCAAAACCATGATGAACGTAGAGTTCCATGCAAAGAGTGTAGTGCTTACTAATGGTACTTTCCTGAACGGACTGATCCATATCGGACGCACACAGATTCGTGGCGGGAGAATCTCTGAACCGGCAGCGACAGGATTAACTGAACAGCTCGTTTCTCTCGGAATCAAATCTTCGCGAATGAAGACCGGAACACCCGTAAGAATCGATGCGCGCAGCGTACATTTCGATATCATGGGCGAACAACCCGGAGAGGACGATTTTCACAAGTTCTCTTATTTGGATACGTCACATCGCCAGCTAAAGCAAATGAGTTGTTGGACGACTTACACCAACGAAGCATGTCACGACATTCTCCGCAAAGGTCTCCCCGACTCTCCTCTTTACAACGGACAGATCAAGAGTATTGGTCCACGCTACTGTCCGAGTATAGAAACAAAAATTATCACCTTTGCCGACAAGAAACAGCATCAGCTTTTCCTGGAGCCCGAAGGCGAAACGACACAAGAATATTACCTCAACGGATTTTCTTCTTCACTTCCTATCGATATACAGCTTCGGGCTTTGCAAGCTATTCCGGCATTCAAAGATGTACAGATTTACCGTCCGGGCTACGCTATCGAATATGATTTCTTCGATCCGACACAGTTGCGTCACAACCTCGAGACAAAGAGAATACACAATCTTTTCTTTGCCGGACAGATTAATGGTACAACCGGTTATGAAGAGGCAGGCGGACAAGGGATCATCGCAGGTATTAATGCACACATCAATTGTCACGGTGGCGAACCGTTCGTCCTGGGGCGCGACGAATCCTATATAGGCGTTTTGATTGACGATTTGGTGACCAAAGGCGTTGACGAACCCTACCGAATGTTTACTTCCCGCGCTGAATACAGAATCCTTTTAAGACAGGACGATGCCGACATGCGACTCACGGAAAAAGGATTTAATATCGGTCTGGCAACACAACACCGTTATGATTTGCTGAATAAGAAAAAAGCCGAACGTGATGCCATCATCGGATTTGCCGAGAGTTATTCTATCCATCCGCAATACATCAATAGTGGATTGGAAGCATTAGGCACTACTCCTCTTTCTCGCGGATGCAAACTGGTTGAGCTGATCGTTCGTCCGCAAGTTTCGCTTATGCAGATTGCCGAATTGGTACCTGCATTCAAAGCCGAACTCGACAAGATAACCGACAGCCGTAAGGAAGAGATTATCGAAGCTGCCGAAATACTCATCAAGTATAGCGGATATATTAAACGCGAACAAATCATCGCCGACAAGATTCGCAGACTAGAGAATATCCGTATTCGTGGTAAATTTGATTACAACACCATACAAGCTTTGTCGACTGAAGCAAGACAAAAGCTTACGCGAATAGATCCCGAGACGATTGCACAGGCAAGCCGTATTCCAGGCGTTTCGCCAAGCGATATTAATATTCTGCTTGTCCTTTGCGGAAGATAAGCAAGAATGTTCCACGTGAAACATTTGCTTCAGAAAACGATGCATAAAGTACTGGGTTTCGGGCAATAAAGTAAGGAAAGACAAATGTGGATAGATAAAGGAGAACATATAAAAGCAATACTGGAAGTGATCCCGGAGAAGCCCGGGAGCTACCAGTATTATGATGCCAAGGGTACAATCATATACGTTGGCAAAGCAAAGAATTTAAAGAAAAGAGTCTCCTCCTATTTCAATAAAGAACCCGAAAGCATAAAGACGAGAGTGCTCGTAAAACAAATTCAAGACATCAAATATATTGTGGTCAATACCGAAGAAGATGCACTTCTTTTAGAGAATAATTTGATCAAACAATATCGGCCGCGATATAATGTGATGCTGAAAGATGATAAAACCTATCCGTCTATTGTCGTAAAGAATGAATACTTTCCAAGAGTATTTACAACAAGAAATATTGTTCGCGACGGCTCGCAATATTACGGTCCGTATCCATCTGCGTATACAGCGAAACTGATGCTGCAAATGATAAAAGGATTATATCCGATCAGGAGCTGCCATCTGCCGCTTACACCCGAATCCATAGCAGAAGGAAAATATAAAAGATGTCTGGAGTATCACATTAAAAGATGCAAAGCACCATGCGAAGGACTGCAAAGTTTGGAAGAATACCAGAATAATATCAGCATTGTAAAGGAAATACTCAAAGGTAATGTTTCGCAAGTAAGCGATATTTTATACGAAGCCATGCAAAAGCTTGCTTCGGAACTTCGCTTTGAAGAAGCACAAACAATCAAGGAAAAATATGAAATCATCGAGAATTACAGATCTAAATCAACGGTGGTTACGCCGTCGCTACATAATATAGATGTATTCTCGATTACAGAAAATGAACATTCTGCCTACATAAACTATCTGCATATAGGGAATGGAGCCGTTGTACAAGCCTATACATTTGAATATAAGATGCGCCTGGAAGAGACGAAAGAGGAACTGCTGAGTCTTGGTATTATTGAAATGCGCAACAGATTCAACAGTACAGCAAAAGAAATCATCCTCCCGTATCCGATAGATATCGAACTGGAAAACGTTACGATTACGGTTCCACAACGGGGAGACAAGAAGAAACTGTTGGAATTGTCGGAGATGAACGTACGGCAGTACAAAGTAGACAAACTGAAACAAGCAGAGAAACTGAATCCAGAACAACGAAGCACAAGACTCCTAAAAGAGATTCAAGATACACTGAAATTGCCGAAACTGCCGGTACAAATCGAATGTTTTGATAATTCAAACATACAGGGAAGCGATGCAGTTGCCGCATGTGTTGTATACAAAATGGCGAAACCATCGAAGAAGGATTATCGCAAATACATTATCAAAACCGTTGTAGGTCCCGATGATTACGCCTCAATGAAAGAAGTGGTTCACAGGAGATACACACGTGCAATAGAAGAAAACACACCTCTACCCGACCTGATCATCACTGATGGCGGTAAAGGACAGATGGAAGTAGTAAGAGAAGTTATAGAAGACGAGCTGCATCTATCCATCCCCATCGTTGGGCTTGCCAAAAACGACAAACACCGCACATCAGAACTGTTATTCGGATTTCCTCCGGAGATTGTAGGAATGTCGCTGCAAAGCTATATGTTCAAGTTCTTTACGCAGATGCAGGACGAAGTACACCGCTTTGCCATCACCTTCCATAAGGACAAACGAAGCAAAAGTCAAACAAAATCAGAATTGGATAGCATAAAAGGTATCGGCGAAAAGACGAAAGTATTACTTTTGCGTAAATATAAAAGCGTAAAAAGAATCAAAGAAGCCGGTGAAGACGAACTGAAAGGAATCATCGGCGAGGCAAAAACAAAAGTGCTATTAAATGGGTTGAATAAGATATGAGAACAGTAACACAACGCGTACAACATGCCTCTGTTACGATTGACGGCAAGATAAAATCGGCGATCGACAAGGGACTGTTAGTACTGGTAGGAATTGAAGATCGTGACACACAGGAAGATATTGAATGGCTTTGTAAAAAGATTGTCAATCTGCGCATATTCGACGATGAAAACGGCGTAATGAACCGTTCGGTAATCGATATTGAAGGAGAAATCCTAATCGTTAGCCAATTCACACTGCAAGCATCGACAAAGAAAGGCAACCGACCATCATACATAAAAGCATCGAAAGCCGATTTCGCCGTTCCCATGTACGAAGCTTTCTGCGCAGAAATGGGATTGCAACTGGGAAAAGAGGTCAAGACCGGCGAGTTCGGAGCAGACATGAAAGTAGAACTGCTCAACGATGGTCCTGTAACGATATGGATTGATTCTCAAAACAAAGAATAAGATCATGGAAGAGATAAGCATCAAGCAGGCTCAAGAAATGGTGGACAACTGGATTAAAACCTATGGCGTCCGCTACTTCAACGAACTGACCAATATGACCATTCTCACGGAAGAAGTGGGCGAAGTGGCTCGGATCATGGCTCGCAAATATGGTGAACAGTCGTTTAAGGAAAGCGACAAACATAAAGATCTGGGCGATGAAATGGCGGATGTCCTATGGGTACTGCTTTGTTTGGCAAACCAAACGGGAATAGATATGACAGAAGCCTTTCGGAAGAACATCGAAAAGAAAACAAATAGAGATAAAGAACGACATATAAACAATAAAAAACTATAGAGAATGATACACGAACATCATCACGATTGTGACTGTGGCCACGAACACGGACACGATGAAAGCGAAGAATATCCGCGTACGGATAAATACCACGAAGCGTTCGACAAGTTCGAAGCCGTAGGAAGCATGGAAATGGTCGAGAAGAGCGTCAAAGCCCTTCTGGATGTTAGCGAAAAAGAGAACTTCAATGCCAATGTATTGAAGCAAATCCACGGATTCATCGACCTGACATCACTCACAAGTCTGGATACGCAGGAAAGCATCTATAATATGGTAAACAAGGTAAACGACTACGAAGGCACACGTCCTGACGTTGAGAATGTTGCAGCCATATGTGTTTATCCAAACTTTGTAGAGACTGTAAAACAAGCATTACAGGCAGACGGTGTTAAAATAGCAGCAGTCGTTGGCGGATTTCCATCGTCCCAAACATTTACAGAAGTGAAGATTGCCGAAACAGCAATGGCAGTGATGCAAGGCGCCGACGAAGTAGATACAGTCATGAACCTCGGCAACTTCATGGAAGAGAATTACGAAGCCATAAGCGATGAATTGGAGGAAATAAAAGAAAGTGCACGCGATGCGAAACTGAAAGTCATACTTGAGACAGGAGCCTTGGCAACATCCGAAAACATTCGCAAAGCAGCGATCCTTGCCGCCTATTGCGGAGCCGATTTCATCAAGACTTCAACAGGTAAAGGCTATCCCGGCGCTTCTACAGAAGCAGCATATATTATGTGTCAAGTGATCAAGCAATATCACAAACTCACAAACAGGAAAGTCGGAATCAAAGTATCGGGCGGAATCCGTACAACCGAAGAAGCTGTCAAATACTACACCATTGTCAAAGAGGTGTTAGGAAACGAATGGCTCAACAAAGATCTGTTCAGAATCGGTGCCAGCAGTCTGGTTGGCGACATCGAACACCGCTTGGGCGAATAACCATCGAGAACGAATAACAATTAGCACGGACTATACAGATAATCACGCAGATAAGGCGCGAAACTGTATAGTCCGCGTTCATTTATATAAAAGGGAAAAAGCATGAATTTACTTGGAGCGCTGAACAATATAATCAGCAAGAAGGCACAATGAATTACGTGCTTCAGTTTCAGGGAACGTACACAAAATATCAATTGCTTTGTCGTGATATTCCATCATCTTTCGTTGTGCATATTCTATTCCACCATTAAGTTTGGCAAACGTGATCAATAAATCAATGTTTGCATCCGTGAAATCCTTTTCGTGAATAATGCGGAGACAACGATCGGCCTCATCTCTCCCACCCGTTCGCAAAGCATAAAGCAACGGAAGCGAAATCTTGCCTTCACGAATATCATTGCCTGTTGGTTTACCAATATTAAACTCCTTGAAGTAATCAAAAATATCATCTTTAATCTGAAAGGCAAACCCCAAATACTCACCGAACTGTCTACATTTATTCACCATTTCATCGGAAGCATCAGTAGAAATAGCGCCGATCTCAGCACAAGCCGAGAGCAACATCGCCGTCTTTTTACGGATCACTTGAATATAACAAGTTTCATCAAGAACACTCTCTTCGGCAGTTTCAAGCTGTTTGATCTCGCCTTCAGAAAGATAACGTCCCAACTTCGAGATGATAGCAACAATCTTCAAATTACCTGTTTGGATAGAACGAATCAGTGCCGACGACAAAACATAATCGCCAACCAAAACAGCCACACGATTATCAAAGATTGCATTGAGTGAAGGAATGCCGCGGCGTTGCTTTGTCTCGTCGACAACATCATCATGAATAAGCGTAGCCGTATGCAGGAGTTCGAGTAAAACCGAAGCATTGATAGAATTATCAGTCACACCACCGCAAACTTTGGCAGAAAGTAAAGTGAGCAACGGACGTACATGCTTACCGGTTGCAGCCATAATTGTCTCAATGGCAGACTGTAACCATTTAGAATCCGCGCTCAATGATTCCAAAAACTCATCATTAAAGCGTTTGAATTCCGATGCAACGGGTTTCTCTATTTGTGTCCTATCAATCATAATTACTTTACAAAACGCAAAAGTAACAAAAACTATTGATTTTGCGAGTTTTTTCGTACATTTACCGAAAATTATCATTCAAAAACCTGTAAAAAGCGATGACTAAGTTATTTCTTATAGATGCCTACGCACTGATATATCGTTCATATTATGCCTTTATCAAAAATCCGAGAATCAATTCAAAAGGGCTCAATACCTCAGCGATATTCGGGTTCATCAACAGCCTCGAAGATGTGTTGAGACGCGAGAACCCGACGCATATTGCCGTAGCTTTCGATCCGCAGGGACCGACTTTCCGTCATGAAGCTTTCGAACAGTATAAGGCACAACGCGAAGAAACGCCTGAAGCGATCCGCACGTCCGTCCCTTACATAAAGGACATCATTAAAGCTTACAATATTCCGATACTCGAAGTTCCCCGTTTTGAGGCAGATGATGTAATCGGAACCGTTTCAAAACTTGCTGAGAAAGAAGGTTTTGAAGTATATATGATGACACCCGACAAGGACTACGGGCAGTTGGTTTCCGAACATATATTTATGTACCGCCCAAAGTTCGGAGGCGATTATGAAGTACTGGGCGTTCCGGAAGTGCTCAACAAATATGGACTCACTTCGGTTACACAAGTAATAGACTTGCTCGGACTGATGGGCGATACTTCCGACAATATTCCCGGATGTCCAGGCGTAGGCGAAAAAACGGCACAGAAACTTCTCCAGGATTTTGGTTCAATCGAAAACCTGTTAGAGAACACCGACAAGCTGAAAGGTTCGCTTCAGAAAAAAGTAATAGAGAATGCCGAACAGATTCGCTTCTCCAAATTCCTCGCCACCATCAAGACAGATGTTCCCGTTGAGTTCGATTCCAAGAAATGCCTCCGCGAAGAAATCAATAAAGATGAGCTTACAAAGATTTACACAGAGTTAGAATTCAGAACATTTATTAATAAATTAAACGAAAGTAATACATCGTCAACAAATGTAAAAGAAGAAACTGTTAAAAAAGGCCCGATTCAAGGTTCGCTCTTTGAAATATTTCCGACCGAGGGGCAAGAAGTTCCCAAATATTCAAATCTCACGGACTTGAAGTCGACTCCTCACACCTATCATCTTGTTGATACAGAGGAGAAAATGGACGATTTAGGAGCCTTTTTAAGCAGACAGAAATTTTTTGCTTTTGACACGGAAACAGATAGTGTCGACACTTCGAAGGCCAATTTGGTCGGAATGTCGTTCGCCGTGAAAGAAAACGAAGCCTGGTATGTTCCCGTTCCGGCAGAAAGGGAAAAAGCAGAAAAAGTAATTGCCCACTTCTCCCCTGCTCTAACGAATGCCGCGATTGAGAAGATCGGACAGAACATCAAATTCGATATTCTTGTTCTCCGCAACTACAACGTCCGGATACAAGGAAAACTGTTCGACACAATGATTGCCCATTATCTTCTGAATCCGGAGTTGCGACACGGAATGGATTACCTCGCCGAAACCTATCTCAAATATCAGACGATCCACATCGAAGAGTTGATAGGCGAAAAAGGCAAGAACCAACTCAACATGCGTAACATTGCTATCGACCAGATTGCCGAATACGCTGCCGAAGATGCCGACGTCACTCTAAAGCTAAAGAACTTCTTCGAACCGGGACTGAAGAAAGAAGAATTGGAACCTTTGTTCTACGATATTGAGATGCCCTTGATTTACGTTCTGGCAGAACTGGAACGTACCGGCGTCATGCTCGATACAGCAGCACTCAAACAATCGTCCGAAATTCTGACTGCCGATCTTCAGAATATAGAGAAAGAGATTTACGAGCTTGCCGGGATGGAGTTCAACATCAATTCCGCGCGACAAGTAGGCGAAGTGCTCTTCGACCGTCTGAAGATTGAAGAGAAAGTAAAGAAGACGAAGACCGGCAACTACAGCACCAGCGAAGATATCCTGGAGAAACTGCGCTCCAAACATCCCATCGTCGGCAAGCTGCTCGATTATCGCGGAATAAAGAAACTGCTGAGTACCTATATTGATGCGCTTCCCGAGCTGATCGACCGCGAAACCGGAAAGATCCATACTTCGTTCAACCAGACCGTCACAGCAACCGGAAGACTAAGTTCCACCAATCCGAACCTTCAGAACATCCCGATCCGCGATGAGCTGGGGCGCGAGATCCGCAAAGCCTTCATTGCCGACAACGATGATTGCGTGTTCTTCTCCGCCGATTATTCACAGATAGAACTTCGCGTGATGGCGCATCTGAGCGGCGACAAACACATGATTGAAGCCTTCCGCAACGGTGAAGATATCCATGCTTCGACCGCAGCAAAAATCTATAATGTCGGAATCAATGAGATCACTTCAGATATGCGTCGCAAGGCGAAGACTGCCAATTTTGGGATTATCTATGGCATTTCAGTTTTCGGACTTGCCGAACGGTTGAATATCCCGCGCTCAGAAGCCAAGGAGCTGATCGACGGCTATTTCAAAACCTATCCGGATATCCACAACTATATGGAAGAAAGCATCCGCGTTGCGAAAGAGAAAGGTTACGTCGAAACGCTTTTCAAACGCAAACGTTATCTGCCCGACATCAATTCGCACAATGCAATCGTACGCGGTTATGCCGAACGCAACGCCATCAACGCTCCGATCCAGGGAAGCGCCGCCGATATTATCAAGATCGCGATGGTCAGAATCTTCAACCGTTTCGAAGCCGAGAAGCTGAAGAGCAAAATGATTCTGCAGGTACACGATGAACTCAACTTCAACGTCTACAAAGACGAGTTGGAAGAAGTTCAGCGCATCGTCCTCGAAGAGATGGAAGGCGCCGTCAAGCTCCAAGTCCCTCTTATCGCCGATTGCGGTGTAGGCAAAAACTGGCTCGAAGCACATTAATTAGTGCAAGTGACCTGACTTTTCACAAAAACAACCTATATTTTGACCTGACTTTTTACAAAAAAGCCAACAAAAGTGACCTGACTTTTCACAAAACATATTAACTTTGCCAAAAGCAAAGACAATAGTAAAGATGGCAACAAACAGGAATTACTTTCCAAGAACGATTGACAAGTATTTACTTGACTGGAAGAACAGCAGCAAACATAAGCCTTTGCTACTGCGTGGCGCCAGACAAGTAGGGAAATCTTCTGCCATCAGGAATTTGGCACAATCATTCAAATACTATATTGAAATAAACTTCGAAAAACAGAGTTCCTTAAAAGATTTGTTTAAGAACGACCTCGAACCACACGAGATTAGCAACAGATTATCGGCACTTTATGGTGTTCCTATCGTTCCAAAAGAGACTTTGCTTTTCTTAGACGAAATACAAGCATGTCCGGAAGCCATACACAGCTTATGGTTTTTCAGTGAAGACTTTCCGGAACTTCACGTTGCCGCTGCTGGTTCTTTGCTGGAATTTGCACTCAAAAAGATGACCTCATTCGGCGTAGGTCGTATTCGTTCGCTTTTTATGTATCCTCTATCATTCGATGAGTTTCTGACAGCATCAAAACATCAAAGCTGGATTGAAGAAAAACAAAAAGCCAATAGTTCGATGCCTCTATTCGAAGCGATGCACAAGCAACTGGTAGAAAGCTTCCGCTCCTTTTTAATGATTGGCGGAATGCCCGAATCTGTTGCCAGATGGATAGAAAGTCAAAACTATAGAGAATGCCAACAAGTGCAAGACGATATCATGCAAACCTACGAAGACGACTTTTCAAAATACTCCGAACGTATTGATCCTCTATTACTTCGCCAAACATTGCACAGTGTTGCTCATCAGACAGGCGAAAAATTTGTGTACAACAAAGTGGAAGGAGACTATCGTTCCGAAAAAGTAAAAGAAGCATTGGAATTACTAAAAGATGCAGGACTCATCATCCCTGTAATACATACTGCTGCAAATGGATTACCGCTAGGTGACGAAATCAATGAAAAATTCATCAAGTATCTGTTTGTAGACAGTGGACTATTGCTTAGAATCTTGAACATGGAAAGTATCGGGATAAGTGAGATAACGCAATTGATTCTGACAGGAACCGCAGCCGATCTAGTAAATAAAGGGCAAGTTACTGAGATGGAAACAGGATTGGAACTCCTCAAATACAACACTCCCGCCATGCGACATAATCTGTATTATTGGCAAAATATCAAACGCGGAGCGCTGGCAGAAGTGGATTATGTAATAGGTTACAATATGAAAATTCTTCCTATAGAAGTGAAATCCGGAACCTCCGGCTCAATGAAAAGCCTGTTTAAGATGATGGAATATAAAAATCTTCCATACGGTCTAAGAACCTCTTTAGAGAATTTTGGAGAATTCAATAATATTAAGATTCTGCCACTTTACGCATTATCCAATCTCTTTTCACAAAACTACTTCTAACATTCCAAAGGGGCAATATTCGTCAATTTCGAAACCATTTTCAGCCTTCAAAGTATGTAATAAAAATGCTTGGCAGATTTGAATGCTATTATCGTCCTATTCGCCGAAGAATATCGGAGAATAGAACATTTATTCGCCGAAAGATATTAACTTTGCGAAAATAAGATTATGTATTTACACGAAAGAAAAGATTGGTGGAAGTTCCAATACGACAATGATAAGATTGTGAAACTTCTTGGAGACGTCAGAGCCAAACAAGGCCTGATGCTGGGTCGTATGACTTCTCTCGGTTTTGACTTTCAGGACGACGCCATGCTGACAACGATGTCATTGGAACTTGTTCGCTCATCGGAGATAGAAGGCGAAAGCTTGAATCTGTCGGAGGTACGATCATCTATTGCGCGTCGTTTGGGCATTCATTCAGCGGGACTTATTCCTTCCTCCCGCTATGTTGAAGGTGTTGTCGAGATGCTTCTTGATGCCACACAAAATTATGATAAGTCCTTATCCGATGAAAGGCTATTCGGTTGGCACAATGTTCTTTTTCCAACGGGGAGAAGCGGGCTGTACGAAATCGAAGTGGGAAAATACAGAACCGGCGAGATGCAAGTAATTTCCGGACCTATGGGCAAAGAACAAGTACATTATCAAGCACCGAAGCCCGAGCGAGTAGCCGGTGAAATGGCTATATTTATCAAATGGCTGAATGGAAATACAGAACTTGATGGCGTAATTAAGGCGGCAATAGCTCATCTTTGGTTTATTTCTATCCACCCGTTCGACGACGGTAATGGGAGAATTGCCAGAGCAATAACAGATATGTTACTGGCTCGTTCAGAGCATTGCAGCCGTCGCTTTTACAGCATGTCTACGGAGATAAAATTAATACAAAAGGATTATTATGACGTTCTTGAACGTACTCAAAAAGGTGATGGAGATATTACAGAATGGATACTGTGGTTCTTGAACTGTTTTGATAAGGCCTTGTCTTCAACAGAATCAATTCTTTCGTCAGTCCTTGGAAAGAATAAATTCTGGGAACAGCACAAGGACGTTGATTTCAACGAGCGGCAACGTAAAATCATCAATATGCTGTTTGATGATTTCTTTGGAAAACTAACATCAAGCAAATGGGCTAAAATAGCCAAATGTTCTAACGATACAGCTCTGAATGATATCAAGGATTTAGTAGCCAAAGGCATACTGATGAAAAATGTAGAAGGTGGTCGAAGTACCAACTATTCACTCGTCATATAACCTGTTGAAGTCCGTACAAAGCAGAAGTGAAGTCCATTCAGCAGAGTTTTGCTTTAACGAATGGACCAATATATGGATCAATAAAGACAATTGCTTGCAACAGGATGAAATTCAACTCACATAAAGAGATATTTCTGTAAAAGTCCCTATACTGTTATCGGACCATATATATGGATCAATCAGATCATATAATATGGTCTGATCGGATCATATTATATGGACCGATCAAACCATCTATATGGTCCGATAAATAAGTGTAGTTTAACGATATTAGTTGACTACATCCAAACTAATTTGTAAAGGGAGTTGACTCAATTAATGCTTAGTCATATTAAATGTTGACTGCATACAACTATAAAGATTCTTCAGGAGTCTTACGGAAATTCTTCTAAACCCACACAAAAGTCTTCTGAAGGAAGAATAATAATAGTTCATCAACAACAAACATAGAATCAAGACATTAAAGAGACTCTTGTCCCTTAAATTTATGACGCCTTCCTTTTTCTTCATCATAATATCATAAATATCAGCGACATAAGAAGCAACACAAAAAGGGCATTGTCCTATAGAAAAAAGAGCCATTTTGTTGTAAAGGCTAATAAATAGTATATGTTTGTGGAAATTTTAAAACAATCTACATGGAAACAAGAAAAACGCTTCTAGTTCTGTCATTACTAACATTTGTCTCGATGGGAGTATTCGCCCAAGAATCCACCCGGCAATGGAGTGAAAACGGAAGGTTTGGTATCGGTGTGGGATACAATTTCCGTAACGTGCCAAGGAGTGCGAAAGCAATGAGACCTATGGAGTTCTCTTTGAAATATTCAATAAACGAAAGGCATTCCTTATATGTCACCGTTCCTCTCTATATAAAAGATAAGGATCAAGAATATAAATACGTTCCGGAATACATAGGCACTTACAAAAAACAAGAATTATATGGAGTTGGCATTGGCTACAATTATCATTTCCTCCACCAAAAGAACTTCAGTGAGTTCTGTGGCATAGGATTCAACTATTTTCATACGAAAAACATCATAGAACACTCTTGGAATACCAACGAAATTAGCAGAACCGATCATAGCAAACAAGATATCTATGCCCTTTCGCCACAATTCGGGGCGGATTACAGATATCAACATTTCAGAATGGAATTCAAATATATATATTACCTATCGAGAAGAAAAACAAGCAATATCAGCGAAGTCGACGGCAAATTCCAAACAGAATATGCAACCCATGATAATGAGAATGTTCTTTTAAAAGGCTTATCGCTGTCTCTATCCTATTACTTCTAAAACTCAAAGCAATGAAACAATTTGAACACACAAATACAATCAAAGCAGGTATAATATTCATTATCATCTCTGCTATCGCTCCTTTATCGTTATCGGCTCAAAAGCTAACGGACAATAATATTTTGAAGGACAGCAAACAGTTAAGTATCGGCATCGGATACAATTTCAGAAAGGTCCCGGGCTATCTGGAATCAATGAAACCTTTTGAAGTTACAGCAAATTACAGCATCAATAACAGGCATAGTTTTTACATAACACTTCCTCTGTATATCAAAAACAGAAACTCCATGAATGAAGACGACAATCCTTATTCATCGCAAGAATTCTTAAAACTCAAACGGCGTCTTTATGGCATAAACCTAGGATATGACTACCACTTTATACAAAGGAGAAACTTCAGTGAATTCATTGGGATTGGTTTTGATTATTATCGGACAAAGGAAAGAATTGAAAGTGTGAATTATGATTCTTCACGCGATAAGAAAGAGAATGTGTCGCACGATTTCATCCAGAATATTTATGCCTTGGCTCCACAGTTTGGCGTTGATTACAGCATCGAACATTTCAAGGTAGAATTGAAATACAAATACGCCTTTGCCAGAATAAGAAAGAACGAAAAATACAATTTCACCACCGGTGAAAAAAGCTGGAACATCGCAACACAGCATGCGAACAAAATCATCGAAGGATTATCACTGAGTGTTTATTACAAATTTTAAAATGAATAGTTTTTATCATTGAGTAGTGTTTTACAGAGAACGTTGGAAAGGCCTTTAAACGGCCTTTCTATCTCTGTTTTAAAAATAATGATTCAAAATCTACTGAAGATAGGCGAAATGTCAAAAACAATCCTTAATTTCGCCAATGCAAAAAGGAAGTGGATGTATGTTTAGATGCAAGGAATTCATATTATTATGTTGTGTCGTGTTCTTGTTTTCATGTCAGAGAAACTATCCTTTCCGAAAGGTATTAGACGAAGCGGAACGGTTGTCGACAAGCATGCCCGACAGCTCGTATTATCTGTTGGGACAGATAAAGAAAAAGTACATTCTCAAAGATAATGATTTGGCGCGATGGTGCCTTATCGCAGCCAACACGAACGATATGTTGGACAAACCGATGCCTCCTGCTTCTGAACTCAACCGAACATATCAGTGGTGTAAAAAACATAGCGGAAAGGATGGAAAAGCTTGGGCAGGACTCTTCTTGGGAAGAGCGTTCATGGAAGAAAAAAAATATGATCTGGCGATGAAGGTCTTTATTGAATCACTGGATAAGGCAGAGAAAGACGGTGCATACAACGAAGCCGGATATATTTGCAGTTACATGGGCGATTTTTATGAACATACTGAACAAAGAAAGGAAGAAATAAGGATTAGAAATAAAGCTACTCGTTATTTCAAAAAGGCAGGGAACAAGAAAAGTTATGCACTTTCGTTACGCGACGCTGCCCGCCCTTGGATACAACTCGATTCATTGATGAATGCCTATCGTCTGCTGAAAGAGGCTGACCGGCTGATTACTGCAGAAAAGGATACCATTGGAATAGCTTCCGTTGCCAGTCGGTTTGGTGATTATTACAGTAAAATAGGGAATGCCGATAGCGCCAAATATTATTATTACCGTGCTATACGCTTGGATACGACGGAAATGGCTCCAAGTTTCGTGGCTTTAGGTAACTTATACCTGAATATGGGACAAGTGGATTCGGCGCGTCTATATGCAATGAAAGCGGATCGGAAGTCGGTCGATCTGTATACGCCTCTGAATCGCATATATCTGCTTTATAAGATTGAAAAAGCGGATAATCATACGGATAAGGCTCTCGAATGGCTGGAAAAATATAAGATTGTGGAAGATGAGGTGTATAACGAAGAACAGGAAATCAATGTTATCAATGCCGAGAAGCAATACAACAATATTCTGCTGGTGAACGATAATCAAAGGCTAAAGATAAATGTCCTCGTCTCCTTGGTGATGTTTCTGCTGGCACTGGTGGCAAGTATGACAGGATTCCTGTTCTACCAAAAGAAAGACAGACAAAGGATCAGCAAGATCAACAGTCAGCAGCTGTTGCTGGATAAGAAAGAGAATGAGTTGTGTCTGTTAAACAAAAAACTCTTGCAGGCCGTGAATGCCGGCAAAGATCTGAATCATCTCAAGGACAGAGCCGTTTCACTGAGAGAAGAGATCAGTCGTAAACAGCAAGAAATAAGCGAACTGAAGCGGGATAAACTATGGTCGACTTCTGTGGCTCGCAAAATGAAGCGTATGCTTTCTCATTTTTATAAGAAAGAACATGATCTTACTGCTGCCGACTGGGTTGAAATTAAAGAATCCGTTGACTTGATATACGGTGCATTGGACTGCCGCTTGGAAAAGTTTGGAAATATTTTCACTGATGCAGACTTGCAAGTCATTTACTTGTCGTTCTATAACCTGAATCGTAAAGATGAGAGTATCATATTAAATATTCAAACGGATTCGGTAAATAAGCGGCGGACGCGCGTTCGCCAAAAACTTGGAGTGAAAGGCGACGAAGGCAGTATCAGCGAATATCTGCTTTCTTGTTCGTAAAGGGAATATAAAGCCTATTATTCGCAACAGAATGAAGTTCGGTATACACAAAGAATGACTTCATCAACAACAGACATAGAATCAAGGCATTAAGGAGACTCTTGTCCCTTAAATTTATTACGCCATTCTTTTCCATCATCATAATATCATAAATATCAACAATATAAGAAACAACGCAAGAAGGGCATTGTCCTATAGAAAAAAGAGCCATTTTGTTGTAAAGGCTAATAAATAGTATATGTTTGTGGAAATTTTAAAACAATCTACATGGAAACAAGAAAAACTCTTCTAGTTCTGTCATTACTAACGTTTGCCTCGATGGGAGTATTTGCCCAAGAATCGCAATCCACCCGGCAATGGAGTGAAAACGGAAGGTTTGGCATCGGTGTGGGATACAATTTTCGTAATGTACCAAGGAGTGCGAAAGCAATGAGACCTATGGAGTTCTCTTTGAAATATTCAATAAACAACAAACACTCTATTTACGCTAATATTCCATTGTATATAAAAGATAAGCATGACATGTTATATAATGCAATAAAGGAAGAATGGGTCAAGTCTGAAATTCCTCAACGACTCTATGGTGGCGGTTTAGGCTATAATTACAATATTATCCGTAAAAACAATTTTAGTGAATTTATAGGTTTAGGATTTGATTATTTCCATTCGAAAGAACAAAAGAAATGGTGGGAAGGTGAATCTACAGACAGTCAAAATATATATGCTATATCTCCTCAATTTGGTGCAGAATATAGATTTGATCATTTTAAAGTGGAATTAAAATATGAATATCATTTATCCCGAGTAAGAGAAAAAATCATTTTTGATTCAGTTGAAAACGAAAGGAACAATTCATCTGAAATCCATCATTCCTATAAAACACTGAAGAGTTTAAATCTATCCGTATATTACTATTTTTAAATATGAATATTATGAATATGAGACATATAATAGCACTCATCTTGGTAATTAGCATTGGCTTGCCAAGTCACTTGTTTGGACAAAGCAGTGAGAAGAAAGATAATCTGCAAAGATTTGCTTTAGGATTGGGATATGATTTTCGAAATGTGCCGGATAAGCAAAATGCAATGAGGCCATTAGAATTATCGATGAAATATAGATTAAGCAATGAGCATGTATTTTACATAAATATGCCGTTACTTATTAAGAATAAAAATTCAAGCAAAGATAGACCTTATGACTTAGATGTATTGAAACTGAAACAACGGATGTATGGCATAGGTATTGGATATGAATATCATTTCATCCAACAGAATAGATTCAGCGAATTTATAGGCATCGGATTTGATTATTATCATACAAATGAGAAATATACAAGCCACGATAATACAGGAGAAGTGACTGATATAAATCTGAAAGATGCCAAATACACTTTCAAGCAAAACATTTATGCCTTGTCCCCACAGATAGGAATTGATTATACAGTTGGAGCCTTTAAAATTGAATTGAAATGCAAATATTCACCATCGGAAATAGTAGAGAAAGAAACCGACAAGTACGGCAATTACAACGAATACAAAAAGGATTCAACACATTCAACAAAGATGTTGAAGAGTCTGGCATTGTCTTTATATTATAACTTTTAATTAATCCACGATAATCGAACAGACGGGAAGTTCTTATTCACTTCCCGTCTGTTTTTATGAAGAACAATTATTTGTCATTTTCCTAAACATTAGGAAAACATTTCATATCTTCGCCTCAACTTTGAGAGCGAAAAAATGAGATATCTACAAACCATCGTACTATTGTTAATCCTTATTCTTACAGGATGC